>Ga0115846_100445_pt1 | contig 21959 bp, 23 predicted proteins | sample InSIn5gowninarea_2_FD_83860 | JGI IMG/M metagenome (GOLD analysis project Ga0115846, IMG submission 83860) | reverse complement strand
GACAAGATGGTATGCATATCTGATATCCACATCTGTTTGCGCAAGTCGCTGACCATGACCACAGATCCAAACCGGCAAGGGCGAGACCATTATCGTAAGACTACTCGAAACACCGCTCCTGCTGGCAGTAGTGAAGTGATCTCTCAGAGAAAAGGAAAATTGACGAACAAAAATTGTTAACGGGGGGTATCAAACTAGCAACACTTTTCTGACGCCTGTCCAATGCTTTGCGGCGTAGCCGCTTCTCCTGCTCACCATCCTCTCCCAAGTTCTCTTCCTCACAACCTCAGTTGTTGGTGTTAAATCTATCATCACGTTAGCCCTCATGCTCCAAATCCCAATCACTCCTGCTTGCTTGTTCATCAACTTACTTATAATCACACTTCGGACACCTGTAGAAAATCGTACTACCTTCATCCGCACCTCTCAACTGCACATCTCTGAATCTCATCTCGGGGTTCGCACACTGGGGACACGCTGTTGTGGTCATTGCCCAGGTCTCACGATCCTCTGCGCTGAGGACTTGAATCTCGGAGCGTGCGTCGCGGAGACGAGAGGGGAATGCTGTGGGTGCTGATTCGGTGGTGATGGAAGTGGGCCATTTGTCTGGTTTGCTGGAGTTAGTGGTGCTCAACTTACGAGTGATTTGGGGAATGTCTGTTTTTCGATTTTTCGCCAGGCTCGTTCGGGATTTTGGACATGAGTAGATGGCATTTTCGCTCTTTCTGCTTTTTCTTTCGTGTCTGAGGTGAGGTTAAAAAAATTGGCTTACTTTGGTTTCTCTTGCCACAGACATCACAATCGATGTTTGCTTGAGAGGCAGGACATCTCTCGAGGAGACCACCGCAATCGTTACAGAAGAGAAGGGCACCGACTAAAGACATGTTGATGGAATATGTATGTTGATAAAATAAAATGGTAGCACCGGAAGTGGAGGAGGAGTTATGGAGGAAAAAAGTTTTGGATCTGCGGCATAGCTGTGCATAATCACGTGAAACCTATCTGAGGTATCTGCATAATTCTAGAGCCTCGACCACCTCATCTCTCACCAAATGCTCAAGCACACAATTTCTGAACAGTGATTCGGATAAGTAGACTGCTTTTGGTAATATAATTATCAATCGTGAGATATACTGGAAAGGTGTGTCCAAGCAAGCAAATAATGTGTGCGTGTGCTTCAAATGCAAAATCCGCCATAAAAGAGAGAGAACGCCATCCCAATGCAAACGATAGCAGCATAATAACAAGCAAATTCCTTCTACCATGCCCAACTACCCCTTCTAGCGCCTGTGCCCCAGTTACCGGCAAGACCTCCAGTGGAGCCGGTCTTGACCATATTCTTCTCTTGGCGAGCCCATTCGCGTATGTACTTTTTCAGTGCCATCCATCTTGCACAACCATCTTCTTCGAGTTCCTGGTCTGTGCCGTCACCTCTACCTTCGAAGTCCTCTCCCAATCGAATATAGCCCCGTGGGAGCTTATTGGCGATTTCATCATCGTGTCGAAGCTCGGAAATCGGAATGTGGCTGATCTTACACAGCTCCTCGTCGTAGGCTCGAGCGATGGTCGGGTATCCCAGTGAGAGGTAGTTGTATACCTGTGTGACGAAAGAATCAGGGAACTCCTGCTCCATCAGCTCGTCCAGCTCATTATCTTCGCTGAGGATGATATCGATTTGATTGAATCCTTCCTTCTCGGGCGGCGTTTGGGGTAGCGTAGTCGGTGGAGGCAGGCTGAAACCAGTCTCGAAAGGATTTGGAGGCTCGACGGCGGGTGTCATCAATCCAGTCTGCATGGTAGCTGTCGGAGGAGCAAGACCGTTCTCGCCAGATTTGCGGTCGTCAACGCAGAAGCCTCCCCAAAGTCCTCCGCCGTTCTGAGAGGTCACGCTCTTCTGGCTGTAAATGGTGTGCACACTCTTTTGTGTGCTCTTTTGGTGTTCAGAGGGATCCCCTGACAACTTCTTGCCACCCCAAAGACCTTCGGGAGATACTTCAGTTTGCGACTGCTCGGTCAAGTAGCACATCTGACTACGAAGTTGGTTGGACCCTTGTGTCACATCGAAACGTGCAGGTTCAGGTGAAGCAGAGCGAGGAAACTTCAGATCACCACCAAGCATAGGCGGACGTGCTCTATCACGCATTGCTCTCGCCTCTGTATCCGGGTAGTTTGATCCAGCGAAATCGTGACCTGCGGGGTTCCACCATGGCGAGGGCTTGACAGAAGATTGCCTTCGTGTGGTACCAGCAGCCTTGCGCTCCTGCTCCATCTCTTCGAAGTGTTGGTGCATTTCCCGAACCTCGTACGTTCCGTGAGTCGAGCCTCGCCCATGTGGCGTGCGGACGCTCATCATATAATCATCGTCATCACGACCATCCCATGTCGCTGGACGATCCTCTATTTCCTCATCCTCACTTTCACTCTCTGCATTCAAGTAGTGAGAAACCGGCTCGTGATAGTCCGAGTTCGGGAATGCTGCCAATGCTTGTTCCTGAAGCTTCGCCTGGGCCTTCCTCCCCTCGAGCTCGAGCAAGTAGCGAGTGAAAGTCTCGTCCACGCTTTCACGAACTCTTGTTGCATGTTTGTATGCACTATTGTGTGGCTCCATGGCTGCTCCGAGTGAAAAGTCGTTGGAAGAGGGGCTCGTCGACAAACTGGGAGGTGCGCTAGGTTCACTCTCAGAGCTCTCAATAGTCTCAAGCTCAGGCATACGGAACGAATGGCTTCGGGCAGAGTCGGATCGATCTTTCCGGCGTGCGAAAGGCATAATAAAGTGAGGTCGCTCGGTTGGTGATACCGGCCTTTCGCGATCGGCGATGGTAATCTGTTGGCCTATGTTATTGTATGCAACTCTGGAGCTTTCACCAGGCGTCATGTCGGTCCTGTGATCCGCAGACCACGATGGCTTCTCGTCCGAGTTTTTACGAGAACGAGTCGCTGTGTCAATGAGCTGAGGAGCGAACCGTCGCTTTGGCTTTTCGGCGGGGGCTTCCTGAGGTGTTGATGAGGGAGTCGACTTCTCGTTAGGAGGTGACTTGGTCTGAGGTGACTTTGTTTGGGGCGAGTTTGATAGCGGTGATCTTGACTTGGCACGATTGCTGTTGGAGGTCATCTCTATGGGTTGTGGCAGGAAACGAGACTTGGGCTTCTCTGCCGGCAGATGCTGGTTTCGAGAGCTCTTCGTGCTTGTCTCGACAGGCTCTGGAGCAAATCGCCTCGTTGTCTGTAGTGTTTGTTCCCTATCTTTACTGCTCTTCACACTCGTCTCAACGGGTTCAGGAGCGAACCTTCTAGCAGGCTGCGGTGACTGCTGCGTTTCCCTTGAGCTTTTTGAACTTGTCTCGACAGGTGTTGGAGAGAAACGCCTCGGCGGGGTTTGGTTGTTGTTGTCCTTGCTGCTTCGTGTTGTGGTCTCGGCGGGTTGAACATTGAATCTGCGAGGAGCCGCGTTCTCCTCAGTAGGTGCTGCTTGCCGATTCGACTTTGAAGAAGTCTCGACGGGGGTCGGATCGAACCGACGTCGTGGCTGATCAGAAGACATTGTTTGGTATATGGCGGAATGATGCTTGTTCGAAGCGGTTGTAATATGGTGGAGAGGGTGCTACCTCATAACCTTGATCTAAGAAGCGTGAAGCAGGCGAGAGATGGAGTCGCTAGCTTGTCGAGTCGTTCGTAGGCGACTTAAAAGTGAAGGCTGAGTGCAAGGGAGAAAGGGGACGGATGCTCGCAGAATTGCAAAAGCAGATAACGAGTGCTACAAACTACCTTAGTTGAGTAATTCGTGTGAGACAACAGGGCAACACGGCATACTCTAGCTGGAGGATACGAGGGTTGAACCTGTCCGGAGAGTCGGCTGGCTGGATTGTCGCAGGCTTCGAGGTGGATGAGTAGGCGGGGGACCGAAGGTGGGTTATGCAGAGTAACCAAGAATATCGACGTCTTATCGTGCGTGGTCGCGGATGTCGTGGGAGTAAAGGGGAGGAACAATGTGGATCCTTGACCGCTGGATGTCGATGCAGAGCAGACAGCGAGACCTGGCGACGTGATGACAGCAGAGCAGGGGATCGGCGGATGGAGAGACGAGATCGGGGTTATCGGCGCGTTACGCTGCGACAAAAGCAACCACCAAGAACTGTCAAGAGACGGTCCAAAAGCAACCAATTCCAGCAATAACAGCTTTGGAGATGGAGGAATCAACAACAGGAAGGGGAAGAAATCTTGTACATAGGTACCTACGACACCGCTTCTACCCAGCCCACCCCCCAATCCCATCAAACACATGGCGCATCCCCATAGACCGTCCCGTCGCCGCCCGACGACTTGCTTTCGTCAAAGTTGCGTCGAGGCGTTCGTTTAGGCCCGCCAAGCCAACATCGCCCACATCTCCAGATTCGCGCCCTGACCAACCTCTTGAACCAGACCTCAAATCAGCACATCTTTCAAGGTCAGCTCTGCGACAAGCATGTTCACAGCTTGCTTCACTCCTCCACGAGTAATACAAGTAGCACATCCCACACCTGCATATCCTTGGAGTCCTGTCTTGTCTCGTCTTTCCCCATGCACGTACCCAGACAAGACAAGCTTGTCGGTATTGCCGCTATTGGTTTTCCTATTTCTCCACATCTCAGCACAAACTCTACTCAACGGCGCGGATGGGGGCATATGAAGAAATTCTAGCCCCTGCTGTCTTTGAAGATCACTTGCTTCTCGACATTTTTGGATGAGCACCCTGTGCATGATGTCTTGTTCAACACAAACTCTTGATAAGAAAGCTGTCCTCTATATGCTGTATCCTCCATCCCCGTGTGCTAATGCCTGCCACTGATACTGCCGGTAAAAATGCACGATGATTTTCGAAAATAGAGCTACGTCCAAGGAGAGGGCGTCAGATAGTCGCTCTCTGTGGTCGATGTGCTCTTTCTTAAAATCATTGTGCATTTTGATAGGGGGGACGATGCGCATCGCCACGGCTTGAGAGTCGGAGTGACAAAGCTTAGCATAGGGAGGTCTTTCGATTTCAATGGACAAATGTCTGGTTTTCGGCACTGTATTGACATTTCTTGTTTATTGTTAGTAATCTGCGGGTGTGGCTTTTGGAGGCGCTGTGAACCTTGCAGGTCTTCAACATGCGTGCATACTGATCTGACCTGATGTGAGAGCTGGGATATCAGGTACCTGCACGGAGACCTCCTTCCACAAACGGGCGGACATCAAGTGATCATGGCTGTTATACACTTCTTCATGCTCATTTTACATTTTTGTTTTGTGGTTACAGACTTAATATAGCCTGTTTATCAACTGTATCTTTTTGTTTCATGCTAAAAGGTATCAAAACAACTCGAGCATTTCTTGTTTACCTGCTCAGGGCAATGTCGTCAATTCTCAAGATCATCTTGACGGTCTCGGCGGCCAACTCGATGGCGCTGGTGCTGACGAGAAGGGGCTGCATGACACCCTCACCACCTTCTCCAGCGTTGCCTCCAACCTCACCACCCATGACACCAACGCCTCCACGCTTGATGCTGACACCGACATTTGTCTCGCCGTTGGCGTGTCGTGATCTGAGCTCTGTGACAACCTTGATGGAGTTGAGACCGGCGTTTTCTGCCAGGGTGATGGGAACGACTTCGAGAGCTTCGGCAAATGCCTTGAAGCAGATGTTGTCGGGGTATGAAGAGGTGAGTGCGAGTCTTGAAAGGGAGTGCGAAACAGCCATTTCCGGCGAACCACCACCAGGAAGCATGGCCTTCTTCTTTACCAGACAGCGCAACACACACTGTGCGTCGTGCAAACTTCTCTCGGCCTCGTCGAGAATGAGGGGGTTGGCACCTCTGCAGATGATGCTGACGGTCTTGGGAGCGGTGGGACCTGTCGACTTAATGCCGGTGACCTTGGTGATGCGCGAGCCGAGCGATGAAACCTCCTCGATAAGGTCTGCGCTAGCGAGCTTGTCCTCTGTGAATGAGTCGATGTCTGCGATGGGCTTGCAACCAGTGCTCTGTGGATAAATTAGTATGCTGCATATCTAGTCAAACGTGAAGAATGAAATGCCGTACCTTGCAGATGAACTCAACCTCGTCTCTCTCAATGTCCTTGACACACATGATACCAAGCTTGGCAAGGAAATGCAGCGACAGGTCGTTGACGGCGTCTCTGAGGATAGATTTTTGGATGAAGAGCACGTTGCACTTTGCCTTCTTAATCTTCTTGACCATGTTGAGCAGGTATGTTCTCTCCTCTTTCAAGATCTTGTCCATCTGTCTGTAGTCGTTGACAACAATCTGATTCTCCATGTCGGGTTTCGGCGGGCTGAGCTGGAATTGGATGAGGGCGATTCTAGCCTTCTCAATTCTGGTAGGACCACCACCGCTCTTTACAACCTGCTGGTTCAGGACCAGACCATCAACCATCTCACTGTCATCGATGACACCACCGGGCTTCTTGAGGATACGAATGTTCTTCAGGTCGACGTTGTCGGCAGTCTTGGGGTCGATGATTCTGAGGACCGAGTCGACGGCCATGGGGGCGAGCTTGGGTTCTTGTGCGACAATCTTGGAGGAGAGCGAAGTTGAAGCGGCCTTGAGGAGGGTCTGTCTGTCGGAAAGGTTGATAGGGATGGAGATTGAAGTGAGGACCTCGACGGCGTGCTTTGCGGCGCGTTGGAACGAGTCGGAGATGATGGTAGGGTGGAGACCCTTTTGGAGCAGGCGCTCAGAGGCACCGAGGAGAGATCCAGCAATAACGACGACTGAAGTAGTTCCATCACCAGCCTCAATATCTTGAGCGTTTGCGAGGTCGACGAGCATCTTTGCGGCGGGGTGCATGACGGACATGTCGCGCAACATGGTGTTGCCATCGTTGGTCTGATCCGAGCTATCAGTACGGGATCGAGGGATGTAGGAGCGGTGTTTCGAGTAGTCTTACGATAATGGTCTCGCCCTTGCCGGTTTGGATCTGTGGTCATGGTCAGCGACTTGCGCAAACAGATGTGGATATCAGATATGCATACCATCTTGTCCATTCCTCTGGGACCAAGCGACTGGTAGCTGTAAGTCAATAGAAGTCCAAGTATAGTGGTTTCGGCGCTTAGCTTACGGTACGAATGGCATCGGAGACAGCTAGACAGAGTCAGTACGGGTATAGAGATGGGCGCAAGGATAGTACATACCTCTGGCGGCAGTAATGTTGGCAGTGCGCACAGCCTGAGGCTTCTCCTTGTCCTACTAGACATCAGCATTGATAGGAGACAGCGGAGTGTTTGGGGACAGTTCTTACCTTGAAGGCGGCGTTGCCGGCGTTGGTGGCCGGGTTTTGGTGTGACATGATCTCTGCTGTGTATTGTGTGGTATGCGACGAGCAAGAGATGGCCTGGATACGAATCAAGCAGCGGGAAACAGGAGTTGTTTCTAGTGCTCTTGTCGATGATATTAATTTTCGAACCTCCAGCGTCGGCGTCGGGAAAGCTTGCCAAGGCTGTTTCTGGCTGGAGCTGCTGCTCGTCATGTTGCGGCGAGAGCTTCCATCCGCGCCATCGCTGTTCCATCTCTAGTCACTCACAACAACACAATCCGCATCTGCCATCAGCCTCGTCTCGCTCCATCTCTCGACTTTCTGGACGGCCGAATATTTCATCGCCCGACCGTCATCTGTCCTCCGGCCTTATCACGAACCCTCACTTCACTCCCGCTTTCGTCATCACCATCTAAAACACCGCCGCCATGCCCAGCGCCACGGGTCAGAACTGGGAGAAATATCAGAAGAAGTTTGCCGATGATGAACCCGAGGAGAAGAAGATCACTCCCTTGTCCGACGAGGATATCCAGGTGCTAAAGACATACGGCGCCGCTCCATATGCCGCCGCCCTCAAGAAGCTGGAGAAGGAGATCAAGGACCGCCAGACTAGCGTCAACGAGAAGATTGGTGTCAAGGTACAATCAGATCATACTACACATATGCAGCAGCAGCCATACTCATGCCCTCATAGGAGTCAGACACTGGTCTCGCCCCTCCGCATCTCTGGGATATCGCCGCCGATAGACAACGCATGCAAGAAGAGCAACCGCTCCAAGTCGCCCGCTGCACAAAGATCATCCCCGATGAAAAGGATTCAGAGAAGAGCAAATATGTCATCAACGTCAAACAAATAGCAAAGTTTGTCGTCAACCTCGGCGAGCGCGTCTCTCCTACCGATATCGAGGAAGGCATGAGAGTAGGGTGAGTTATATTTGCCCATCAATTCGTCTAGGCATCCCACTAACATGCTACTCACAGTGTCGATCGTAACAAGTACCAAATCATGCTTCCCCTGCCACCCAAGATCGACCCCTCAGTCACCATGATGACAGTCGAAGACAAGCCGGACGTTACCTACGGTGATGTTGGTGGTTGCAAGGAGCAGATTGAGAAGCTTCGCGAAGTCGTCGAAATGCCCCTGCTGTCACCAGAACGCTTCGTCCACCTGGGTATCGACCCTCCCAAGGGTGCCCTTCTCTACGGTCCTCCCGGAACCGGTAAGACTCTTTGCGCCAGAGCTGTCGCCAACCGAACAGACGCCACTTTCATTCGTGTCATTGGTTCTGAGCTGGTGCAAAAGTACGTTGGTGAGGGTGCCCGTATGGTTCGTGAGCTCTTCGAGATGGCCCGCACAAAGAAGGCTTGCATCATCTTCTTCGATGAAATTGATGCTGTTGGTGGTGCCCGTTTCGATGACGGTGCTGGTGGTGACAACGAGGTGCAACGTACTATGCTCGAGCTTATCACTCAGCTCGATGGTTTCGACGCTCGTGGAAACATCAAGGTCATGTTCGCTACGAACCGTCCCTCAACTCTCGATCCCGCTCTTATGCGTCCGGGACGTATTGATCGTAAGATCGAGTTCTCCCTGCCCGACATGGAGGGTCGCGCCAACATTTTGCGCATCCACGCAAAGAGTATGAGTGTCGAGCGCGATATCAGATGGGAGCTCATCTCTCGTTTGTGCCCCAACTCGACCGGTGCCGAGTTGCGTTCTGTCGCTACTGAGGCCGGTATGTTCGCCATCCGTGCCCGCAGAAAGGTCGCTACCGAGAAGGACTTCCTCAGCGCCGTCGAGAAGGTCATTCGTGGCGGTCTCAAGTTCAACTCCACGGCCGCGTACGCTCAGTACAATTAGAGAAAGAACGAGTAATTGTCGATTCTCTTCTTCTTATCACGACCTCCCTCTCATCCGCCATTCCCCATCATCATGCCATGGTTGTAATTTTATATTCAGGAATCACTTTTTCGGGAGGCTTCACCCGGCCCGGCGCATTTGACTGGGCCCTTTCATGCATCAGCTGACACGAAGGCGTTCTGGGAGAAAGGGTGTAGTAGAATAACTTATACACCAAATTCAATCATCCAAAACATGACAAGCTTTCAATTGCAGACTACCACATATCGGACCAGACTATGGAAGTGTGATTTGGAAGAGTAGTTCAGGTTTCACCGCCGGTGGCACATCTTACCCAAACTTGACCACTCTAACAGGAAGTAGCGACTGCCATTGCTTTACTACAAAATTATCTGCAGTGCCTTCCAACTCTTCATGAATCACGCATAATCCTCGTGCTCTCCACGCTACGCTTCATCCCATCCCAAACACATCTCATCTTCCCTCAGCAACCCCGTCTAGGGGCGTCCGTCGAAGGACATAACACGACTCCGATATAGTCGAGTTCCACTTACGTTCACTACAAGATCAAGATGAAGCTCCTCGTCATCGCTGTTCTTGCTGCATCGGCTGTCCTCGCTCTGTCAAATAGCGAGATGCCGCCCTGCTTGGTACCATGAGACATTGACTTCTGTTGCATAGACATCGCTGATCATGTTCATAGTCGGCCTGCATGGCACCCTATCCCGACTCGCATTCAGCGTCGACATGTCTGGCAAACTGGACATCAGCAATATCCGCCTGCATCGATGGTGCATGCAGTGTCTCTGTCTCTTCAACAGGCATCAACACACGCACAAGCATGTTTTTTACTCCTAGCCACGATACTGCATGTCAGCAGATCTCCAGCTTTGGAGCGACCCAACCCCAACCGATGCTGCAGCTACGACCAGGCATCTGCCAGACCAATTCCTATCGCTTCCAATCCTTCTTGGTATCGACCGGTCAGAATGGCATTCAGCAACATTGCTCGCTTGGACTCTTCGAGGAGAACCAGTGCGCTGGTGGTACGAGAGAGGTGCCGCTTGATGCAAACAGTGCTTCGACCGGACAGTGCTGGTTTGTTGGTGGTCAGAGTGTGATGTTGTCATGTGGAGAAGGAGGAGATGCATCCGACAATCAAGGTAAGTGGCCCTCATGTCAGAGTATACGCCTCTACTGACTGAACGTGTAGCGGCACATAGCTATCTGTCTTCCTTCTGCAGTGTTAGCCATACAGCATCTTCGACTCGCTTACAATCATCCACGACGCTCATCGCAGCAGACACAACCACCCTCGCTACCACAATCTTATCGAACTCGACCTCATCCAATCTCACCGCCGGCAACGATCCTGCCACACCTGCCAACACAACATCCCGAGCGACGACAAGCATCGTCGTCATCATCCCCAGTATCGTTTCAGTCAGCGGCGATGGTGTTGAGAAAAAGGTGGCCAAGAAAGGAGGTGCTGCACAATGGGCCTTGGTCGTCGTCGTGTTTGCTAGAAGTCTTATGTATTGAGGATTGACCTTGGCGACTATACTTATGGGATATGTTATCGATGAGAGAGATGTATGGTCTATTACTTGGAGATTGGAGAAAGAAACACAAGAGAAGGAGAAAGCACTGAGCTGGACTCAAGTGATACAAAATTGTCAGCACGCATATTCTATAGCTTTACATCAAGTATGATCAATTGACATGTTTCAATCACTTCGACTCCCAAGCTAGATCTTTGACTTCAAGAGACAGTTTGAGGGGCTACCATATTAAAGTGACTGATTGCTATCATCGATCGTCACCACTCGATTTTCGGCAGGACAGCTATAAAAAGAATACCCACACCACTAGCAGTCCTCCTCCTCCTTCATCACGGAGATAGAGGACAATGGCGTCCTTCTGAATGATACCGTCACAGGCGCACAGCGTCACAAGTGGAGAAGCGGCAAGAGAGTTACGCTCATCCACGGAAGGAGAGGCAAGCGAAAGCACCAGAGAGATACACAGGTCTGTGTATCCTTTCACCCTGTCCGTATCTCATTGGACCCCCTGAAAGTGTGATGTTGAAGGTAATCAGGAAAAGTGGTCGGTCCTTGAGGTGTAGAAGAAGAGACCGGTGTTGTTGACCTAGCTCTCTACTCGTATATTTAAATGGACGAGGAGCTTCGAGCATATTCCTGGATTCGAAACCCTCGTCGAGCAATAGATCGATCTCTCAATTTTGCTCATGATGAAGATTGAGGTAGTGCTGTAAAATGTAGTGATGACCATGATTTCAGATCACAAGGTCTCGCATTATCTCTCTATTGTCTGTTCGCTATCGACTTTGTGATGGACTTGATAGGTCATGCATACTTTTAAACAGTGATGGCAAGGTATATCGCAGAAGAGGCATAAATTTGATGCAGACAGGATAACTTTACTATACCGTTTCTCTGTCGATGTATCCCTGGGCAAGAACGTCATTTGTTGCACACGGTTTGTTTCTAAATCTTTTTTTGCTTGTGTGAGTGTAGTGATGACCATAATGATTTATCTCATTGCTAGCTTCTAGCTGACATTCACCTTGGCTGCGCCGTCTCAAGATTAGGGTATTGTTGACCGAGCTTCTTCCACGAGTGGACATGGGATCGTAGTAGAGCCAATTCGGACCCCCCCAAAGGAGATCGTCTAGATTGTATCGTCATGATAATGCTCAAATCCTAGATTTTCATAACTACCCCAGCCCTCTAACTTAATATTGGAGGAAGGGTGATGAAGTCTCCATTCTCAGTGTGTACACCAAGCCTACTCAAGTCACCAGCAAGGCCTTTGACCAACTCCTGGGTACAAACTGTAGAATATCCCAATCTCTCCGTGACTCTAGCTTTGACTTTGGCAATGGCATCCTCATCGTCTTTTTCTGCTTTGAAAAGCCCATAAGGGTCGTTTATGGAGTTTAGGCGAGCACAAGTGCTGTCGATGCGGACCGTGAGATCAACTGCATCGCCAAAAGTAAGGGTGACTACCAGAGAGCAGCGTTGACTTAGCTTCAAACTGAAGACTGCAGATCTGACCAGACGAATAAGCTGGTGCGCATTGCGGTCTTCGATACCCATCCATCGAGGTGACGACTGTCCGCGTTTCATGGGATTGGCAGGGGCGAACGCCAGATATTTGTATGATAATTTTCCTGTAAACTCGGCAGTCCAGTTTGCCTTTTGGCGGTGTATACTGACGCTCAAATCCAGCGCTGACGTATTGGGGTACAGTACTTCGTTTCGAATGCATCGTGACACCCAGAGCAGAGCGACTGGGTTTTGGGGGACCTTTGAGCCTGCACGTTGCTTTAAATGCGCCCGAGGTTCCGTGTACTTTTTGATATCTTCAAGGGCAAAGTCGTAGACCATGAGGCGAAGCTCTGGTGGGAGAGCCATGAAAGGAAAACGCTCCATGTTTTCGAACTGCTCTAGTCGGGCCATAGTTGAATTTGCGTTGATGATTGAAGAACGTAAGAAGTGTATGGAAGTGGTTTGGAGAAAAATACAAGAGTCGAGACACGGTCGCATGCTTATAGGACGGTGGTGTTGACTCATCTGGGACGTGAAAAGGAGAATCCGAACACCAGTCATAGGTTTCAAGAACGATCGCAAATTGACTCACCATAGGCATTCGGGCGTCTGCTCTGGAAGTGGACACTCGTGACGTTATGATAGAGGTCGGGATGTCGACAATCGTGATGTTGAAAATGTTGCCCCCGAAAGTTCTGATACCAAGTTTTGGACATTGTTGTAGAAACTTGACGTGATGCCGGAAATAATTAATCGCACAGTGGTGACTCCATCGATAGGTAAAGATACACAGCCTAGAAGCTTGATGATTATTTCTTGGGACCAACAATTCTCGTCAGTGAGAATACAGATAGCACGTATCCCTTTACTTGGAAAGGAGCAGACGTCCAACAGGCGTGAGCGTAGTCTTGATCGTCGTAGACAAGCAGCCAACAACCTTAGGATGCCATCGCGGATACTGATGCAGCGAAAGCAAAGAGTCATCTTCGTTCACTCTGCATAGCGCATCGCTATCGGTGTAGCAAGAAGCATGCAAAGAATGAGGACCAAAGACGTCAAGCAGAGAAAGCGCGTTCTGTTTGTCTGATTGAGATCTCCATACCAAGCCATTCTCAAACAGCCGGATAGAAGAGGCGGATAGAAGAGGCTCTAGTCCTATCCTAATACCATGACTCTTTAGCATCAACGGCTCACCTACAAACAATGGTATGGCGGTACGGGCGAGCGCGGATGAGAGTCCGGTGTTGAGAATGCTTGAAGTATGGACGAACGTAGTGCTTGACTCGAGGTCCAGTCGCGCACCGCAACGAGCTGCATCTTTTGCAAAGAAATGCGAGGTCCACAGACGCAGCGACGTTGGAAGAAAGCCACGAACGTTGAAAGATTTGCCGAAAGGAACAGACCCTCTTCTCGCGTGTGAGAAAGTACAACGGTATCATACAAACATCCAATTCTTTTCGTGCAACGGCGAAGAAATCCATTTCTAGAATGTCTTGCTTAGCACCGTCATATTTGCTACTGCCGGTGATGAGCTCCCCAGAGTGTAGATAGATTGAAGTTGTAGATTCGTCTCTGGCGATAGATGAAAAAGATCGGGCCGGGCCTCAGGGGCAGCTCGACGGAAGTGGCAGCCGAAGGCCCAGCGGAGCAGAGATGCCAAATTGCGATGTGGAGTTGCAAAGACTTGATGGAGTAATCCGCGGAGGCGATCAAAAGCAGACAGAGTCGGAGTCAAGGCTGTTGACATGTTGATGGTAGAGTCAGAGTGAGGACCGAACAACATCAAGGTACTCGAGTAGGACGATTAGAGTTACAAGAATGGTAGATCTTGTGAGGCTAAAAAGGGATGATCGCAGAGCAAGTGGTCGAAACGCCAAAGGTAAGAAGCACTGTTGCCCTGCCCGAGCTTCTTGGAAATGAGCACGAGCTGGAAGAAGGGACAGAGCAACCATGTCAATTCGTCTCTTCGGTCCCGATGCTCGAAGATTTTGCTCCTGCAGAGTGAACTTGTCAAAGACATTGACGAGGAAGTCTCAACGAAGATAAATTGCACAATTGATGAAAATAGGCAGAGCGAGACCGAAAAAGATGCAGGCACCGGTGCTCTGATAAACCCGGCACCGTTTGGAGCTAGAGAAAGCTAACCCACGACTCGTGGGACGCACCTCACTGTTTCAGAAGACGATAGATGAGAAAGATCCAAATCTGGCTGAAAGCTCAATTGGATCAACAAAGTGGGGAGTTGGCAGGAAGCAGGAAAAGAATAGACGCGGGAGTTTGAGCAGGAGCCTTTGGATGGTTGCACTGCATGTTATAAGGAGGACCTTGCTTCTTTCTCTATTCTTTTGCTGATAATCGATTCACACGACTACACTCTCTCTTCAATACATTCGCTCTTTCTTCAAACGACTTTGATATACTACTACGACACTCTTTAATCTTCTTAACAACACCACCACAAACACCGTCACCATGCAGTTCCGTGCTTACGCTTCCATTGCCATCTTCTTCGCCGGCGCCATGGCCGCCTCTGCCACCTCTTCTGCCTCTGCTGCCGTCTCTACTCCCGTCGACCTTACTGAGGGTGTCCCCACTTGCGGCGTAAGTTCAGACACGGTCCAAGAACCAACATGATTGATCTGACGTCTTTGCAGTTGACCTGCATTCAATCCGCTGTCGCTTCTTCGGGCTGCGAAGCCACCGACCCCATCTGCCTCTGCACAACCGGCTCCAAGGCCTTCCTCGCCGCCGGCACAACCTGTCTTCTCCAGAACTCCGACTGCTCTGCCGAGGACCTCCAGAACATCCAGAACTTGGCCAAGACTCGCTGCGGTACTCTTCTCGCTGCCACTGGCTCTTCCGCTTCCGGTTCTGCTGCCGCTTCGGTTTCTGGCTCCGCTACTGCCAAGGCTGCTGCTGTCTCTGGCTCTGCTACCAGCTCTGCCGCCGCTGTCAGCGCTACCTCGACTGGCGGTGCCATGCAGGTTGGTGCTAGCTTGATGGCTGTCGGTGCTGGTGCCATTGCTTTCATTCTGTAAATGTTGATACAAGAATGAAGTATGCTGGAAGTTGAAGGGGGAGAAACAGCACATGTGCTGAAAGGGGAAGCTGGAAAACTGTACATGGTCTTTTATGATATCCAAGGGGTGGCTTGCATCTTTTTTTTTCTGGAGCGGGAATATTTTATTCGAATAACACTTTTTTCTTTTCGTCCTTGAATCTTTCTTATTTGACAACCGAAGTCCACTTTGTGACCCAGGCCGTGAATTCATCGTCTTTGCCGTTCCAGTCGATCTTGAGGAGTTCGGCTGCTGAACATGCATTGGCGACACAGCTTGCGAGGATGGTATCCACTTGGTCGGCGTCGAGCTCATAGAAGGCATTTGCAAGATCATCGACAGACTCGGGTAAATCCTTGAGCAAGTGCATAAGCTTGTCCAGGGTCAAGATGTTGACCTTCTTCGAAGCGATGTCGGCCGTAAAGGTCTTGAGTCTGCGTTTTGTGATTGCGGCGTAGAGGAACTGTATCTTTTTCAACTTATCGGCGGTGGTTTGTAGGCGCTCTTTCAGGTCTGGACGGTCCTTGGGAAGGCTGTTGGCGGCGGAGAACATGTCGTCGAACTCGTCTTGATCATCTCTTTCGCGATCTTCTTGGTCATCGTCGCTGGTTGAATGTGCATCGTCGTCTTCGTCGTCGTCGTCCTCATCCTCGCCATCACCCTCTTCCCACTCTTTCAATTCCTGAATGGCGTCGTTGATGGTGTCCCGCAGCTCCTGGGCCTTCAAGACAGCAAGTCCAGCGATTCCAGTAGTCTCCAATTGGATCAAACCATCACAAGCATCCCACAGCACACCAGTCGAAGCAAGAGTGTCTTTTGAGTGATTCGAAGTGTTTTCTTGAGCAGTGTCCAGGACTTCCTCCAGGAAAGAGACCATCTCGCGCATGACGGCACGGACTTTTGCGACAACTTGGTGGTGCAGGAAGACACCCCAGATGTCTGGACGGCAGAGCTCGACGGCGCTCATCATGGCGGGGAGACAGGTTTGAGTCGCATCGCGGAGGACAGAGGTGACGGCGGTGGGGGTGAAGGGTTTGTTGATGAGGAGAAGAGCGAGCTTTGTCGTGTGTGCCTTGAGCAAGGTGGCACTGTCGCGAAGGACATGCAGAGGGTTTGGCGGGTTGGGTGGAAGTTGAGCGGTCGTGTCGGTAGAGGCGTTTGGAGCGAGAGAGGCGAGGAATTGGGCGACCAGAGCACGCTGGGTCTGTGCAAGATGTATGAGTGTCTGTGAGGAGGACATGGCGAGCGAGTGTGTTGATGTGTGAGGAATGCGACAAAGGTGGACAAATTGTTTGGAGGGGAAAGTCAAAAGTTTGAAGGCTTCGGGGGAGTTTGCGGCCACCGCCCGACCAACTCGACACGGACAATACCAACATGGACAAGACGTCAAAAATTCGCTCTAAATGTCGCCAACACTTGTCGTCGACGTCGGCGCATGGTCCTTGAAAGCCGGATACGCCTCATCAGATAGCGACAATACCTGCCATGTTGCACCCAACTGTGTTGCCAAATCTCGAGATGGCAAGACTTATGTTGGATCACAGCTGTCGCAATGCACCGACTATGGCGAGATGACCTTTCGCCGCCCAGTACAAAAGGGCTATGTCGTCAACTGGCCTGCCGAAGTCGCCGTCCTGGACAACGAGCTGCAAAGCCTACGATGCGACACGGCAGACACGAACTTGATCATCACCGAACAAGCAAATGCTCCCCTCCAGCTCACCCAGAACCTGGACCAGATGGTCTTTGAACACTTCGACTTTGCCGCTGTATATCGTACTACTGCTCCATCATTGAACGCCTACAACGACACCCGCTCTCTATTCAACGACCCTCCCCTTGCAGACCCATCTGCCATCAACCCGGCAGATGCCCTCCTCGTGATAGACAGCGGCCACAGTCATACAACAATCACTCCTTTGCTGGCGGGCCGGCCCATCAATCCAGCCATCCGCAGACTGGATATAGGCGGCAAACACCTCTCTAACTACCTCGCTGAGCTTATCTCTCTACGCCATTTCTCCCTCATCGACGAACCCCACATCGTCTCTCAGATCAAAGAGGATGCCTGTTTCCTATCCTCGGACTTCCAATCCGACTTGGAAGCTGCAAAAGCGAAAGATCCATCTATAGTCGTGGATTACGTTCTGCCCGACTACGAGACACATCACCGAGGCTTCACACGTCCCCATGACCCTTCGTATCGAGCCAAGATGGAAAGACTGGGTGTCAAACAACCGACTGATCCTTTGGCAACACGAGAGGAAGTCTTCCCCCTAGGCAATGAACGCTTCGTCGTCCCAGAGATTCTCTTTACACCCTCAGATATCGCAATGCCTCAATGTGGTATAGCCGAAACTCTTTTCCAATCGCTGTCCACACTCCCTGAACTCCTCTGGCAGCCCTTCCTAGCCAATATCTTGCTGGTAGGCGGCAACACACTGATACCGGGATTTGTGGAGAGAGTCGAGAAGGGAGTAAGGATGCTCGCTCCCGAGGATATGGTCGTCAGAGTACGAAGGGCAGAAAACCCCATCACGTCTACTTGGCAAGGAGGTTGTCGCATGGCTGCAGATCAAGATCTTATGAAGAATGTCCTGATCACCAGACAAGAATACCAAGAGCATGGGCCTAACTGGGTGACGAGGCAGTTCGCTGTGAGAAGACCTACCAATGGCAAAGACGTATAACGATGATAACGACAAATGAACTCATTCCCAAACAACCTCGAAACCAATGACTATTGGACGAGCTTTCTAGCTGGACTAGTAGCACCCTCGTCCTCTGGGCTTGAGGAGCTGGTCTACAGAGAAGACTTGGCCTACCAGAGAAAACTATGCGTTTCGGCAGCATGTTTGAAAAATGCCTTTCTGTCCAAAGCTTGGAGCGCGGAGCCCAATCGTCGTGACGATACGAGATAGCACCACGATACTATGATCACAAAGACGATTACTCCGGCCTTTGCGTTTGTAGTTGATCCATCTCATCGTTCGAAATCTATACCGCTCACCAAGAAGTGATAACAAGACCCTATCAAACAACCATGCCTTCGTTCCTTGAACTCCGTCAGCAAATCAAAGGTAAAGCTACAAACATTAACATATAATGTAACTACCTCTAACAACACTGTTTACATAGCCCATGCCCACTTCATCTATCCGCAGTATAACGTCGACCACTTTGCCATTATTCTTGTAGAAGATATCACCCACGTGCCAGACTCTAGGACTTGGAAAGCTATGCTGGTTACTCTGAATCCTGATAGAAGCTCGCACTTCCTGGTCGGTGCTTTTGGTGAATGTGTCCGCGAGGCCATGGTGGTCTTGTTGATCACCACCACTCATATGATGAGAGAGCGTGCATTGGGTTTAGTCACGGCGATATGCTCGAGTGTAATCCTTGATGGACATCTCCTTCACTGATCTTCGGAGTGGACATCATCGCGAACGAACCAAGAGTGAGTCGTCTCGTCGCTTGAGTATCACATCGACCTTCAATCTCACTTCGATCACCCTGTCGACGAATTCCGCGACTGACCCCTATAAGACACGCTGTGGGCTTCCAACCTCTTCCTCTCCACGCGCAACTCCTTTCTCAACAAAACAATTCATCAATCCATAACACGTGACAACACGTGAGTCGAACATACCTACCCCTTTATGCATTGATCTCCTTGTCTAACAAGTACAGCACAAAGCAAGCATGTCAACCCGCACCGCCACCGAGATCAGCAAGATGCTCAAGAACCCCAAACTCGCCGACATCCTCTACAAGATCGAGGCCACTCAGGAACTCCTGGACCTCCAGATGGAGCTCTTCAAGAAACACAAGGCCGCCTTCAAGCGCAAGGCAAAGGAAATTGAGAAAGGTCTCGAGGGTGGTATCAGCGAGGTTGGCACTGTTCTCAAGCAGATGGACAAGTCAATCACCATCCAGAAGGCTATGATCGACTGCATGGAGCAGATGGCCAAGGAAGGAAAGGAGCAGATCCAGCGCATGGAGGAGAGACAGGTGCTCATCGAGGCTTTGGTCCGTTAGATGAAATCTTCACTTGGGCTTCACAGCTTTGGCAGTGGTCAGCCTTTGGATGCAAGTTCGTTCATTTGGACTTTGGCATCACATCAGGGGCGTTTCTTCACAAGCATTCATGTTTCCTTGGTCCACGGATTGAACACAGGTTTCGAAAAGTGTTAGACGGTTGGTCTCCTCACTTCACAAAGAATTCACCATAAAACAGAATGCTTTCTCTTCTTTCCACGTTGACTCCGTGCTTAGCCAGACCTCTGTTCCATTCATCTTCTTTCCGAATTCACTGTGGTTCTTTTACTCTCCTTTCGTCACCCCTCTCGCTCGCATATGAAGGCTTGAGTGTGAAGGAAAAGACAACTTCTCAGACGCGACTTCTGAGCGGCTATCTATAAAAAGCACCTCTGCAGACTGCTCTTCTCGTCCATTAGCACAACAACAACAACAACAACAACAACAACTATCAGGAGTAAGTAGAATATACTGTGGCCGTCCAGCCTTCCGCTCCTTCCACTAACCGCATACGCTGTAAGATGTCTACAACCAATGGCTCGTCCAATCAGCCAGAGGATGCCCAGCCCCAATCCATGGATGAGTTTATGCGCCTCGAACACGACATCAAGCACGCTAGAAACTTCGTCCAAGACCTCCAGAACACCCTCGCTGCCCTCGACTTCAAGATCCGCGAACATCCCGAAGACATACACTTCTACTTGCGAGATATCATTTGGTGCCAGATGAGCATTATTGAGCACTTCATCAAGATCATCGCATGGCTCATCAGGGAGGGACAGATCCTCGTCTCGGTCGGAACACTGACGGCCGACGATCAGAGATACCAGGACGCTCGGTACGAGATCGCGTACATGCGTCATAATGGGAGCGGAATCATGAGGGCTCTAGCCCATAACGTGACATTTTACACGAGCCGTCCCAGGTACGACGAAATCTCCGAGGATCAGGAGAACGCTGCTAGAGAGATGGATGCGTTGACCAATGCTTTCTCCGCTCTCTGAGAAGCTACAGAATCTCAGCGGGATAGCATTGTTGGCAAACAAGGCAGCCAGAGAAGCAGTGGAGAAATTCGATACGGCGTGGCAGAGTCGTAGACATTAAAACAGGAAGCAGCAAGAGGAAGCAGCCGTATCTACCTTCGCTGTCCCTCTCCAGATATCAATAATCTACAAAAACAATGAAATATCTCGAGCTCTACTCCCATACCATCTATTTCATCATTCGAGAATAAACATCCTTGAAGCACCAAACGTAATCAAGGTGACCAACTTCAAAGATCCGATGAACGTGAAGCACTTTGAGATTCATGTGCACCATCAGTATCAGTATCACCACAAACTGAATTGCAAGCAAAAAACAAAGAAAACCTCACACCACAGGATCGAACACACAACCTGCAAAAGGAGAAGGCGGCGACACTACTTCTCCCGATGCATCATCAGCACAGGCTATTCCCCTCAGGCCATGCGTCCTTTGGACTCCGCTTCCTCCTGAGTAGGTGACAGGGAGAAAACTCTCAAACCCTATATAGCTAATATTTTGGATTTCAAGAGTGAAGGAGGTTTCAACTTAAGATATTGAACTTCACAGTCGCAGATCGAGCAAGAATTTATCTGTCAATATGTAAGATGTTTTTAGATATAGATACGATGTACACTGAGAGCAAGGTGTCTGACTGCTCTCTTTGGACAATGATTGTTTTGGAAAAGTCACTTGCAACTGACAGCTACTTCCAAGGACCTTCCTGCTGACTGAGAGTTCATTCCATCACTACGTCTCTGCACTCACGTCAGGGAAAGCGCGTTACGCTATACGTGTATGATAAGACTCGAATGTTGAAGCAAAAGGGGAAGCAGCGATGCACCGTCCCTATGTCCTGCTGTACGAGGGTTCTAACACCAACAACCCAATTCACCAAACATTCCATCTCATCGACCGATACTAAGTTATTCATCATGTATGATTTCAATCCCCTGAATTCCGAAGCATCAACACGTATGGCTCAACTCCACGCCGAAGATACCGCCCTGTCCAACCTCGTCCCAATATTCGACAACAACATCAATCAACTTGCAGCAGAACTCGAGAAGCACAAGCAAAACACATCATTCCACATTCACGGAAACACAGATGAGCACCAAGCCAAGACCAACAAACTTTAGGAAACAATGCACAATATCGGATTGGAGAGAATAGTGCTGGAAACGCAAAGAATCATTATCGAACAGGAAAGGTTGATCATCAGACATCGATCGGCTACGAGGTTCAGTTATAATGATGTTCTTGGGCTTGTGCAGGATAGGCATTTATGCTGGTCTATGCAGTATTCGATCGAGTCGCTTAAGTTGCAGAAGGAGGGTGTTGAGACCATGGCATTGGCGGTAGGATGTTGGGAGAATGCTATTGAGCATGGGAGGCATGCTCTTGGTTGCTATCAGGGTCTTGAGGAGGTGTATCCTATGTTGCTTCAGAGTGATCAGCAATGCCTTGATCGTTTGAAGGATCAACTGCGAAGGAATTCAGGGGATTGAAATCATACATGATGAATAACTTAGTATCGGTCGATGAGATGGAATGTTTGGTGAATTGGGTTGTTGGTGTTAGAACCCTCGTACAGCAGGACATAAGGACGGTGCA
>Ga0115846_100444_pt1 | contig 21987 bp, 12 predicted proteins | sample InSIn5gowninarea_2_FD_83860 | JGI IMG/M metagenome (GOLD analysis project Ga0115846, IMG submission 83860) | reverse complement strand
GACTTGGATTTGCAGGTCCGCCCGACAACGCCCAGGGGCATCAAACTATGCCTCAATTATCACTCTCAGAGGTGTTATACACCGAGCGCCTCGAGCCCTCGCACCTTAATGCCCAGGCTACTTGTTTTGGCGAAGACGGTGGCAATGGTGGGGAAGAGGTCATGCTTCACAGTTGAAAAGTCCAGTACAGGTAAGATGCCCGACAGTGTACTGAGCGCAGCATCCACGAGTGAATGTGTGTTTGATTGCATCGCGGTAGCCACGATCGGCAGTGCGTCTTCTTTGAACTGCTGTGCGGAGCTGTTCTCGCTGACTATTTGTATGTTCTCCAGAAAGACGACAAGCCCAGCTTCCTTGCTGGTATCTCTTTCTGCCGACTTGGCTGGTGCAGTGAATATCTCCTTGAGGCGAGGTAGTACTTTAGTTGACAAAACGTTTTTCCGATCAGGGACTACCTTGATTATCTGAAACACGATTTGCAAGATCACAGATAAGAGTTCATGATCTTTCAACTCGTCCAACAGCACACTCAGGATCTTCCTCTCCAGTACAGATACTGGGAACTGTGGCATCACTCTGCCCAAGCCTTTCATAAATTGTTGTTTCTCCACAGGAGTCTTGGCTGGTAGTCCATCCAAGAAGCGCATAGTGTTCACAAGAATATTGTCGAAATATTGTGACTCCTGGAATTCACTCGCGGTCATCCTTCCAGCCGGCCGTCTTGCAAGTATCCGCGCTAATGTGCTTTCGAGCTCTTGTGGTAGTCTATTCGAGCAGCCATAGTTATTCCCAGGCCCTGGTGCTGTGGAGACAGAATTCATTAGTTTCTTGTAGGTCGATTGATTGCCGTGAGTCTCGATCGGGGATCTGTGCGGTTGTCGGTAACAAGCGACCAAGACGAGACCAAGGGAAAATATGTCAGCGGAAAAGTTAATATTGGTATCCATCACAAAGTCAGGGGACGAATAGTCCAAATTTAACTGTACGCTTTGCGGCACACGTGCGTCGTTGTATAACACCTCTGAGAGTGATAATTGAGGCATAGTTTGATGCCCCTGGGCGTTGTCGGGCGGACCTGCAAATCCAAGTCCTGAAATCTTCCAATCGGACTTGGCGTTGATGAAGATAGCATCCGGCGTTAGATTGCCGTGTACCAATTTGGCTGAGTCATGTAAGAATTCAAGACCTTTTGCTACCTGCAGAAGACCCTTTTGAATTTCCAGCTCGTCGATTTCGATGTCCTTGAGTGACCTCGCAGAGGCGTCGTATCGGTGAGCCGATGGTGAAGCGCGATCCTTTTGAGAGAGTGCTGCGGACAGAGGTGCTAGAACCTGCTCGGTTGCAAACATGAGGCCACCACTCCTACTCTCCTCGACAGGTTCAAGTAGTTGCAAGATAGATGGATGTCGTAAGCGTGCAAGGCTGCTTGCCTCCCGCTTGAGGCGCTCTACAACCTCATCTTGAGCTTTCTTGACTGATGTCGAGCTGACTTTGGCTCCGAAGCCTCCAGCCGATGATACATCAAGGGCTTTCCTCTCGAACACAAATACTGAGGCTTGTATGCCTGTGCTCTTCTTTTTAGCTATGATTCAATAATTAGCCTCGTGAGTTCGCACATGGTCATGGTCGCCGGGATGGGTATCGCTCCTGAACAATGCTCAACACGGATGACCGACCTCAGATGCCTGATGCATAGAAAGACCAACCTTCAAAGATACTCCACACTCCAACGCTAGCACTGGGTTGTTTCGAGATTTCATAATTTGAAGTGATGTTCGAGGTGAACGATTTGAAAGCAGACGAAAACATCTTGTGGATACTTCAAACCCATCAGACAGCAGAGCACTACTCCGGGCAAAGTATGATGGATGAGTCTGGCAGTAATAGATTAAGTTGCTGACGTTGAGATGCCCCTGGGAATGTGGTACAATTGTTTTTTAGCTCGGGCTGCCACAACGCCAATCTGTGGCTTGTTCTGCTCTAGCCACAGCAGGACAGGAGTTCGGGGTACCGACCGGGTGGATCTCCGAGGTCGCAAACTGCACTTACTAGTACTGTACCCTAACAAAGCAGAAATTCTGGAGCAATGAATTCTGGTCGTTGAACCGCTATCAGCACGCCCTGCACGCGAGTCACTTCACACAGCTTCAATTAGTGACTCTTGCCGAGCTTTAAACCCTCCGGCAACTCCTCCGCTCGTTGTCCCAACCTCGCGCACGACCTCTACTTACTCTTTCTTTCTTCCGTGTTTCTCATCACAGATACAACCATCACAATGCTGCTCCCACGTTTACTACGTGGCTCCCTCCCGAATACTACACGTGCGTTCCGACAAATTCAATTAAAAGACGTACCTATAAAAGTGCAGAGTACAAGATGCTTCTCAACATCATGGCAACTGCGCGAGCAATTAACGCTGGATGACACAAAACACCTTCCCGACATGGACCCTTCGAAACTTGAGGTTACAAAGTCCATAACTCCCAAGCAGCTTGTACCGAACCAAGACCTGGTGTTCGGGAGAACATTCACAGGTTAGTACTAAGCTATATCGACCTGAGATGATATGGATACTCTCAACAAGCAACAACACTTCAGGCTCTGCAAACCATGTTCCACTACTACCATGTCGATTCCTGCTGACATATGCTCATTCCAGACCACATGCTTTCTATAGAATGGACAGCCTCTCAAGGCTGGCTTGCTCCTCGAATAACTCCTTACCAGAACCTCTCCCTCGATCCCGCAACTTGCGTCTTCCACTACGCTTTCGAAGCCTTTGAAGGCATGAAGGCCTACAAATGCGCTCACGACGGTTCCCTCCGCCTCTTCCGACCAGACAAGAACATGAAGCGCATGAACGGGTCAGCAGCCCGAATCGCGCTACCAACTTTCTCTGACGAAGCACTCATAAAACTCATCAGTGAGTTCTGCAAGATCGACTCACGATTCATCCCGAACGAGAAGGGATATAGTCTATATTTGCGACCCACGATAATTGGAACACAGAGAACACTGGGCGTGGGTCCGCCAGGAAGCGCCCTCTTATATGTGATTGCGAGTCCTGTGGGACCCTACTATCCTTCTGGTTTCAAAGCAATCAGTCTCGAAGCGACCGACTACGCAGTACGCGCATGGCCAGGTGGTGTGGGTGATAAAAAGCTAGGTGCAAACTACGCGCCATGTATTGTTCCACAACTGAACGCCGCGAAAAAGGGCTTTCACCAGAACCTGTGGTTATTCGGAGAAGAGGAATTCATTACCGAGGTTGGAACAATGAACCTATTTATCTGCTTGAAGGATAAAGAAACAGGACAGAAAGAGATAGTAACAGCGCCGCTCGATGGCACAATCTTGGAGGGCGTAACCAGAGACTCCGCGCTAGGACTAGCGAGGGAAAGGCTAGAACCAAAGGGCTGGAAAGTGTCTGAGCGATATTTGAGGATGCGCGATCTGGCGGACGCGGCAGCGGAGGGGAGATTGCTGGAGGTGTTCGGAGCCGGTACAGCGGCCATTGTGGCTCCAGTAAGGAAAATTAGCTGGAAGGGACAGATGATTGATTGTGGCCTGAAAGAAACGGAGGAAGCAGGCGAGATTGCAAGCACAATGAAAGGCTGGATTGAGAGTATTCAGTACGGTGACGAGGACCATCCATGGAGTTACAAGATTCAATAAAGGATAGGCGATGCACAAAGCAACGAAATCGGATAGCACCAGCAACGGTCGCACAGCATGTTGGTCTAGGGTGGATTTGACTGTACAGCTGTCTGGGCAAGTTCGCTTGGGCTTGTGACATTGCATTCATGTAAGGCAGGACTGATGTACACTTGCATCGATAGGGAGTTCCGGAGTTCTGCCGCAATATCAATTTAACTAACTCTCTCTTCCGTCCTCCAACGTCCCTATCTTCCGCTCAAATCTACCCTTGATACATGTGCAGAAGATTGATTGAACACCTTGTTTGTGATGCAATGTGGTGTGACAAGTTGTGGTATATCGTCAGGCATCAAGGTACCACGACGTAACAAGCATTTGCTAATCCCTAGCAAGAAGTATAGGTAGTCTACAGAAATTCTTCCGCGACTACGGAATAAATCTTGAGTTTTAGAATTCTTCCTGGTATAGCACCTGATCCAAGTGAATTCAAATTTGAGCACAGCGACTCGACTGTGTTGGATCGAAGCAGAAAGCATGAGACGCACATTGCAATTTTGACGAGAACCAACTTCGATGGAGCAACCCTTGTCGATGCCAGATCAGGGGAGGGTAGATATGCCTGGAGCATTCATCGCCCCATCGAGGCATAGAGGGTGAGAATGTCATCCGCTTCGAAGCTCTGAAGCATTGTGAACCGCCATAGTAACATCATTGGTAAGGCGCTCTTCCAGTGCAAAGATCTGCTGCTAAATACCAATTAATATACCAGAGGTGTGCGAATGTGTCTTCTCTCTCGTCAACCATGACTAGTAAACACACTTTGTCAGGAATCAGGCCACTGATCATCATAATGAACGTCATTCGCGAGTAGTTTCTCCATATTCAGACGCACACTCCACCTGATATTCAGTGTGTAAGGATGATCCCGATATTGGCCATTGGGGGCTGAGATGTCACTATCAATCTCATTTGGGCCGGTCCGTCGGTGATGATCGAACAGCTGTGGATGCACTCCAATACACGTCGGTCTGCCGATACCGTTGTCCTGTTGACACCACTCTCGAAGCATCAGGTCGAAAGCCATGTCCAGCTGGCGTAAGCCTAGTGAAAACAGTATCTTCTGTGCACCTCGCCGCGAGACTGCGTACGCTAGAGAACAAGTTCCCTGTTGTTGCTCTGCTACCATTCGACTGTGCTGAGGATATGCATGCAGTGGGCTGACTGAGTTTATATCCCACGACTGTTGGTGTTGTATTTGGGGGACCGTCTCGTCGTCTTCGTGCAAAACCATTGTAGCGTTTGCATCTGCTGGCAAGTCCATCCCACAATGTCCAAGCCAGAGAACATCCCAGCCATCTCCGTAGGGCGAAGAGCTTGGCGTAGGGTTTATCGTTACGTCCCTCAGTTTCGTCGTTCCAGCGTCTCGGCTTGTGCTCAGAATATGACGGGTGGAAAGAGCAAGATCTTGAAGTTGGTCCTTGAGGCGGATATCCCAGTCAATGTCATCCTCCATTATGAGGGCGCTTTCAAGATTTTGCTCAAGTACTTGTGATATCGCATTGATGTGGGCGCGCCAACTTCCCTTTGTCGCAGGTGTGAGACCTTCAGCGTGCTTTGCAGGCAGTACTTTATTTAGTACGGCGTCACCATGTACACCGGCGACGAATTCGATATGCATCGCACTCACTGAAGCGGCTAGCACAAGTCCATCGTGATGATCAGTGCGCTCTGGAAGATTGATCGCAAAGATTTTCTCAAATCCTAACGTTGAGTTCTGAATCAAGCTCAAGAATTTATGTTTGACAGCATTGCTGAAGCCTTGGGCGGTGAGGGGATTATGGAATGCGAGTTCCGCATCTGAGCCTGATGGAAGGTGAAAAAGAATTGTGAGTATGAGTACTAAGCATAGAGCAGCGCCTGTATATCGTATCGATGTTTGTGAGGTTGTCTGACCAAACCAGGATTTTTGCATCGTTTGAGGCTGTTAATTTGCTTGTATGGTCGGCGCGAATTGCAGAAGAGAGAAGAAGATTAAAGATAGGACTTTTCCTGCGTGAACACGAAGCGCAGGATAGTACATACCTGATGAACTTTTGAGAAACATCTCATTGCACAGACTGAAAATTAATGTAGCCGTTTGCGGGTGGCCCTTGGTCTGTGCACGACCAGCTCATTCCAAGGCTCAGGCTTCCGTGTTTTGAACTGTTGTATGTCAATTGAAGGAACACAGAGATCGCTTTCGGCGAGAGGTGTAGAGGACATATAGAACTGGCTCAGAATATGCCGGAAACCCCTTGTCGAGGTCCCACGTGAAGTCATGGTTCTCTTTGTATCTACAAGCAAGATTGCCTAGTTATGACACACGATGTTGTAATGCCGAGATCAATGGCCAGGCCTAGCTGCATCTCCATTCCTGCCTTACCAACGTTGTCACTTTGAATTCGATCGAAGGGAGGAGCGGGCGACGGAGTGTGAGCTATTAATTGTGACTTCAAGGTGCTCGGCAAATTATCGGTGTACAAGTCACGCTAGTGTTGGCTAGAGTTTTGCATCCGGGTGTATGAGTATTGTCCTCGATCAGGCTGAAGTAATGGTTTGTAGTGGTATTCGCGGTGATATCAGCCGTGGAATCAAGCACGAAAAAGGAGAAGTTTGGTTGCTTCAAGTTGAATGATTGTTGAGTCGCTATCCAATCCACGTTGCTTTGCTCGGGACTCCCGATGGATGTGACCTAGATCTACATGTCAGCAGAAATACTTGAGCTGTTTGATTAAAGCGTCACTCACTGAAAGAAGCAATTGCCGCCCTGAACATAACCCAATTTGTAGGTCATGTATAAGCTAAGAAAGGTAGCACAATAAGTATGTTTCCTGTGAATTTGTAGGTACTGTCAAGGACCGTGACCTTCCACCAATAGCTTGATCTCTGGCCACTCGCTTGGTCTCGCTAGCCATTGAGTGCTGTTGACTTCCCGTTTCGAAAAGGCTCGGATTTGTAAGTGATCCATACAAAGGGGACTCACCTACAACATCTCCCGTATCCGTTTCTGTCATTTCGTACTGGTTGTTATTGACCAAAAGCCATCAGTGGGAGAACGGGGCTCAAGAAGAAAATCAGAAAGTTTTGTACTTGTCATGTGTTCATTATTTTTTGAGCTGCAGCTCCGTTGCTTAATACACGACAACGATGAGTAACAAAATCCAAAATGCCTCGCCCCTATTCCATTCCATCGTGGGTATCACAGGTTGTTCGAAACCATCAAAAAAGGAAAATCGTAAGCCAAATGACCATCTCGTCTATCGTGGTCGTAAGTAAGCCAAAACGCCGAAAAATCACAAAAAGTCGCAGTAGTTAAACGTTTTCCACACTGCATGTACATTTTGCATGTTGCTCTTGCTCCTGCTCTTATTCCTAGTCATTATTAAATATGATGTTGTTTTGACAAATTTCCAGAACGCCTTGCTTTCATGCAATGTGTACGTGGTGCAAAAGTTGTGCACATTAAAAGTATTCGTCAAGTAGTGAACTCAAAATTGGCCTTGCTGGTAGTACGGGTCAAATGCAGCGGCCTGTGCCAACGTGTCGAGATCAGAGAATCCTCGGACTAAGACCGGAGGTTGTGGGATCGCAATATCGAGTTTTTCGTTCTGAATCTGAATTGGAAGGCCGTCGGAAATGAGGTTGTCGTCCACGAGTGGTGGGTACATTGAGGCGGCTGTGGAATCTGAAAGAAGTGTAGAGTCCAGAGGCAGCATGATTTGCGGGCTCGGATCGGGGAAGAAGGATGGGCTGATGTCAATCGGGGTCTCGACTGTGTTTGGTCCCAAACTGACATCTGAAGGGTCGGAGATGCCTGAACTTGACGTTCGAGTATGTGCCGGATATTCAGATTGTGCAGCTTGCACGTCAGTTTCCACCTCGCTCTGTTTCGTGTTTTTGGTTTTTTGTGCTTCCCGTGTTGCTTGAGCTTTGCTTTTCTTTTCTTCTCCCGTTGTATTTAGACCCTGATTTCTATGTGTTCGTTCATGTTGTTTCATATTGTCCTTTCGCGTGAAAGCTTTGTCACAAATAGGACAATGTACACCTTTCTCGCCGGTATGTTTCTTCCCATGGCGAGCTGCGTGCCCTGATGTAGTGAAGGTAGCAGAGCAGTTGTGTGACTGCGCATAGGGACAAGGGTATTTATTCTTCTTGCCAATAGGATTGTTATTCGCGGTACCACCAACTGGTGAGGTTTGAGCTTGCGGCTGGATTGAGGAAGTAGTCGAAGAAATAGATGGATTCGTAGATAGGGTTGGAGTCGGTAGGTGAGCTAGATCGATAGGACCCGGCATTCCAGGATACATTACAGGCGTAATGGAGGGGATGACCTTGGGATACGAAGTTTCTTGTCCAATTTGAGAGATAGGACCGATCATCATACTTTGTTCCATGAAAGGCGTAATTCCAGTTGGAGACGGGAGATAGCTAGAAGCCATCTCCTGGCGAAGTAGGCTGTCATAGGGAAGAAGAGAGCTATTATTGAGATTGTAGGCTGGAGTAAGAGGTGAAGGGGTAGAGTCCATACTACTGCTGGACTTTGACGAGGATGACGACGCCGAGTCGTACCTCAGTAGTGGGGGTGAACCGGCAGATGATACAGAATGTGTTCGTTCGAAATGTGGGTTTCGGAGAAGGTTGGGTCGCTCCAATCGGGGAGAAAACGTGGAGAGAGAAGAGATTGAGGGCAGCCTCGCCGGTGGTGGTGAAGGTGAAGATTTCTTCTGTCTAATCACGAACGAGGGACAATCGTTATCGTTTAAGATTGAGAAAACACGTTCTCGAGTAGTTCGCTGAACATCCATGTTCGGACGCCCGAATGTAAAGGACCAGCCGTCGTAACGCTGGCCGATAGTTCTAACAGTTTGTTAATACACAATTCATTCACTTCTCAGAAAGCGACGCATACCAACAGTGGAGGTAAGGAACGCGGATGTTTCAAAGTAATATTGTCGCAGCTAACAGTCTCGTCGCCGGTATCGTACTTGAGTCGACTGGTGCAGTTCCAATACTCCTTTCTTCGTGCCTATTCGATTTGGTGCTTGGTACGTGTGAATAGAGTAGTGTATCCTCTCTCTGTGAAAGTGAGTAGGTCGGAAATGGTGTCCTTGATGTTGGTAGGATGAATAACACGAAAACCCTTCTACGGAAAATAAGTCCAGTCCTAGGGTCACTGCGATAGTAGAGAAGAAAGGGTCTACGACGTAGCAGGGACAACAGAATAGATACAAAGCAGCTCGAGTGGAAGGATACAGGATTTTGGACTGAACCACACTTGTGGAAGAGACATGGATCTCGATCCTGGTTCAATCATGGTTTAGAGGGCGTAAAGTACAGCGGACAGCAATCTGTTTCGGTCTAGCAGCAAGGCACATCTATGCGCTAGTAGCGAGATGGAGACCATGGAGCAAGCAAGCCACCGAGTCACAGGGTTGGCAGCCAACGCACATTGGAGGTTAAGCTTCCCAAGCGCCAGCTAGCTGGCTGACGTCTACCAAAAGGTAGCATGACCGGAGACGGATCGCCGATCCCTGTGAGCCTTCCACATACTTGCAAATTGGGACTTGACTCGTACCCAAACAATCTTGGTAGGTTTTGTTTGAGTATTGTTCTGCACAGTCGCACTAACGACTCGTGACCCTGCATCACGGATATCCAACCCTAGCGGAAGACTCGGGTTGTTATGTTCTGCATGCTAGTGTTCTTGATGACCAAGACAGAATTTGCATTAACTACAATGCACTGCTTGAGACGTGACTTACAGTAGCAGCTACCGGGTGGAGGGTCTTTGAGCTGGTCAAACGTGACTCAACAGTGCGGTTGCAGGTTCTCGAGAGGTAGAGACCAGGTGAAAGCGTGCATGATAGTTTCAAGCACAATGTCGACAACATGAGGCTCTGGTGTAGATCGGCGATGTGATTGTAATCTTCGATTTTCTGGAGCAGGTGGGCATGTATGCGATGACATCGACCTGCATTTGCAGGGTTCTGGCGCCGGCTTGACACTAATTTTACCTAGCCCTCGGTAAGCATGTCTGTTTTCCATCATTCCTTCGGTGCATCGACGATGCCCTAGAGATCCACGTCTAATCGAGATGCAACATTCCCATGGTTTTCAGGACCCAAATCTGCGAGTATCACGAGAACATCATCGTCGCTGCTAATATCGATTCTCTAATGAGTGCACGCGCATCGGTCTCTGTCTTCAAGGCAGATTCATTATCACAAGATAAGAATTATGCCTAAGCTGGTGGTGGTCTGAGTCTTTTCGCTGGCTGTGCATCACTCGCAGGAAGAGCTTGAACACTCCCTCACCAGTCCTAAGACTTGCACATATTCCTGACAGGCACTGATGAGAACTGTTACGGATCACCTGGAACTACGACTACGGACTGATATTGAACTATCTGGTGGTTGTGAGTGTCACTATCGAAGTTTGACAATGCCAGCTTAGAAGATTTCACGCGTTGGAGGAAACGGAAATTTGAAACACGAACAGGGCACGTCGGCGCGCTTGGAATGAAGCTGTTTGACGTTTTCGGTTAACGTCAAATTATTCAATAAGCTTATTAGTATTGACCCACTGCCACGAGGAAGGTCAACGATGCGCGGAGGAACCCCGAACAGCCGTTGCAAGGTCGACGTGCTTTGCGGATTTGACCTTACTATTTCTGTATGATTATTCTGGCTAGCTAAAATCTATTTTCCTTGCTGTCAGTTTCAAACTGCCACGAAGTTCTTTGCGTTGCGGTTTTGCAATTAATTGTCATGAAGTCGTCGGCTAGAGTCCAGGTACCACCCACTCGGTCACCAAGCAATTCTACAGATACTACCATGACTGAATCACTATTGTACTAGCCTCCCACACGCCGTACACACTGCCTTACCTCAATTGCGCGCCCTCTGTCGCCATGGTTGTGCTTTGCAAGACTTTACGTGTTGAAGTACAAGGCACTTTCTGACGTTCAAATCTGTATTAACTCATCGTCTGGATCTAAGCTTCTACTTAATGCCGAATCTCTACCTACCTAATGTCGGTTGCAATTTTACAGTGCCACCTTGAAGCAGTGTATCATACATCTTCTACAGAAAGTTCTTCCATCCAGCCCGAGTCACGTGTTCAACATTCTGTACAAAGTCTGGCCAATAAATGCCATTTAATGTCGCACAGTTCCTGTTGTCCAGCTCGTGCTGAAGCTCATGCATCCTGTGTTATTACCGTCACGCATTGCCAAACACCAGCAATGCAGTACCACTTGAATGAGCATTCGGTACCCCTTGGTCCTTGTTTGGAGATCACCTGGCATATCTAACGCAGTTGTGAATTTCAAGTTTGAAAAGTCTTGCCTTACAACGGAACTACATTGTCGGGAACGAGTTACCCAGGCCTTATCAGTGATTACTCCAGTTCCCTGTCAGGAGGAGCTATATCATTTCCTCACCGAAGTGCTTGCAACAAGAAAAGGAGCTCGAAACTCATCAGAATGCCGTACATGCTGTGGGCAGATGAAAACTGGCTAGATTTATGAGAGGTGATTGCTACTGTAGGTGATCAGAGGGTGAGTTACACGACGTCCGGCTCCAGTCCTATACCGCATAATCAGAGGTCTCTGTTCAAACCCGATCAAGTTGTTCATGTTGGTACTTCTGCTTCACGCAGGACTTCTAAACGAACACCATCACGGGTTAAAAAGTTCAAGGTAAGCATAATCCCGTTTGTCTAGGTTATAAATGAAGAAAGACATCGAAACTGACTCGTGGAGGAGACTTCGTATCGTAATCAGGTCCGTGCATATTGGACGATAGCCCCTACTTCCAACCCAACCATGGGTCTATCCAGAAGGTTTACTTACACAGAGATCAAGTCCGCTGGAATGCGGTGTGTAGTGAGATACTCGACAACAGCCTCAGGGCGGACGCCATGGGCCTACGGACTTGATCTGCTCTAGGTATCGTCAACAATCTTTGATCACAAATTGATCCTTACACAGCTGGGTCTCGAGGTGATAATGGCAAGATTCGATAGGATTCTGTAGATTGAGAAAGAAGTCTACAGACTTGTAGCATCCACCCTAAGCCTGTTCTGCCGTTGACCTGTAACCTGCATCCAAATTTCACTGCTCTATTTGGAAAATCCTGGTGGGAAGTGGTACGGTGAATTCACCCAACATCTATCCTGAAGAAATATGACGTCGGTCGGGCAAGACAGGCAGTTTCGAGGTGGCTGGGTATTCACCTGCCATCACATCGAGACACGATAGCCTATGGATCTCCCAACTCATACCCACTATCGCATCATAGCATCAATTGTGCTGCCCAATTCACTTCACCTTGCTTGCCTGCAAGGCCAGCCAGCAGGCTTGTGAATCATTCTTACAGTCGTCGGGATTCAACACAAACTTGTCCTTTTCCCTGCGCATGGCAACACACATTTCCACACTGATTGGATCTTACACAAGATTCACTCGTGTCTCTTCCCACCTTGCCTCATAGGAGATTGAGTAAGCGACCAACATCATCGTTCCTATTTGTCAAGTATCGCAATTTTCTACTTCCAGCAAGGCAACAGAATATTTCCGAAGCCCTACGACTCGTCTGGAGATTTGGTCTCTAAGGCAAGGCGTCTGCTCGCCTTTATTCTCGGGTCCTTACACAATACAGCGCCTATCCTCTCGTGGTTCCTCACTTCATAACCACCCCGCCCCGCCTCAAGTTGTTTACCTTTCTCCATTTCAACCTCCAAGAATACACGCCATAGATATACACCTTTAGCGACACGGATCCGATTTGCACTCGCGCAACAAGTTGACACTGTCTTCGGCTTGCGATTGTTCAATAGGCTTGCAACCATGTCGTACTACGACGACCGACGCACATCCACAAGGGACAGACGTAGGGGCGATGACTACTATGATGAAACTGTTTATGTTAATACACGCGACAATCAGAGATCCACCGCTTTAGTCAAGCGACGCGATGATAGTCCAGAGTATGATGAGGAAATAAGACGAGACTTCTCTCCGGGCGGCGGTTATTATCGCGAAACCACCATCAGAAAAAGCGGTGTGAAACCTAGTGGACGAGCAAGATCTTACGATTATGAAGATCGCTCTTTCGACGATAGCCAATCCAGATTTACCGACCGCCGCGACTCGTATTATGCCGCAGGAGCTGGCCGCAGCAGCCGCAACGACGGTCGACGTGAGTAATATGCTTGATGGGATACACAGCAATGACTGACTTGTGCAGGTGATCGTGGTAGTAACCGTGATCGCGATCGTCGCTCAAAGCGTGACGATGACTCGGACGACTCTTCCCGCAGCCGGACGCCGCCTAAACGTGAGAGACGCAAGTCAATGCCAGAAGAAGCTCTTGAAGCACTCGGGCTCGGAGGTGTCGCAGCTACTCTACTAGGGAGAAAGAAGGACTCTCGATCCAACTCCCGAAACAGGAACAGTCAGAGTCGCTCCCGTGGTGGCAGAGATCGGTCACGCTCCAAGAGTCATAATCGTGAACAACTAACTGCAGCTTTGAAAGCTGCTGTCCTGGCAGGCGCAGCAACAGCCTTCTCTGCCAGAAATGAGCCAGGTGGGTGGAATGGCGCAAAAGGGAAGCGAGTTCTCACTGCCGCTATCACGGCTGGTGGTGTCGACGGTCTAGTCAACCTCCATAAAGACCCAGAAGAACACAAGTTCCGCGACACAATCGGCTCTGCCATAGCCGGTGTCGCAACAGATCGTCTGGTCAATGGTGGTGCACGTTCTCAGTCCCGTGGTCGAGGCTCCAGCCCTGACGGCCGCCGTTCTCGTTCCCGCTCCAAAATTCGCGACGTAATCGCTGGTGGTACACTTGCTGCTGCCGCGAAAAAGGTGGCCGACTCGGTGCGCGGTCGCTCTCAATCGCGTACTCGCCGCCGTTCGAGATCTCTATCCTACGATAGCTACGATTCCCGCTCTCCACCACCAAAACGCTCTCGTTCGCGTTCTATTGCTGGACGTGCGCTCAGCGCCATTGGCCTAAACCGCCAAGCCGACAAAATTGATCCCGCTGGTGCGCGCGACCGTACTCGCCCTCGCAGCCGGTCTCGTGGCGGCGGGCGTTACGTAGACGATGACTACTCGGAAGATGGATCGAGAACGTATGACAATCGCGATGTAGGTACCTCCAATTCTCATTCTCGTTCCATTGACCCCTTAACCGGTGCCATGATCCAACGTCCAAAGAGTGCTGGGCCTGGAGGAGGATTAATTTCACCCCCATCTTCGGACTACCAGTTGGATTATGGGCCACGGCACACGGGTGATCCTGAGACAGATTCTGATTCTGACCTTGGCTCCAGTTCCGACGATGAAGAGCGTATTAAGAAAGGACGGAAGCGAATGCTTGTGACTGGGGGATTGGCGACAATTGCGACAATTCATGCGGGGCATGCTATTTACCAGAGCATTGAGAAGAGAAGTGCGAGGCATGAGGCTCTAAGAGAGGGCTTGATTACTAAGGAGGATGCGCAGAAGCATAAAAGCAGGGATCGTTTACAAGATGCGGCAAGTGTTGGACTTGCGGCATTGGGTATCAAGGGTGCTTACTCGGAGTGGAAGGAGGTAAAGGAATCGAAAGAGGAGCACGACAAAGAGAAGGAAGCACATGAGAGGCACAATTGGAAGAGGGAGAATAGAAGGAGAAAGGCGAGTATGTTGAAGGACGGCGTCTATGGAGAGAACGGCTACGCGAATAGTGCACCAAATTTACACAATCCTTTTGGAAGGGACGGATCGATGAACCCACCGCCTGGTGGTAATCAGCCGGGTCAAGCTTATTATGGAGGAGACGGACCGTACATGAGCGGTGCGGCGCAGTGGCCCAATGCACCGCAGTATCACGATGATAATCCTTACGGATGGATGAATCAACAACAACAGGACCAAACAGCGCAACATCACAACCCTTATATTCCTGGATATGTTGGAAACAATGGCACTACGAACGGGAACATGCAATACCCGCCCCAGCCTGTTCAGGGCGGCACTGGTTTCCCACCGCCGCCAGTAGGATATCCGCCGCCCCCTGCCACGGGAAGATGATGATTTTCTGGGATATAAAGAATTTCTTTTGAGTAGAGCGACTTGACGATTATGTTGGCACACTTGAGCAGCAACACGATGGTTATGCCAGTACGAGATCACGAAATGATGAATGACGAGCTATGTCTAACACTTGTTTTGTCCCCTGCTCTTGCCTAGGTAGTGATTCATTGTATATGCTTCGATTGTTGTAGGGCCTACACCCATGCCGTTCAAAAGGGTCCTTTACCGTTTCCATACTCTCGAAGGCGTACGAGCCAGTTCGATCCTCTCACTCAAGTCTGCTGTACTTGTAGTCCAATGGCAGCTGGTGAAGCATCACTGGGTTTGCTTCATCTGAAACCCAGCACGGCCCGAAACCAGGGATTGCCAATGTCCTCCTGTGTCAACAAAATACACATGCGAGTAATAAGGCAGCAGAAGAAGGAGGTCCGAGAATTTCACATCCCAGATCCTGGCACAATGCTTCTATGAAAGCTGTTTTCATATCGCTGGGTGACGACAGCGCTAAATGTCGCTCTCTGTGTGTGATTGGCACGTGGAATGCGAGAATGATTGAAGGAGTGAACATACACCACCTTCCAGCGGCTGATAAGCAGAATAAATTCACCTCCATCTCATCCTTATACAGTACCTTTCGTAGAGTCCACGGCCGTCGGTTCAAGTAGGTAGAGAGTAGACAGTCTTGAGCACTGAAGACCACCTCAAGCTTGCACTACCGTACGTCGATATGCTTTCTACAGTACTCCGTACACTACTCTACAGCAGGTGTGGATGGCATCAAAGTTGCAAACCGGCTGATAAGCCCGAGGCGGCAATTTCCACTGACGACACTTACAAAACGTGAATGTTGTTCCGGGCCAAGCACGAGTATTCCAGGCGAGAATCCTTGCCCAAATCAGTCGCTCCAAACCAAGAAACGGTCCCGTTTAATCCTATTTCTACCACGTCGCCGCCACTATCTGTGCTGGTGGGTAAGTGTATACGTCTGACACGAAGGGACGTGCTTCACTTGCCACCATCTTGACTTGCGCAGCTTTTGTACTTAGTAGAGATGAACAACTCATCCTTTCAATGCTGTAGTCTTTTTGTTTTGAGCCCCTGAACGGGTTGTCTTGGAGGCTCGTCCAATAATCCTGGTTTAGAGTTCAGACTGTCCAACAAATCAGTTGACCATGGCGAGCGCCACACTTCCCACGCCACAGCACACGCCTGCGATTCACGATGAACAAGTCTTTCTTGATGGACAAGGTCAACCACACCACTTCGACCAAACGTCCTTGTTGAATAGGCTATCCTCGAGTTTGCCCACCGCTGTCGCTTCTCCTACACCGCTACCTGTGCGCCCCTACGATTTTCAGTCGCCGTTCGCTCAACCCCCTCCCACTGCGTTCCGCCTGCTGAAGTCCGATGAATTGCATGTCCCTGTAATACGTCTCCCTTCAGTCATGGAGCACGAGGAAAATGTTTACGATAACGGACAGGGCGGCAGTTCTTCAGGCTCAGACGAAGAACCACTTTCACGTTCCAGCTATCCTCATTTCAGTCCAATTCAGCAAGCCTACGATGATACTGATGGGTCGACCATATATACTCCAGCCTCAACCATGTCCTTCTCCGCCAATAATCCTCCCTCCCTTTTGAACTCATGGGGATCGTATCACCCCGCCGGTGGTAGGCCTCGTGTTGGAAGTGGCAGCGCGAGCTCGACAAGCCTCGATAGACCTGTAACCATGATCGAGCCATCCCACCCGCACGATCCTCGGTTACGACCTAACGCCCCTGCGAGAACTCCTTCAAATACATATGCGCCTCAAAGAAGACCCAACCAACAATTTGAATTGTCACTCAACTCGAATCGCACCAAGTCATATATCCATCCTAGGTCACGCAGGGCCGCTGACCCAAGTGCGCAATACCGAGCGCAGGAAAAAGCATATGTGCAAAGAGTGCGGCAGCCCTTGTTTGACAACGATTCCAGAGCATCTACGTTCAATTACGCTCCAAGCACTGACTCGGGCACGGATGATGACTCCCCAATCAACGAACATAATCATGATGATTTGGCGGGTGAAGAGCTGCAGGTGTTCACGGCTGATGATATGAATCCAGAACCATCCGAAGAAGAAATAGCAAATCCACAGAGCAGGGAACGGTTAGAGTGGCATTCAATGTTGGCCTCGGTGCTTCAAGGTGATGTCGTCCGACAAGAGAAGCAACGTCTCATAGGAACGGCTGAACGGAAGAGTGAAAAGGAGATAGCTGACGAAATCTGGTTCGGGTCGCGTGCGAAGTATTACGGTCGACCATTACAAATGCAGAGGAAGATGATTGAAGAGGCACGCACTTATCTTGGTCCAATCATTGAAAGCATTGTCGATTTCGAGATCAAGGGTGAAACCGTGGTTGGCAAGTCCCCTTTTGAGCAAGTTGAAGAGGTTGTCGGCAAAATCGAGAAATGTCGCTGGCTGTATTCCAATTGGTCACGTTTAGAGCAGAGCCAGTCTCGGGCCGCTTCAGATGCTTTCAAGGCCAGTTGCAATGCCGTCATCTCCTGGCATAACGTTACCCAGACAATCAACACTGAATTGCAAATCTTGCAAGGCTGGGTTGGCAACTCAGAGCTTGACTTCACAAAACAACGCCCGGGAGTTGCGTCTAATGAACTTTCCGACAAATCCTCCTTTATCGATCGACTTCTCAAAGAAGACGGTCTCAGATCGCTCCAGGGCAAGAACAGTATGTTCAACAGCATCAGTAAAGTGATTACTAAAGCTAAGAGTACCCTGATTGAAAATGCTGTTGCTTTTCAAGAACGACATCTGCCACCTTACATTGAGGAACTCCTCACGCTCATCAACTTTCCTTCTCGCCTTATACAGGAAATCATCAAAATCAGGCTCTCTTACGCTAGGAACATGAAAGAGCCAGCACAGCAGTCACCCTTGATAATTGATCAGATGATCTCACAGTTTCAGATTCTGATGACACTAGCTTGCACAATCAAGCAGGAGTATCTAGCCATTTCACACCCGGAACCCGGCTGGGACTTACCTCCCTGTATCGACGAAAATTTTGATTCGACAATTGTAGAAGCTCTGAAATTCTATTTCAAAATGTTGAATTGGAAACTTACTTCGAACAAGAACACGTTCCGTGAAGCGGAAATTCTGGAACAAGAGTGGGGTCTGTCGAATGAAATTGGACGTCAACTGGAAGGTGGCGACGTTGAGGTAGCAGAACAGTTCAGCTCTCTAACCGCAAAGTCGCTCGCACGTCTGACCGGTTCCTTTGAAAAGGAGTTGCGACCCAGACCGGACGAGTCGTCCCTCGAAATGGAGAAGAGGTACAAAACCATACTTGACTCTGTGCGAGTCCGACAACGCAAAATGTTCAGATTTTCACGTATACTGCGAACAAGATTTGAGAATGCCACCGAATATAATCTGAGCATGAACGTCAATCAGTTGCAGGAATTTTCGCAACTATTAGTTCTGACAGGCCATTTTTTGGTAACATCGGATATGAACAGCTTGAAGGACATTTACTATATTGCTTCGCCCTCTCTATGGGACCGCGCGGACGAGGTCAAATCTATCCTAGGCACATCATTCCATGCTGAGGATGAGCCCGAAGACCCCTCGAATCCATATATTCTTATCATTCATCCTGAAAACGAGATCAGTTGGAAGGGACCTCGTATGGACGTCGAGTTGCGTGATTTACCAACAGACGTCCGGCTGGGCAGAGTGCGTCTTGTTGCGGACGGCTCGACGACGAGGTTGCAAGCCGCTCGAATGCAGCTGGTAAGTGCTGTCGGAGGAGACCTGGATGTTGTGGTTGAACAACGTGCCAACTTGACCCGCGTTAATACCGAATTGGGTAAGATCAAGAAGACGACGTTCAAATTATCAAATACTATAATGGAGAGTGTGGAAGTTGTACGATCTCAGAGTGAAGGAAAAGCAAGTCCGGAACTTATACAATCTTTGTTTGCCTTTGCGACCGAGTTCGGGAAACGATCTCTTGCGTACATGGATTACAACCGTCGTGTCATGAACAACGAGAAGCTGGCCAAGCTGGGACTGGATTGGGTCAGCTTCATTTGTGACGATTGTGATGCCGCTGATCGAAGGACTTTCAAATGGGCTGTTGCAGCGTTGGAATTCGCCATGGCGATGACAAGAGGCAGGAACATTCTTGACATCTCTGAAGAAGATTATAGCCGTATCCGCTCCAAGGTCGGAGGCTGCATGTCTGTCCTTATTTCCCACTTTGATATCATGGGAGCGCGCTCAACCCTGGCAGCACAACAGGAGAGAACGAAACTTGAAGCAATGAGCGGCTTCGGCAAGAAACTGGACATCAGCAGAATGCGCAACGACGACGAATGCCACGACCAAGTCTCCGAAGCTAGAGTGGCAGCATTGGAAGTGTGTGATAGCCGCAGAAACGAGGATGCAAACAGTGTCCGAGCGAATCTTGGCCGTGTTTTGGAAGGCTCAAACGAGGCAGATCGCTCGCTTACATTCCTGTCGTCGTCGGCTACCAGCATTACAATGCGTTGGCAACAAGGTCAATTTGTTGGCGGTGGCACCTTCGGCTCTGTTTACGAGGGGATTAACCTGGATACGGGCACTTTGATGGCCGTAAAAGAAATTCGATTGACAGACCCTCAGCTTGTTCCTACCATTGTTAAACAGGTTGGAGACGAAATGGGTGTTTTGGCTGTATTGGACCATCCTAACGTCGTCCAGTACTATGGCATCGAAGTTCATCGTGACAAGGTCTACATCTTCATGGAATACTGCCAAGGTGGATCAATGGCGAATTTGCTTGAGCATGGACGAATTGAGGACGAAACAGTCATCATGGTGTACGCGTTGCAGATGCTGGAGGGCCTTGCATACCTGCACAATGCAAATATCGTGCACCGGGATATCAAACCAGAAAACATCCTTCTCGACCACGACGGTCTCATCAAGTATGTTGACTTTGGAGCAGCTAAGATCATTGCGCGTCAAGGACAAACCATCCTTTCGCCTGACCAAGGCCGCTTACAAAACCGCGGCAATGATGGTCAAGGCGCCAATGCTCCTCGGGCTCAACAAGGGACAATCACGGGCACACCCATGTACATGTCACCTGAAGTCATTCGTGGCGAAACGACACAAAACTTCACAGGTGCAGCCGACATTTGGTCTTTAGGTTGTGTACTGCTCGAGATGACAACTGGTCGTCGTCCGTGGTCAACGCTTGACAATGAGTGGGCAATCATGTACAACATCGCAAATGGTAACCCGCCGCAAATGCCTACCAGTGACCAGCTCAGTCCCATGGGTATGGACTTTCTGAAGAGATGCTTCGCTCGTGATCCACAGCGCCGAAGTACTGCTGCAGAGCTATTACAACACCCGTGGATGATCGAAATCAAAAGGATAGCTGGGATGGAAGAGCCAGAAAGTCCGAGTACAAGTTCTTCGAGTGGAGGGATGTCGTTGCCTCCTACCAGGCAAAACTCTGCTTCGCTTCTGAGGTAAGTTTTGAGGAAGAGAGTGGAGGACGCTGCTATTGAAAAGCGATCTTCGACGAGAATATTTGTTTTTAGACGTCCGTAGCATTATTTAACTTGTGATTGAACATATTCCATCTTCACATCTCAGCTACTGATAAGGTGGTATTACTTGGTGACTACATGTATCCTTATTGTGACGCCTCTAACTAATACAATGTTATAAAAAAGTCGGCCAATCATAGTGGCTGCAGAAGTAAGCTCGGAGTTTGACGTAACAAAAGTCAAAAAGAAAGTGTCCTGTGTCTGCTCGGCTCTGGCTTCGTTAGAACATCACTCGCGTGCAATACTGCTATCTCTTCCAGCTCTGTGCCTCTTTTCACTGCCTGCACCGTAAAAAGCTCTCCTCCACCTAGAACACCAACATCGCCACTACATCTTGCGATTTCGCCCTCTGTGCACTGACCGGAGCTACACAGGCGCAACACGCCACTACTCACGATGTCCTTTTCTAACCTCGTGAAGGACATGTCCTTTAAAGATTCGCCACGAAACTCAGACGACTCGCGATCTACCGTTTCACGACCAGGTCTTGCTAGAAGTTACACCTCAACACAAGCCACCTCGGTCAGCATAGCCGGCGACATCTCCTCCCAGCTCCACGCAGGTTACCATCACCCTCTCTCAAGAGCATGGCAAGCAGAAAGACAACTGACGAAAGCGATGTTGATATACCCCCTCTTCATTACCGACAACCCTGAAGAGATCACTGAAATCCCGTCGCTCCCTAATCAGAAACGTATTGGCTTAAACAAGATTGTGCCGATGCTCACTCCTCTTGTTCAGCACGGTCTACGAAGTGTAATCTTATTTGGTGTGCCTCTGGCTGCGAACGTGAAAGATGCGCTCGGAACTGCAGCAGATGATCCAGAAGGACCAGTCATACAAGCAACTCGAGTCATAAGACGAGCTTTCCCACAATTGTTCATTGTCGCCGATGTATGTCTCTGCGAATATACATCGCATGGCCACTGCGGCATTCTCAACGACGATGGCAGCATCAACAATGCCATGTCTGTGGAGCGTATCTCAGATGTCGCCATAGCCTACGCGAAGGCAGGCGCGCACTGTGTTGCTCCCTCAGACATGAACGACGGTCGTATCCGCGCAATCAAGCTCAAGCTTATTGAAGAAGGAATTTCCCATCGCGTGAACCTCATGTCTTATGCAGCTAAATTCAGCGGGTGTCTCTACGGTCCCTTCCGTGACGCGGCGGGCTCCTGTCCTTCGTTCGGTGACCGCAAGTGCTATCAACTTCCACCCGGCGGCCGAGGTCTGGCTCGTAGAGCTATCAAAAGAGATATCGAAGAGGGTGCGGATATCATAATGGTGAAACCGGCGTCGAGTTATTTGGATATCATTAGTGATGCGAAGGATATTGCGAAAGACATGCCGATCGCAGCGTACCAAGTCAGTGGAGAATATGCTATGATTCACGCTGGCGCAAAGGCCGGTGTGTTCGACTTGAAGACTATGGCCTTTGAGAGTACAGAAGGAATACTACGTGCTGGTGCGGGTATTGTTGTGAGTTACTTTACGCCGGATTTCTTGCAATGGTTGGACTCGTGATGAGAATTATGGGTGGTCATCAAGCACGCTTGGAGCACGAGGTGTTTAATGTTTGCAACAAAAGTTAATT
>Ga0115846_100443_pt1 | contig 22053 bp, 16 predicted proteins | sample InSIn5gowninarea_2_FD_83860 | JGI IMG/M metagenome (GOLD analysis project Ga0115846, IMG submission 83860) | reverse complement strand
TTCGTCACCTACCCCAGCCCCCCCTCAGAATATTTACATGCTCTGAAAAATATGACACGGAACATGCTAGACAAGACCGACCTATCCCAATCTCTTGGATGCATTTTTGACCTTTTTATCTCACTAGGTGTTCGTCGCATTGGGCACAATTGGCTTTTGTTGCTGATGTAGTGCAGTTTGATGTATGGAACTACCAAACAATTTGGGTACATCGGCCTCACGCGACAGTGCTCAACAATCCGTTCTTGGGAACAATGGATAGAAAAACTTCACCTCGGGAAGAGCCGGATTGAGGGTAGATGGCCAATCACCATGAGATTTACAGGACGAAGTCGCGCAGAGTCGTTGGATATCAAGGTGATGTCTCTTTTGACTCAAATTGATTTTGCGGGAAGGCGGCTTCATTATGTTGTAAGCGACAGCGGAACATCCGGGTAGGTGAGTACAAGGTAACTAGTTGAAGTGCCGTGTTCCACGAACGCATGTTTGTTGGCACCGATGGATATTCTGAGAGATGGACAAACATAAGTCTCAATCATGATGGACATTTTTCTCTCAGACTTGTAGCACTGTAGCAGCCAACACGGAAGTTTGTTGTTTGATTCGCAAGACTAGGCGTTTATTCGCGTATGTTATGGTTTTATGGGTCCCGTCTGGCCGTGCGGATGCAACAAGCAAGGGAATGCTTGTGGGATTTGCTTGATCGAGAACCAACGCTAGGGTGTCATCAATACTATTGAGATTGAATCTATAGTAGGTGTCCGAAGGGAATGAGTCCGCTTCCCGGCCGCGATCCGTCGGCATTCTTGAGCAGCCAAGAGATTGGGATAGGTCGGTCTTGTCTAGCATGTTCCGTGTCATATTTTTCAGAGCATGTACATATTCTGAGGGGGGGCTGGGGTAGGTGACGAAGCTTGATGTTTGCGAGGTATCGATAACATTCAGGCTAGTGTTTTCTGGAGCTTTGCATCCAATCAGGGCATGGTCTCACCGCTAATTCGGGTGGAGTCACTGGGGAGAAGAAGGCGGTGCCAGTCCTGCTCGGGGAGCGCAGATGACGAGACGACAATAGCCTCGTGGCTGTCGATAGCTGTCAGGTGTGGGGAAGAGGGCTGGTGGTGTGCTGGTAGGTAGGGTAGGTAGTAGAGACAAGCGCGGCTCCATGGGCATTTTAGCCTTGTAGGTCGCTGCATCGCCAGCTGGGGACGTGCGGACTGCCTCGGGTCAACTTGTCGGTCGAGTAGAAAAGAACGCCAGGGACATGGAGGCTTCTCAGCGTGGGCATCGTCAGCGTGCATGCAACTAGTCTCCACCGTGGGGTTGCAGAGGACCCATGAGAAGCAGACAGTGACGATTCTGAGCAGGGCGGCGAGGGTCGCTTGTGGCTGAGTGTCGAGGGCGTGTGTAGCCCCAAAGCGGACGGCGTGGCCATAGTGGCATAACCACTACTACATGGCAATAGTACTATTAACAGGATGAGGCGGTGGAACGATGCGCTGGCAAACGGGTGTGGTGGTTCGTCTGAGACGCAGCTGCGGCACAGCCCTGCAGGTGTGTAGAGGTAGCGCAGGACGAGAGCAAAACTGACGTCGGTTGAGGGACAGCTGGCAACGCCTTGGCTGGAGTTGCTACGGGAAATGCAACCTGCAGCCCGGCGTGTATGTACGGACATTGATACAGGTTAGCGGAGGAGCTGGACGCTTGACACGTAGCCCACCATGGCTCGCCTGTCTGCCCATTGATGCTGGGCCGGCTGCACTGCGTCTCCACGACGCCGGGTGCGTTGAGCGGGTTCATTAATACTAGCAGCCGTTTCCCTCGGGTTCGCCCTGCGATTCTTCTCTTTTTGCAGCCGTTGTCATCCTGGGTGTTCGCTGTCGCCGGCGCTGTCACTGTCACTGTCGCTGTCGCTGTCGCCGTGTGCGCGCAATTGCTTTGCGCACATTTGCCCGCAGTTCTCAACACCAAGCCCTCGACCATCGCAGCATCACCACAAAAAACTTCCAGCCCTCGCGCGCAACCAGCCCCGCGCATCCCGTAGCTCTTGTCGCAGTCATTGAGCGCGCGGCCAGGTCCGCCTGCTCGGCCGCGTGCCAGAGAGCTGCACTGACCGTGGCGGCCACACCGCCTGCCGACGTCACGGCCCTTTAAAGCGGTCGCATAACCTGGCGCGCTGGGCATTGGAAATGCGCTGTCTGAGACATCAGGTCTACTACTTCTGCCAGCATCTCAGCATCTCGATATCGACGCCAGACGTCTGCTAGTCCGCCGCACAGAGGGCCCTGCGTTGACAGCCCCACTGAGCGCTTCCATTGGCTCGTCCAGCACGCCAACCGCCGAATAAGAAAAGGGCACTGGGCCCGAATCACGACATTCGCTCCGCCTACCCTGATAGAGACATCTCCATTTCAAGTGAGCTTCGCTACGCCATGTGGCAGGTTAGCACTCGACTACGTCGCTGACAGTTGTCCCAGACGTCACTCATAGTCTACCTACCCGAGCTTCCTATACACCATTACCATCACTACTACCACCACTATACCCATCTCAACAATTCCCGCTCGTCTATATCTACAACGCACGCCATTGTGCCATGGTCATTGCTACATCCACTGTCGTCGCCTAGTCAACAAATCTCCGAACAGCGCTTCCCACATTGGTGCGTCATCACGGGAATCGACCTTCACTCATACAAGCGACGCGCACGGACACCCGGTCAGAAGTGGACACTCATCGATTGGCCAGCACTTGTTGTTCTGGTTTCAAGTCTTACTTCGACTCGCCGCCATCATCCCAAGGCATCGTCGGTCTGCCTGGGCCGGGCTGCACTGTGTCTATCGTCTAGGAGATACAGCGCGACGGTCCGGGTTGGCTGTTCCGGTAAGTGAGAACGAGGGCAAGGTTTCCATCATCACTCCACCAAGATAGCCCCTGTATACAATACATGCTCCGCATACCTCCGATTCCTCCTGCCATCAGTGCCTTGTTGCCATCACCACCCCTTTTCGTTGCGTCCCCAGACTTACGACCTTTGACAGACGACATTGCTGAAAGATGGCTTCTCTAGACTTTGATCAGAAGTTCCTCGGTCGGATAGCCAAACAGACAGAGGAGTCAAATCCCTTCTTGTCAAACGCCCTGTACCAGATCTTGGGTCTGTCGGTGCTCCTAGCCCGGAGGCTCATCCGTGCCAGAAAGCTCCGCAAGCTAGATACTAGTCGAGATACCCCCTCACTCTCAGCCTACCAGCATATACTATGGATGTCCCGAGAGGGCCTGTCCATACTCGAGCTATATGTCCTTCCCTATGCTCAGGATAACCAGCATGGACCCGAGTGTAGAGTATTGAGTGTCAAGCTACGAGCAAGCTTCTATCACATCTTCTGCCTCTTCCACAACCAGCCACCTGTCACTGCAACCAACATGGCAAGCACTGATCCTCGCTACCCAGGCGCACCTCAGCCACTCTCACCTAAGAACGGCAACGCACATGGTCGCAAGACAGATTCAGGTCTATCGCCCCCCTCGAAACGAGCGGGTAAACAACCAGTACTGCGTGAGCCCGTCGATTCTATCGTGTCCGAGACATCGTTTGTCACGAACCCATATGCTGCAGGAGGTCCAGTTGGTACTCCCTCACCAGGGCCACCCATCAACGCGCCTCCAGGCCTCAACCCTATTCCTATTCCGCAGCCCTCGTCTTTTATCCTTCCGCCTCTCAATTTTGTACCCTTGGCGAGTGGGTACTTTACAACTGCCACACAGTACGCCACTTCTTTTTTGCCCGGCTCACATCCTTTGAGATTGTCCGTTGCGCTTGAGCACAGTGCATTCTTGTGGGACTGTCTTCATGACCACGACGGGTCCCGACGCGTTGCTCGACGTGCGATCAAGGATGTTTACCGCGCGCAGGAAGCTATGGACGATACCGAGTTTGAGGACGCTGCCGAGCTCGTGGGTATTCTGGGGCGAATGATGAAGCGTAAGAGCTGGGAAGGCACACCACGCGTTGGGGGAATGGCAAGTCCGGAACCTACTGCACAGCCGGCTGCACAAGCAAGTACCTCGGAAACAGCAACTCGAGCCGCTACCTCTTCCACACAGCGTCCTCAGCAAAACAGTAAAAGGGTTGCTGAAGGACCCCCTCTGGCAGACGTCTTGATACCCCCACGATCATCAAGTGCCACACGCAGTCGAGCAAACACGGCGAGCAAGTCTACTCCTCGCCAGAAGGAAAGCAGCAGTCACGAAGGGACGCCAAAGTCGAGTTCGCGTCGGCGTTCGGGAAGCAGCAGCAGAGACGGCACTCCCCGCGCAAAACACGTCAGTGTAGAAAGCGGTGCCAGTACAACGCCTCGTGCGCCACAAGGAAGTTCCATTCGCTCGCCTACGACGCCATCTACAGTTCGGACTTCGCACCGAACGTCGGGTAGTGCCGGCTCCTCGAAAGGAACACCGGTGGCAGGGACCTCGACGCCCTTGACCCAAAGTGCAGCTGCAACACTTGTTTCCGAAAACATGCGCAACTCGCCATCGCTCCGCCGCTCACCCACCCTATACCCACCCGAACAATACGGCCCGCGCTATTCACCCTCGCAAGAGAGCTCATACCCGAGACAACGGAGGTGACTAGTAGAGACGGGTCGGGAAAAGCAAAGAAAGATGGAAGTGCAATGGACTGAGGGCTACCGGGAAGCCGACATTGTGCTTCTGCCATCGACGCAGCCTTCGTCGGTTTCCTCCACACCCGTAAACTTTGCGGGTTCCTCCTCGTATCCTGAGTACCCTATCAAGTTTCGCATCTAGCTTTTGCCAGGATGCGCGTGCATGTACCTCCCGGTGAAAGCAAACGAACTTGCCACTTCCATCATCCCCTCCCGTCGCAGATGTACAAAAGAAAAGTCATATCCCCTTGGGTTTGTGTTATCCACGATCCAGTTCCGACATACACATACCTTTGTCGTACCCTTGACACTTTGTCATCGTTTTGTACCATAACAAACAGGCGTTGATTGGGCGTATATACTTTGTTTTCTCTCTCTCTAGTTATCTCTTTTCCTTTTTCACCCTCAACCACATGTGTTTTTGCACTATTGCATTGTAGCATACAAGGAATCTCGTTCGTCAAGAGTTATGGCTTTTTCTTCTTTCTCTTGTGAAGATAAAAATGGGAAGCAGAACTCCGGCTGCAATAATAATGTCTTGTATCTTTTTCCTTTTCTACCGTTTGCTTTTTTTTTTCTGTTACGTTGGCGCTGGAGGAGGACTCGCGCTTTGTAGCATTGGTTAGGGTGGCCGTAATGATACCATTGTGTTGGTTTGCACCTTTTTCTTGTAGATCCGAACGTGGACATCGAATCAATGCTTTCTCTGTTCAAGGTCTAATCATGGACTATCCACTCGAGGCCATTTATCAAGGTCTTTTATGTACAACCGCGACTACTCGTGACAATTTGTGATGTTTCTAACCATAACCCTGAGTCTCACTCTGACCGTAACTCTGACCCTGACCCTGGCGCTACCCTCCCCCTTAACCCTCCCCCTTAGCCCTCACCTTAGCCCTCACCCTAACCCTCAGTCCCCCTGACCTTCACCCATGAAGTAAAATAACCAATAATCGTCACTATAAGTATTCATCATGTATCGAAAAGACACATTACTCCCAATCGACAGAGGTTTCGGGCCATTGATTGGCAGACAGTGTCTATGATCACCTTGTTGGGTCAACGCCTTCGTTTCGCAGACTGGCGAGATATAATTTTTCAGGTAACCAAAAAGGTCAGTAGGCGTTACTAACGAGGTTTTCTCAGGCGCTATATGGAAAAAAATTAGTGATTACTGTAGTTACAGTTATACATCATTAGTATTTACTTACAGAGAAACTGAGCAGATATAAATGCTCCGCGATGGTCGATATACACTGGTATGTTCTCAACTTGTTCTCCACGTACCCCGCGCCTCTTGAACCGACGCCCATATTGCGCCAGTCTTCTTCTTCCTTTGGGATCTCGTCGCGTAATTACATCTTGACTTGGTGGTGTTTTCGGAACGCATATGATATCAAAAACGAACTGATCGTTTTCAATATTACCAGTAAGCTCGCAAACAGTGTTGTCTGGGCAGGTACCAGGGACATCGATCAATTGGCCGTTCTCGTTATTTCGGCATGTATCGTCGTATGCTCGCTCGTTGACGTTTGCATTGCACATTCTAAAGGCCCAGGTAGTTCCTTCAGGACAGTGATTGTCTACTGGAACTCGTTTTTCCAGCATAGATAGAGCACGCTTTTCCATCCGCCACCTGTTGTGTGCTTCAGCTTCTCGTACAGCCCTGTCATAAGCCCGGACCTGGTCGATGTAGTCTTTGGGGATGAGATCTAGCACGGAGCTTGCCCCAATATTTGGAGTAGGGTTCGCCAAGGCTAGCATTACCAAAAGAAAGCTAAGAATAGCCTTGGTGCCAAACTGGAGGTAAACCATAGTAAAAGATGAAGTAAGTGTATGTCTGAGAGTTGAAAGACTGCCAGTCTGTTCTGGACGAAACAAACACCGAGGAACCTCAGTCTTAAATATAGGTTTAGTTATAGAAGGAATTATGTCATAGCCTATAATACATCAATACTTTGAGTTATATCTGATCAAATCTGGAAACCAATAAACGATATTGCCTTTCAAACATTATCTCTCGTAAAGGTTAATGTTAAGACGCATGTCAGCGCCTGGTTAGCCTGGTAGTTAGAAGAGCCGGCAACTGGCAGAGCCTAGCCTTCTCTGACCCTTTTCGGGCCTCTTCGGGGCATATCGGCCCACTCTCACCTTTCTTAGTTATATCTAACTTAGTATTGTAGATACAGACCTTATGAATACTATCTTGGCTTGACAGCTATTCGTCGAAGCTGAATACAGACCGTTAAGCTCTCTTTGTTATTGTTTCTCTTTACCTATGCTTGAATTCCATCAACGTCTTACAGCAGCCCTCTGCGTATAAACTATTCTCGTGTTAGTCATATTTATCTGGAACGTTTCTCTCCTTATAAAGTTCACTCTTGGTGAAAATTTACTTCTCAAAGGAGTAAACCGTCAGTGGATTAAACCGTTAGCGGACTAAGCTGTGTGTAACGCCTATGGGCACATACGACGGAACACGTATGGATCAGGTAGGGGTCACAATTAGGTGTAATAGGGCTATTCTGCAGCCAGCTCGGAATATGCTAGTCTTGATCTGTCAGTATTTTATTAACAAAAGAAGACAAGCGCTTCTTTCTTACTTTCGCTTATACCCTCAATAATTATTCATGAAACAGTTTTTGAGCATCTCAGAGAATTCTTAATAGCATATAGCTCTATAGCAGAAAGTCATAAAGACTCGTAGAAAGATTTAAGTTGAAGAGAGCACGAATAGCTATCAAATAGTATAATGTGGAAAGGACGTTTTTGGTACAGAAAACTAACAAATCCAGCATTTATTACTTCGTAAGGGTCCCCTGCGTGTTCTGACATATGTGAAAACCTGCGGTATTTGTTCAAATTCAACGTCCTATTTGAAGCCTCCCAATGGGCTTGCGGACGGGTGAGGCCGAGAGCTTATGGTGCTGTAACACCACCTGGTCTCACCTATTCGCGGGGGAGGGGGGTCTCCTAAAGCACATGTCTCTTGCAACGACCGGCTGCCGGTTGAGTAGCCGCTGCTGTCACGGAATAAACCGTCAGCGAAATGAGCTATCAGTGAAACAAACTCTTAATGGAAATTTACATTTCATAGAGGTATAATTACAGTCGGGATATAGGTATATTTCCACAATTATATAGTCAATACTCTGTAACTAGTTATAGTAAGAGAAGTATGTTTCCTTTTAAGACTAACTAGCTAATTGAGGAAAAGCTTTGGCGTTATGGTCGAGTAGATATTCGTATTCTATCCTAGTCAGTTCTGATGTGAGCTGACACTACCCCGCTCCTACTCTCCTCTCCTTACCTAGAGACGGGCAATGAACTGTATCTCGTGAAGATTGCAGTAGTAGTGGGAAAAATGAGAACAGGTCAGAATAGAATAATTATAAATAGGAGTCGCTATCTCCCACACTTACAAAAGCAGCACAGTTCTTCAACACTACCAAATCTACTAGGCAACGCGTATATTACCAGCACAAAAACAAGCACCTATTGCTAAAATGAACTCATTCATCGTTTACGCTACGGCTCTCGTTCCTATTGTATCAGCGTTATCAGTTGATCTCTCTTTATCGTCCTGTTCAAATGCGACCGCCCTCACTATTACGCAAACATTCGACGGAAATACAAACAATTTTACAACGATACCTGCACAGGATGGGTCTATTTGCAGCGTCCAAATAGTTGCAACTTTGCCAGCGACTAGCTTAAATTCTACCGCGTGCTTCATAGTCGCCGCTGGAGACGACACGTTTGACACCCAATCCGTAATTACGGTAGCTAGCAGCTACTCTGGGGACCCAGTTGGATGGTTGCAATGTTTGGACACTCTTAACCCAGGAAACGGGACTTCAGCGAACTCAATCTAGAAACCGTCCTGCTGCTCAGACCGGCAATGATTCTTTGAGACGAGAATTCAAGGGGAGGAACAGGGCTATAAGTTGCAGTCAATGGGTGCGTGTGGTTGTTGGTTTGATTATCTGCCTCATAATCAATTCTTTCTACAATATAACCATGGCGATTTGCATGCAGAGAAAGCACTTCCTGAGATTTAACTGCAATGCATAATCTTCTCACTTTTAAGTTAGAGATCCCTATCATTTCTCAAACTTAGGAAACTGTAACGATGTTACAACTCCGCCAAGTATCGGACCTATCCTAGAGCCGGATTGGAGGAAATATCCGCCGCCCCCTTCATCAGCTATTCGTTTATGAGTCGGATCCGATTCGGATCCGACTGGAACAGGTATATATAGAGGCACTCCCTGTAGCTAGCTCTGTAGACTTTTGATATCCTTTCGTACAAGGCCTATAGGTGTCTATTCGAATCAAGGCTCGTTTGATGTCCCACGCACTCCCATATGCCTCTGAGTGACACTACTGCCGATACTGATCCGAGTAGTCTTGCCTGCGCCGTTACATCTTAAGATTTAACAGTCTAGAAGATTCTATAGCACTATTAATATCCAATCTATATTAATAGTCTCGTTATAGATATAGATGTATTAATCTCTAATAGGTATTAAAGCATAATAGCTTCTAGTAATCAATTGATATCAGATCCGATGGATCTGATGGATCTCATAGATCTGATAGAGAGAACAGCTGGGTAGCTTATTCTCCAACAAAGTTAGGTCTAAGTTAGATCTAACTTCTTAGCGCTAGACTACGGCGTGGGCAGCCGGCACCACTATTAACCCAGCGGATAGTTATCCTGGTCTAGCTCTAGGGCGGTTCTAATACTTAGTAGGGTTGTAATATCGTTATATATACTAGTTCTATATAAAAAGAGAGACTATAAAGAAAAGAGCTCTATAGTTAAGAGCTAAGATAGTTAGAATTTAGTAGAGTTACTAAAGAGATCTCTTATCATTTAAAATCTAAGCATAGATTAAGTAAATTCTTATTTATATCTAAAAGATAATTAAGCTATAAGGTAGGAATAAGTACATAGAGGGGAAAGACAAGCCTCGACTAAGGCGGCAGTACTTTGGCTGAATTATTCTTGGCAGACAGAACTTTTGAAAGGCACCTCCGTATGTAGGTGGTAATGCAGCAGGTCATCTAGGGAGTTTTGAAAGGGGTGGGTGCTGGCTCTAGCGTGAACGCTCAGGTTTTGGTGGAAGACCTGGCAGTAAGACCAAATATCTCATCATAGTCCAAGAACATATGTGCCGGAGCAATGTAGATCAAAGACCTATCTGATTTACGTGGTTCTAGTCGCTAACATGTATGTCCATCGTGTGTCTAAATCTTGATGATGCCCTAAGCTCTGGTCGTGTCCTTTCTTTAAGCGTTTCTGCTGTACTCTTAGGATACTGTTGCACGGTAGAGAGCATAAACAGAAGTTTAATAAGATTTCTTATGAGATTCATTCATTATCATCAAAGGCGCTTGGTGCGCTGTTTGTACCTGATGGAAATCGAGACAAAGGGATGGGAACTAATACTTTCTGGGTGAGTATGTTTATCGCAACGATAGAGTGACACAGGAAAGTTGCAAGGCAGCAGTTCTTTTCTCAAGTTTGCGATACACCAGGGGTATATCTCTTGTCTTTAATGAAATCTCCCAGACCTAAAGTTCCATTGCCTTAGAGGTATTCTGTTTGCTAGGCCTGAAAAAAGCATGTGAACTTTGAGTTCGGGTAATTATAGTTGCTACTGTCAAAGAGCCGCTGTGCCCTTGGAGAACCACAACTCGGTTCGATGAAAACATAACACATCTTTTTCGTTAGTGCTTGAAGCTGCCTAGCGCACTATGTTAGCGCTGCGCCATACCAATCTCCATCATGGGGCGAAGCCCGGCTAAATGCCTAGCGCGGGTTGGGAAAAATATATATAGGATCAAAGTCCACTCCAATAAATAGTACCTTAAGTAGCTAGCTTGTTGTTGAAAACAAACGCAGTCTTTCTTTCAAGAAAATCACTTGACTCTCCACACACCAACTTACGACCACATGCCCTCCCAACTGGTAGACGACTGCATCCGTATGGACCTCCTTTACCGACTCCGTTGGAATCTTTTGGCCGACTTACAAAACATTGAAATCGTTTGGGGGCCTGCAGAAGAGGAGATTGTCATTCCATTTTTCGACCATTCCTCAGCCGATGCGGACTTGGGTGTGCCTATCCTAAGCAGTGTTGAGGTGAAGAGCCGTGAATGTGACGAGAAGTTTCGACTCTCGTACGACAGTGAGCCTGAAGAGGATGGCTATCGACCCCCGTCGCCACTTATCATTCGAAACGAGGATGGAGGATCTATTACATTGAGACAATTTGTCACCGAAGTGCATGCATATTTGAATGAGCATAGGGGCGAAGTGAAGAAAGCTCAGCGAGTGATGGCCGCAGAGCCTTGGTCGGAGACACTCTTGTACTTCCGACGCGCCCGGCCATATGAAACTGATGATGGTAATATTGTTGTGTATGTCGAGATGATGCCACGCGCAGCAGATACCAGATTCAGGGATATACTTTGGGCTCAGCAATTGAATAAAGCCCGCGAGTATGAACGGAAGATCCAGGGCCGGCGGTTTCGCCTCAAAAATCCTAAATAGCCCCAGCACTGGGTCAACTGAGGCAGATTTATGATAACATTTCAAATTCAACAAAACATAGTTTTAAGACGTAGCTGCTAAGCACTATAGTCTTAGGGCTAACTATAGCTTAGAAACATCAAGATCCAAGCCTTGGCAGCTTACTTAAGTTCGCAGCCGCACGATCTTAGAGGTGTAGCGTTACAACAGCTTTGTAACAATTAGTATTTCACTTCAATCTACTACTAGTTATAGCTACAAGTCTACGTCAACTACATCGAAACTGCCGCTGCTAGTTGAGGTGGTGGGCGTTGGAAATTGACAGGTGTGGACCATCCTGGATTTCGGTGAAAATTGTTGAGGCCGTGGTCGCTGACTGTGCCTAAAGTACCTGGTCCCCGGGTGAACCGAGCTAGTGACAGTGAGCCAACCGAGGTTCCCGCTAGCTACCTGGAGCACGCCCAAGATGTTAAGAACTTCCACCGCTGTTATCCAGGTAGGCCAGGATAGTCGAATGAAGCAAGGTTCGCGTCGAGGAGAGTGGTATCAGGGTAGTGGCCTAGATGAGAACTAGGGGGCGCTTTGCGCTTGGCAACTGAAGTATTTGTGCGAATGTACAGCCGTAGTAGCTCGTTAGGCAACGCTGTCATTATTCACCCTAGCTGTACCGCCACACACTACTGCTAAATGACGCGTCACCAATACGCGACACCAAGAAAGCATGGTGTAGAAGCTGGTGGGTTGATGCAAGAATCGAATCTAACAACCTGATAATCCGTAATATGAGATCTCAAGATCTGATTTTGTGTTGTCATCTCTCTAGGGCACTAGCGTGCTGTGCTCCATGCGTACCATCACTAGCGTCGGCGTACATGGTACTTACCCATTTGATGCTAGTTTCGGCGTAATGCAGGGAACACTTAAAATTAGCTGTGAGCAACGCACTATTCTCACTGTAACGACAATAGATATTATTAAATCAGTCTCTAGCTTTGAAGTCAATAGATCACCATCTATCAATGTCTAAATAGGATTGAGATCCTCATACTCATGCTACTGATGGGTGGTAGAGGAGCCGGAGCCGGAGCCGAGCTTCAACAGCACCACTTACCTTCGTGCGCCCATCACATCCAGTAAAGGTATTGGTGATTCCTAACCTTGTTGGGGTTGCTCAACAGCCATCTTTTTTGCCTCTCTTCGTAATTTTTTGGCCTTCTCTGCTGCATTATGCACGTCAACAAACATTGATTCTGACAAGCTGTAGCTTGCCTGTGTTCAGCAACGACTCTACTGGCTACCAATGTTCCCTCCTTCTTGTTCTACTCTTCATCACTCTCTGTCTCTTTTACTTCGCTGCTTCCTGAGCTCTCCAGAGTTTGCCAAGCCCTACTTCGCTCTGCTCTACCTCTATTCGAAGCTCTTTCCCCTGTATACTCCGAGGCAACCACCAATCAGCTCGTCTCTATTTTTTACCACTTTCAAAATTCCCATTTAGCTTGTCTGGCTTCTTCGGCCTTTTGTTGGTTCCTAAGACCCTTTCTTGGCTTATTCGCTTCATGTTGGCTGATCTCCACCGAGCAGTAGTGGCGGAAAGCGATGCTTAGATCCTCAGTTCGTCTATCGTTCAGATCCTGGACTACCTCCCTGTATTAACGATATAGCTAATTCTGGTGGATCACATGAGATTCCGGGGTATTCAGCCTAGCTCTTAGACATGCAGCTGGAACTGTTTGAGCATAAAGCCTGGACCTAGTGAGAACAAGCCTGTGGCTTCAATGCCATTTAAGACTAAAGTCCGCAGCAAAATCGGGTTTTAGCCGCGCCAAAATACTGAAAGAACATCTTGCTTCGCTATACATAGAAGCCCATGTCTGCCATACTTAAACTGCTTGAGCCTTCTTCCGTACACTGACCACACGCTCTAGGAGACTGCTTTGTTCAGTAGCTGCAGAGTACAGGTATCATGATGTGGGTACCGAACTACCGCCATCTTTCTGGTCGTATAGGGTTCAAATAATACCGTGAATACGCAGCTTCTATGGCCATCAACGTCCAGCAACCTCCAAGACCTCCGAGCCGTAGCCTCATTCTCTCGGTCAAATGCTTGAATTCAGCAGTATGTGAGCATTTCGATCAAACTGGACACCTCCCTGAAGATAGAGTTTTGTGCCAACTCAATGCCTATCCTGGCAAAAAAGCCAGCAACAATACTAAATAAAGCTTGGTTCTCCTTCAGGCAGTCTTGGTCCAGTTCTAGTAGAGTGCATACCACAAGCAAGCATAATGCAAGGGTGTTGAGGAACAAACAATGTCTATGACACGAATGGTTAGAACTATCGAAAGTGAGAGAGCTATCATTTTGAGGGATACGCACTGGTTTTGGAGTATCTGTTCAGAAGATATCGTGTTGGAGGATATGACTATCTCCCTGATAGATGACTTGAGTTGTTCCTTACACTCGTTCCACCCAGCGGGAAAAGAGGACTCTGGTTCTGACAGTCCTATACTTGCCAACTGAAGCCGAGCTTCATGATAATAACAGGACATCTGAAGCTGGACTCGCATCGTGTCACGATTTTCTAAAGACATCGTCACCAGGCTTGCCACAATCTCCCTGTACCACCCTTCTAGCTCTGTGGATAGTTCTATAGTCCTGTTGATATGATCTCTAGCCAGCTCCGCTTCCGCGCTTACACGAAGCTGCAGGATCTTTGAAGTGATCTTGGAGTACTGAAATCAGCCCCACAACCATTGTAGGGATGATGCTGTGAGTGTGTTATCCTGCAGTTTGCTATCCGGCATGCTCATGGCTGGGAGAGAACCGTCACCGAGTAGCTATTTGCCTTGCCTTAGCCTTGCCCTGGTCGGCCACAGATCATCGTATAAGCGGATAACTTACAGAAAAGGTTTGCCACCTCAGCGCATAAGACTTATCAATACAGTACAACATCCACATGGCTCGCATAGTCTGGGCAGCCTACTTATCACTAACGTAGGAACTACGAAGAGCGGATCTAAGGTGGAGTCTTAGGGAGGCTATAGTTGTAACGCTGCAAAGCAGAAGCTCAGGTAGATTCTCTGATCCTATTTTCTCAACAAGGCAGAGCTAAAAATGTCAGCTGATTTTTTCGCGGTACGTAGTTGGAGCTTTATGAACTGCGGCAACAAGCGCCTTGCTTATATTAGCATAATTTCTGTTTTTCTCGAGCACATGAACCCACCATGAACTGTCGGATGCTGTTGTTCTGGCGCTGTAGTAGCGTTGACGTTTCTAACATAGCATCCAGCAGCGCTGCTTTGGAAGCCAGACTTACTTCTGAGTCTAGTAGAGCTCCCCAAGCCAGCGACGTCATTAATAAAGACATATCGGTAACATCTATAGTCGGCCTTCCAGTGTCTAGAAGCCACTCACTTATGCGCATGATATGCTGCTCCTGGATAAAAAGACTTAGCCTGCCTCACATGTAAGCGTGAGTAGTACGTTTATTACACAAATGACCTACCCTCCAATCTCTCCAAACGCCTCTTGCAATGCATTAGCACGCTCCTGTTAGATAATTTTATAGACATACGTTGAAAAAGTCTCCTTATTGGGAGATTGTTCAGGTCTAAACCCTGTTGTTCTTTGCCAGGATCAGCTTTGCGCAAAAGATCAGGGATGCAAGTCTGGTGCCCTGTAGAGAGCAGTGCCTCGATTTTAGCCAACACTGCCTGCTTCCGACGGCTCCCTCGATCTGCATTTTCGAAAAGGGTAGTGATGCCGTATATTCTGTGGTTCAGAAAGGGTTTTACCTTTCTAGTGTTAGTAGATACATGCCCTGTAATGTAAAACGCAACACATACCCCTGCTTTATCGGCTGATATTCTTTCTGAGAGTAGCGTGACGCTGCATTGGGCGACACCATTGTCTTCTCGGGTTCGAGGAAGTCATGAGGTGGAGTGACGCTGTGCTGGCGCTAGTTCTGTTCGCAGCCCGCTTCAAGCCACTTTAGCGTAGATGTTCTTTCTGAAGGAGTGTAGGACGGTGTCTGGCTCTGAACGCTGTGTATCTGCTGACTTGTTTCTATTCTTTAGTTAGCCAGTAGCTCTTTTGGACAAGGAAGGATTGCTTTCACGGAAAGGACTGTGGACAGATCCCCTTAATCGCTCAATATCAGTAGCAAAGGAAGGCTGATATGTACCAATATGCGTTGCTTCACTATCTCTCAGTATTAACTCGTTCAAGAAACTCAAGTCTGGGTATGAATTCGGGGTCTCTACTACGAACTGCGAGAAACAATCCTCAATAAATGGGGTAGTTAACAGATCATCTCGGGTCGCCCCGACCTGGCAGACAGCAACGTTGGAGTGATGATCCTCATCTAACGGATGAGACATCGCTTCGTTATGCGTAGCGTATAGCTGTGCTGTCGCAAGTGCATTGTTTTTCGGAGTCTTGACACTAGTTTCTTGTACACGACGGCGTAGGGGACGTATGTTGTATTCGCACGTAGACTCGGTGCGCTGTTACAGTGTTAATAAGAAATATAGCAGTGAACAGAAATGCCTTCATGTACCTGGCAGCAGTTACATGGCTTCGCTCCATCACCTATACTGCTTAGCAATTGCCTAGGTCATCAGAGAGTACCCTTACATCGACCTTTTCTGTGGCGGCATGCCTCACATGCACCTCTTTGTTGAATCAACTTAGAGTTAGGAGTACTCATCTAGTCGACAAGAGCGTCTTTAAACAAGTGAAAGAGGAAGATAGCAATGCCTTAGCTCAATCAGTTGGTAACCGCTGGAGCAGATATCACGCGGTCTTACTATAACGCTGTTGCTCCAACGATTTGTGCTTGGGCAGCAATTAATAAAGGCTCCCATACTGCACTATATAAAATGCAAAGTCCAGGCATGACCTTGTTTCACACGTCGCTTTTACAAATTGTTACTCTAAAGGAGACAGATTGCAGTGACGATCCTTACGTGTGCCTGGTCTGACACCTTGTTGATGTTCGTAATTGAAGTTGTGATATATCTCATCCTGTGAAGTTAGCGAGCGGTCGCAAGCAGCCGGCGCAAGGGGAGGTAAATCTTATGCGTGATTGATTACATGTTAGCACCTAGAATCGGGCCGCCTGACTTCCCCCTGTGCGATCGAGTGCATGAGGTCGCGGAATCCTCGGATGCATCACCCTGTATTAACTACTACGTTTTTTACGAGCATTTGCTGGTTTTTTTGGCTCTACCTCTTTCGTTAAGGGGAAACCTTTTCTTCTTGTTCATGAACCATTCAGTCGTTAGGCCGCTAAACTTTATGATTACATGTTACTAAGCATGCTGCGTCTTTTGAAACAATAATAACTGTAGCGCGAGGTTGATTTTGAGATAGTTCATAAGATAGTCTAGAGATGTAAATCGGCATATGATAGGGCATCGGAGAGAGGCATCCGTAGCAGCGCCGGGAGAGGCACAGTCCAGGAAACATACTAGGCATTCTCACACCGATTGGAATAACACAGGAGCATCAAAGGACGCCAAGCAGAGCTATGCAATTGCATAACAAGCCGGCCAAGCTGCTGCAACGTGTATGCAAAATCACTTTTAGAGGGACTAGAACCTCGATGGGACGAAATTAGCAGGATAGCTACTTTTGGCAACAGCTGTGAGATGTTCTAGCGACAGATGCTTACGGGAGATTCGCTTCGCTACGAGCGGATAGACCTGCTTCCGTGTGCCGACTTCCCCACTGTTGTTCCACAGCACCTTCGAGTGCCTGTCTTCGTGCCCCTACCGATATGCCAGCGCCGGCTGCGTTTCGTTCATTCTAACACATCGTGCACGAACAGTATCACTGTTTCGCGGATCTGCTGATATAGCGATACGCTTCGATAGTAACGAAGCAACCCTGTTTTACCTACGGACGTGGCTTTGCATTTCGAAAGTGTGAATCTGCTTTCCCTCTGTCAACATGGCGTAGGCTGCTATACTTCATCCCGTGATTTACCTGAGCACATAAATCGACACCCGCAACCAGCGGTATCTATCGCCCCAATAGCTGTCTTGTCCCATACGATCTTGACCCCTGTTGAATCCCACTCTCATTTCCAACGACAATGAAGGATCTGTATATAAAGGGTTGTCAGTCCGATTTCGAACTAGCATTGACGCAAGACACTTTCTATCCAGACTAGAGGTGCTACACCAGCTCCATGCTAGGGAAAGCGCGCCAAACAAAACAAATGCCGTATCGCCAAGACCGGCCGTAAACTCCTGTTGAGAGACTAGAAAAGGTGTTCAGGGCTGCTGCTGGCATCTGTGAACTTCTGACAAGCAATGTTCACGAGCTTAGCCACGCACCCTGCCAGAGCATCGGGAGCCATACCATAGTCTTTGGTTGCAGTGGACTGTCTAATCAAAATGATGTACTTCGCAAATTGCAGAGACTTCATGTAATGCTAAAAAAAATAGTGAAGCTCTTGAATGAGCAAGTCTAGAAAACCAACAGCTTACTTACGATGGTAACCTGCAATTGTAAATCACAGTTCGTGTTTGGGTTTTGGAACTATCTATCTAGACATAGATTCCTCACTATCTGTTATCAAGTCTACTGTTGACTATCCTTTACCTCGCTAGTGACTGGTTGTTTAAGTAATCCCTGCGGAAGTGCCCTACTACGCCGCATCAAATACACGCCCCTGCATCCTAGTGCGTTCTGCATTCTAGGTAGGATCGGTTATTGCTTCTTTCTTTACTATGCTGTTGCAAGCAAATTTGAACACTGTTGAACAACAAAGACTTCGTGCAGATAGGTTTCAATAATCAATTCAACATTCGTCCACGTATCTACCCTTGCACTACTTGCAATCGTAGTCTGCTGAGCTTAAACTCTTTGTGTAAAGTGAACTCCATACAACGACTACGAAATGCACCAGTCTGCACGATTCGGTTACAGTCCTCCATTTTTTCCCCCATCGTTGCCTCCGGGAGGTCCACTGCTTGACTATATCGTAACTTGTCAGTGGAAAAGACTATGCAAACTAGCGCACACTCGTGCACAGAGAACTATCCACTTACACCCTTCTATATGATAAGATAGGTTAATATATCAACGAACAATCTAATCACTAGGGAGATACTTTACCTGGGAGTCCTGTGTTTTTAACGTGGTTAGTACATAGTATTTCAACGTCTTAGGTTACAATATGTACATACTCGCTATACATGGTTAGTTAATAATATATGTGATGAGCCACTTCACGACTACATACCTTCACTGTGTCCAAGTCTGAACTCGGCATAGCTGCCACAAGGCTGACGAGCGCCATAATACTGATGAGGTACTTCATGGTTGAATTGGGTTATTGGTGAAAGAGTTGTTTTATCTTGTAAAGTCGGATCTGCAGGATGATGTTTTGCTCTGGAGGGAAATGCGCTTGTTTATATAGCTATCAGATATACCAAATGAGTCTTCTTGTCGCACCAACGATACCGATTTTGTGCGATCTGGTTCGTAATGCAACACATTTCCGGCACAGCAAGAATCGCTCAGTCGCGGTACTGGTACAGTCTATTGGTCAACACGAGCGAAACAGTCAATCGGTAATAGGATGATAGGTAAAATGGCGCGGATGCAACGCCACTCCGAGGATACTGCTGTCTACTCAGTGAGTATCGGAATTTGAGTACCGGGTGCACGGTCATAGTAAACGACGCTCCATGGACTACATGAGGCTAGATCAAACGTGGTCTTTGCTCATCGTTATCCTAACATGATGTAATTGCTACGAGTGACTTACAATAAAATCTTAGCTATAAGCATTCTAATTGGATACAGCACCATTTCGATCTGTTGTGGTCCTAATTCGCTCCGTTGCGGACCTAATTCGATCCATTATCTCTACATCGTATACATACCGTTAATATCCTTGCATGGAAAACCTTATGCGGTCAACTTAGACCACCAAGGCCCGCATGCTAGACTGTAGCATGTCTGTACCGCAACCTGGTCTTAGGAGAAATTAAGACAATAACTCTCAGTTTCACAGATCATGCGCCCCAGTAACATTTTAGCTACCCCGGGCCATCCACGTCAGATTTCTGCTATCCTTGCTCTTATGCAAGCAAAAGAAGAGATGAGTTGGATACTGTATTGTCACTTGTCACCTCACACACCTGATGATTTTGTCCACTGTGCACACAACAGCACGACGACCTATCGCGCACCCACACATATATATGTATGTGTGTATCTTTGTACTCTGTAAAGTTCAGCTACCAAAACACTAGCAACATCTTTTCCATAAATCAATCATTTTCAACCAGAACTTTCGCAACGCTACAGGATTTCTCTAGGTTATCTTGTACGTTATGAACCTACGATCGATGAAACGCTCTGATGAAGAGGTGAGTACCGTCTTTTGTCACTGTGATTTGACAATAAGACACAAGTAATAACAAATACGCTAGATTTGCGATTCGCGTCAAAATAGGAGGCGTACTCTTCTCTACATACTACTACTTGTCGCTATTAGTATTAGTATCTATATTGCGTACTCACACTCACCATGGGCTATCCCCGCTGCGAAAAGCCTAATCCCAGAATCTAGGCAAACAAAGACTATAGAACACTGGGAAGATTGCGGAGGAACGCCTGAAGAAGCACACCACCGGAACTGTCATTTTGACATCCTTTCTATGGCCTGGCAAACACATGAGTGCTTTGATCATGCTACTGCGTCTGCCTTTCTAGCTCACCATGAGTATTTCAACACATCTGACGTACACTCTGACCACGCATCACACAAAGGCCAAAGTCAGCAACAAGAAGACAAGGACATCGTAACTACAGCCTGGAAGTTCTTCCTCGACGAAGAAGGCCAACATGAGGTCCCACTGTCCGTCGTACAGTCTGGAGAGCAGACAATCTACGTTACTCAGGAATACCATTATACCTATTGTACGTATATGTGGCGCCAGATGCACCGGGCATATGCAGAACTGGGATACATCGATAGCCACTTAGCGAACTGGAGGCATACACTGCACTGTCAGAAGGTGCTTCTAGCGGGCATGGGCGACAAAGACCAAATAGGTGCGGTAGGAAAAGTTTTATATCCCAAATGTCTCAAGGTTGGAGATGTCTCAGGCGAGCAGGGCCTGATACAGGCAGATCCATACTAGGCATACACTTTCTTTCTAGTTATCGAGAGCCCGTTATCTTTGTCAATAAATTTGTAATGAACAGTACCATATCACATATTTGCGTGAATATCCACATCTTAAACTCCCCTTCAAGCGAAGAATAGATCTACATCATGAAGGCATAGATTAGTGTTGCTGTAAAAGTCTAAGTTCGAAGCTCTGATGTTGTAAGTAACAAAGTCTTGTGTATCGCTATCACGATCTAGCGAGCAGCCGTTGCATCGCTTAGTGCTCGATCACTATGACTCATGATTTTGCTCTCTTGCGAACTAGGGGGTGCTTTTTGTTAATAGTTCACATGTTATTTGGTCCTGGTTCTTTATCAGAGTGTTGGTAGCGGGCCATATCCTATACGCGATCAGAATCCAGCTCGCGAGCCTCTCAGAACGACTCCAGAGCTATCAAGGACTCAAGAATAGAAGAAGAATCTTGTGCTATATTTAGAGTAACTCTGATGTCTTAAATGCTTAATATGAAGTAATCTAGACCAAACTTTCATAACAGATTTTCTTCTGCATCAGATGGGCCAGTAATAATACTAACAATTTTTTAAAGCAGTCAGAGCTTCAGTACTAGACAAATAATCTGGAGCCACAGCCAGGTAAACTTGGATCAATACCAATTTTCATCGTCTTTGCTTTTTTTCTAAGCTGCAAAATTTCTGTAGTGGTACAGCGTTGGGATAATGCAGTACAGAATAAGAGAAGGAATAGGCTACGATCTGTCATTGGCAGTCAGGTGAGGATTGAATAATTGGGAACTGATGGCGATCATTCTTTGGGTGGGAGTTGGTTGATAATCGTCGGCTACGATGAACATCTGTATCAAGCACAAATTCGGTTAAGTAATACCTGCTACACGACGATAATTATACCTAGTATGCAAGGCTAGTTTCAAATTCTGCTATAGCATCGTATCATTTAATTGAGCTTCCAGTATCATGTCCTCATCACTCTGAATTCAATATCCTATAACGTTTTCTATATGAGTGTAAAGTCTTACACACCTCTACTGATAGTTAACACAAAATGTTTCTATTGATATAACTCCAGGATCAAAGTTACCATATATTAGAATATTAAGTAGATGAATGAGAGGAGATTAAACAAGAATGATTAACAAGGAAAGCATACAATCCCTAAAATAGCAGCACCCAGGTGAGGGTAGTGCTTACGATAGAGGCAACGATAGAGGCAATCATAACATCCTATTCTACCCACCACCGCTTCCAATAGGATTTGTTCCCATCCTGATTTCTTTCCATAGCTGCTCAGACCAACGACGACTTATTATGTATATGACCAAAACTGAGACGCCTAAATTTTAACCACAACCAGGGCCTAGTCCAACACACTACGTTAGTATCCTTGATATATATGCTGACTTTCAGTACATAAGTACTGAAATAATATTAGACGGAGAATCACAAAAACTCAATATCTCTTGTGAGCTCCTGCCCTCTGAAAACCTGTCCTAGCATCAGACCATGAGCATAGCACTCCCCAACGAATTGGAACTTCAGCTCAGGCAGAAGCGGCTAAGACGATCCCTTCCTTCATCTACTTCTCTCAAATTAACGGTACACCCACGCCTTGTAAAAAAGCAAGTCAATCGTCTTTTTTCAGAACTCCTGGCCGAAGAAACCCTTTCTAGTGAAGAGCAATT
>Ga0115846_100442_pt1 | contig 22083 bp, 21 predicted proteins | sample InSIn5gowninarea_2_FD_83860 | JGI IMG/M metagenome (GOLD analysis project Ga0115846, IMG submission 83860) | reverse complement strand
ACGTCTCTTTCGCGGGGCCAGCAGTGGATGCTCAGTTACCGTTACATGGGGATACTGATATTGCTGACCAGGACGGCTTTCATGCGCAGAATGACTCGTATATGTCTGTTACTATCGTTGCCGGCCAGACGAGGCCCATCGCCTTCAATGTGTCGCTCCTCGCCAATAACCATTCATCTGTGAATTATAACATCACGTACAGGACAACTAGTGGTAAACGTAAAAATACCCTACATGCATCACAAAATCTGAATCATGTCGATCTCTACAAACCCCACAAAGTCACCTACCTTCACCCCGGTGGCATGGTCTCGTACGCTATGCTTCGACCTCCGGCGAAGAACGCAACGTGCTCATCTGGGCAAGCAAAATTGCCTGTGTTGCTGCAACTCCATGGAGCTGGTCTTGAGGCTGATAATCCCATGGTTACTGGTGCCCTGGATCCTGTTTCCGATCTCTGTGCATGGGTGCTGTTTCCAACAGGTGTTACACCGTGGTCTGGCGACGACTGGCATAATTGGGGTTTCGCCGACGTCGAAGCTGCAATAGCAGCTATTCCAGGCTGGATCGACAATAATCACTGGACAGGTTATGATATTGACACAGGCCGCTGGATTGTCTCAGGACACTCCAATGGTGGGCAGGGTACTTGGTTTGCCCTTACTCACAGGCCTGATAAGGTGCTCGCTGCAGCACCAGTCTCCGGCTACACCAGTATCCAGATGTACGTACCATACCACTTGTGGCAAGCTGCAGATCCAGAGCGTACAGCGGTCATAAGTGCATCCCTGAACAGCTACCGTCATGAGATGCTGATGCCGAATGCCCATGGCATGCCTGTCCAGCAGCAGCATGGTCAAATTGACGACAATGTTCCAGCATATCATTCTCGCCTACTTGCAGAACAGCTGTACCGCACGGGAGTCAGTTCTGGGGTTACGAGAGCCAACGCTACCTACAACGAAGTGCCAGGGCAAAACCATTGGTGGGACGGCGTCATGACTACACCAGAATTGGTAGACTTCTACTATACCCAAGCAAAGAATGACGATGTTCTGCCGCGGAAGATGGAACACTTCCTCATCATGGTCGGTGACCCCGGAGACATGGGGAGCAAGAATGGGATTCAAGTGAAGCAGTTAGAGGACCCAGGACGCTATGGAAAGGTTGGCGTTCGTGGGCACGTCATCAAAACATCGAACGTACGAAGTCTTGAGTTCAGTCCCACCCTCTGGAAGGATTCGGTGACAATCGACGGACATGATTTGAGTTTAGCAGGGACAGCAACAACGAATGTCTCTGCAATCAATGTCTATAAGTCAGAAAATGGTTGGAATGTTGGCGCACGTGCTGCAGAGTCTGCGGAATTCGAAAGGGGTGGCCGACAGCTGGGCTCCATGACCGCTATTCTTCGTACCCAAGGGTCGTTCATCATCCAGCACCCAGGCTCTGCTAACTCATCTCGCCTTGCGTTACAGATTTCACGCAATCTACACCAGTATTTCCAAGCAGACACTAGTGTGGTCTCTTCCGCATCAGATCCTGTTTCTTCCGACCCCACTGGCAACGTTATCACTCTAGCTACTGGCTCCAGCCTTGAGACTAGTCAGACAGGTTTCCCAGTTCATGTCGCAAAATCTGGGATTACCATCCGGGATTATCGCGGGCAAGAGCATCGATACGGCGAGGAGGCCAGAGGTGCAGCGTTCCTGCGACCACTTGAAGGCGAGCGCCTTGAGCTTGTTCTATGGGGTATCGATGACGAGGGGTTGCGACAGGCGTCTCGGATCGTTCCTATGCTCACGGGTGTCGGGCAGCCCGATTTTGTTGTTTTTGGTGAAAGCGCAAAGTGGAAGGGTGTTGAGGGTGTGTTAGCTATGGGCTTTTTCGACTCTGACTGGGAGGTTACTCCAAGTAGTATCATAGAGAGTAGTTAAGCAGTACCACGATCCAAGCTGAAGAAGTGGTACCTGGTTGAGAACAACAAAGGCTCAAGATGTCTGATCAAAGTTTATGAGATTACACAGGCTCTGATGGTGCTAGGAGCGCAATGATCTAAGAAGTAGGTTCAGCGGGTACTGTCTCGGTGACTGATTTGTCCATTTCCTGTTCCTGGTTCGTCCTCTCAGACACAACGCTTTCCGTTTGCTGGTGAAGACGAATGCGGAACGTCCCGATGCGACGCGCCTTCCTTGTAGTCGCGCTCACCACGTCTGTTTAGAAGCTTCTATCGTCGTCACCCACTTCCCTCAACCTCGCCCCGGCCTCTTTCTTCTGCTCACTGCTGTCGTCCTTTCCTTATGACAACGTCCTCTGTGACCTACTGATTTATGTACATTTGAGCTGTTCTCTCGTCGCTTCTGCATCTACTTTGGCTATATACGTCGCCAAACGAGTTGTACTGAGCCTCCGTCCTGCATATTATCTGCACATTTGCCCAATAACCTCAGATCTGTTTCCAGTCGCCTTCGGAATCACAGTCTTCACCATATAGCCTGGAGACATCTGCTGCCTCTCGGATCTAAGCCATCTACCCACACTTCCAAGCTCCGCTACTATGAGCTTCAACATAACTTCCGACGGTTCTCCTACACCCCGCAAGGGCCCCAATCGATTCGCCATGGCCGGAGATCTCAGGATTGACACCTCACCTGAGGTGCTGGGCCAGGCGGTAGGCAGCATGAGCCTGGACCAATACCCATTTGCCTTCCAACGTGCTTTTGGCTCACCGTTGACATGCAATACACAGGGCATGAAGCGACCACTCGGTTCTTCTACCCTGGGCAACCAGCTTCCGCTGCAACAGCACAACTCGTTCGACGGCTATAAGGTCAGTCAACCCGACGTCTACTACAGGTCATCGTCGCCGTCTTTCACATCACTCAAGCTGACTCCTGCAGAAGCCCAAGGTAGAAGCTCACGAAGAGCCAACTGTCATGGACTCGCTCTTGCAGCGTCTGAACGGACGATCTCCTCCGCAAGACCCATATAACTCCTCCAACGGATCTATCCCCATTACACCGGCCACCGACGAGTTCGCGTCTACCCCACCGACCGAGATGGACAGCTCCATTGTGCTCGTCGAGGCTTGCGAGTTGCAGAAGCTGAAGTTGGAATTACAAGAGGCCCGCAACGAAGTCAATCGTGTCAACCAAGAGATGCACAGCCATCATGTGGCCCGATCAACCATGGAGCACCTGAGCCAATCGTCTGAGGCTGACTACAGCTACCCGGGTGATGTCACCGAGCAGACTCTTACGAGCTTGCAGAACAAGTTCAATGCCTCCACTCGGAGCAACTACGGCTGGGGCAACGAACCTGCTCGTCCAGCCTACACTAGCAGTAACAGCTTCGGACCCCCATACCAGGCCCAGATGCAATCCCAGCCCCAGGTCCAGCCCCGACCACAGCCCATACAGTCAGGCTATCGCCGCAATGGTTTCTTGAACGAGCCCACACATTTTTCTCTCGACCAAAGCTTTCGCAGCAGTGGCATGTCCAACAGCTTCAATACCGGTATGAGTAACGGCATGCCCAATCCCATGAGCAACAGCATGGGTATGGGCAGCGGATTGAGTAACCCACCCAGCCGTCCCAGTTCGGCCTTCGATCCTAGCTACAACCAGTACGCCATGCCACCCATGTATCCCATAGGCCATCCGGCTCCAATTGGTACCATGGCCAGCAGATTGTCGCCAGACGCAAACGAGTTCAACGTGCAGAACGGCATGGGTCCGTCTCCATGGAACTCTCAGGTCAGCCCTCACTACAATATACGAAATCTCGCTTTTACTGACATGACATAGGCTCCGAGTGAGTCAAGCACTTCACAGTACGTCGCCCCTGTTGAACCCATGAACTATCGTCGCCTCTTAGACCGCAACATGAGCTGCAACTGGAAGTACATTGTCGATAAGATCATCTGCAACAACGACCAGCAGGCATCCATCTTTCTTCAGCAGAAGCTCAAGGTAGGTACGCCAGAGCAGAAGTTTGAAATTGTGGAGGCCATCATCTCTCAAGCCTACGCTCTAATGGTCAACCGCTTCGGCAACTTCCTCGTACAGCGCTGCTTTGAGCATGGCACGCACGATCAGGTTATCGCCATCGCTCAAGCCATCCGCGGCAATACCCTTGCTTTGAGCATGGATGCATTCGGCTGCCACGTCATCCAGAAGGCCTTCGACTGCGTTCCAGAAGAGTACAAGGCGACTATGGTCCACGAGCTTCTTCGCCGCATTCCAGAGACCGTCATCCACCGCTACGCGTGCCACGTTTGGCAGAAGCTCTTTGAGCTCCGGTGGAGCGACTCTCCACCTCAGATCATGCGCTACGTCAATGAGGCTCTGCGCGGTATGTGGCATGAGGTTGCATTGGGCGAGACTGGCAGCCTGGTCGTGCAGAACATCTTCGAGAACTGTATCGAGGAAGACAAGGTAGGCTAAGACGCTGCCAAACATATATCCTAATTTGTACTAAATGACGATAGCGTCCCTGCATCAACGAGGTGCTTGCCAGCATCGATGTCATCGCCCATGGTCAATTCGGCAACTGGTGCATCCAACATATCTGCGAACATGGTTCGCCCGCTGACCGTAGTCGTGCCATCGATCACATCCTCCGTTTCAGTACAGAGTACAGCATGGACCAGTACGCTTCCAAGGTCATCGAAAAGTGCCTCAAAATTGGTGGTAACGAGTTCCTGGAGCGGTACCTGGACCGTGTGTGCGAGGCTCGCCCTGACCGTCCACGCATGCCTCTTATTGATAGTAAGTCCCAAGTCACTCTCGTTGCGCGAATGCTTGTTAATCTTTCGAAGTCGCTGGTGATCAGTTCGGCAATTATCTCATCCAGTATGTCTTGACCAACAGTGGCACTCAACATCGCGAACTAGTCGGTGGCCATATTCGCAAGCACATGGTCTCTCTCCGCGGTTCCAAGTACGGCTCTCGCGTAGCCATGCTCTGCTGCAACCCTGCTCTTGCGACGCGCCCAGGACCTCCGGCAGGTATGCTTCCCCGCTATGGCAACCCCGCACCGCGCCCAAGTTTTGGCGCCTTCCGTTGAAAGCCTATTTGCAAGCCTACATGTCTTCATCCACATACGTATCGTTGGGTATTAGCAGCCAGTACACCGCTCGCTCGATCTCGAAGAAGGTATTGTGGATATGCCCAAAAGCTAAGATCAATGTCGAAAAAATTGTCGAAGACCATTGGCTTAAGACGAAAATACGCATTTCCTGCAGTCATTTGGGACAGCATCGATTCCAGGACACGGCTTATCACGACAGATCCTTTCTTGTTTATCCTGACATATTCATCGGGCCTGAAATACTTGGTAGCATTAGCGCGCGGGACAAGCTGGAGAAGACGATATGGTGAACAATGGACTGGATTGTAACTACATACTTATCCTTCTGTCCGAAGCAGACTGATCAAATGGTAATGCAGTTATAGCAATGCTGTCATCGAATGTACGTATTCTTCGATGGAATGAAAGCTTCATAAAGCTCGCTTCTATTGTTGACCGTGATGTCTCCGGAAGGGTTAATATCATTACCGTACTGTCGGAAACTGATACATGAACATAAAATACAGGAGTCGCCACTCATTTTGTTGTCGAGGTCAAGGTGCGGAGCCGCTCGGTGAATCGTGGAGTTCTTGCGGGTTTCGGTGGCAACTCGGACATGATCGGGGAAGTGCTTTCCACTTGTTTGTAGAACGACCTTCAGCTTTTGCTAATTACTTTGAGCTCTTTCACCAAGTGTCATGTTCTGGAAAGGTCGGGCGGCCCTGAGTAGAGGAGAACGAAGGTTGGCCGCATCTACGCAAAGTTTGAGCAGTGCGAGCGGCGAGCGGCAAGCGGCAACTAAGGAGATGCCGCTTCGGCGCAAAATCCGAAGAGCATGCGACATGCAACATCTTGCTGACAGGGAACAAACCGGGGACGCATTGCTTACAAGCTTACAGAGTCTTACCTAGCGGCTTCTTGCATATTGGTGTCAAGGATAAGTAAGTAACGCGTACGATGATGCATTTCCTATGGAGATGCTTCGAAGGAGAACCTCTTAAAAGTATGCGATGATTGGTCGCATGACGCTGAAAATGTATCTCGTCACAGAAATAATGTTCCTTCATGTGGTAGCAAAACGCGAGCAATGAACCAGCAGTAAAATAAATTCCTAAAGAAGGTTTGCTCACTTGATCATGCATCGGTGACCTGATCTCAGCGCGCACGATAATCGGCCCAGTCCTGGAGGAATGTAGGGCTAGGCAGGGCCTGCCGAAAGGCACTTACCTCATCACGACTGCACATGTCAACGTGGGTCTAGCGGCGCCGGAAGTTCGGCGACGTCACCATGGTGTAGTTTTGAGCGTTGCGTTATCTTTTAATAAGTCGCCGCGTGCGCCGTCATAATTAATACATCAATTCAGATTCCACACGCGTACTCATCCAAGTTCTCCAACACTCCGTGTAGCCTGACGCAAAGCTCCCAATACCCGCTAACTTCACACGACCAACAACACACACTTGTATTCCAAATCGGGAGCAGTTTTTATTTAAGACGAGATGAAGGTTCTTACCAAGGAAGAGGAGGCGGCGCATTACAAGTGAGTTTTTGCACACGAATGGCGGCATTCGGACTTTATACTGACAACTACAAGTGCCACAGTTAAGGGCGGATCAATCGGTGGTCTCATCGGTACGGCGGTAGGCGCTGCAGGTGTCATGGCCGCGAGCAGAAGATACCACTCCTTCAGAGCGCTCACTGTCCCGTTCCGAGCTTTCTTGGTCGCCTCGACAGGAACATTCGTTGGTATGTCCTCACACGCCGCATTGTGAAACTAGAGCCCAGATGCTAACAATATTACCCCACAGCCGTCATCGCCGCCGACCGAGCCTCCGCAGCATACGATATCGAACACACCCCCGAGAAGAAGCGCCAAGTCGAGCGTGAAAAGGAGCGTGAAGCCCTTTATGAACAAAACAGAACCGCCTTTGAGCGCGCGAAAGACTGGGCAACCGAAAACCGATACCCCCTCCTCTTTGGTTTCTGGATCGCCTCCATGGCTGGTTCATGGCACATGGTCAACCGCAACCCATACCTGAGCGGATCGCAAAAGCTGGTACAGGCGCGTATGTACGCACAGGGTGGCACACTGGCGGCGCTACTAGGTAGCTTTGCGATTGAGGGTGCGGATGCGGCGAAGGGCAAGGGAAGGTGGGAGACGATCAAGGTCATTGACCCGAACGATCCTGAACATAAACACGTTATCGAGAAGAAGATTCACCATGAGAGATACGCTGGTGAGGACCAGTGGAGAGGTATGTGCATAAGTATCAGCTTGTATATGTGGAACAGTGAGCTAACACAGCGATGCAGAAATGGTAGAGGCTGAGGAGCAACGCGAAAAGGAGCGCAAGGCCGCTGCTGCAGGCAAAGAGCACCAGGCCAAGCAGCATAAGCATGCTGCTGACAAGAAGGAGGAGAAAGCCGAGAAGGAGGAAGACCAGAAGAAGAACAACAAGGCTTAAGCATGAGGTTCATCTCGTGTCCCATACCACCTCCCTACTAACTCGAATACCTCCATTCTTCCTATTAGCGCCCGATACGGCTTTTCCCTCGTCTTTTCAAGATCTCCATCATTATACTTGGCGTTTGGATGAAAAATGATCTACGAATCTCTCCTTGTATCTATTACATTTGTATCCCTAGGTTGTGTCCTGGCGGCTTGATTGCAAAGCGGCGTCTGCGTTGTATGTAGATATGAGCGCACTTCAGCGCATCTATTGAAAAGAACTTTTTATGTCTTATCACTATATATGAGTGGTGTCAATCATGCTTGCGCAGTTTCTATTTTGGTTTTCGAGTGTTATCAAGTTCCTTTTTGTGAGCCCTCCAACCCTGCACACAATCAATTCCACAGGGTCCATCATGACGTCTGCGTTCCTGGGTTGGTGCATCAAGCACGTCACATGCTTTCGCGACGAAGCTAGCAGGTGCATACATGTTGTAAGACTATCTGTTTTATGTAAAGAGCAACAGCTCCCTGACATTATACTATTGCTGGGACTGCAACTACTGCTTAATTTTCACCCTCATCCCCTGGTTAGAATCAAAGACTCGTCTCCTGCCACTTATACCTAAGATTGGCAACTTCAATTGAACCAAGCTCAACAGAGAAATGGGTCAATCGGAGGAGGTGCCACGAAGGCTGGAGTCGATATCGCAGACGCTCATACCCAACACTAGTCTTGTTCATCCACCCAGGAACCCTCAAGATGCACAACTCACAGCGGCCATCGCAGACTTGCGTGTACATCCTACTATCGAGGCACTATTGCATATCTTGAATCACGACTTGCCATCTGCACACTTTCTAGTACGCCACATGCAGGCTCCACCTGCAGTGGAAGGAATGCTGTTACATGGTATCTTGCACCGCGCGGAAGGCGACTTCAACAATGCAAGGGCCTGGATAAGCGATGTGGCAGACGCATGCGAAGGTTACCAACCCAAGCACAAAGAAGACGGCCAGAAGTTGGATCCCGAAGTTGCGAAACAAGTTGGCAGCAATTGCGACATCTCTTCTTCGCTCATCAAATTCGTCTACGGCGATGAAGAGCCTCAGAGTTTGATCGACGCCGTTGAGGAGTTCCGTGGCAAGAAGAAAAGTGAGAGGACGGATGGAAAGGAGGACGTGGAGAAGAGGATAAGAGGTGAGGCGAAAAAGGTATTGGAGTGGTGCAAAAGTAAGTTTGGCGATGGGGTGTTCGATGATGCGACAAAGGCGTGGGTTAAGAATAGCGAGGAGATTAGCAAGATCAGTGGAGATATGGTTAGTGGTGGGAAAGGATATAGGAAATTTTGAGATGCCACATAATGTTGGTAATTTGGTAGTATGGTAGTATGGTAGTATGGTAGTATGTATGGTGGGGGTTGTGTAAATTTCTCTCTTCTTGCTAGAGCTCTGCGTTGAGCAAATACGTCTAGATCGATCTATACGGCGATCTCCCAGTATTCGGTAGCTTTTCGGTGTCTATCTAAGGACACGTTTATCTTCAAGAACCTCATGTCAAGCGACCCAGTGATGATACTGGCGAAATCAACGCCAAGACGTGACGATTTGTTCCCGCCCTCGATGGCAAGGTGCATACCCACTACTGCGCACAACCATGGTTCTGATGGCTGTCCACGGGGCAACAACACGCGAGAATTTAAGCAGGAATGTCTCAAAAGCCTGTATACAAACAGCGTGAATGATGCAGCAGACCGTCATCTGTACGCAGTAACCACCACCTGGACTTAAGCGAGGATCTGGGCCAGGGTGCAGCGACGAATGGCGGCGAGGCGCTCTAGAAGCGGTCGGCCTGTGACATCAACGGCCAGCTTTCACCCCTAACAACGCCATATTCTTCCCGCACCACGTGCAGCTCTCGGCTGGACTGTACATCAAGCAATCATGGCCGACGAATCCCTCAAGGTCAACGGGCAGAGCCGTCCTAGCAACGTCAAACACCACACGTCGCCTTCTCTCATGATGAACGCCCACTTTGCCGGTGTGGGCGAGAATGCCGACAAAGGTGCCTACGAACATGGCATCCAGGTTATCGATGAGGACAAAATGTTCAAGTATGTCTACTGAGTGTCTAGGCAATTGCGTAGAGGAGTAGAGGGCTAATGGGTTCCCGCCATGCAGCACAAACCTATCTACATATCTCGGCATTGAGAAAGTTATCCCCTCCGGCTTCAACTACCACCTCATATCCGTCTTTGGTTCGCAATCTACCGGAAAATCTACCCTCCTCAACTACCTCTTTGGCACCCAGTTCGGTGTCATGTCCGAGCAGGAGCGCCGTCAAACCACAAAGGGAATATGGATGAGCAAGAACAAGCGGGAGGAGGGTGGCTCAAACATGGCAGAGAACATCCTGGTTATGGATGTAGAGGGTACAGATGGCAGAGAGCGAGGAGAGGACCAGGACTTTGAGCGGAAGAGTGCCCTCTTTGCGCTTGCCACAAGCGAGGTCCTCATCGTCAACATCTGGGAACACCAAGTCGGATTATACCAGGGTGCCAATATGGGTCTGCTCAAGACGGTCTTCGAAGTGAATTTGCAGCTCTTTGTCAAGGACAGCAAGTAAGTTTGTCTACTACCCTGGGCTCATGTCATGCTGACAATCACGTAGGGCCACTCCTAGATCCCTCTTATTTTTCGTCATTCGCGATCACATCGGCACGACACCCCTCAAGAACCTACAGAACACATTAATACAAGACCTATCCAAGCTGTGGTCGACCATTTCAAAGCCCAACGGCCTGGAGAACTCGCGGATAGAAGACTACTTCGACTTCGCCTTCGTCGCTCTACCGCATAAGATTCTACAACCGGAGAAGTTCGAGGAGGCAGTCACACAGCTTAGCACACGCTTCAAGGAGGGATACAATGACCCGAGGAAGAATGGTCTCATCGACGAGTCAACAGCGCCCATCTTCCTACCACAATACCACCGACGGATCCCTGCAGACGGTTTCTCGGCATATGCAGAAGGCGTATGGGATCAGATTGTCAACAACAAGGATTTGGATCTGCCCACACAGCAAGAGCTGCTGGCTCAGTTCCGTTGTGACGAGATCTCGCGTGAGGTCCTGGTCGCTTTCGACGAGAAGATCACACCACTAGAGGACAAGCAAGCCGAAGATGCTCGGATAGGAAAGCTTTCGGTCATCGCCGACCTCGGCCCTGCCATGAGTGCTGCACGAACCAAGGTCTTCAAAGACTTCGATACGAATGCGAGCCGATATCATAAAGGCGTCTACAAGCGGAAGCAGGCAGAACTTGAAGGCAAGGTAGATTCACGGTTGAAGGCTCTGTTCCAGAAGCAACTTACAGCTGCTCATAAGTCCGGGGTGGAGTCCTTCAGCGAAGCCGTCAGCGCAGCGGTGAAGAGCGGTCAGAAGAAGGGCACGTATGACTTCGCACAGATTGTCGACTCGGAAAAGAAGCAGGCACTTGCCAAGTTTGAAGAGGATGCGAAGGCGATGGAAATCGAAGGTGCGGCCTGGAGCAGTTACGAGAACGAATTGAAGAACTACAAGAAGGAACTTGATGACGTGTCAGGCCGTCTGCGCAAGGAGGAGATGAGACGGCTGGCCACACGAATCGAGCGTTGGGTACGATCAAGGTTGGACGAGTCTGTCGGTCTCGAGTTCAACAAGCTCGGATCCGGTCGAGGGGGTTCTGGCGCGCCCGAGCATGGCGAGCGACCTCCAACAGAGAAGGATCTCTGGGACCGTGTCTGGACCATCTTCACCGATACTGTTTCGATGGCCGAAAAGCGATTCACCGACCGCGCATCAAGCTTTGATGCTAGCCCCGAAGAAGTTGAGGTCGGTCTGTGGAGGTTGCGTCGCAAGTCGTGGGCTGTCCTCCGCGCAAAGATTGACGAGGAGGTCATGGAGGGCAACATCCTACTAAAGCTAAGAGAGAACTTCGAAGACAAGTTCCGATATGATGAGCATGGCGTTCCACGGATATGGCGACCTACAGACGACATCGAGGGCATCTACACCAAAGCCCGAGAGTCGACCATTACCGTCATCCCACTTCTCGCTCGTTTCAAGCTGGCAAAAACATCAAGCCCTCCACCACTCGACTCCTGGATCGGCGAAGCACCCGCTTCGGCAACGCCCGCAGATGAGGATGACTTGACACCCATCGGTGGCCTAGATGATGAAGAGGGCAAGACCCTGGAAGAGGAGATGACGATCCTCTCCGACGCTAAGCAAGCCGATCTTCTCGTGCGCTTCAAAAAGACCGCAGATGGTGTCTACGTGGAAGCCAAGCGTAGCGCGATTGGCGGTATCACACAAGTTCCGTTATACTTTTACGGTCTACTCCTTGCGCTGGGTTGGAACGAGATAGTAGCTGGTGAGTCTCCCCCGTATCAATCATGCTGACCATGTATTAACACCTTGCAGTTCTTCGCAACCCAGTATACTTCATCTTCCTCATCCTCCTCGCCGTCGGCGCTTACGTAACCTACACCCTCAATTTATGGGGCCCCATGGCACGCATGGCCAACGCTGCATCGCAACAAGGTCTTGAAGTCGGTAAGGAGCGTCTTCGTACCTTCCTTGAGAGCTCGGATACTGGACGCCAGGCTATGACTATGAGCGGCGGTATGAACGATACCAGAAGACAGGAGAATGTCAGGATGGACAGGCTGAACGGAGACGGAAAGAAGAGCAAGGCAGAGGAGGAGGATTTGGATGACATTTGAGCGGGTGCTTTGCACTTGAGTGGTCTTTTGGGTAGAAACTGGATAAGGTATGATATGGGAAAAGTATTGTATGCCATTGATGAAGTTGGGTTTGTGGATTATTGATAGATTCCTAGAGGCTCGGATGGCTTCCTCTGAATGGAAAGCTGAACACTTGAGCTTTGTCGTCTCATATCGGTGTGCGCAAATGGATATGTAAACGATGTGTTGATGACCATCATTATCAACAACGCAAATGCTTGATTGGCTCGATGTCCGTGCGCCTAGGGGTACACAAACCACTCTTCCACTCTTCCACTCTTCCTCACCTCTCCTTGTATGTTCCAAATGCTTGCATCTCTTGTTTCCAAAAACCCCTTCCACGGCGCCGTGTAGAGACGGAAACTATTCAAGCCTTGTTCCGAAACACTACTTGGCATCGCATGACGTTGAGACATGACCAGTGCTCATATCATCAATATACCAGACAATAACCAAGTAGCCATTCAGTACACGATCAACTCATTGCGGGTACTTTTTCCGAGGATTCGAGTGCTTGCATGTATAAAGGCCTACCTTTCTCACCCTTATTCTTCCAACATTCTACTTCACATTCTCCTACTAGCAACATCCAAACTACAATGGTATCGTAGCATGGGTGCTTCTCCAGCTGTTCGCTTTCCAGAAGTTGGGTTCTTTTCATTATGGTCCGTTTCGAAGGAACATAGTGAGCAGACCAGAAAAACATATGAACAACTAGTCATGTTCGCCGCCGGGAGCGGCGCAGTTACGAAAGAGTTCTTGGAAGGTTTTGTTTCGGGGGTTGATACCCGAAATCGTAGTTCTCCAAACGGCCATGTGCAAGTTGGTTGCTGGAAACACGGATCCCAACCTACCATGCCGCTGCTATGCTTAGTGTCGAGCCTCGGCTATATAAATATTTGTCTTGCTCGGAGACCATTCTTCTTACTGTCCGCTGTGATGCACGTCCTACTAAAAGGTATGAATGAAACCACATATGACTTGTTTTGATGCACGATTTCGGAACATATCATGGACCATGTGTGGACGCTGAAAGATTCTAAGAGAACCTCACGAAGAGAACACATGTGTCTTGCAGAGAGTAACGAGATTGAGATAAATGCCAAGGCAGAAGCAAGGATAAATAGTGGAGAGATTGAAGTGTCGGTTGCATAGCATATCGTGCGCGATATACATCATCTAGATCTATGGCAGTTCCGATTAAGCGAGGTCACCATCACTCTCCTGTACTCTTCTCGTAGCTCAAGCAACCACAACTCTACTCTAAACACCAAACTTCCTGGGATCTAGACTTCCAATCTGTGCACTCTTCACATCGCCATCCCATACAAACTCACTTAGCAGTTTCCCTGTCGCAGGTCCGTTCTGAATACCCCAACATGTGTGTCCAGCACCCATCAACAAGCCCTTTACACTCGTCTTTCCGATAAGTGGTCCACTTCCTCTGCTGACATTCGGCAGATAGCACGCTTGCCTCGCGGTAACCTCTCCGTCTCTCAATTCTTCTGAGATGGCTGAGACCTGTTCGAGGATTTCTTGACATCGACTCTCATCACATTGTACGAGATCGGTGGATGTAGGAAGTGGTACGAGATGGTCGCCCTCTCCGCAAGCATAAACTTCTTGGTTGGGGCGAGCGTAGATCTCGGGTGTTACAGTCTCGCCGCGTTTGCTGTTGCCGCGAGGCATGTCTATTGAGGTGAAGAGTGCGTAGGCTGAGACGGGTCGCGAAGGACGAATGGTGACACTGTGAGCACGGAGAGCCGAGATAGGCGAGGGCTTCCAGACTGTCTTTGTCCATGGGCCTGCTGTAAGGATAACGGTATCGGCATCGAGTCTTTGCTCTTCGCCTGAGTCCTTGCTCTTGTACGAAACCGATTTGACAGCGCCGTTCTCTTGATCGATGTTGGTAGCAGAGCCGTACACAATCTTGACACCCTTCTCTTCCGCAAGCTGTGCCATGCTCGTCGTGAAATAATAAGGGTGTACTTGAGCCGTTGTGAGTGGTGTACCCATTTCCTCGTAAGCTTTCATACCGTCCGCAGCCACCCAATCCAAATCTTTCGGCACACCAGCAGCGCGTAGTAAGCCGATTGCTTTCTGCGTCCGCTTTTGTAGACTGACTGAGTCCTCTTTACTCTTGCCGTTCACACCATCTTTAGCAACCTTGTTCTTGGCTAGCACACCATACATGTCGACCTGACCACAGTGCACAGCTCTGTAACCCCAACGCTCAGCGCCACCATGTTTCTCAGCTAGCTCTTGATGTAGTTTGTAACTTAGCGGAACAATGCAGTTCGGATACGCCCATAGTGCTAGAAGACCACCGGCTTTTCCTGATGCGCCACCTGCGATCTTGGTGGCTTCTAAAAGTGTGATGCTATCTCTTTCTTTGTTGAAATTTGGGTGGTGCGAAAGAAAGTACGCTGTGGTTGAGCCAATGATGCCGCCACCTGAAGTCGTTAGTAAGAAAATCCTGAAGCTCAAATTTTTTTGACAGAAGATTACCGATGATAACAATGTTCCGTTTCTGCTGTTCGGCTGCCATAATGTTTATCAAGCACGAAGTTGCTTTTAGCATGAAGATGTTGATGTGCCGCAAGCGTGGCGTTGTTGGTGTTGGACTTTTCGGCGAGATTTAAACCGACCATTGGGATACGTCATAGTTCGCATGTTCGCGAAGGCTCGCAAACCCCCTTCTGGTTCTGTGCATAATAGATTGGGATGAAGACAGTATTAAGCTACAACAAATAGCATAGGAAGGGTGACCGGAGTATCTAAACAAGCAAGGGAAATCGTAGGAGTACTAAGACGGGACTGCGCCGCCTCAGAAGTCTCCGCCCATGTCACCCATGTCATCGCCGCCCATATCTCCTCCACCCATATCGCCATCGTCGCCATAGTTGTTCTCGACGTAGGTGTCACCACCATCTCCTGCCATCGCCGATCCAATGAGACCACCCGCCAGCAGACCTCCTCCAGCTCCGAGGGCCATGCCTCCCATGCCGCCTCCTCCTGGACGCTTGCCACCGCCCATCATACCACCACCCATAGGCATACCGCCACCCATCGGTCGACCATAGCCTCCTCCGCCATAGTATCCCCCTCCACCCGCGTGGCCGTATGCTGGCTGTCCGTAGCCGTGCTGCTGTTGTGGGTACCCGTGCGATGACGATGAATGTGACGAGCCAGTAGCCTTTCCGAGGATCTTGCCCAGCAGACCCTTACCTTTACTGCCCTTGTCTTGTGTATTCGCATCGTGATGTTGCTCTTGCGGGTACGAGCTGGTGCTTTGCTGGCCATAACCGCCGTATTGTGGTGGTTGCGACTGCCCAGGCTGGGTGTAGTAGTCGTTCGCATGTCCGCGCGTGTCACTCGAGTGTCCATTGGCGCGCGTTTGCTCTTCTTCTTGTAGCCTTCTTGCAAGCGCCTCATCCTCGCTCATGTTCGCATATGGGTTGTTGCTACCGAAGCCTCCCTTCTCGTTCGCGGCTGAAGAATATCCACCCACAGCTCCGCTTGCTTGAGGCGCATATCCGGGGGGAGCGCCAGCGGGCGGGGCTTCACCGGGAGGGTAGACAGGCTCGGTCGGCTTATCCCATTGCGACTGCTTTGTGTAGACGTTGACGTAGAACCACTCGTTGTATTGCGGGTTCCAGACGGCTTTCCAGCCTTCCGGTACCTTTGGTGGGGGAGGGCCCTGCATATCCTGTTAGCCATGATCATGCGACAGCATAGTCGCGATCGCGATGTACATACTGGTGGTGGTGCGAAGTCTGCCATTCTGTATGATTGATAGGGGAGAGTTATGTATCAACTTTTAGGAGGAAGGTGGAGATGTGAGAAAGGGAACTGATGTAGAATTACGTATAATCAAGTAATGTCGCGATGTAAGCTGGATGGCGGGGTGATGGGCTAATAACCCAGGGCATTACGCGCGAACGGGAGCTTCAATTGAGTGCGCGTCATCGTGGCGAACGACCAAAGCGCCACGTGCCTGCTGAGCCACATTGCGCTATGCTATTACTAGACATCCTGGAAGATATGCCGTGATTCCGTGGGTTGTGCACAATGGTTTGGACAAGAATGGTGGATACGAGACTGTATTCTGTGAGAGTGATGTCATTGAGTGTATGATGTGTGAACCGGAGACTAGTCCCGCACTGGTATAGTAATGATGCCCGTCAATACACCCATTAATAAATCCTTACCAAATTTTCAATCTCCAATCGTCAAATACATGAGACCTTGAAGTATTGGAGACTACTCTTTCACTATTTCTTACTCTCTTAGCAATCTCTTGGATGCCTATTTGCTCACGCAGCTTCCTGATAGTGGGTTTGTTCTACGAACAGACGAATGCCTGCCTCCTTGGACAGCTTGCTGAGATCTCCCTGGACTTTTGAATCCACTTTCGGTATGGGATCCCATATGGTACTGGCAGCAAGTGCTCCTGTAGGACCACCAACATTGAGCGTCCCGGTGACATAAGGTGATATTATAGCGCTGTAAAAGTTGGAAGTTACAACGTCCAGGGTTAGCAATCTGTTTTGCATCTTCAATAAAGGCAGCTGTTCCATGATGATCTTGGTTTGGGTATTGTAGGCTAGATAGTGGACAGTGATGTGGGTTAAGGTGGTTGGAAGCCGATCTACCAGGGAAGCATATATGGTTTCAGGGTCGATATCATCTCCGGGAATGTCTAAAATACCTTAATGAGGGATCTCCAAAGCTTCCAGGGTCTTGAACATCTTAAGGAAGCTGTATTCAGATCGTATTCTAATAGGAGAGAGCATCAGCGTTTTCAGCGAAAGTTTAGAGTCCATAAGTGAAGCCACTAGGTCTGGGAGAGACATCCGATCCGGTGGTTTCCGCAACCTGGGCCGGACCAGGTCGATATGCTACACCACTCAGCTTCTGACTGAACAGAATCTTACGCCAGAGTCGAATGTTGATTCCGCAGCCAAGAAAAATGAGGTGTCCAAGTTTGCTCGAAGGGAAGCGTCTGACTGTGAATCGATGACCTTCAGCGGCCATTGCAATAAGGCCAAGGTTCGGAAGACTGGGCATGATGTGTAGAAACTGTGGGCTGTTCTTAAAAACAGGCTCTGTCGCCAGCGTATTCAACCATCGATCTGGAGTGTCGAGAGCTTATGAAAACCTGTGCCGGAACGAGAGAGAAACTGGTGCCAATTGAGAAGCGGGAAGGGACTGGGTCCGTCGATATAAAGGAATTCCATGTTAGGCAGCAGAACCAACATTAGCACGACCTGCGCGTCTTCCATACCACGCTTCAGAAGTCGCAAGAAGTCGCCATCTTCCTCCAGTGTTGTGTACCACACGATGCTCGATTTTAGCGTAGGCACGGAGGGCGACGCAGGCCTCGCGATCAGTCTGGCTTTGACTGCAACTTCGACGAACAGCTTGAAATTTCCAGCATTCGACCCGCGTATAAGTTTCTCCGTGCTCGTGAAGGATGGGCCGTTCTTCTTGACTTGGTCGACGTCGCTAATCTGCGTCACATCCCTCCACGCGACTCCTGTCGCCACCTTATACTCCGAGCGCCATCCACGGATGTCCACGCGCTTCACTTTCGCCGCAAGGTCGGGTCGTTCGCATATCGTGTGGAGAAAGAGATAGAAAGGTGCTTTCGCTGGTGCAGTATGGTTCAGGTAGGACTTGTAGAGGGAATTGATCGCAGAGACGCTCGCCTTCTTTAACGTCAGGGCAAGTGCGCAAAGTGCTGATCGAGGAGCGAGACTCGCAATCTGGTCGAGCAACTCCGTTGGTATGTCCACGAGGTTGACGCCGCCAGAAGGCAGCACGTTCGCCATTTGAAGAGTGGATGATAGAAATGAACAGTTGAATGGCAGAACGCAGCAACGGTACTAGGGCGGATAAGTTGTATGAATACCATGCAACAACGTAACAATGATAGCCTTTTCCAAAACGCTAGTTGAGACGAGAATGAGCTGAAGTTGATAGACATGTTCTCCTGATAAAGTAGTAGGCCGCGATGAACCATGCGACAATCGTTAGATGAATTCATTAACACGAAAAGAAGACTAATGATTCCGAGCAGCGGAGGAGAGTGAGAAACAGTATCACGAAATGGGCCTGGAAATATTGCAGTTGTTGGGCGAAGCTACCTGTCAAAGCATACTGCGCCCACTGCTCCAGCATACTCGCACCGATCGTTCACCGCAAATGCTTCTATGAGCGGAGAAGTGAAGGTTGATGCGAATCCACGAGCCTCCAGTAAGGATCGTGAGCGAGCTAGGCCACAAGCCGGATTCGCGAAGAGAACTCAACCCTTGATGTTCCATTGCAGCGTAGCCACGCATCCGCAATTCCGGCGTAGTCTTACTTATTTAGAAGTTAATACGGCGAAGCTTCCTCCAAAGATCCACTATGTCGTATATTCAAGAACGATATACCGGTGTAAGACCCCGCTACTTCATCGTGGGCAAGCGGAAGATGGCGGCATCCGAAAGTTGTCTTGCATCGAATGCTTTTGTTGTGGCGCATGTACCACGATCGGAGCCTGCCCGGCGGCCACTGTTGCATTCCATATATGGCTTTGAGAACAATGTACCGGTATGGCGAGTGCCGCGCTAAAGGATGTATTGCGGAGCCCCACGCGACCGTCTCACGCATGTTGCATTCGAACGGAGTCCCAATATCTTGTTATGGAGTCTGATCCACACTTGCGTTGCTGACCCGAGCTTTAATCTGCCCACACCAAGCATTGGAAACCTGTCACAAGCTCAACGATCTCCAGAGTATTCATGTGTGATAAGTGGCTATCAATTTAAGCATGAATACGTGCTTCGAATAACAGTAGTCCAGCAAAATGGTATACTTGTCAGCCTCAACTAATTGTTGGGACGCACCCTACCGTGCCGTCCGGAGGTCATTAGTACCAGTTAACGGTGGAAATGGCGCCCGAGTTGTTCCGGTGGCAGGCTCGCTTGTATGCATCTTAGCCATACGCCTCGGTAATAGCAACTTGAGACGGGATGTCGACATCAATGTGGCATAGCGTTCAGGTGGTAAACAACGCATCTCGGTGAGTGTGGAGATGCTTGGCAGGGCTTCGGTATCTAGACTCAGCGGTTCGACAGGATTCCGGGTCGTCGATGATTTGCCAGGGCTGGATATCGGCTCCATGTGTGGCCTTCAGAGTTGCGTACCACTGCGTACTGTTAGCTTCGAAGCGCGATTTTTGGAGTCTCTGTCCGTGCAGGAGTCTATGCAAGACGCGTCCCAAGCATACGCTTGATGTAATCACCAGCCTAACGCGTTGCTTATTGTCTTGATATCCGGATTACGCAGAGTGTGGAGCTGGGCGTCGGCCGGGAAACTCATAAATAGGAACGAGGAGTAAGCTGCGGGATATTCGGCGGGCGCGAGGCATTTTGGCAGTATTGGGAAAGTCGAGATAGAAGAGTGGAGTAACCGTCCCAACTGGGTGGAGATGGAAGGTGGCTGAGTCGAGATTGCCAGGCGACTAATGTGGTGTCGCGTGACGGCAAGTCGGGAACCTGCTTGGCGCTGGACACCACCAAGGGCGTTATCAGCCGGCCAATCCCCATGTCTCGGTGCCATCCACGGCCTTCGATTCCAATGCAGGGCAAACCTTCTCCAAGATGATGATCCAGGACGAAGACTACTTTATCCCGCCCAAGAGTGGCCGGTACCGCTGGTACAATGAACCCCGCCAAACCTCCATCAGGTCGATAAGGATGACGGACGATAACACTGCTTTGAATGATTCGAGCCCCTTGCTGCAATTACCTCGAGAACTACGCGACGAGATATGGGAGCTGGCTTTCAACTCGACGAGGCTGACATTCGGATTGCGATATACACCCCGCTATGGCGAGCGGTATCTCAAGCCTGCCCCACATTCCCTGGCGCTATTGCGCGTATGCCGCCAGATTCACATCGAAACACGCGACATATGGCTTCAGCGTGTTACTTTCAACTTTGAAGACCCTCAGACTATGCTAAACAGACTGTCTGAGTTACCGGAATCTACTGTGTCCAAGATCCGCCACCTTCGGCTGATCGGCTCCCCAATGATGCGTTATCTCAAAGGCTTTGACGACCTCATGTACCGTCACGAATCCATCTTTCAGTTACTTCCTGCGCTCCGACTGGACTGCTTGACTGTCTTTGCGGTCGCTGCTGCTGCACCGGAGTATGATGCTATCACGAACCTGATTAACCGCGGCAACGGATGGAAAGAGCTTCGCTATGTCACTCGGACTTCACGCATGCTCGGCTTCAGCCCCTCTAGAAGTCACGGATCTCGTGAGACAGGGGACATTTGCCGTCAGCCCCAGCCCAGATTTTGGAACAAGAGGCTGTTGAACAGGGATGGAGAAGGCTCCGGATCGATTGTCCAAGTCTTCAGATCGACTGAGGAAAATGACTGCACGTCTGTTCTTGACCCGAACAGACGGAAGTCATTCGAGCAGAATCCAGAGGAGCATCAACTTGAAGGATTCGGCCGGGTTGACGACGAGGAGCTAACTCGGGGTGCTGGCGCCCAAAAAGCTCTACTCGTCTTAGTGAAGCGCGGCGACAATGTAGACGTCACCCAGAAGTCTCCTGGGTACGGAAAGGAGCGGGACATGAAAGCGAGGTTTAACAAGCGAAGTTGGAGAGTGCGCAAGAAAGTCATCGTTTGGACACCATTAGACGCAGAGAAAGACGACGATGATGTTGGCAACGGTTGGGCGAGACCTCAGATCCGACGTCCGCCGTACGGTTTCGACGATTACTACGACATTGATGATATATGAAATGAAGCGGGCGACCTGAAGTTGTAATTTGTTGGGGTTTGCGGGATAGCTGGTTCACCCCGCATCGTTCCATTCTACTTGCAACATTCAACATGATGCCTTTTCGACATTCATAACTACCAAGAATCACCAACTGCGGCTGGCACTGTACGGTATATTCTGACACGGTTTCAGAGACTGTATGGCCATCAATTTGCATCTTTTCGGTTCTCCTCTCCCAGCTGAACGCCATCGAAAGCAGCGTCACAAACCACATCATGCATAAATAGGACTAGCAACCTTGCATGGCTTGCAAGACGATTTCCGTGTGTTGCCGGCAGTTTGAGAGAAGCCTGGATGTTCCCAACCTCCTATTTAGAGTTTGGAAGCTCGACACCTTCACCGCCAAGAGGTGTAATGGTGGTGGTTATTGTGCACGTAGTGGGGTTTTGCAGGGTATGCTGCCTTTCTTCCTTTTTTTCGAATGGATTTCGGCGTATTGGTCGGTCGGATAGGCTTATGGTAAAGGCGGTGATGGTGCAGTGTGCTAGTGCAATGTTGAGATGTCTCTGAGCAGGCTCAAGCAGACAAATAGCAGAACGAATACTATTCTCATAACCTCTACATCCCACCATTACTCTTGGACTTGTGTATCCCTAGCCAACAAGCGTCACAATCGTTCATGTCAGTTTATATTGTAGGACGAATCTAATATGTAGCCTAGGGTCCGGCAGTTGTCGTGTTGCGCACACTCACCAAAAACAGAGTTGACGCTCACATTAAAACAAGACCGTATAATCGTGATAATAAATGAAGTGATGTTCACGATCACGTTACCACAACTCTTCGCGAGTACCGTGATACGCAACCCCCAACAGGGTGTCCAACAAGGTACTACCACACACAATCATGCACCTCTGCCGCCACACAAACGAAATTCCCTTTGTGAAACTCTGTCTAGACTCCTTTCGCGCCTATCCGACCGACC
>Ga0115846_100439_pt1 | contig 22208 bp, 22 predicted proteins | sample InSIn5gowninarea_2_FD_83860 | JGI IMG/M metagenome (GOLD analysis project Ga0115846, IMG submission 83860) | reverse complement strand
GTCATCAAAGTCAACATTGTCATCATAGCCTTGATCCCCCCGATGATCTCTCTGTTCAACATCGATATCTTGTATGCGGCACTGATCGAGATCCTCACTCGATTGAATCTCGGCAACAAAGAGGTCCGGGAGGGATTGAAGAAGGCTTATTGCACGATGCCTAGAAATACCATGGGTATTGAGACAGGACATCTTTCTTTCCAGATGGATCTGAAGAAGCATAACTAGAGTAGATGTCTCTGTAGTAAAATCTTACCGGTACCCGTGTGACCCAATCCGGAGTGCTTTTGACATCCGGACTTACAACCGAGGAGATTGCGTGTAACTCGGCTTTTTGTTGGACCTTGCCCCTGCTGTCGTGTACTCCTGCCAAAGGCCTTGTTCTTGTTCCGTGACTTCCTATCGATGTGAGATTGGTTCACATCGACAGCTAATATTCTGGTAGAGCTGCTTGATCAGACATCACAAAATATCGACTCTGCTTGTCCACAAGTTGATCCTGCTGAAGACAACGTCAAGTCCTCTTCTTATCACCTATTCTCATGCAACATCAATGTCAATATCCTATCTTCAAGAGATGTCGGACCATTTACTCGACATACTTCCGAGAATCTCCAGCACTCAAACCTCTTCCCTCCCAACCAAACTGGAGGAGTATTTGAAGATCAGAATCAAGGACCGGGCTTGAATGTTGAATTCAAGGAACTGGACGGTGAGGATGAACAATAGAGAAGAGCCTTCGGGTTCGATCACATCACCTCTTTCTTCGACCTCCCCGCCATCTTCCGTAAATCTGCTTGCAGACTGTGACGAGCAGCATACACAAGCTTCCACACTTCCCAGCTGAGATGCTCTCTACCCGCCGTCAGTCTCACCTTGCTCTTTGCTGCTAACCACCCAGACCGCAAGGATGAAAGTAGCGAGTTGGTAGACCGGAAGCAAGCTGACCGAGATGATGTAGAACTTGATGTTATGAAGGTAGATCGGGGCGCAGATCCACCTGCAAGTATGGTCGTATAGTAGTAGGCAACGTCGGATGCGGTTGTGCTTAGCGAAGTATCATCGATGGCCTTAGTAGTGAGGTGTCGGGCAACGTGCGCACTAGAATCGCTCTCCAGTATAAGAGTCCACCTCCATAATTGACTTGCAAAGAAGTCTAGAGAACAAATGAGCCAGCGTGCTCGGATATTACCAATTAGGAATGTGTAAAGCCATGATCCAATCGTAACTCACACAAAAATACAGCCAGATGACGATGTTGAACAGAGAGATCATCGGGGGGATCAAGGCTATGATGACAATGTTGACTTTGATGACTTTTTCGATACCTGTCCGACTACTCGCATGGCCAAGAAGTTCGAAGGTTGGGACATGAACCAACCTTCACAGACCAAGCTGAAGCTCTGAGATATTGTTATATGATTCAAGGTGATCGGTATCAAAGAGCCAGGTTCCTAAAAACCTTGAGTCAGAGTCCTCGCCCCTGCATTAGTGGGCCTGACAATAGGTATGGTGCATATTCACTGCTTGCAAAATATACTTCACGTCACTCACCTTGGGAGAGGTAGGAATTATGATGTCTTAGCTCATGGATACAAGGTTCTTGTGAGGTTTAGCCTAGCTGTACAGCTGGAAGTGGTGCAGAGGGGACTGAACTCTTACTCATCATGGAGAGAATTGGATTTAGGGGCAAGCAGTTGGTGGACCTTGCTCCTGACCAGTTGTCACCTTCTTCTCTGGGACGGTGCGCTTCTTCTTTGCAATGCCCTACGGCCTCTACTCTTTCGTGCTACTCTTGCTGACAACACAAGCTCTGATTTTCTAGCCTTGAGATGAACAGTCAAGCAGAATTTACCCATGAGCGTGGTTGTCGACGTTGTCTGGCGGCTGTACATGCCATGGTGGATTTGCAGGCTGAGGACCTCTGTCTGCTCGAGCATTGGGAGCAGGTGATGTGGTGACAGCCACCGTCCTTCTCGATGACGACTTTGCACTTGGGGCGAGGCTTGGTGGTTTGTAGAATGAGAGCTTCTGACTGCTTGTTGTTCAGCTGACGGATGGTTTGACGGCGATTTCACATGTCTTGATGAGTCCGCATGGCCTCCGATAACCTTACGAGTGCAACAGAGGCCTCGATGGTATTAACGATACAAAGCCTCCAAAGGGCATATCGCGCACACCTTACAGCAAGCGACGTCGTTGGTCCAGACTCAATCTTCTACGGCCAACTGTCAACGGGGAGACTGGTTATGCCCGTTCTGACAGTACCTTCCGCACCACCATCGGTGCTATCGTTGGTATGCATGAGGCAAAGGGCAGCTGATCTCCGCTCGTCGGCAGACATTCCCCACCACTCAAGCGGCAACTAGCGATATAAGGATTCGCAGAGTGATGTACCACCAGTAGTCGGGTACTCCGGCGGACGAAAGCAGTCCTATCTACGATGTTGTCCTGGTAAACAACTTGGATGCACCTGCAGTTGTCAGGAATTCTGGCGAGTTTGTCACTATAGACAACAAAGTATATGGACGTGTTGACCTGATCACCGGTACTGTGACCGACGCTGCTGGCCTCGAGGGGGCAACATCAGTTCTGTGGACGGTTCTGGTTACTTGGTAGCAGATGAGGAGCTCGCAGGCCTAAAGACCATGGTGCTCACTCCATTTGCCCACGAGGAACAGGTTAACATAGGGGTCCTTTCCGACATACGGATAGGAGCTACTTCTGAAGTTGACCTTACGGCTGGCTGTGATACAGAGTGGTTCAAAGTCTGAACACGTCACCGTGGGAGATATGTTCAGGGGCAAGCTGTCAGGGACCTTGCTCTTGCTCTGTCACTCACTCCTCTGCCACTTCGCCGAACTGCGTCAAGAGCAAGCTCTTGTCTGAGGCTTTTGCACGCGGACTCCCGAGTTCAGCGTCCTCGACGTCGGCATCTTTGGGGTCAGAATGGGAGAAGTGTACTGGACGTCTTTTATACATTACCCACATCTCCCATTCAACCATCTATGTGACAGCACTCTCTCACTTCATCAAACCTTATTCACATCCTCCACAAACGCAGCACCACCCTCACTACCCCTCTTCTCCTCAGACATCTTCTCAGCACCATGCTCAACATCTCCACTGAGTGAAATCTTGACAGGCTGGCTTTTACTCGTAAACTTGTGGATACCGTGGCTTCCATCCTTGACGAAGAGGTAGTCGACTTCTTCGAGTGTGAGGTTGCTGGTTTCTGGGTAGCTGTTTGAGGTATCAGTAAGGTTGACGGAAGAGAAAAAGAGAAAGCGTGAGTTGTTGGGATGAAGGGGAAAGAGAGGCAGGGGAAGACAAGGGAGAATGAGGGGTAAACATACCAGAAGTAGACCAGAGGCACAAAGGCAAGGTTTGTGCACATAAAGATGAGGTAGGCTTGCCATTGGAGTTTGTTGATGAGAGTCGGTGTGATCATGACGACTACAAAGTTCTGAGTGGTTGTTAGTGGATGATCCTTGCAAGAACAGTGGTTGCAAGCATACCCAAAGCCAGTTCGAGGAAATACCGATGGCTGTGCCTTTTGCTCTGGCATGCAGAGGAAGGATTTCTGGCACGTATACCCTGGACATGTCAGTTGTCTGTAGATGTTGCCGGTGTATAGAGTGGTCTTACCATGGAATACAGTTTGCAGATGCTCCGAAGATGAACATCTGAAACAATTGTCAGTGTTTTGTTGACCGAGGTTGAGTACCAAAAGACTTACGTATGTGAAGAAGAATGCAACACTTGCACTAGAAGTGGCCTTGTTGAGCTTTTGCGTGTATCCACGAGCTTCGGTGAAACTCAGCAAGACCGAAATCAGCATCATGGAGATGGCAAGCCCGAAGGATCCCCACATCATAGGCTACATGTTTGTCAGTCTCAGTCACCAGTAGCGTTTCCACGCAAAGGGACTCACGCGTCTGCGTCCCATCCTGTCGAGGAGGAATGTAGGGACCAAGGAGCCGAAGAAGAACATTGTTTGTACGAAACCACCTTGCTCTTTGTCAGCTTTCTCTCATTTTCCGATACGTAAGGTAGCAACATACCGATGAGAAGGGACAAGTTGCGAGTGAGACCGACATTGAGCTGGAGTGCGGTGGGAACATAGTAACTTCTCCAGTGTCAGTGAACGTTAACTGCAACCGGTGTTTGAGATCGCGCTTACACAACCAAATTAATACCTCCGATCTGGTTCATGAATTGCATGCCATAGGCAAGGAGAACACGTCTACCAGTCTGCACCTCGTCTCGCTTGAAGATCTGGCTCCACCTGTGGAAATATTCGTCAGCAATCGCAATCTCAAATCGTGAGCAAGATTGTGAACGTACTTGTACTCGCCGTGCATTCGTTCGAGTCGCAGCGCATCGAGGATGTCTTTCTGTTCACGCGCAATCTTCGGATCGTCTGGTGTGCCATTGTACACATCGCATAGGACTTGCATAGCCTCATCATTGCGACCCTTGGCATAAAGATACCTGGGTGACTCGGGAACGCCGCAGACCATGATAACGACGACCTGTTTTACATTAGCTGCTGCAGCCAGTACTCAGCTCGAAAATACGTACAATCGCAAATAGGATTTGGCAGGCGATTGGAAGGCGCCATGCGAGCGGCCCTGTGCTCGCGAATGAAATGCCATAGTCGAAGAAGTAGGCAATGACGATACCGACGCCAACGAAAAGAGGTTCAGAGCTGACAACGCGACCGCGCTTGTGTGCTTCGACCAATTCGCTCTGGTACATGGGAACAGTACTAGTCTCGATTCCGGTTCCGATTCCAGTGATGTAACGAGCGACTAGAATTTGTGGGACGCCGTAGGACGTTGTTTGCAGAATAGCACCGATGATCTAAACCAATCAGTACGGAAGCCTAATGGGCTACACCTGTTTGCTAGGACTTACGATGAATATCATCGCTAGCCACATGCTCTTTCGCCTCCCGAGCTTCTCGCCAACGAAGAAAGCCACGATACATCCACTGAAGGCTCCCTACATCATGTCAGTTGAGGACGTTTTGCCATCAGGGTGGAAGCAGTACCAGGTTGTATATCGAAACGATGATACCTTCGAGTGAACTGCCAGGGTAGCCGAAGGTCTCGCGCCAGTCTGCATTTCCAACAATGCCAGAGAAGACTCCTTGATCATCTGCTCGTTGTTAGCTTTCCTGAAGACTCGACGTTAGCAATAGTTCACATACAGCCAAACAGGATGAACGCAAGCTGTTCCACGTCAGTATAGGTTCTGCATAATAGCCGATGTACTTACCTGGCAAGTAACCATGATTGCTATCTGCAGCGGTCTGCCGCGCCCGAACATTTTGAGGTGAGCCATGATGGGGTATGTCAATCTGTCTACCGTAGACAGCAACGAGTTGGAATGAAAGCGAAGAAGAGGACCGACTAAAGGCCCGCAGATCGGATGCAGTACACTACTTACATATAAACACTCGTGCTGCCGCACAACTCTCCGTCGTTCAATACGTCGAGACTACCTATTGGTTGCAAGCCTAAACAGCATCGGTAGATCCGGTTGATTTCCATGTGCTTAATGTATGAATCAGGCAATCGGGCTCGCCATCTACGTGCTTGAGTGGTACAAGAGTACAGATCTGCATTCTGACCCGTGGGGTGCGGGGCCAGCGGTTGTGGAGAGGCATGAACCGTGGGGTTGCGACATGGAGGAAGACATGGTGATCAGCAGGGACTTGTCCTCCGTGGAATAGCGTCCGTTGAATTCATGATTGGATGGACAGATGCAGTATTTCCGAGCGCTTGAAATCGGACCGCAATCGTGAGTCCGAACACGAGTTAGGGATTCTGTTTAACCAGCCACGTGCCTGCAACGCGTCTACAGGACGATCAGGATCCTTCGAGGACTGAGTTTATGATATACGGCATGAAGTTTGGGCGTGTGTGACGTCGGAGGCCTCGTGCAGCGCGGTTGAATATCGATATTGACTTTTGGACGCCACCTGCCTCATGACCGATGTAATCTTCGTGTTGCCGAATGCTGAAACAAGGACTTGCTGCAAGAAAAGAGCTTCAGATGCAGGCGATAGATTAACTGGCTAAGGAAGCTGTAAGTGATGTGATTTCATGCAGATTGTTCAGTGGTATAAGGAGTGGTAGAGAGTGGATCGTTGGCAGCATGCGATTTGATCAGCTTCATAAGAAAAGAAATCAGGAAAAAAAAGAAAAGAAAGATCGATTCATCGTACTTTCCCATAGGTAGAAGACTGTCACGAGGCAGCTGTAACAGCGCGAGACAATCGTACTGTGGGCAGGGAGCATCTACCGGGAGTCATACTGTCATGGGCTCTCAATCGAGTTGTATACCATCTTGAGGGAGCTGTGCATTGTGATGGCTTCAATGTGGGTAGCCGTGAGCGGATTGAGAGTGAAGCAAAACTCATGACTTACTGCGTACGCACCTGGAGTGCCCTTGTTTCTCGATGGGAAAGCGCGAGCGTAACTACGGTCAAGGATTCTGTGGACGACCTGGCAGAGGACAGTACAGACAACACCCAGGAGGGAGGGAAAAGGTAAAATGAGAATTCGTCAAGAGTCTTGTGCGAAAATGTTCATTATTGATGCTATGTTTGCCATGCAGATGCAGTCCTGAGTCCCCGGCGCCTACGCTAAAATAAAACAAGTCGAAAAGTCATTCATGTTTTCACGTAATCATAGCTTCGCCGTCGATATAGTCGTCGGGTTGAGCGTCCAAGCCTAAGCTGATCTTTTCAGGCAACTCGGAGCTCTTTGTCTCACGCGCCCTCTGCTCAGCCCATGCTCTCAAGCGAACAAGGTTGCGTATGCGCGCCTCACGTCTCTGGCCTTGAGAAGACAGGATGGCTTCATTGACTTGACTAGCCACTGTCTGTCTCAGACTGAGATCAAGAAGTTGTTTGAGTTGAGGGGTGAGCTTGTCCGACGGGAAGATCAACAGGGCCATTGTGCGTTCAAGATCTTGCAGGAAGGCAGGCGAAGTTGGGGCCCGTGGAGCGAGTTGTGAAGTCGCAAACTCAAGAGCAGGTGTAAAGGCGGTTGGTGAGGGAGGACCCGGCGCATTAACGATCTCACGGATGAGTTCGATGAGCTGCAGGCGCAACAACTGGAAGTGCAGGGTCGGGTCACTGTCAAGAATCTGTACAAACATCTGTTAGCATCAATTTCTCGAAGAGGAGATGATGTGATGATGAGATGAGAGTATGGTTGTTGGGTCATACTGAGGACTGAAGTGTGTGAGGTTTGTATCATCAATGCCCGAAGCTATGCGTGGTGCATGAAAAAACCGTATAATCATAACAACATGGTGTGGAGGGTGGGTGTAGGGGGAAGATGACTAACCTGTGGGTTGAGTTCATTGATGCGCTCAATGGCAAGCTGCATGTCACCGGTATGGATGGCGTTACGGATGTCTACTCTTTCTTGAATAGCTTCACCATCGGCCGATGGAACGATGCTTGCTTCTTTCGCAAAGTTCATGGCAGCGTCAGGATAGCCTTCGTTGATCAGATAGTCCATGATGAGGAAGTTCAAGTCTCTGTTGATGATTGTTAGTCAACAACATTCTATGCAAGAAGTCTTGATAGTGAAATAGTGTGAGGGCGGTCGAGTCAGAAGGACAAAATTCTGTAGTTCTCCACATAGATTTCGGAGAGATTCCCATTTTGAGTGTAATCAACATCATTCGATGGAAGGGAGTGTGGGCAGTGTTGATGTAGGACAGACTTACGCTTTAGATGGCTTAACCTCGTCCACGCGGCGATCGAATGGATGCCGCAAGGACGGAGGTGGTGGAAGAAGAGAAGAGCTCTGCGCAAAGAATGTTAGCCGTTGTTGGTCATGGGTGGAGGGGTGCGCATTACGAGATGCGCATGTCGTGACGTACCATTGTTATAGACGAGTCGAGCTGCAACGGTCCATCAGGTTGGATGACGAACTGGAGCGACTACAATTCACAATCGCTCTCTCGTTGTTTTGGCAAGCGAATGTGCGAAACTCGGAAAGATGCAGAGATTGCGATGGAAGTGAGAGGAAGAAGCAGAGTCGAGCTGGTGAAGAAAAGAGCTCTTGCAACGCTCGGTTGTGCTCGGACCCGGCGCTGGGACGGCATCTTCCATCCAGAATTTGGCAGATTTCCTTTTCTTCACAACCGTCACCCTTCACTCCTAAGCTTGCTCAAGCTATCTCTTTTGCTTGCTTCGCCATGGTCGAGTCACGATTCTTCGTCAACGACTGAATATGGCCGCCCCCAACTCTCTTCAGAGAATGGAGCGCTCCCACTACTCTCCGCCATGGGCCAATACGAGCATCATTGGCGTTGCCGGCAGCTCGGGTTCGGGCAAGACGTCGCTTGCTCTGGCTATCATCAAGCAAATGAGCCTGCCTTGGGTCGTCATTCTGTCGATGGTTCGTTTGTCTGGCCCCTGAGTGTGTCTTCGTTATACCAATTCCATCCAGGACTCGTTTTATCGACCCCTCACCCCGGATCAGATCGCTGCTGCACATAGGAATGAGTACGATTTCGACTCGCCTGATGCTATCGACTTTGATGTCTTGGTTGAAAAACTGAGAGACATCAAGGAAGGGTATGTACCTTCTCGTCCTGCCATACCAATCTATACTAACTGTCCTCGCAGCAAAAAGGCTGAGATTCCTGTCTACTCCTTCGAGAAACACTCTCGCTTAGACAAGACTACCACGATTTACTCTCCTCATGTGCTCATTCTAGAGGGCATCTTTGCTCTTCATGATCAGCGCGTGCTTGATCTCCTCGATCTGAGAATCTTTTGTGAGGCAGATGGAGACCTCTGCCTCTCACGAAGAATCGTTAGAGACATCAGAGAACGTGGTCGCGACATGGAAGGCTGTATCAAGCAGTGGTTCACTTTTGTCAAACCAAATTTCCACAAGTTCGTGGAACCTCAACGAAACGTAGCTGGTATGTGTTCGACTTTTTCTTTCTTCTTCCCCCCCTTTTCATGATGATACAACAACCATAGCATAGTTCAACAGAATACTCGTGTTGATAAACCATACCATCATCTTTCGCTCCTATCTGATCTCATACACTCAAACCACACACTTCAGTCATCTACTCGAACCGACCGATGCTGACTATTGAGTATAGATATCATCGTGCCTCGCGGCATCGAGAACAAGATTGCCATCGATATGGTGGCTGACCGCATTCACAAGACATTGGACACAAAGTCTGAGGAGCACCGGGCAGAGTTGAAGCGCCTAGGCAAAGAAGCCAAGGACCTTCCTCTATCACCAAACGTCTCCATCTTGGACGGGCCCTCGCAAATCACAGGCATCAACACACTCCTCAGCAGTGATGACACGACACGTGAGGACTTTGTCTTCTACTTCGACCGTCTCGCCGCTCTGCTTGTTGAACGTGCTACTGAGAATGCCGAGTTCAATGCCGTCACTGTGCAGACACCTAAGCCTCACCAACACACATACAATGGCTTGCGCATGTCTGGCGAGGTTAGTGCCGTCGTCATCCTCCGCGGTGGAAGCATCCTGGAGACTGGTCTGAGACGTGTCATCCCCGACTGTCGCACTGGTCGCATGCTTATTCAGACTTCGCACCGCACTGGCGAGCCTGAGCTGCATTACTTCAAGATGGGTGGTGACATCGCGACGCATAACAAGGTCTTGCTGCTGGATCCGCAAATGTCTAGCGGTGGTGCCGCTCTGATGGCCGTTCGTGTGTTGCTAGATCACGGCGTGGAAGAGAGCAGGATTGTCTTTGTCACATATATTGCTGGCAAGAGAGGTCTGAATAGGTTGATGACCGTCTTTCCAGACATCCACGTCGTCGCTTGCAGAGTTGTCGACGACTACGAAGAGAGATGGGTTGAGAATAGGTATATGGGCTGCTAGAAAGCTCGTTACCGGCTGTACATACATTTCAACAACATATTTCTTCTTGTCTCCACTACTCTTGTCCTCCATCGTCTCTAGTTTTTCTGTGCTTCATGAAGCTTCATGTTTCGTCAGCGCCTTCTTGTCGAAGCCTTGTTGCAAATTCTTGCTTCATATCGCTGCTCAAGCATGCAGGACTCGAGAACTTTGACACGAAGTGTATTGCACCTCAAAATCGTTGAGCTCTCCAAATGAAATCATGGGTACAGAGAGCAGTAAGGAGTAACAGTGTTCAGAGTCAGAAATGAACCTCAGTCAAGCAGCGAATCAGCGAGATAAGATTTGGCTGACGCGGCAATAAGAAAAGTTTAGCTCCGCAGCACAAAAACCACCTTGAGCTCCGAGTCTTCAATCGTCACATTCACGTTACCAGACACAAAAATGACACGCACCAAGAAGAACAAGCCTGGAAATGGATCCAAGCAGAGCGCAGCCAAGGCTGCCTCGCAGAAACAAGACACCTCCAAACCGAAAACATACGAAGCACCAAACATGACCGACGGCAAGATTCCTCAATGGAAGCTTGGCCAGCCCAAAGACTTTTACTCGAGATTCGTTCACAAGCGCCAACCCGTTGTCATCCAAGGAAGACTTGACGATCTCGACTTTGTCACGAAGAACTGGTCCAATGTCGACTACCTGCGCGAGACAGCTGGCGATGCTCCCGTCAAGGTCGAGCCGATGCACAAGGAGAAGAAGCGCTATGGCACCGATGTCGAGCGTGTCGATACCACTTTTGGCGCTTTCCTTGACTCGCTGAAGGAGGACAAGGAGGAATACGACTACCTCACCACTCAATACTCGGACGACGAAGACGACATGGATAGTGAAGGTGACGAGGACGAGGACGAGGACGAAGACGAAGAGAAGGAACATGGACAAGACAACGAGATCAAGAGTGGCACATTCCCACAGCCTGTACGTGCTCTCTTGCGCGAAGAGGTGCCAATGCGCCCCGAAATGATGGGCAATCTCGTTCTCCAACAGATGAACATCTGGCTCGGCAAGACAAAGTCAGGCACTAGCTCTGGCCTTCACCACGACTTCCACGACAACCTCTACATCTTGCTCAAGGGTCGCAAACGATTCGTGTTGTATCCTCCTTCGGCAGTTCACCACCTCGACACCTACGGCAAACCGCAGAAGATTCATCCAAACGGCTTGATCGTCTACAAGCAGCCGGGCGACGAAGACGACGAAGACCTCGCCGAAGAAGACAACGAAGCCGACCAAATCAGACCCGATGGTCTGGTCGAGCGTGACGCAGCCGCCCTGAAAGTCCAAGCCCTAGAGGAAGCAATGGACAAACTTGAAGAGAGCGGCGAGCAAAAGGGCCTCGATAAGATCCAGAAGGAATACGGTGACGCCGTCGAGCGACTCATGAAATACCAAGCCGCCGACTTTGGCGAGCTGGGCGAAGATGACTTTGACGAGGTCTCCTCGGCCGAAGAATCCGAGCCTGAAGAACTCAAAGATCAAGTTCTGCGCGATAACCTCATCTTGAAGCGTAAAGCCACCGACGACTTGCCCGGCTCCAAAGCTTCCAAAACTGCAAAAGCTGGAGCTGAAGACCAGGACGACGAGGACTCTGAAGCTAACGACGACGACGACGATGATTCAGACGCCGAGCTCATGGCAGCACTCGAGCGCGCACAGAATGGCCAACGCGACGACTTCGACGACGGCGACTCGGACGCCTCCGATCTCGAAGATGCCTTTGCATTTGCCCAAGGCTCAGATGCACCCTCCGAACCCCTCTCCTTCTCCAAAATCTCCACTCAAGACTTGCATTCTCACCTTTCCCTCACAACACCCCACACACCCTCTGCAGCCTTGGAAAAGGCAGGGAAACCATATATCGTAGACCTCAAAGCTGGGGATATGCTCTACTTGCCTACCTCTTGGTTCCACGAGGTCACGAGTTTTAGCGACGAGGAAAGCGCTGATAATGTGCACATCGCACTCAACTATTGGTTCCATCCTCCTGATTCTGCAAAGCCTGAATTTGAGAAGCCATATGCTGATGCGGCTTTGTGGAAGTTTATGGAAGAGAAGGTGAAGAGTGCTTATGAGGGTTTGGTTGCTGCGAAGGAGGAATAGGATGATGGTATACCCAGGTTTTGAGTTTTGCTAGATCTACATGAACAATCGCTTCTCTAGGCGTTCTCGTTGTTCGTTTGTCCAGTATCCCTTGTCAGAGTGCTGTCTGGTTTTCTTACAATGCCGACTGATGACTTGATACCACATCATGGGCATGGGCATGAACCATCAGTGACATATTAATTAAGGTAGGCCTCTGCTGGTTGACCCAGTCCCATCCTCAACTCCGGCCTTTGTGAACTCCTCTTCACGTATTTTTATTCTGCAGAGCCTCCTCTTGCTGCCTTCTAGCCATGGCTCTACTGTTCGGAAAACTAAAAGCACCACAACAACATTGCTCATCATGACCTTCCATTGCCTTCAACACCGACTTTGCAGTCTTGCCCGCCTTCCACTCACACAACCTCGAAGTATCACGTCTAGTCCAACCACTCTTGATCCATTCGAAATCACAGTGACAATCACGCTCGTGACGCGCTCGGTGCTCCAAAAGTGCTTTGACAACTTCCCAACAGCGTTTGTCCATTCTCTTCATGTCTTTTCCCCACAGTAAGGTGGATTTGACCTTTTTTCTCTTGCATACGAAGAAGCTGTCGGGGTTGCTTGCACCCTTTGAGCTGATACCGTAGTGGTGTCCTTCGATGTTTTCGCCAATGTAGGATTTGCGTGTGAATGCGTCTTTGAATTTCATCGTCCATCTGTCGTGGTGCACGCCATCTGCATAGGACAGAGATGTGGGGATGTCTGGAGTACTTGTGATCGCTGGAGGAATATTTGCAGTGTCTGTGATTGTCACGGGGATAGTTGGAAAGTCTACGGTTTCGAGTTTTGGTGTTTCTTGTTCTTCGGTTATCGGGTTGTGTTGTACTTCTGCTGTCCATTTTGAGATGCTCTGTTTCCAGTCGTTGCGGCGGGTGGTGGCTGTGTAGCGAGATGGTGCTCGATTCTTTGGTGGGATCTTCCAGGATCTTTTGTAGTGTTCCTCGTATCCCATCATTTTTGGCAGCGAATATGTTATTTGGGTAAGTTGAACATGCAAGTGAACAGAGGTGTGCAGAGGGGAGGTGAGGCTTCGTTCTGCTGGTCTCATGGGCGAGGACCCTGTGTTGCCAAAGTGGGGAGTCTGTGAGCAAGTTTGAGGAGGGTAGGAACATCAGGCCATACTACCTTCGGCTGCCATGCTGGACTATCCGTCCTATTCGGTCAACCCAAAGATCAGTCGACCGACTCACAACTGAAGCAGTCCCAGCTGTACTTCTACATGCCCTGTCTCTCACAGCTTGATATTTGATGACACATTTGATGATCCCTGAGTCCTGTAAGTCTTGACAGATATTGCCATGTCATTTTGATAACACGGTATATAGGCATCAATGATGTTCCAAAAGGTATTTTATAGAGTCGAGTTGTTTCTGGCTCTCTTGAGCATGAATGGGCGAGCTTGATTGTTCTACCGAACATTATCCGTATGCCTACCTTGATCTCACCGTGTTTCTTGCGCCTTCTTTCTTGTCTCAATATCGCAAACAGAACAGCGATTAATCTCTAACCTTTAACCGCTGCGACACCAACAGACATAGATGTCTGTCAGTCCTTATGGCGCATCATGAAGGCCCCGAGGTACTCGACATCGAGACAAAAGGCTTGTGACAACTGCACGAAAGGAAAGACAAGATGCCAGAAAGGACCTACTGGCTGCTCTAGATGTATTCAAAGAAGACTTTTATGCACGTATCCGCAAGAGACGCCACTCCAGGATCTGTCGCCTCCCTCTGATGGGGTCTGCGACATAAGAAGGAGTGGGTCTTTGGCAGCAATACCGGATGACCAGCAGCCACAACAGGAAAGGCTGTCTTCCGGCACCACGATCTTAGCGTCAACTCCGACTAGGGATGAGTCATCAATCTTGTATGAGGATACAAGCAGGCAGAGAGACATGAACTTCTCAGACCTCAATCTCGCTTGCACCATCAATGTTGATGACATAACATCACGATGGCTCAATACTTACGTGCCGGTGGCAGGCCAAGTGATCAAAGACTATCCACCCAGTATTTCGGCACTGATCCGTCGAGTTCTGAAATCATACGTTGCTTCACTGGTGCGTGGTCACAGTGGTCTACCTCCCTTTGTCCATTCTTCCCAGATGGACGATCCATCGTCTGTACCACTCGCGACTTGCCTGAATATGGTACGCATCTGCCAAAACCCTGCTCCAGGCAGTGAAGCCACGGCAGCAGGGTTCCTGCAACAAGAGATGTCAAGAATCTACGAGAGACGAATACAATGCAACCACATGGAACTTTTGGCGACTTTCCAGGCTTATCTGGTATATGCGATGACCTTGTTTCTGCGACTGGAACAGGCTTCTACACTATTCCCTCGGCAAGCTATGATGAATCTTCAAAATCTGGCTTGGATGACAACTCGACAAGGAATCGTTTGCGTGGCAGAGCAACAACATACGCGACCAAAATGGGAGGAATGGATCGTAGTGGAAGCCAAACGCCGCACTCTGTATGTCATGTACATGTTTGACGATGTGATTTCGAAGCAAGAAGGTATTCCTACTTTTCTAGGAGTCGAATTGGTGGGGTTGCCCGCGCCAGGAAGCAAATCTTTATGGACAGCGAGTACGAGACAAGAGTGGCAAAAGAAGTATAACCTGCACTTGGCGGATTGGCCTGACGGAGGGCTTTGCATTGATGAGTTGTGGGCGATGCCATCTGAGCTGGGTAATATTGACATTGCAAGAAGACGTTCTAGGGTTGAGCAGTGGATGGAAGATCTCGATGAGTTTGGGATGCTGATATATGCGGTTACAAGCTGTACGCATGGTACTTAGTTTTGCCTCATCAAGTCCCAACAATATCTTGTCAATCCAGCACATCTGGAGCAAGTGCTGATTTAAGTGACAAGGCGATGGCCGTCTCTCAAAAGGGGTACTGCCATTCAATGTCATATAATAAGACGTGATTCTTCTGTGAATCCGATACCGAGTAACCTCAAAATCCGAAATCAGAGCAAAAACAGACAAAGTCGGTTCAAGAGAGACGCAAGTTGGGCAAGATCACTAACAGCGATACCTGCTCTATTTTTGAGGAGTTGGGGCGCTCCTATTATATATTTTGGAGGTCCGGAGTTGAATTGAAGGAGCACCGGAGTTGAGTAGGAGGAGCGCCGGAGTTGAGAAGCTCAGCTCCTTCCTCAACTCCGAGAGGCGTACCTTTTGTCAACTTCCATCTTGATATTTATATCCCAGCATCTCTCCAACATTTCAATACAATGCCAATTTCCGTCTTCATCGCCTACGGCGTCAACGACACAATATGGCACCAAGTACGTCGTCGCATATCGCCGAATCCGCCACTACGCTCCACAGCATATTCGACAAACGACAGAAAGCGCTAATCGTAGCCATTGTCTCCATCGCAGCGACATGTATGTTCTTTTTCTTACGTGAGCTAACCAATAAGATGTCACTCAGTACTGACCACATATACACGACACAGTCTCAGGTTTCGCGTCCAACATTTACTTCCCAGCCCTTCCAACAATAGCTCACGATCTGAATGTGTCTATCGAGCTCGTCAATCTCAGTGTCACAGCATATCTAATATTCCAAGGTCTAGCACCAAGTATATGGGGACCCGTCTCTGATGTCAAAGGCCGTCGGATTGCTTACGCAGGAACGTTCTTGGTTTTCCTCGGCTCATGCATCGGACTCGCTCTTACTCGCAACTATGCGACTCTTATTGTTCTACGGTGTTTACAAAGTACTGGAAGTGCGAGTACTATCGCCATCGGTTCTGGTGTCATTGGGGATATCACCACTCGTGAAAACCGCGGAGGCTACATGGCTGTGTTCCAAGCTGGATTACTGGCGCCAGTTGCTATAGGTCCCATAATTGGTGGTGGTCTGGCCGCAGCTTTAGGATGGAGAAGCATCTTCTGGTTCTTGACCATCTATTGTGGCGTTTTTCTGGTGTTCCTGATACTCCTGTTGCCCGAGACATTGAGGTATAAAGTCGGTAATGGGAGTCGGGAGACTGTAGGACTATTCGCAAGATATCCCTTGACGTTCTATCAGAACACGAGCAAGATGCGTTGGGGCCGTGAATCAACGGCACTAAGAGAGAACGAACCAAAGAAGACCGTCGACATTACTCAGCCATTGCGCATACTCTTCAGCAAGCAGGCCAGCCCTATCATCATCTGCCTGGCAATCCACTACGCAGTCTGGCAGATGAGCATCACTGCAATGTCAACACTCTTCCTCGAAGTCTACAACTTGTCTGAAACCCAGATTGGGCTTACCTTTCTCGCCAACGGTATAGGCTCCATATTCGGTACTCTCACCACGGGCAAACTTTTGAATTTGGACTACAAACGCGTCAAGCAAGACTATGCATCACAAACCGAGATGCTTGAAACCACAGACAGAAAATCAAGCTTCCCGATCGAGAAGGCTCGCCTGCGACTCATTCCTCTCTTCTCCGGTTTCCAAGCTGTTGCCATCCTGATCTTTGGTTGGACTATTCGATACCATATCCACATCTCTGTCCCTATCATTACGAGTTTTTTCACAGGTTGGTGTGCCGTATCTGCGCAATCGCTTGTCATGACTTATCTGATCGACATATTCCAAGATCGCAGCGCTGCCGGAAGTGCCGCTCTGAATCTTGCTAGATGCTTGTGTGCTGCGGCAGGTACAAGCTTTATCTCTCCGTTGATCAGAGTCGTAGGCGTGGGCTGGGCCTTCAGCATATGTGTTCTGGTACAAGCAGTGGCACTGTTGGGTGCCTTGGTCCAGTGGAGGTATGCTCAAGTCTGGAGAGACGAGGCAACTCAGCCTGAGCAGGTTCGTGATCAATGAATACACGCGAATATCTCATCGGATCTATGAATCTGGGCGGTGTGGGGTGAGAACGCTCCAGTGCTGGAAGCCGAAAAGTATAAAGCAAGTTTGAGGTGATTACATAACCATTGACCATTCTGCTTTCGACTGCCACACTGAGGCACTTCAAGCTTTTGTTTCGATTTCGCCATTCTCACCGCATTCTCGACAATGATCCACAAACACCAAGGATGGGCCAGGCCAACTCTTCATCCACCAAGCCAAAATTTATCAAGTTCAGATTGACCAAATCATGTTTAGCCAGACCAGAGCAAACCGCCTCAGGATCGACCAAGTCGAAGTTCATCAAATTCAAATTGACCAAGTCAAGTAAGAACCAGCGGGCGACCTCAGGACTGCACAAGTCAAGATCAATCAAGTCGAAACCGACCAAATCGAAACCAATCAAGCCTCCAAACACTTTACGTCCGGTCAAAAGCCCTCCTAATACACCTCCACTCGAGGATGAGGTCTTACCCTGGCGCATATCTGGTCATTATGGAGCAAAATTCTTCATTCGCAAACTGTATCGAGGACCATCAGTATGGCATCAATACGGCTGGAAAAAGTGTCACAACAACAGCCACCAAGCTTGCAAAGACAAAGACCCTACAATCCTTTTTACCTGTAAAATGATACCCACACAGTCACGTCACCTCAAAAATATCGACAAAAGTTGCAGGAATGTTGTCATGGCCTTCATCGAGCATCGCAAGGAGATGGGTTGCGGCTGCAATCTAGAATACATCACTAAAGGCACAACGCGAAAACTCTCGAATGTATGCGAAAGCAGAGATAAAGCGGTATACAAAGCCGTAAAGAAACATGATAAGATTTGTACATGCGGGGCTTTTCAGTTTGTGCAGCGAGAGAAAGAGAATGGAAGGCCTCAAAAGACTATTCCGCATCTCAAGATGGACAAGACCCGTCATGCTTCTGCATCCTCGAAGACAGCTGCAGTGACAAAGACAGCTGCACCCTTCAAGACGCCCGCACCGCATAAGACTCCTGCACATGCTTCCAAACACCCACTTGGTCCCAACGATACATTTGATGATTTCTCCGAGGATGGCTACAAGGAGAACATCTTCAAAGGCATGAAACGCAAGTGGTGAGCTGCACCCGGTTTGGAAGCAGCTCATTGCTCCTGATCTCCTGGTTTCAGTCGATTATATAATACGTCACCACATGAGGATAAGTTGACGTTGAATCGATCATCAGAAGTCTCGACATGGTACACGCAAGTGATGAGCACGACATCGGGTCCCGAGCGAATGTCACTCCTTTTGATGGCCCGTTTCGGAATGAATTCACAATGTAGATATACACGGGCATGCTTCAAAATCAAGTCGATCAGTAGAAGTCAGGACGTTGTATAGAATGACGACGGGTTCCCTCGAGTCTTGCCCTTCTCTACGTTCTCTTGCATCACTTTTAGGATGTAGAGACGCACAAGCACGTTATGATACCAAGCCGTCAATTTGGAGGCTCTGTACCGTACACGCAGTGCTGAGCGATATCCAGGTTCTCACAGAATCTTGTTCATCTCGATGCGGAACTGCACGAGCACATCTCGACACCACATCTGTGGATAGAAGCCTGACAATCATACCTTCTGGTTCACGGACGCCATTGACGTCGTGGCCATGCTGTTGCCACTTCTACTTTCCTTCGAAAATATCACGATCGTAAAACTTTAGTAGTTCGATAAGATGGTCCTCGACCTTAGGCTCGTTTTCCATGGTGAATGCTGTATCTGAAATGAACTCTTGATGTCACGGTTTTATATGTGGAAGGTTGATTGCGTCTTTGTATGCTTGGCCTACGGATAGTTTCTTCTCGTTTACACACGTCATTTATTGAAGCAGCTTATACTTCACTTTCTAACGTATCTTTCTCTGCTTCCCGTAACTGATCAGTGGTGCTGCACGTACATCACTCGATACCACCTCCATCGGTAGAGACTTATCCTCTGTTAACTATCGTTCACGGACGCTGTGGTTGCCTTGGGCATACCACTCTCGTTCGATCTCGCTGGAAGCTCGTCGATAGTATTCTCCCACATCAGAGATTTCTTCTTGGAATCTGACCGTAGGTCACATCCTTCGCTTTAATTTGATCTTGGGATGAGTAGGGCGGTGGTTTTGTTTGACATGTGCTTACCGTTGCCAGTGAAGTTGATTATTCGAGAGACGTGCTGAAAGGAAGTTAAAGTTGAGATGATACTGGATAATGTATTTCTTTGGATCGAGCTGGTATGTATGTGGCTATAGTAATGCATAGTGTTTCTGAGAAGAAGAGGGATACCGGTGAGAGGTGAGAGTTGTTGAACTTTCTTTGGACATAGCTCTGATTTGAAACTTAACTGCGCCTTTGGATGGCTCTTCAATCACTGCTTGTGTATCATAGAAGAAAAGTGGAAATAACGATCCAGCGTAATATCCTCTTACTCCTTCCCCTCTAACCGCTCCAATATCTCACATATCTCCTTAGCGACAAATTGCGGATCATCCCTTTGAATAAAATGCCCACATCCCTTTGCAATAACTGGCCCTTTGCTTTTGTCTGCACTAGTCAACAGAGCAAGATGCTTGTTATACTCATCCCAGACTGGCTGAACGTATCTCACCACCAGTTCTCTTCTCACTCCAAAGCTTTTCTGGTGAACCATTAGTACTTCACAGACTGCCTTTTTGTAGCCAAAACAAAGACACTGACCTCATTCTCCTCGGCAAAAGTTTCTGCATCATGACCTACGATTGTAAGAAAAGGATTCCCTTGCAACTTCGGACTTCCAGCTTGTGGCAGTAGTTGAGCTAGGTTGCTTCGATCCAGGTTTTCGGGGTTTGGTGCAGAGACGTGGAAGCGCTGTTTATATTGCTCCCTTACGCTTTTTATTTCCTTAACTGTCGTTCCCTCAGGCAGCGTAGATTTATCGAAACCAGGAGCATCCACGTCAGGCCACAGAGAGACCAGATCCACATGCGCCATTATAGAGTCCAGGAATATGAGGCCAGAGATATTGGTGCTGGGGTGGGAAGCACAGTAGAGGCGAGCAATAGCGCAGCCGATAGAATTGCAAACCAGCACTATGTTGGAAGCGGAAAGTGCAGAGTGTAGTTTTTGCTCGCAGAAGGTAGTAAGGAAAGTTTGCAGATCTGCCACTACATCACTGATATCATGAGCACCATTTGGATGTGCATCAGAGTCTCCTTGTCCATATCGATCATACGAAAGTAAATGCGGTTGCAGAATGTTGTTCTCAAGGCATTTGATCTGTGTCGCTATGATCGTGGATTGCCAGGATGACTTTGGGAGTATTAGACCGTTGAGGAAGACTACCAGGGTTATTGTTGTTGGTGTTCCTGGCGAGAAGGTGTAGCTGAGGTCGGAGGTTGGTTTTGTGGAGAGCTGTATGGTGCTGTTGGTTAGGTTCATGGTGCCGCGAGTTTTGGGAGTATTTGAGGTCATGGTTTTGTGTATTCTCGAGATGGTATATGAGTCGAGATACCAAAAAGATTAGCAAACGTGAATCTTTGGAGTCGTTGATGGAGAGATGGGAGGTGCAATGGACAGAAAAGCGGAGGTGCCGCAGGAAGGATTCAAGCTGACTGAGTCGTCGATCATTTTTGTTTGCAAAAATGCACTGATCTGCTATGCCATTCCATTATACTTATAACGCTTCAACCTCTCCTCTATCTGCTCTTTGTCTTTGCCTTAACTCTAGCAAGCAACGAATTCAGATCCTCACCACCAGTAGACGAAGCCTCGGTCTTTGCCTTCTTCTCCCTCTTCTCCACAGGCGGCGCATCAGCCCTCTCACCATCCTCATCACTCCTACCCTTTCTCTTCCTCCTTCCCTCCTCCAACAAAGCCTTCATACCCTGCGTGTTCTTGTATCTCGGATTCGTAGGATCAATAGCAAACTCGTGACTCTCAAACAACTGCGCAAATCTCGGATCCTGAGTTTCCATGCTGAAATCATCCTGTTCCAGAATTTCCTTTGCATCCTTGGCTTTCTTGTTATTCTTGCTCTTCTTCTTGAGAACCTTCTCAGCTTTGGCGATTTCATTCATGTTGAAGTGACGGATGTTTTCTGACGCGGTGTTTTCGTCTACCATGAGTAATTCTAGTTCGGCGCGTTTGGCAGCGGTGGCGGCATCTGCTGCTTCGCGGGCCTCGCGCTTCTTCTGGCGGTCGGCTTTGCGGGCTAGCTTTTCTGCTTTTTGGGCTGTTGCCGTGTCATTGAAGAAGGGATCGTTGAAGGGGTCTTCGTCGTCGGCTGCGGGTGCTGATGAGGTCTTTGCAGACGATGACTTTTCTACGATGGTGTCGTCGTTGTCTGAGGCTACTTCTTCGACGGTGTCGCCATTGCGGGCTGCCTTCATTTTTTCCTTGCGGCGAGCTTTGCGTTCTTTTTCCTTGCGAACGTATTTCTCGCGAGTGGTCTCTTCGATGATGGGGGTGTTTTCGAAGACTCCGTTGGCGCCCTTTGATGCAGCGGCGTTGGATAGGCCTGATGTAAAGGTGATTTGCATATCTCCCACTGGGCCGTCGTCCTTGGACTTTGTCTTTGCTGCTTCAGAAGACAGACCCAGTGCAGCGCGCATCTTTTGTCTCTGTTGCTCTGCCTTGGTCATGCCAGTATCGTTTTCTTCGTCATCGCTGCTGTCGCTGCCAATGTATGCTTGTAGGTCGTTCTCGTCAATCTCGGCGCGTGAAAAGGCACGTTTCTGGACTTCTTTTCTTGTCGTGTCATCGGCATCCCATGTCAAGCGAACTTTACTGTGAGTAAGGGCATCGGTAACGAATTCGTTGGGCTTGTAGCCTGAGGCTATCTTTGTGCACTCGTCGCGAGGTGTGTCGGTGTCAAAGTCAACCTCGTCAGGAATGAATCGTAGATCGAAGAAGTTTGCTGTTGAGAGGTATTCACGGCCGTCCATGCCATCATAAAGGGCTTTTGCTGTGTCCTTGGAGTCGCAGGTAATGACAGCGTAGTAGTACTTCAGGCGGTCCAGCTGGTATTGGCGCAGTTTCGCAGAGTCGAATTCCTCGCCCGTGTCTCCCTTCAACAGCTCTTTCTTGATTCTCTCTTCTTCGTCGTCGGTATCTTCGTCCTCGTCCACCTCCTTTGTTGCGCTGGCGAAAATGTGAGATATTGGAGCGGTTAGAGGGGAAGGAGTAAGAGGATATTACGCTGGATCGTTATTTCCACTTTTCTTCTATGATACACAAGCAGTGATTGAAGAGCCATC
>Ga0115846_100337_pt1 | contig 22287 bp, 27 predicted proteins | sample InSIn5gowninarea_2_FD_83860 | JGI IMG/M metagenome (GOLD analysis project Ga0115846, IMG submission 83860) | reverse complement strand
ACGCTGCTCGTAGTCGAAGGTGTGTTGGTAAGGGATGATGAGGCTTCATTTGGGGTGGTTGGTGGTTGAGCAAAAGCTCCGATCTCTGCCTCAAAAGCCATTGTTGATACGAGGAGTCTCAAAGTACAATGTAGATCAAGTAGACGTAACAAATGAAATGGATCTGTACATATATCATTAGTAAAGCTATATATGAAGCCATGGTTGAAGTGATCAAACCTCGTACGGGACTCCTTCGATCTAAGCCGATATGAAGAAAGCAACTTCAGAGTACTGAAGCTGCATTGCGAATTGATCTCGAAAGCAAGAACAGAAGCAGAGCAGAAGCAAAGGATTGAGTGTAGTATTGCAGTAGAAGTAGGTCTTCTAGTCCAAGGTAGATCCACTTACTGTAGATCGAGGACAAGTTCCGAACTTGAGGACTTACGAAGACGATCGAAGATCTGCGCCCCTCAAGGGAAAGAATGAGACTGTAAGTCCCTTGCAAGTATGGTATCACAGCCCGTGTGTTAATCAAAGATGTAGACTGTAATTGAAGACTTGTCTTGTTGGAGGCTGTGGTGTTGTGAATGAGGAAGGTGGTTAAAAGGAAGATTGGATATCTTTCCAAAGAAGAAGCTTCGAGATAGGCCCAAATTAGCTTCGCATTAGAGAACGACAGCTTAGCCCCTCTTTTGGTTGCATTGCGTTGAAAGTGAAGTCTTGGCCTGCTGATATTAGCCTTGATGAAGCCAGTATAGGTGAGAATGTAGGGTCATCTTTGCCTCGACTGTAAGGTGATTAGTTGTGATCCAAGCGTACCGGCTGTTTTTCTTTGCGGATGAGTATTGTTATGAACTCGGCCTGAAAACCAACGGAAGTGCGTCGACGCACTTTCAATTTATCAGACAATTGGAGTCTCTGCCCAAGGAGCTGCCAAGTGGTGGCTCGTCATGGATCCAAGACACTATTGTTTCTTGTCTTCACCGACCCAGGTCCATCCTTTGTATAGTCATACATGCATTCATCTTATCACAAATTCCTTTGGTCAGCAGATCTTCGAATTATGGCGTTACGAGCGTCTGGGCGGGTTCACGATGTAGGGACAGGTATGAAGTGGAGCTCAGCACTATATAATCAGCGTAATTCGTCCTGGTCAGATCCAAGAGCCATACTAGAGCAGATCCCTTTATCAAATGTCTCTCCGTCTAAGCCTGCTTAAATCACTTATGTCTCCTCCATCTGATCGACTGTACAGATAGCTGCCTAGTCACGTAGCTGTGATGCGGCCCAACAACTCGCTAACTTTTGAAATTATAATGATTGCTGATAATCTGGTGACATCGACCGGATTAGGAATGCCGGATCATTAGCTACTGCGGGCAGCGTCTGAGGATTCTGAAACTGCCTGCTGCATTCGAAAAGACACATGTTGGCAGTTGGAAGAGAAGTCTGCGCTCTCCGGATCTGCAAGCCCCGATACCTACTATAAGCCTTTGATAGTTCAGCTAGAGATGGCTTGAATGGTGGTTGAATGTCCCAACCTCATGAACACTTCGGCCTCTCCACGGAATATGTCACTCCAGCAAGCAATTGAACCGCTTAGCTATGGCACATAACTCTATCAGAATGTGAGATGTGGAAGCCCGGAGCCGCTAACAGTTTTGATGAGTCGGTAAGCAGATGCAGACTGCCCAATTCATATGTGACGAGGATGATGTTGTATTGAATGAAAATCGTGGCGGTGGACGACAGAGTCGCTCCATGGACACAGCAATTGATATGGGGTCGAGCGACCAGAAAGCTCCGAAGTTGTGCCAATTAGATTGTGGTAATGAAAGATCTGTTCCAACTGCGCATCAGGTCGTTACAAACACTCAGCTATTGACCTAGCTTTCGGATCTCGTAATACCGCACGATTCTAAAGTACATTCTGACAGCTGAACATTGCAAACATGGCTCCAAAAAGCCGAGGAAAAATTCTGAGGCTTAGTGAGTCAGGCCTTCCAAAGTTCAAATATGAGCAATACTAGCTTCGATATAGGTGTTCTGTAGATCTGGTCTCACAAGATCTATACTTGGGCACAGTCGTTGAGCTAGCTCACTGCTTTGGTAGAGGTCCCTCTCCATAGAGGACTCGGAACCCGCACGCTCTTGCGAAAAAGACCTAGCACTTGCTTATGTCTTGATGACCAATGATGAAGCCGACAGCGAGCCATGTCCCGTATGCTGAGGAGAGCTCATCGTCGAGGCTCGAAGCATCGCTCCGAGTAGCGGAGCCTACCTCTAGGTTGTGGACAGAACAGAGCCTTATAGAGCGCAATGTCATTGCATATGCAGATACAACTTCCTACTGTACATGCAGCGGCAAGACACGCTTCAAGAGCCATCGAGGTGTGTGTGTTAGATTGTTGGCTATCGAGACATTGCCAGTTCTGCTTGTGATTGAGTCGAACCGCCTCGCCTCGACGTTGCAATCTTCTGTTCGTCTCCAATAATCGGAATGCTAGCCTCGGATTCCAACGTGATTGGCCTTGACCATCAATTTTTGGAGCTTCTGAACGATAAAGTCGCCGTCCTGACGGTTGACAATCTGTTAGCATAAAGGATGAATTGAACGAGGAAATACTAGGGTGACTCGGATGGTCCCTCGTGCTGACTTATGTACCATAATCCTACGTACACAAGCCTCGACATCAGAGCTCGCTATGGTAAGTATCACTATTTGGGAAGGAGCTATCACTCACTTGATATGCCAAGCCGTAGGCCCTTCATTAATAGTTTGTCTCTGATTCATTGCCTATTATTACACGGGACAACAGTCCAGCTTTACTGCCATCTCCCAACGAGACATCATGATCCCATGCCAACCCTGGAAAACCCACCAAGATTAATTCAACAACCGCAAGATGCGCCTCATGCCAATCTTCCAACAGCATCGCTAAACACCATATCATTTGACAATCATATCCATAGCCCTCAAGACCCCAGCGACCCAATGATGTTCGACGAAATTCGACACGCAAGTGATCGCTTTCCCTGACCATCGTACAGCTACGATACACACTCTCCGCTAAACTCCTCTTCCATAATCCCCAGACTAGCCAGCCAGTCAATAGCTCACTACTGCTGCATTTTGTGGTGCAGTGTAGGTTATCATAAGGAGTGTAGCTAGGTCAAAAACACTATACGAAAGCCGATATATAAGACAAGAGTTGAAGCAGAGCATTCGTAGTGGTATAGAGCGGGTAAAGGACGACGTTTGACGCCAAGTGGACCCAAAGAGAACAAACTCCGTAATTCCAATTGCAGTACCATGGTATCTCGCATGCAGTAGTAGTACAATGAGGACAAATGGGGTTACCCCGCGAGCAAAATAAGTGAGGGTGATTACCAGCCTTTTTTCCGTGCAAATCGCTTGTTGAGGAGTGCCAGAACTTTGGGCACATTGAATTGGACATATTCCAGGTCGAGCTCTTCTTGACCATCTTTCTGCATCTCAAGCAAGTCATCAAGCTTGAGATCAAGTTCTAGCAGACCTCGATTTCGACCTTATGACTGTCAGCAAGTATGTTGAGACTCAGATTTGTGAAGCTTACCTTTGTAATGCAAAGAGATGACAAAAGTGCCAGGCAACGGACTAGTGAAATTGAAATAGATATTTGCCCTCCTGTTATCGGGCACATTGCTCTTCTGGATGACACCCTGTTTCTCCAAGTCGGCATGAGTGAACTTGTAAGGTCCGAGTGATTGGTGCTTCTGAGCTTTCCGCTTCGTGCCTTCCGACTGACTTCGAACATTATGTAGGTAGCTTTTATATGTTTCAAGCTGCCCAACAAGGTACGTGTTGTGGTCTCGGATGGTCTTGAATACCTCTTCGAGCTTCGAGATCTCAATGATGACACCTTCCTTCAGGGATCCCAAGTGTTGGAGTTCTTGCTCCACTTCATCGCGTAGGAGGCTGAAATGATCGCTTTTGTCAATCACACCTAATTCCTGCAATTGACTCAACAGCTCCATAGCCCGAATACCTTTGCGCACCATGACTGCGTCATTGCGAGATGTAGCAGCTGCATCAGCAACCTTTTCGAGCCTTAGTGGTCTCCGAGCCACTGCACTGTTGTTTGGGATCGATCGCATGATCTGGACGAAAGTTGACTTGGCTTCCATAAAGAATACTTCCTCCTGAGTAATATCGAGTGCTGAGGTCAGATCATCAATGGCGGTTTCCCACTTGCTGAAAAGTGGGAGGTTAATAGCTCTGTTTTCTTTCCGAGGAAGCTGCGCTGGAGCCAGTCCTAAGTCGGCCAGAATCACCGCCAAATGGGAGTTTTCGTCCTTGTTCAGCTCCGCGCTGTGCTTCTCAAGTAGTGCATGCGTGCCGTAAACTTCATTCAGGGTGATTGAAAGCTCAAGATCCTTCTTCGAAAGCGCCACATAGTTATCCATTTCCAAACTTTCGTAAAAGTCCTGCACCTCGCAAAGGTCAAGCATGAATTTGTTGACCCGCTCTTTGTTCTGTTGAATGAAGGGCTGCAACTTCGCCATATATGGCTCCTTGGCGTAGGATGGCTTGTTTGCAAGATTCTGTAACATCTTGGCGATCAGTGTCAACGTCCTTCGTGGCCTCTCTGCCGGTGTACCATCAATGAGCATGTAGGACTTCGGCGTGACGATCGCAGGGTTGATGAAGCGTAAGAAGAAGAAGCCACCTATCAGTGTACATATAACTTGATCATTGGCATCTGGGTACTTCCGTTTGGTTAAGCTTCTGATCTGTTTGCATATCCACCTGATACCATAAGGCGTCTCTTCCATACCCTCGATAATGGTCGTCAAGAATCCGTTTGCAATGTCCATCAACATAGTCAATCTCGGCTCGATGATTGCTTGCACTTGTACATTCTCCGCAGCCTGTTCCGCAGTGACACCCTTGGGTAACGATGCCGGCAAGCTACCCGTGTCTTCCTGTATCCGCTCGATCATCCGTTCGTACACCTTTAGAGGATTGATCTCTAGATCAAGGTCCTTGAGCTCGATAAGTCCATTGATCCGATCGGCCAGAACTGTCTTGAGGTAGCTCTGTCCTGGTCCTCGTCTGGTATATGTGGTCATCATGCGCGACACCGGAGTGTTTGCGCGAAGTAGAGAGGAGTATTCAGGGGTGTTGTCGAATTGATATGTTAGAACAGACTAGGAGCATGCTTTAGACAGTTGTGGGCTACTCAAGAGTAACGAGCTTACCTGAAACATAGTAAGGAGCAAATGTTCTTCCCGACTCTCGTATTGGTTTCCATAGATCGTGAACATAACCGTTTGGAGTAGTGAGTCGATTTCCGCCATGGTCACAAGCCTGCACAGGTGCGCAATATGCCGCGGCTCTGACTGGAGTAAGAACAGCAGATTCCCATATTTCTGAGTCTTATCGTCATTGGGGAAGAAGCCTTCTTGCAGGTCTGCGGCATCTTCTAAATGGCTCGCAACTTCATTTTGCTATCGCGCATCAGCTCCGTACCTGCCTTGCAATCGGTAAAGCTCACCTCTTCAAGCGCCATCCGATTCTGTATAAGCAGGGCTATTCGAGAGTCAAGGTATCGTACGTCTTTTTCCAGCACAAAATTCTTCTTGGACTGTGACGAGATCTTCATCTTGAGCTCTCGTAATATTTTTTGCGCTATGGGCCTGGTTAGTAAATGAAATAACTTGGTTGCGTTGAAGAACAAACGAACCTTTCGCAAGATCATCCTCAATTTCCAGATCCTCCTTTTGAGCTGACATGCTGAGATAAAGCGTTGTCATGCTATAGCGTTTGCTCTGGCGCACAGATCTAGCGCCAGAGCCTTCGTGGGAACTCATGTTTGTATTGGTTCGGGAAACCGGCTGAAAAGAAGAAGAGGAAGCTGTAGAAGCCCTAGCGCTCGGGCTTTGGAGCATGACGCTCATCATTCACTGTGTCCCACCACTCACTCCAATTACGTGCAAGCTAAGCAATGTTGACTTGAAGACCGAAGCCAGAGCCTTGGAAATATGATGTCGATCAGCGAGCCTACGGTTATGCTTGCTAATGGATGTCGTCGCAGATCCGTAGCTGGTGAATCCGACGGGTATTGTGAGTTAACGATGCGGAGGTCGTCAATAGGACCACGCTTGGACAGGGTGATCGACAGGGGATTAAGCAGTCCAAGGTCGGACGAGATAGGTACTGTAAGAGGTAGAGTGCTATCGCCGCTGTGCTCGTCGCAGCTTTATCGGTTTGCTGAGGATGTCTGTGGATGATTTGCAATGGCCGTCTTTGACGAAAGTATAGTGAAAGAGAAGGGTCGAAGTTGGGAATGAAGGTTGTACGTCGCTCGTACTTTAGTTTCAGGGAAGCGCTAACCCAATCGGGGTGCCCGATACCCCTGCCAATGACTTTTACTATTATTGATCACTAATGACTTTCGAAGCCCGAATTACCAGTATACTATCACTGTACTGTATGATTCTTAATATATTCTACTTTATCTTACTACATATCACAAGTCTACAATTCGTCACTATAGCCAGTCAATGAAAGTCTTCGATATCCACTCCTTGTTGCTCCCGTCAGACTATTGGCCGATATCCCCATGTCTCAGTCTTCACCTGCACCGAGCCGCAAAGTCGTATCCTTCGAGAACTCTTACGGACCTCAATGCTACTTGACGACCTTTACTATGAGCAATGAGGCGTGATTATGTGCTGCTCCTGCTGCTTCAGGGGTGCAGAGGTATTCTTGTACTCAATCTTTGAAAGTGTGAGCTCCACATGAGCCCTTTAAACAGGCGCTCTGATATTGTGATATTGTTGGGGGTGATGTTGTCCTGTCCTCTGTTGTTCTTGCCTTCTTGGTGCCTGGCTGCCTGTTCCTGGATTCGCAAGACTCAATGAGGAGCACAGAACAAGCGTGACTCTGCCTCGCTGCCTCGCTGCCTCTATTTATTCTCCGAGCCTGCACTCTCTTCATGACGGGAGAAAGGGGCAGCGTAAGTCACAGTCGCTTCCGGATGAAGAAAGGACGAGTATACGGTAGACTTCAACGTTGGACTCTTCAATACTTCGTTCCTCTCGATGCAACCTACTTCATGTTAGCATCCAATTTTGTCAGTCCCCGTCATCGCCGGAAAGCCACATCCTTGAGAACAGGAGGGGTTGAGAAGAGCCAAGTGGATCTTCCCGACATGATGCAAGATCGTAGCGGCGCTCTAATTGCATTCATATCCTTTGCCTTCGAGCTGCATACCATCATTACCATGCTCAGCCACGCTGTATGGCAGCTTGAGTCCTTGACATTCAAGGTTCGGGCTTGAGGCGGCGGCCCCGAGGCGTGGAAGGATTTAGGATGCATATCGTAGAAACTCTGTCGATTTGTTTCAGTCAGATCCTGACTCTTTTGATCATCGAGCGATGTTTGTTTGATTGCTCGGAAGTATGATTTGATCTACAGTGCTATGCCACACGCGGATGCTCTTCGATGTGTTACTATTCATAGACTACGCGTCGCTTGCAAGTGCCTCCTCGACGCCTGTTCAGTGCCGTGGCGAAGTCGTCGAAATCGGCTGTGGGACCCACTGGTTACAGTAATCGATCCCATCCTCGGACGAAGACCTTCGTTCATGACAAAACCAGCCTTGAGTTGGATCCGTTTTCCTCGTCCTTTGGAGGTCAGAACTACTTGTGCACTTACTAAATTCTGACTTCAACCTCGTACTTTTGTATTTGATTTCTCACAAAGAAGGCTTATTGCCTGGCGTCGCAGGGATACATAGTGTGCCGATGGACTGATTCCGCAGCGCGCAGTCGAGGGCAAGAGCATTGTCGAGGATGGTTATATACCAGCAGATCTGATGCGTACCAAGGCTTTTACGAGCGTTGCACCCGGACTGACACAAGTCGGGCAAGTACTCATATCTCAGCTGCTTTAAGTCAAGTGTCAGAAGGCGGTGCAAGACACAACGGCTCACGGTGCTCAGAATCAACAATTCAATTGCTGAGATAGGTGAATGAGTGGCTCTGCTTATGTAAGCATCCTATCATTTACACGTTGCACTCTTGTTGCGACAGCTAAATGACATTGCCAAGATGTGCTACTTGATGTTTCACAACGCAAATTGACTCGTTATTCCGAGGGATGGTATTGCGTCTAAGCATTTGCCTTGCAGGTACCAAGCTACCACCCATTGCTGGGATCGACCAATCACTGTTACGATCCTAGCTCGAAGAGAAGTCTACGGAGTATGGAGGTGTTATAAAGTACGCTCAAACTTTGTTGCTGTCTCGTTGGTGGTGCAATCCGACTTCACATGGCACTTGGATCGATGTGAGGTGTACAATCTATCTCGAGGGTTATGGTGTAAGGAGACGGCACGCGTGTAGTAAATCGAGTCACCGTCCGGCCAGCTTGTTGAACGTCCTCAAATACGGGACCTATATAACATATTGATGGATATCTGTGACCACCAGCTCAAGATATAGCTACGCTCACGTTTGCGCCGAATTCATATCAGGAGCGTACGCGGCCGGCGTGCGAAATTCGTGTGTCTGCAAAAATTACGACAACTTCGATTACACCCTACAGCGCGCCCATTCAAGACCTGCTGGATACATATAGGAACTAGTGTCCATGTATATTGGCAGCTATACACACTAGCGATCTCCCTATTGTGTTGTGATGAGCGGTCTTTTTTAGTCAAGTTTGGTTGCCCAGATCGCAATGTACTTATTCTCAAGCTCGTTCGTCCTTTTGCTGTAAGTGTTGGAGCTGCGCGTATCAACTCACTCCTTGGTAACAACATTTTGATCTACTCTAATTACGCCGAAAGTATTCTGATCTGTCGGGCGCGCGCCTCGACTCTCAAGAGTCTCTCGCTCTAGTTTGGTTTTCGAAAATTCTACGCCAAGCCACAAGAGTCACTGGTAGAAAGTCTCACAAGGATTCGTCACCTTACACTCATCATAGAAGCATTATTTGAAGATAGCGTAAGATTGAGTCTAATTGGGATTGAAAGAACAGCTTCTTCTGAACACCGAGAATCGAGGGTATCAGTCTAGTAGCAAATCTATTCTGTCCAAGGAAAGAAATGCCAGGTAGAGTGCATTCGAATTATCTTGATGTCCTCGAAGATGATATTGTTGTCTTTTCACTTCTAGCTCACGTCCACTTTCCACGTGGATTCACGAATGGGATGGACATAAGCAATCTTGATCTTCTCGAAAACAACAGTTGCCATCTCCTTGCAGGAAATCAGCACTCGAAAATGGCAATGACAATTATTGTCACACCAAGTCTACGCTCATCTTCCACTCCATAGCGTCTCGCAACTCAACCAGCGTCAGCAGGCACAGGGATCGCCAAGCGGAAAATTCACCACCAACTTTCTCCACGAACCTCGTGATGTCGAATCTGCTCTTCAGTCCACGCATTCTCATTCATATCTTGATCAAGTTGACGAGCAACACTTTCTCCTCCTCAGCTCGGCGCACTGGGTCGTCTAGAAGCATTCTGAGGTCGCTTTCGAATATGATGCCAAGCTCATTCACCAAGTCATCAGGATTGAAAAGGTCTTCAAGATGGTGCTTGCGCAGATAGCGTCTGATGACATGCTTTGCTGCGGACTTACGATCTTGAAGCTGTAACCATCGACAATCAAGCTCTGCTATTACCTTGTAGTCGTCCTCGGAGGCCAGGAAAACGTGCAACACCTGATTGAACACGCTCGCGGAGAGAGGCTCGCTCTGCTTCGACATGGCCTACGAGCTTGGCTCTCGTCTCACGGATGTGAATTATGCGTGCTGCTGCAGAGATGGGAGCGTCATCATCTTCATTACCAGCAATATCAACGTCAGGAACTTGCCGTTTTGACTTCGCGAACCTAGCTTCGGGGGTAAGCTGATCCTGCTGGTCGAGATGCGCAAGTTGGTGCTCAGGACCTATGTTCATGCAATAATATTCGTCGTGCTGGGCAGCGAGCTCACAGAGATGAGTTGCTCTATATTCCTCCCGGTAGGCATGACTAACAGCGTGCTCTGCATCCATCATGGCGAAATGATCTTCAGCATGATATTCATGTGGCAGATCGCTATGCAAGAGGGTATGTTCTGGATCCATTGCAGCAAGATCATCCTCATACGAGTAGTACTCAGATTCCGTTTGCGCATAGGAGAAGGGACGAGGGAGAATATGCTCTGGGCCCCTTCTTGCAAAAGAATTGTGACGGGCATGATTTTCAATTGGAAATATTGGATCGAACTCATAGTCCATGTCGAAGCTCTCGTTGATTTTTTCGTTCCAAAAAGTTGTTCCGGTTCCCGAGCGCAGGACGGTCAGGAGATTGTCGAAGGATGTGCACTGGCATGGGTCCTTGTTCATTGATTATAGTGGTGAGGATACCTCGAGAAGCGCTTGTCATAGGGAGGTTTTCGATAGCATCCACGTCAGAGATAAATGTGTGATGGTTGGAAGCTAGATCGTCTCGCATTGTCTGTACACGATCCTGGAAGTCGGAAAGCGGGGATTGCGTAGGAACGATCTCGCCGGTAGGAAAGGCTGGTTGAGCTGGATGGACAGAGTCAAGACGTGGTAGTCTTGGAAGAGGCTTGTCTTGCAAGCACGGATTGGAAACTTGGTGTGGAATTGGCGTTGGCTTGCGAGAAATTCTGTAAGGTGTGCCGGAAGGTTGTGGAAAACGCTGCTGCCGGCGTGGCTGCTGAGGTGGAGGCGGACTGTCTGATCGATAGTACGGAGTAAGATGCGACATGTTGATTGACGACAAAAAGGCGGTGGTGTTGATTGATTTCGAAATATCGGAAGTGGTGCTGGGATTAGTCAAAAATGCTTTCATTGGATAATTAATTATTGATCAGTCGTTGTCAAACCTTCAAGTCGTTATTCGTCAAGACGTCGTCAGCGAAATAGCTCTGGGTAACGATGAAGAGGAAGAGCAGGCTGGCAACTTGAAGAGACGTAGCTTCCTATTTGAAGTCCCTCTACTTGTTTCGATGTGAACAGAGTGCCACGCTTGACTCAGAACATCGACGATGAGGCCAGTACCGCACGACGACTTTTTGGTGGAGTCACAGAGACTCTGTGTGTGTTGAGATGTGTTGAAAGAGGGTAAGGGATTCAGAGATGATGTTGAAGAACTACAAGTACGCCAACAATCGCAATAGTACGAAACGATGTTTCGTGGTGGTGATGTGTAGCTGTGCGATCAAGGCACTGAAGTCAAGCTTAGTGCTTGAGAAGTCGTCCGGATGTCTGGCACGAACGTCTTCGCAAGTCCATCGCCGACATGCACGACTAGTTCATATGTTACCAAGTTCTGAAGAGATTCTCAGCAGAACAAATAGCAATTTCAACAGCTTGGAGGACTGAACATCCCGAGGATATTTGGTGCGTCGCTGTAGACAATGAAGTTGCCAGTTGCCATGAACATGATGATACTTTGTACCCTTTCAGTATCCATTAATGTGTCCTAGAGACGTTGTGGTCAGAACAACAATGCTGGAGTTGCGAAGCCTTAGGCTTGAGAGCAGATGCTCTATGAAAGCTGCTGTGGATATGCCCATGCATAAGCAAGCGTACACAGAGAGAAGAACCCCTGATTGCATGATCCTGCATGGTAGGGCTGATACCACTCACTCATTCATGCTTATACAACTTGTATAGCTGAGAATCAACTATGTTGGATCGTACATGCCTGATTTCGCATTCCTACAAGAATAAAACCAAAGACTCCTTTATCTATATAATCGTTACAGATTCACATCTTCGCACCATCTACCTATATATCATTCTTTCTTCCCAAAGTAATTACTCAGAGTATTCTTCTGCGTCGCCATTCCTTTTTTCTTGACCGCTTTATCCTCTTCTCCCCCCTTCGTTTCCGGCTTCTCACCCACACCCATCAGTTTCCACAGCTCTTCAAACTCCTCCGTACCCACGATACCACCAGAAGCCTCCTTATGACCTCTTGCGAAGCTCTCTCCCAGTCTCTTGACTAGGTCATTGGTGTCTAAGTCAGCAACTGCTTTCAAGGACTCGATGATGTTCACTGGAGGATCTCGACCTCGAGCACACCGCGCTATGCGGCAGGAGAAATTTACTTTTCCGGGTAGGTAGCCGTAGTTGGCTACCATTACTATCTCGAGGTATTTGGATTTTAGATGGCTTGCCTGATTCATATCAGTCTCTGACGTCGTCTCTCTCCTCTTCTACTCCCGACCAAGATAGTGATAATGCAAGAGAGAAAGCTTACCCATCTCGTAGCAATAACTGGATGGACCTGCGCTGGACTATGAATCTTCAACACCGCGATCTTACCATCTTTCGAGAACTTTGGCGGCGTATGCGTTTGTCTTTCAACCTCCTCATTGATCTCCATCCTCGCTTCCGCCAGCCTTCTATTCTTCAGAATCTCTTTCGGATCTTTGGCTTCTAGCAGTGCTTTCCAGGCTGTCATCACATCATATGTTCCTGTTCTTCTCGCTTCTGCATGTTAATACAATGGGCACATTGAGAGAAGTCAGCACCCACGAGCATTGATATAGGACACACAATCGTTAATCAACTTCTTGGTATGCGCCTTGAACGTCTCAGTCATATCTGGGAAAGGAGGTAGCCATTTCAATGTGTTTCCTAGGTCACCATGCGTGCCGATGGCACATAGATATCCGCAATCACGAGCAATGGATGGGTCCAACTCTTTGCATATTTCATAGGTCATGAGGGCTGTGGTGGGGACGGGTGGTGAGTGACATCCTGACACTACCTGTCTTCTCGTCAGCACTCATGCCTCAAACTTCGACAAGCATTGGCACATACTAAAGCACCCTCAGGAAAGTCATCGCTCAAGTGATGATCCACGATCAAGCACTTGGCATTTAGATCATCAATCACAGGCGGTCCGCCCCTACTTCCCTGATCGAGCACTATCACCCAACTAGGCTTCTTCTCCAACATAACTTTTCTCTCATACTCTTCATGGATATTGCTTCCCTTTTGAACGAGATGGACGTTCAAATGTTTAGGATCTAGGCCAAGCTTCACTAGCGTCCTATGGACAATAACCCCAGCGCTGAGACCATCAGCATCTTTGTCTGGGACTATGTTTGTTGACTGCTGAGCTGCTGCACTAGACAGTATTAGCTCTCCTACTGAACATGGAAAGAAAGGGAAGTACCAGTCCCTAAGGAACTTCTGAGCTGCTACAATTTGAGAGCTTGGGGCAGGCCAAATAGGTTCTCCTTGCTCATCCAAGTTAGGCTTCACATTACAATAGTCATCATCCTTAATCTTGATTGCTTTCTTAGCCGGTGAGATTTCTGGACTTGTTGCTTTTCGCTTCATGCCTCTGATTTGAATGAATGTGGTGTTTCTCAAATGTCGGGGTGGAGATTGTATTGAATGGTGAGTTAATTGGTTTTTGGGTGTCACGAGACGATATAGTCTAAGATGACGGCTTATGAAGCTCATGTAGACTCTGTCAAAGTCTCAATTACTGGCAAATATACCTCGAGAAGCATGTGGAGAGCAGATACTTGGCTTCTTAGAACCAGGTCATGACGTAGCAGCGAAAGCTAAGCGAAGCCCCTGAGTAGAAAACTCGCTGCTTTTAGCTGTCTCCAAGAAAACAACAACAAAGGGTTGATAACTCTTCATGATTTGACAATTAACTTCGTCAAGACACGATTTCCCGCTTCGTACTAACAATCCACTTTGGGTGGATGTCAGAATTGAGTTCAGCTGCTCTGACTTTGTACAAGTCCCCATTTGGTGTATTTTCATGCTAATGTTCAGTGCAGTCTCTGAAACACAAATGCTCAGGCCGTCATTCAGTCAGAGAGCAAGAACAAAGGAACAATTGAGAGGGCTACATTTGACAACAGCTTTGTTCTTGAAAACTTTCACTGTACCTTTCTTTGTCGGAGTTTTGCTCATGATCATCATGTTGGCTTCCCATATCAGCTAGTGTAGAGCATGGCTAGTGCTTGCCAATCACCATATTCAATGCACAGTATTCTCATTACTCTTTCACCCTTCACCTTCGACTGCTTAGATCATCTTCAGCCATGTCCCTCAAAATGTCTCAGAACAATAAACTTGATCTCAGGACAGTGCCGACTTCTGTTCCAACGAAATAATATCTCAGAACAGACACTCCTCTTACAACTTGAACTCTGGATCTGACAAACGTAGTATCTTGTTCTTAGGCTGAACTCTTTCCAGCCTTTCACCAAAAATGGGCTTCCTCCCTCTCAATGTCTTGGAACGGTGTCCTCTACGTTGTGTCACTTTCGAGACTTCCCCACGAGGTGAAGGCCATTGCAGGGGTAGCGAGTAGAAGAGTTTCGGGTGGAATATGATGCTATTATAATTTTCTATACATGTTAAATAGTTCATAATAAAGCCGTGATTAGAGTCGAGATCGCCCGTTTGGAGCGAACACCTCTTTATACATTTGCTCAAGCACAGCTATAACAGCAAGCCTTGCACGAACGTGAATATTCACCAAGTAACAATGATGAGATTGTAAGTTTCTCCATAGCCACGCCCGGAATCCCTTCATGCCATGTCTTAGAACAACCTACATGAATATCAAAACAGCATATATAATCTCCATGATTGCCCCCAAGACTCTTTCCTTTTTCAATCTCAGCTCCAGCCTCCCACTGCGGATTGACTTCAACATCATCTTGATTTCGAACTCCATCTGCGACTCAATCCGCATCTTCGCATCCATCTTGCGAAGATCTATCGACCAACAAACATCCACCTCGACTCCAGCCCTATCTCCATTCACCATGGACTGTCTCGGCAGCTTCATGGCCAAGCGACGAGAAAAGAAAGCTGTCAAAAAGCTCGGTAAGAATCTCGCGAAGGGTTTCACGGACCTCTACGAAGAACGCTCGCGGGATCGTGCCTTCGGTTCTCAAGACGATGAAATCTTTGATATCGACGTGAACGAACCTAGTCCGCCCGCTGGTCGGATGACTTATGCACCACCGCCTCCTCCAATGCTCGCTTCAACTTTTCCTCAAGCTCGGAATCGAACTCCTGTTGAGTTTTCGATCCATGGGATCAGTAAGTCGTCCACCTACCCCACTTCTGGATCAAGAATAAGAAGCAATAACGAGAAGCCTTCCCCACGTCGACCCAAGAGAACACACATAGCTTCTTCGCGCATTCTAGAGGTGCCGCAGGCTCCGGCAGGTGCAATCCTGTCCATACCTCCAGCAGCGCAAACTGTCGTTGCTGGAGCGGCGAAGAGTCAGCAGTCCACCTCATCCTTCCGACCCCCGGATGCGAGGATGGCAGGCACTCGCGGTCTCCCTCGAGTGTCTGAGGCCGCGGATGTGCCCGTAGCACCTGCTCCTGTTGTTCTCTCATCGACAGCCCAACGTGTCGTCTTAGGCGCAGCGAAGACTCAGCAACCTGGTTCTCGTATCCGTCCTACTGATTCTCACATGGGGTCGAATCGTCAACTCCCGACTCCGTCAAGGGCACGCGATCTGATGCGCACTGCAGACCAACATTTGACTCCGGTGTATGCCGAGTATGCTAGCGCCCGTTCTGTAGCCTCAACATCCTGCTCTCCATGTGGTCTTGCTGCTTCCTCCTCGCCAAATCCAACTTCCCGCACCAACTCCTCCTCAACGTCAATCGTCCGCGCCCCACCCCCAGGACATTGTCAAGTCCTCTCCAAACCGCTCTTCATCCCCTCAAAAGTGCGGGTAGTCAACGAGGACGGAGTCTCACCCATGACTCCGACATTCAAGGGCTTCGATGAAGTCTGTGGTGCAGCACGATATGTTCTGGATGAAGAGGAAGAGCTCGATCGTAGTAGGTTTGCAGCAGCTGTTGGCAGCGTTGACATTGCTGATGCGCGGATCTCGGTTCGTCAAAGCGTCTTTGATCCTGCTGCGTTTGCAATGGCGAATTTCGGGTGCGAGTATTGAGGGTGTGGGAGGTGAAGGAGGCTGACTTGAGGGTCGTGAGTTGCGAGTGCGCGGATTCTGGCTTAAAAAGGCTGTTATCGTGCTGCATTTGCGATGGCGACCTTGCGGGCAGACCTCGTGGATGGGCTCAAGGTGAGTTACGAGGGATCGGATTTGCGCCTAGCGGCTGCATTCCTGGATGACCTCGCAGGTTGAGTGGGAGAAGACAAGGATGTGCGCCCTTGCGGCTGCAGTTCTATCTGTCTGATTGGGATCGAATGATCGAAAAGATATGATTTGAGGTAGATGAATGAAGCATGATGTCCAAGATAAGTAACCTTTTCCCTTGTTTGTTTCTTTGATCCGCGCAATGTACCAGCCTTGTCTTGAATCAATTTCCTCGAATTTTGCGCTTTTGGAGAGATCAATATTCCAGGAAAACACCAGATACCGAAGAAATCGAAAAACCTCAGAAACAAGGTCATAGATGAGGACACTCCACATGACTTCTACGAAGACTGGGAGGGGGTCATAAAGGCCAATGCTGTACTCATATTGTCTTGATTTCTTAGATAGATATTGGACTTGCAATAGATACGATTTCTCATACTTCACCATTCAGAACGTGACTTGTTAGATGTGATCAATGGATCTCAATAGCTGCAACGAGATATCGAAGACGACAATAGCTGCTTTTCTGTGAAGGTAATGCAGACAGTACATTAATGTGCAAAATAAGTATACTCACTATGCCTCCTATACACTAAGCTTATCGCCATTCTTCTCCATGATTCCCGTCAAGAAGCTCCACTCATCTTGGCTTACCTTACTGACACTCAGCCTCGACAACTTCAACATTTGCATATTCTCCAACGGGTTGCCCTTCTCTGACTGGAAGGCCTTAAGGTCTTTCAACGTAATCGGCATATCTAGCTTCTGTCGAAACTCAACATGCGCGACGGACCACTTCGGATTTTCAGGCGTTGAGGAAGGGTCGTGATAGGGAGCCGATGGGTCGTGTGCTGATACTTTAGGGTTCGTGTCAGACAAGCAATAGCATTCATCATGAAAAGATCTGTAGAATCGGTACTCACAGTCAGGCGAATGTTCTTGTACTATTTCCATGATTCCGACAATTGCCGGGATCTTACAACTGGAATGGTAGAAGAATGCAAGATCACCTTTTCTCATGGCTCGAAGGTTGTTACGTGCTGTAAATATATTAGAGTGATTTTGTTTGGACATCCAGCTTCGGTGCAAGTCAGGTTATGAGTGAATCTGACTGTATTCAGATCTTGCTGCTCAGAAGACTTGCCTGGATATGCTCTGATTCCTGACTTCAAGTCAGTACTGCTTTCCGGAATAATGTGAAGGACTATGTATACCATCCCAAGGCTCTGGCGCAGTCTTCGCTGCCAGATCATCGATTGAGAACTTGATATCGTGTCCTTTCTCTAAACGAGATTCGGGCTCAGCCTTCATGAGCCAATAGTGGCGGCCAGCTGGAGTTGACTTGGTGGCTTTGTCTTCGACGACTCCATTTGCATTGTTGTCTCTGTTTGTGTGTGTTGATTCCTGTCTGAGGTATAAGAATCGTGTACGTCGGTATATTTCATATGCTTGGCCAGTATTGAGAACAACAGCTCGATTCCCTGTGATCCCGAGACAACGAACAGACAACAAGACGTTGACTCATGCCTGTTTGATAGGAAGAGAAACCTACAATACCCTTCCCCTCCTTATCTGACTCCAAGGCTTCAATCTTGACAGCCGTAGGTTTCGAGGCCTTTGTAGGACCAGTGGTCTGCGCTGCAGACTCTTTTACTTTGGAACTCTTCCTATGTTCATTGATGTTTGCTATCCGACGGCTAGTACGTCGAGATGCTTGATCAGCTTCCGGTGAACTATTGACTTTCCTCTTTGCCATAGTGACAATGAATGACCAGCTGCTGAGGAAGATCATGAAGTACAAATTGAGAAGCCTAGGGGTGATTTGGCATCCCTGCCGTCTAAGTCGGGACAAGTGGAACTCGTCACGTGGTGTGCATTCAGAGCAACCACTTCACCACTTCCACCGGGCTCCATGGACCTTCTTGGTTTGGAGTGAAAAAAATATCTTGAAATCGTCAAAAAAGCAGATCTTTGTGAAATAAATAGTCATGCCTATGAATTGTTGGGCCTTGATCGACACTACATCTTCTCGAGGAGACCTCGAAGTATTGAAACCCTGTTTCACCCTTGCTTGGCGAACCTGGACATCTTCGACCATCGCTCGATATCGACATGGCCGCTTTCGGACTAACATTCTGGGCTTCCTCGAAGGTTGCCTGATTAAAGTGCCAGAGCTTTATCGCTATGCAATACCGGGACCAGGAAGTTATGCGTTACAAATTGCCAGTGCAGCGGTCTCACATGGTTCATCTACCTTTTTGGCCGCACGATCCTGAACAACGGATTTGTGTACTGCCGTGGTGCCTCAAGCAGTGCAAGAACCAACAAGGTGGGGGAGGCAATTCGAGTTGTAATCAGCCGCGGTCATTCAAGGATTCATTCTAGAGCTTCTTATTCTTAATGAAGGCCCAGTTACAGGAATAATTCTGGTGGAAGCCCATCCGGTACTCGTGGTTTCTTGGATGTCAAGAGTGTCATGCACGAGATAAAAGCGATAGCTCGATTCGGACGAGTCTAACGATGGCCTATAGCCTTGTAGCGAGCTGTCACCTACATCATTGGGTCGGAACATAGGACCAAGCACAAGGATAGAAGCATTGGGATGAGCGAAGAAAGCATGTCACGTAGTAGTAGTGGGGAAAGTCGTGGGGGATAGGGTTTATGACGCCAGAAGGGGAGCTTACTTTAGTATATTACCCTTTGAGCGTGTCACCTTGGGAAAAGAAGCGTGTGGAGTCAGAGTTGGCCCTGTCCCGATGTTTGGCTAGATCGGCTCAGGTACTTAAGACCTTGCTTCGCCCACCTGACAAACGCCCTTCTCTCCTCTTCTTCTTTCTCTTCATCATCTTCTTCGTGTGCGCTTGTGTTCCTTCTCGCAGCGCCTTCTTCGACCTCCTGATGCCCGATTCCCACGCTTGCCGCCGTATGCTTGCAAGGCTAGTCCACGTGTATTGGTTCTACAAACTTCGCGCATTCACTATGTGGAGAAATGATTTTATGGTGAAAATGGATTGCCAACCTTTACCAAACTCGCCAGACCCTCCCACAAGCTTTACAGCGCTGAATTCCGCCATCTCACACTCCAGCTTCACAGGTGTCGCACATGGAGCTAGCAGCGGGCTGGTTGAAGCGGCAAGAGGGAAGCACTCGACACAATTGTTAGGGCTGCTTTCATGTGCTCAACGTTGCTATACCATACTGCTATCTTGAAGAAGTTGCTAATCATGTTCACTGTGCTAATACCAAACAAATGACAGCCATCTGACCTTAGATATCTTTCATTTCACCAACGGTGTCACGGATTGCTCTTCCCTCGGACAGCTGGTCGTCTTCCAGCTCCAGCCCCTCGGCCACTAGGTTCGATTGGCGCAGCAAGCGAGCAGTCCCTTATTTGCCTCATCTCACTGACACCGACTTCACACTCCCGTCAGCCAGCACAGGGAAAGGGAAAGGGAAGAGGAAAGCAACCCCCCTTCCCATTCGATAAGACGACCGCTATAATTTGGGCCGATCTTTTGCGACAGCTGCCACCTCATTGCTTTGTCGTATTGTAGGCCGTTTAGCCCCTCGATTCGACTACCTTTACGACCATCATTTGCTCCGAGGCGCTCTACCCCTCCGACCCACGCCGCATCATCTCAGTGTTACAGCTTTTTTTACCTTCTTTTGACCAGCCACCGCATCGCTGTATCTTCCCCCGCCCGGATCGCTGGCTCGGCACTGTCCCATCAATTTTGGGAGTCTCCTGATCCATCCATCCATCAGGTTTAGCTGAGTCTCTGCTTGCTTCCCTCCAGGTATGTACCGGTTACGTTTTCCCTGCCTTTTTGCTGTCCGACGTCTGTTACCGCCGGCTCGTGCAGATCTGGCCTGTTTTTGGCCACATACAACAATTCAACGCAGCAAACAACGTGACTTGGAGAACCCACGACAGCGTCTATTGATTCGGAATCACAGCAAAATAATATCGGAGAAAGCCTCGGCTCGCCTCAATGGGAATGAACGATGTACTGACGACTTGTTGCAGGAGGTCGACCCTCTAAACTATCCCCGAATCCTTGTCATTACTCAGCCTCTTCCTCTTTGGGATTAATTAGCCTCATTCTTATGATTCTGTGCGGTTCACCCACCTGTTTTGTCGAATTAACAGGCCACACGCTTTAGGTAAGACCCTCCCATCTCATTCTTGCTATCTGTCGCCAATCTAGATGCGTCTCGTGATACTTTGATGGTATTTCGTTGATGTCGTCGAACGTCGACGACATCATGGCCACGTCCGACTGAGGCTGGTTGCCCCTGGGCCTTCCTTTCCTGGTTGCGCGACTCCACGCGACAACGCGGTCTATCATCGATATAACGAATGACATATGCCTTGAAGATTTCCGCTCTTTACTCGAATACGATTGCTAACGTTGTCGCGCAATATCAGATGGGGACCCTACAGACATGACCTCCTGGATGAACGACGCCGCTGTCCCAAACCACAATGGCACAGGCTTCAATCATCTCAATGACAGCACTGCGACCGGAGGTATGCTCGATCCATCGGCTTTCATGACGAACCCTTCCTCTTTCGACCCTTCGCAGATACAAGCCCAACAACAGCGCATGCAGAATGGTGCGATGCGCAATGGTTCACCCGCCTTCAACAACCCCGTATATCAAACGAATCAAGTCATACCATCAAAGCGACCACGACCACGAGAGGAGAGTTTCAGCACATCTCCGCGTCAGTCTGCTGCTATGCTGCCGCACTCACGCTCGCAGACACCGCAAGGGTCCTATCCTTATCACGCAAACATCATTCCACCTCAAAACCCAGCGCAACAGCCTCAGTACTCACATCTACAAAATGGATCCTCTAACGCAAGCCCTTCTCCTGTAATGGGACACCAAATACGATCTGGTGGTGTCCCTCAAAGAGTCTCTACCGCCTCTCCACATTCGTTTTCTCCAACCCCCCAGCAATATCCAGCTCAAGCATCACCCTCCCACTCCGACCATGGTGGACGGAGTGACACTCCTGGTGGCTCTTTTCCTCAGAAGCCTCCATATGCTCAGGGATTGCAGAACTTCACACCTCCACCTGGTCGAACATCTATACCGCCTAAATATGCCACAACACATGCATAATCCTCAGATGTTCGCGCAGCAGAGCCATCAGCGACCGCCGGGACAAGTACATAACATGGATCACCAACGAGCGATGTATCTTTCGCAGCAAATGCGGCTACAACAGGCCAAGCAAAATAGTGCTATGACAAGCCAGCAACGTCCACCAGGCATGAATACCATGATGCAGAGCTCAAGCCCGTTACAAGAACAAAATGGCCAGTATGCGGCCATGCGACAGCCTGGTTTGATAGCAGGCCGTCCTACCAATCCGGACAGCTTTTTGAAAAATCTAGTGTCTTTCATGCAATCGCAAGGAAAGCCTCTAGATATGACCCCCCAGGTTGGAGATCGAAAGATCAACATTATGATGCTATATGTTGCCGTAAACAAATTCGGGGGGTATCGAAATGTTACTTCGAGTAACGGCTGGTCCCAAATCTGCCAGGCTATGCAAATACCTTTGGACAGCCCGAGTGCTCCACAGATCATGAGAAGCCATTACGAGAGGAACCTACTGGCATTTGAAGAGGCCTTACAGTCGAGTGCACGTCAACGAGCAATGATGGCAGGGCAAATGCCAGGTTCTCAGATATCACCTACTAAGCCAATAAACGCTTCACAAATGCAACAGTCACAACAGCAATATTTACTCCAGCAGCAAGCTCAACAACAACATCAGATCCAACAGCAACAGACTCCGATGAAGCAGATGACTCAAACACCACATACGCCTACGATGAATGGCTTCCCTACTCCACAAACGCCACAGCTTCCAATGGGTCAAAACCATGCAAGAAATAGTATGTCTAAAAGCATTGAAGCCACACCTCCACAGCCAGGTGGCGGGTTTTCAATGCCATCCCCTGTATCCACAAAACACGGCAGCACGGCCCTGCAGTCACCTGGTATGCCTGGCGATCCACAAGCGCCTCAACTCGAAATCGAGCCCCAAGTCGATCTTCCTTCTGTTTTTGACCCGCGGTTGGAGAAGAAGTTGAGACCTCCTGCGTCAAACGAATTTCAGCTTCCAGCTATATCGCAAACTTTCGGCGGCGTCGATGTAGCTCT
>Ga0115846_100436_pt1 | contig 22313 bp, 28 predicted proteins | sample InSIn5gowninarea_2_FD_83860 | JGI IMG/M metagenome (GOLD analysis project Ga0115846, IMG submission 83860) | reverse complement strand
TGAGCTTCAGCTCTTGCGCCATCTCTAGTCCTGTTTTCCACAACACCACTCCCTCTCTCTGTCTTTCCTAATACATCGCTTTTGCATGCTGGCATCATAATTTGGTTTCCCTAGCCGTCGCAGCCATGGAGCTCGCCTCAAACCTACCACGAACGCTCACGCGACGAGCCATGAGTGTAGCCACAACCACAAAACACCTGGGTGGCATCACCTTGCCTATGGCCGTTTGGTCTCGTCGTCAATTCTCTTCCGCTCAAGGTCTTTCCCTTCCACCGCCACTCACGAGTCTTAGTGGCTCAAGCTCATCATCCGGTAATCAGTCCTACTTTCAGCGTACACAACGATTACCCACCAACACAATCATCAAGTTTGTCCCTCAGCAGCAAGCATGGGTGGTAGAACGTTTTGGCAAGTTCAACAGGATATTAGATCCTGGGCTAGCGGTTCTGATACCATTGGTTGATGTAGGTCCATCCATCTTCTATTGCTCTGACGGCTGCAGATGAGGCGTATTTGTACTGACATCCTTTGATGTATAGAGAATAGCCTACGTCCAGTCATTAAAAGAGTCGGCTTTAGAAATTCCTTCACAGAGCGCAATTACCGCCGACAACGTAACCCTCGAACTCGACGGCGTTCTCTACACTCGAGTTTTCGATGCCTTCAAGGCAAGCTACGGTGTTGAGGATGCCGAGTACGCCATTTCACAATTGGCACAAACTACAATGCGATCGGAGATTGGTCAGCTGACGCTCGACCATGTCCTCAAAGAGCGAGCAAACCTCAACTCAAATATAACCCAAGCAATCAACGAAGCAGCGCAAGATTGGGGCGTTAAATGCTTGAGATATGAAATACGAGATATACACGCGCCCGAGGAGGTGGTGAAAGCCATGCACAGGCAGGTTACGGCCGAGCGATCGAAGCGGGCGGAAATCTTGGAGTCAGAGGGTCAACGACAAAGCGCTATCAACATTGCTGAGGGTCGGAAACAGAGTGTCATTCTGGCGTCTGAGGCATTGAGGGCAGAGCAAATCAACTCAGCCAATGGTCAAGCTGAAGCGATTATGCTTAAAGCAGACGCCACGGCACGAGGAATTGACGCTGTGGCAGAGAGCATGCGACGAGGCGCAGACAATGCCAGAGGAGCAGTGAGTCTGTCTGTAGCGGAGAAATACGTCGAGGCTTTCTCGCAGCTCGCAAGGGAGGGTACAGCTGTGGTTGTGCCAGGGAACGTTGGAGACATTGGCGGAATGATTGCGAGTGCGATGGCAGTTTATGGCAAGGTCAGTGAGGGTCAGACAAGGGCCCTGATCAGCGGCAGCACCGGGTTCAAAGACCAAACGACGAGAAGACCGAAGGACATCGCAGATCAGATTGTACAAGCAGCCCAAACGGGCGAGCAGCCTGACCTTACAAAGACTATGCTGGAGGGATTTGAGCAGACGACGCGAAAGTGAACAAAGAAAATCTGCGACCTAAAACACACAGTGATCTGATGTCTGTTCGTCGAGCAAGCACTGCAAGCCTCTACTCGATTTTCTTCTCCATCTTAATTCCACTTGAACCTCAAAACGAATAATCTCAAGTGGCTTTGCCTGTTTATTCTCAAAAAAAACAAGGCGTAAGGTTGGTAGATCTTCCACCGAACAAAAAGTCTTTGGCCTCGTGAGCATACAAAGAAGGATGTGATCCATGATATTCAGCGCATTCGGACTGTTTACACATGTGCACAAATTTGATGGACGCAACCGCTAAGCTCTCTGCAGGACTGCTAAAAGACTTCCGATATAGTATGGCAACATTCGTAGATGTTCTAGCAATGATCAGAATTCTCCACCCGTGCATTCTGAATAAAGTTGCCCTTCCACTCCGGAGGCGGATCATATCTACCTACCTAGGTATGGAAGTGTAAAGAGATGTGAGATGGATATACAAATAGTAAATGGTATTACACATTTTGAAGTAGAGAGATAGTCTGAACAGTAAAACACAATCAAGACTTGGTCGTTGATGTTCGCTGGTGTCAAATGGTGAGTATACAAAATTTCGTCGAATCGACATATACAAGAAATCTCTCCTTCTCCTCCTCCTCCCGCTCTTGTGTCATCATTCATTTTGTGCTGGTGGGAGAGCTGTAAGACAGGCTTGGCTCTTCCCCGACCTCATCTGCAGCGAGCAGCTGGATATGCGAACGACGTTTTGTAATACATTACTTTGGTGATTTTGTCGAACCAGGAAGGTCTGTGTTAGTGCTTGCAAAGATGAGAATAGACGTTCGTAGACTTGAGAAAGCGTGTGTTTCACTCCATCGAGTCATGATCCAGATCACCAACGACTGGCTTCTGCTGCCTCAAATCTTTCACGGGCACAGCTCTGCCCTCCTCCAGACCTGCTCCTATCCTCCTTGCACGATCCTCCTCTTCTGGTTCGAGCTCGAATCGACGCATGCGCTGTGCTATCCGTGGTTCGAGCACGATGTCTCTTAACCACAATTGTTCTCGCTTATCATCATCTGCTCGAGGTTTACGTATAGACTTGTGCCAGTATGGTTCTTCTTCCGTGAGAAGGGATTGCTGTTCGTAGATCGCAGAGGTTTGTAGGGGCGCGGAGTCTAAGCTGTCATTTTCGGGGGCTTTCGTAGCAAGTGGCGCTCCATCGTCGTTTGAGGGCGTGGCGAAACTTTGGTCGTATTGATAGGGGCGGGAGCTAGCGAGAACAATCGCTGCTGTCTGGCGGCCGATACGGTCTTGGAGTGACCTTCTGTTGAGCCAGTTGTAGATTCTTTCAGGGGTCTTGAGGAATCCGAGGAGATGTTGCTGGTGTATTGGTTCGGAGGGTTCGAGCATCTGCGGCGTGTGTGCCGATAGAGGTGCCGAGGAGTATTCTTGTATTGAAAGGTATGCTGGTGGTGGGTAGGTCTTTTTCTTCTTCTCTTCCTGTTTCTGTTCTTCGGCTGGATTATCCTGCTCCTTATTTTCTGTCTCAACTGCTTCTGCGGACGTGGTTGCTGCTGGGTCGTCTGTTCGTGCCTCTGTGGATGGATGTATGGGTGAGGACTCGGGTATTTGTTCTGATGGTTCGTCAAGCGGACCGAGCCAGCCTTCGTGTATACCCCGTATGTATTCTTTCCATGTATGCCTTCCTAACACTAAGTCGCCCTTTACACCTGGCTCTGACTGGACTTGCATTCGTTCCCTCATGAGATCGACTGCCATGACTGCATCCATCTCGGGCTCGGTGTCAGAATTGCCTTTCTCTCCCTTTTTCCGCCGCAACCTCCTTATCTGCTCAGCAGTACCGTATCTCACGTCCCCTTCTTTCCGTCCTTCTATCACTTCATAATCCATCGATGCTGCCACTAATATCGGCTTCACGTATTCCTTGAAATACTGTCTGGAAGAGCCGATTCCATCACCTGGGACGGCTGACAAAAAGACTGTCATCTTTCTTGGCATCTGCCGTATATCCAGCTTCTGCTGTGAGATGTGTGCTACCATATCGCACCATTTCTTTTGTTCCCTCTTCGTCTCTCGATTATCGTATAATTTGGCAGATGTGAAGGAGAAAAGGACCGACCAGAAAATCATCCAGTTTCGAGATGGCAGCTTCTTTGGGAGGTTCGGTAGTCCTGTTCTATTAGTCGAGCTCGTACAGTGGTGCGAAGAGCATAGGTACCCATCATCCGGAATACTGGATTCGGCGGTTTCTCTGGCTTCGCAGGTTTCATGACCGCCGGCGAGCTTGCTACGGGCGCTACATCTTTCTTATTGGCATCCGCCATAGCAAACAGCTACAGCGACCAGCCTTGTAAGGATGTGATGATGAATGGATTCGAAATGATGTCGAAATGCGAGCTCTATCCTGAGCACATACTCTTCGTTCATTGAGCACAAAAAGTTTCGAGACCGAACGAGGCTGCCGAAGCCCGATCGAGCGAGTAGCGCTAGGCAAGTCATAGCCTATAGCGGGAGCAGGCGCACCCTGGCTTCGGCATCCCTGCAGCTAAAGAAGTTTAGTGTTAAGAACTGGAAACACTGCATGATGGCGGTAGAGACGCTCGATACGTGCCCCTGAGATTGCCGTGAAGCAGCACCAATTCATTTAAAAAGATGAAGATCGAAATGCTTCAATGCTGAGCGGAGGGCGATCTGGAGCTACTCAGCATTGAGCCACGAAGGTACCTCCAGTAGCAGCTGTGCTACATGACCGATCATTCAATGTCTACGGGGTGGTTTCAGTGGAGACTCCCAAGGGATTTCCGCAGGCCATTGCCAGCGAATGCCAGTGCGGCCCCTAACCAAAAGTAAACTGTAAATCGGTACCATGCACATCTCCTGCCCGCGTTTGCAAATATGATCGTGGAATCGTCCACCGCTGCTTGTGTTTCTTGAACGCTTTGTGCCTTGACGGTATCCTGTTTTCCTTGTGATCGACGACCATCATTCTCATTGACAATCGACTCTGTCTATGAAACTAAGGTCACAAATAGTGCTTGGACAAGACACCAGATTGTGAGGTTTGCGGTGATCACGTCTTCACTATCAGGGATCGATATATCAAGGGGTGCTCTTGTAGTCTTCACAACTCATTCAGTCCTGTGGACACTGATCACTGTATCAGTCCGTCAAATTTCATTTCATAATCACCGCCTTCACTTTGCCACAAGATGGATGACAACAACCGGCTGCGGTTGAACTTTCAATTCGACAACCAAATTATGATGCCAGCATGCAAAAGCGATGTATTAGGAAAGACAGAGAGAGGGAGTGGTGTTGTGGAAAACAGGACTAGAGATGGCGCAAGAGCTGAAGCTCAGGGTTCGCCTTCGTGCTGCGATGCTCAGAATATCTGATGCTGAGATGAACAAATCAGCTGTCCAGGTGGAGCACATCTTCGGAGGCAGAATACGAGGACGCACTACATCAAACACAGCAACAACCACTACGTAGAATTCTACTTCTACGTCTCTGACATATTGGCCAGATGCATATGGTGATGCTTATTTTGCTCGACCTTAACCACTTTATCTACATCGGCCAGTATTGGCATGAAGTTGGTCGTCGGGATTGGGCGGGGCTCATTTTGAATAAAAATGCTATTGATTGATGTCGGATCGTCCAGTGGATTTATAAACACTCACCACCATTACTGGCTCATATACGAATACTAGCAGCAAAGCATAGAAAAGCTTTTGTAACATCGGTCATGTGGGGAAGGTAGTGTCGAGTGTGCTATGAGATGGTGTGAAAGAAATTGATTCATCCTCTATCTGGTGAGGTTTGTACATCTTCAAATTTCGTAAAGAGTACAGTTCATGCATACTACCTAGTGCTTGAACGCCATAACCCAATACCAAAGACGCGCAAATGACGATCACTTTCTGTACCACATTCTTGTGATCCGTGTGTGTCGCACTATTCATAGTCAGTACTTGAGCTAGAGCTAGGAGGAACCGGCGGACATACTCTTCTTTTGCAGCTGGAACATGCCGTACATCAACGCCTCAGCGGTGGGCGGACATCCCGGCACGTAGATATCGACTGGCACAATCCTGTCACAGCCCCGTGTCACACTATAGCTGTAGTGGTAGTACCCGCCACCATTGGCGCAACTGCCCATTGACACCACCCATCTTGGCTCGGGCATTTGGTCGTATACCTGTCTCAACGCGGGCGCCATCTTATTCGTAAGTGTGCCGGCCACAATCATCACGTCAGACTGTCGCGGCGAAGCTCTGAAAATAATACCAATTCGATCCTGGTCATATCTTGGTGTAGACAAGTGCATCATTTCCACAGCACAGCAAGCAAGACCGAAAGTCATAGGCCACAGGGAGCCTTGTCGAGCCCAGTTGGCGATCTGATCGAATGTTGTAAGGGCATACTGCATAGCGCCCTTTTTCACTTCTTGAGAAGGTAGGGGTACTTCGCGTCTAATGCGCCCCGTAACTGGTAATCGAGTGCCATCGTTGTTGGCTGTGGCAATTTGAGACTCTGCTGCACCTTTCTTGCTCGAGGAGGAAATGTATGCGGCTGGCGCTGCTCGTATTATGGATGGCTGGAAGGATGTGGTTGCTGCGATATCTTAGTTCTTGCCGTGGCGGTTGAGCTTGGTTTCCTTAACATACCTCGTAGTGCTCGAGGAGCGAATTGGCGCGATAAGGACATCATCTTGCTTGGTGTGTACTAGTCGAGCAGAATATAGGGATGTAGAAGAAACGAAAAGAGCAGAGAGTGTGAGTTGAGAGGCAAGAAAGTGTGTATTTCCCCAGATCTTTGTTTCTGCGATGTCTGTTGCAGTGACGGTGGATTTGCCTTCAAGTTGCAAGCTCCGCAGTTTAATCATCGATTTTCCTCCAACGTTCATTGGTCGCTCTGACTTGAATCGGAGTGTTCAGTGGATCGACATTTCTACAGTAATTCATACTTCGATTTAATTATTCTTCCAATGTTCCATGGCATTGGGCTCAACACCCGCCATAGCCTGTATAGGCATTATCGGTCAACATGACAACCCTCTACACATCTCCCTCTTTCCACCGCACGAAGATGAGGAGCTCGACATGTCCTTCTTGCTCAATTCAAGCCTTGACATTTTCGACATCCGCCTACGAAACAAGACAGTAGATCAAGATCTCGGTTTACTTCATGCCGTTGACGAACGACTTGCCACGTATGGTTGGCTCACCAACACCGGCATCAAATTCATTATAGCAATTGATATGATGGGAAGACCACCAGCAGAGGCCATGTCCAATCCACAAGCTCGGAACCTGCCACCTGTGCTCGGCTTGCGTGACTCGGAGTTGAAACCTGCTTTCAAAGCGATCCAGTCCGCTTACATTGCCTTGCTAATGAACCCTTTCTATACCCCAGAAGTGCGGTCACCGATGCAAGTCATGCATGCTACGGGCAAAAGTGCAGAGATTACAAGCAGGAAATTCATTCAAGAGATAGAGAGAACTGGCAAGATCTGGTATCCAGGCATCACGTCAATATGAGAATGGATTACGATGGAGACATGTTGAAAGACCAATGTTTCTAGCCCGCTATGTCTGCATGAGGCACATCAATAGCGGCGAAACATCCCTACAAGCTATTCTACTGTGTCAACAAACAACTCACACTGTGGAAACAGAAGACACTCCGCAGTCGTCGCACGGACTTTCAAAAAAATGGGGAGCCACAGGCAAATCACTGCGGTGAGCGCTCGGAATGAGTTTAAGGCGTTAGATGCACCATATTGTATGAGTATGCAACTACCTCCAGGAAATATACTCCACGAATAACCAGCCTGAGCAGGTAGGACGCTATCAAGAAACCAGGCCAACGTGAAAGGATTGTGGGCAGTGAACAAAATAAGAGTGGACAGAGGTTGTGTGGAAATCATGGACTGGGAGGATTCTACACGTTGGCATTCGTGCATGAACGAGTCCTAGCACCCGTCCTCTCCTTCCCCAGCAGCTTAACTACCTAGGTGGTTACATACTTGTAGGCGGTCGCCGCATTTACCTCAAGAGTGGCCAGTGCCTCGCGATTTTTCGCCTATACACAAGGTTACGAATACCAGCTTGAATAACCAAGAATAGCACTCCATTAAAACAAATCCATGTCATCATAAACTTCTGTCTCTAATCCATATCAATTCTTGCATTCTGTTTCGGCATTCATTAACCACACTCTTCACTCCGTCAGCGAAGCAACATACTCCTTCACAGCATTCACTGTGTTCTGCGGACCACCTTGAAACCAAACCTTGACCACTCCCTGCCCATCCACAACCACAACACCCCTCACCGTACTCTTAGGCCCCTTCTTCATCCCCAACACCCCCGTCAACCCAGCATCAACATCACAAAGCAACTCATACTGCAAGTTCTGCCTCCTGACAAAAGTCGCGTTTGCTTTCGTACTATCCGTGCTAAGACCATAGATTTTGAGTCCCGTGCCTCCGGTGAGGGAGTCGTGATTGTCGCGGAAGGAACATGCTTGCGTCGTACATCCCGGAGTTGAGGCGCGGGGGTACGTGAAGATCACGATGCCGCCTGGGCTCTCTTGAAGAAGGGCTGATAGGGTTGTTTTCGTGCCTGTGTGAGTCTCGATTTCACCGCCAAAGGCGCTGAGGTCAGCGATTTTCTTGCCCACGCTGGCCGTCGAGAGCGGGGTGGTAGCTGTCTCTGATGTTGAGGATGAGGGGACAACTGGTGTTTCGGCTAAAAGTGCGTCGGTTGCTTGGACATCCTGTGTACTCGTAGTGGTCGCTGGCTCAACTTTTCCCTTTTCAGGCGGATTCTCGAGGTCTTCTGTTGCTGATGGTCTATCTGCGTCCTCTGTTGCACCTGTATCGCCTGTGGTTGCTGTGGGTTGTGCTGAGTTATCCGCCACTGTGCCCTCTCCAATCACGCTGGCAGTTTTTACTTGGTCAAGGTTCGCCTTGCTCGCTTCCACGGATTGGTCAGTAGAGATAGTCGTCATGCTTGGTGCTGTCCCCGCTGTTTCCGGGATCATGCCGCTCTCACCTGTCTCGACAACTGCTTCAGGAGCATCGTCGGTCGTGGCAGCGTCTGTCTCAGAAGCCGTGGGGCCTACGACTGCCTCTTTGATTTTGGTAGCAGCTGTCTTAGCTTGCTCGATCACAGAGTTAGAGCTATCCGCTGCTTTGTCCTTGGCTTTGCTAGAAGAGGCTCGACTTTTTTTCGCTGCGGGCGCTGCTGTTGATGGTTCCTTTGGTGGTGGCCGTTTGCGGAGTTCAACCATTTTGACAAAATTTACGTTCTTTGGAGCTTTGAGAATGTGTTGAATGTTTTTAGTCTTTGTGGAGCGTGTTGACGAGGTCGTGGCACAAACGAGGTTTTACCGCTTGGGTATCCGTATACAACTTAAGATACTGTGTTGTGAGTTACGATGGTGCTATGCTTGGTAAGCACGCTATGGCGCAAGGTGTTGACCAATCTGAAACACGAGTTAGGGTGGTGGAAGATTAAATATAAAACGTGGCGACAGTATACAAATTGACTTCAGTACTCTGGAAAACGAGGGACGTCGAGGTCGCGGTGGAAAAGGAGGTCAAGCTGCAGCCAATTAGCTTTCAACCAACCTCCTCACTTTCTGACATCTGCCAACCATTTTCACAACTGCATGTTTCTGTGTTTCTCACGTGAATGCTTATTCTTTCGGCTAAAACAATAACAGCATAGCTTCGGCTGCAACAAGGATGTGAGGACTTTCATCTCCAAACCGCTGGTTTAGAGACTGTAGCACCTTGTGGGCATGCAACGATCGGAATTACTGGCTGTCCAACATAAACTGATTTCAATAGCAAAGCACAACGCATTCAACAACCATGGTCAGAAAACAGTTTTGGTGGCACAATGTATGATTTTGATTCCCATGACGAGACTAGCGCAGTCATCGAGTTATCGCTGCTCGAAACATGTAGCTCATCCTTTCAACACTACAGGTCATCTCATCCCCAGAAGCCGTCCCTACCAGATAGCTTCCACCGTATACCTATGCTAATGTATGCCAGTCATGTGTTCTAAGACAGAACCTTGAGGAACTGCTTGAAGCAGTAATCAGGCGCTCCTCCTTGAGAGCCCGGCGACGGTCGTATCGACTTCTCCCAAACCATGTAGTGATTGAGTTGATGTGTTGTATGAATTATTAAGTATCGAACCTTGAAGAATTGAAATTGTGCTGAGAATAGAGGGTCGACGGTGGTGACTGTTCGTATTCCATGCATAGGTGTTTGATCTCAGCTGAATGAAGGTGACAGTGCTCTGCGCTCGTGTCACTCCACCAGTCCTGCAGACCATGTATCGATCTTCGATAGCGGTTATGTCGTAAGCTGCTTCGTGCTCAAAAAGCTTCTCGCTCTTGTGACACAAATCCTCTCCTCCAGCGATAAGAGTCGAAGAAATTGTGGTAAATTGAGTAGAGATCTCGCTTTATCATAATGATACTATTCGAAGAGCTTCCGATCCGGATCTGTCCATGTGCCAGAGACAAACCCCGCGCCGGGTCCGCCAGATGAAGATATGTCGTTGTAGAAGACGTCTTTGGTCTCCTCACAAACATGAAAGCAAATTGTGGCATGAAGCTCAATTGTTCCGAGTTCATCGATAGTCTGTGTTTCCAGTGTTTCTGGTGGTGGATCGAAGCCTATCATTGCAAACTAGAGCATTAGTCAGAGTCGACCAGCCCTCTACGCACCAGTGAAACAACGCAGAGGAGGGGATTCCTTACTCGGAACCAAGGGGCTTCAAACTCACATCCTATCGCTACCTCCCTGAGTATCACCAGTGGCACCTCGTTCCATCACTTTGCGGCGTGAGCTGTTGACTGCAGCTGGCTTACCAGCAGCTGACGTGTGTTGAGGGGTTGGAACACCGGTAGCCTGATTGGAGCGTCTTGGTTTGTCGTCTTCCTCTTGTGCGCCTTGATTGCCAGCAGCCTGAGCAATAGCCTGGGCATTCTTCTGGTACTTGTACACAGTCCAATCGAAGACGTAGTCATATTGGAAGGATTCTCGGACGAACAAATCTCGGAATATCTTTCTGAGATACGAGTAATCTGGCTTGTCGTCGAATCGGAGAGATCGAGTATAGTTGAGGTAAATAGCGAATTCATTGGGGAAACCTCGACACAGGACCTCAGTTGGGGTTGTCATCTTCTTCTCCATGATTCGGTCGTACTTCTGCTTCTTGGTGGCAGCCTTGAGTCCTTGCCATGGGAGGGAGCCTCGACAGAAGTAAAGCATGACATAGCCAAGCGATTCCATATCGTCACGTCGAGACTGCTCCACACCCAGGTGAGTGTTGATGGAGGCATATCGAGCAGTACCTGTCAAGTTTTTGTTCTCTCTATATGGGATGTGAAAGTGGGTCTTGGGGTCACGGTATTTCTTGGCCAACCCAAAATCGATCACATTGACTTGGTTTCCACGCTTGCCGATTCCCATCAGGAAGTTGTCGGGTTTGATGTCACGGTGAATGAAAGACTTGGCGTGGATGTACTCAATTCGAGAGATGAGTTGATCGGCTAAGAGGAGAACTGTCTTCAAGGAGAACTTTCGGTTGCAGAAGTTGAAGAGATCCTCGAGAGACGGGCCTAGGAGATCCAAAACCATGGCGTTGTAGTCACATTCTGTTCCAAACCAGCGAACAAATGGAATTCCTACACCTCCTGCAAGAGACTTGTAGACGCGGGCCTCATATTCAAGTTGTGGGTGCTTAGCCTTAACAGACTCAAGCTTGATGGCGATTTCTTCACCAGAGATGATGTTAGTGCCTAGGTAGATATCACCAAAGGAACCACTGCCAATTTTCCGACCGATGCGGTATTTGTTGCCAACACGGAGATCCTAGGAAGGGATGTTAGATCTTTGTATTCTCTTTCTCAACGTTCGTTGGTGAACGTACCATGGTGGTCATTTTGTTTGTGGGCAGCAATACAGCTGTTATCAATTATGTAGATTGGATTTCGTCTGAAGTATGGGTCGATGGTCGAGGTCGAGTGGAGGATAGTTGAAAAGTGGTGGGATAACCGGTTGCAGCCTGCAGCCCGATAAGTAAGATTAATGTAACGCAATGACAAGCGTCCAGCCTAAAGAGAACAAAATTGTCACGAATGACGATGAGGTTTCTTATGCAAGCAGTACAAACGAAAGGACATTGACGATGTTGTGAATAATGAGAGTAGGGCGTTCGAGGTGGGCTGAGGCAGATGTTTCACGTACCGTGCCAAGTGAAAAGGATCGGCGAAAATACTGAAAACAATGAACAGGTCACCGGCTTGCAGTCAAGCGAGATCACACTCGACTTGAACAAGCTCGACAAGCTGTTCGAGGTACGTCGTCGTGTGACGGGGGTGGATGACTAGGTGTGTGAGATAAGAGGGAAGGTCTAGAGAAGAGGTTGGGTGCGATACGGGAAGTAGTTAGTAAGATGTAAAATTGGGCTAAACTAAAGCCAGCCAGAGCAGAATGGCACACTGGAAAGGGCGAAACAGCAAGGTTGCAGGCGGTCGTTAGGCAAGAAAAGAGGAGCCACCTTTTCACCTTCGACTCACCTCTGCATGGCAAACACTGCCAACACCGCATCCAGCCGGCACCAGCATGCGGACGGATACCGTAAATAACTAAAATGCCCGCCAACGCCACCTGATCACTCATGCTTCCGGGCTTGACTTTAGTTAGATCTGATATCTTTCACGATCGAATATCACTGCTGATATCGTCATCATTCAACAATGATAGATGCCATGTTGCTCTTTCTAGGCATTACAACAACAGCATTTTGCGTCCTTTGTGTGTCTTTGATTGAGCTATGCTACGCAGCGGCTGTCTCAATTGAAAAGGCTAAGCACTTTGGGTGCTTATTGTAGCTATGCAATCCAACCAGTATCGTAGCACAACCCCCACCTTTAGATCAGCTGTAGGAGCATTTTTGGGGGCGCCCTCTGACCCGACAGACAGCCGATCATCACACCTGTGCTGTTTGTTCTCCCACATCACACCTCTTTTTTGCCTGCATGTTTGCCTTATGCCGTGTGTCCGCCGAAGGTTCTTATGTGCTTCGTGCCACATGCCCTTCTGGTCTCTCGTAGGGACAAGGATATTCCAAAATCAGCTACGTCTTTGTCAAACATCTGTGAGCTTGGACAGCCGAAGCACAATCTCGCTATTCACCGTTTCCTGCAGCCTCACCGCAAGGACATTCTCAGCCGAGGGTCGGATCACTAGTGAGCTGCCTGCCCGCATATTTGTTCTTTGGAGCACGCTATGTGTGAGTCGTAACTTTACAAATGCAACGCCAGTTGACCGTCTTTCTGAATGGATGCCTCATGGGTCCATAAAGCGGCCAGACTCTATCCATGCTTGTTCGCTTTATCCGGTGCAAGCTCGAGAACACATCACTCCTATCATTTAATAAGGCCCGTGTATCCCGAAGTGTGTGCAGACTGCTCGCTTGGACATATTAGGAATCCTCAAACTTGGTAGTTCGTATTGCTAGAGTATAACTTAGTCAACCATAACACTGCACAAACCTAGCCATCTAAGAGTCCAAAACACATAAATCCACGATATTCATCGAAACTCTGCATGCTGGGAACCAGATCCTCGTGTAAGAAATCGTTGCGGATCATCGGCAGTAACCTTGGTGTTGCGTGCTTAAGTCCAGTTGCCAGCTATTCGTGTGTCTCATTCACTTTTGGTCGTTCCCACTGATCGATTGATGCTGACAGATTGATACCCACCCTAGCTTAGAGAATTGGTGTTTGATTGACTTCGCAGCCCACGCCAGCTACCGCCAGTACGTAGAGATGTGGCGTGAACAATTGCACAAGCCACTGGACGTGGAACCGTCGTCTTGGAACTGTGCTATGATGACGACAGAGATGCTAGTAAGTTAATTTTTGCGTTGTTGCGTTGATGGAAGGACCAGACGGGCAGATGCAGCATCACGCACAGCACCAGCCAAGTATTCAGACATCTCGTGCCAAACCACAAACGTTGGGAAGTGATAAGAAAGACAACAATACTTCAATTTCGTCGCCCACCTCCTCGCCACGTCTTGCACTGACCAAGCTTCGGCGTCGATACAACTACAATGCCAAAGACGAGTTCAATCCCTGAGATTGAACCGTCAGGACCTCACCTTATCTACCTTGTCCTCTCCTTCTTTCTCATCACTTATGCCCTCTTCGCCGAGTTCATACGCAACCGCCTTCATCTCTCTGAACCACCTCTCGCAACATTGACAGGCATAATCTTTGGTCCCGTAGCCGTTGATATCCTCGGTCAGTTCAAATGGCGCTTCCAAGACAACATCACCCAAGAGATGGCCAGAGTGGTCACGGGCGTGCAAGTCTTTGCTGTCGGTCTTGATCTCCCACCGGCTTATGTCAAGAAGCATTGGAGAGGCATCCTTCTCTTGCTTGGTCCGAACATGATCTACGGCTGGTTCGCTTCAGGAATCATCATCAAATTTGTCCTCAATGTCCAATGGACCACGGCACTTATTATTGCTGCAACACTGACGCCCACCGATCCCGTTCTTAGCGCGAGCGTTCTCGGTGAAGCCAAATTCTCTACTCGTGTTCCCAAACGCCTTAGACACATTCTTGCCGCCGAATCTGGTTGCAACGACGGCACAGCCTTCCCTTTCCTTTACGCTATCGTCTTCGCCGTAACCCAATCCTCCAAAGCGGAATGGTCCAAGATGTTCTTCGTCGAAATCATCCTCTGGCAATGCATTTGTGGCATCATCATAGGTGCCATCATTGGCTTTACTGCAAATAGAGCTCTCCGATTTAGTGAAGCACGTGGGTATACTCAAGAAGCCACGATCTTCGTCTTCTACTTTCTCCTCGCCATTTTCTCCGTTGGCGTCGGCAGCACACTTGGCCTCGACGATTTTCTTGTCGCCTTCTCATCCGGCACCGCCTTCTGCTGGGATGGTTGGTTCCACACAAAGACAAACAAAATGAAGCTCCCCTCCATCATCGACTTGCTGCTCAACAGTACCATGTTCGTCTACTTCGGCACCATAATCCCTTGGGACAAATTCACCGGCTATCTCAGCATACCACGTCTTCTCGCCTGCACTTTTCTTATCCTTCTGCTGCGACGTTTCCCCTCCATCCTGCTCCTTAAACGCTTCATTCCAGAACTGCGCACCTGGTCCGAGGCCGTGTTCGCTGGCCACTTCGGCCCTATGGGTGTCGGCGCACTGTTCCTCGCTATGGAAGCCCGAGGTCGTCTCGAGAATGGCTCATCAAGCCCGGAGGCACAGCCACCGAAGACTGGGGCCCATCAGCAGGCCATACAAACTCTCTGGCCGGCGGTCAGTTTCATTGTACTTGCGAGTATCATGGTGCATGGATTCAGTGCGGCTGTGATGAGTCTCTGGGGTCATTTGGCACGTCATCCTAAGAGACGTTCGTCGACAGTAGGTGGAGAAGACGATAGATTAGGTGGCATGGATGGCGATGAAGATGATGAATGTGCGATGGATGACGAAGAGTTTGGAAAAAGCTCGGATAGTGAAGAAGAGGCAGTGGAAGGTGATGGTGACATAAGAATTCGCTAATATTCTTCGGGTATTGGTAGGGTCAGGGAGATCATACAAAAATCCAATACAGTAGAGATGTTGCTTGTGATGTGATAACCTACATCGATGGCTATCATCCTGGGGAAGTAGCATCTGTGCTTTCCAGCGTGTGTCTCTACTGTAGCCGCCGCTGTCGATAGCTTTCTCGCATAAACACTGAATAGAATATCTACACCATTAGACATGTTTGAGTATCACTGGTCTGTGCTCCAGCCAATCGGCTTGACATTTGTCTCTTTTCCCAATCCTGTGTCATCTGAGCCTTGACATTTACATTCTTTCATCGGTCCAAGTTGTTTGCTCCGTCAACCTGTATCAAACTTCGTCAGCCAAAGTCCCGCAGTGTCCCTGATTTCGTCACGAGCATTGCCGCAAGGCCCTGACGACATGTCCTTGTAGCTACATGAAGCTCGATGCGGTTTGTATCCCGCTGGCTCGTACACCGTACACATCAAATGAAGAAGAGGCGACTTACCTGCCCTACAATGTTATACCTCTTGCTAAAGAATTTGTACCAATCGTTCAACACAGTCTTCTTCTCATCGTCCAGATCATACCAATCGGGCACGCACTCGTCTGCTTTCAACGAGGAAGAGGCGAGCGCGCGGGATGGGTCCTTGCCCGCAAAGACTAGGAATCGTCTTGTTAGCATGTGACCATCTCTTATGATTGCGCAATGCCTTCGAGTACTGGTATGTGAATGGGTAGAACATTCGAACCCCTGTGGACAGGTATCCGAATTAATAAGGTCATTTCATACCAGCATATGATCCGCCAGGTTGATAAGCCTTGTTCTTCGAAACATCAAACACTATGCCCTTGATAGCGACATATGTTGGCTTGTCGGGGTTGTTGCCTGCAGCGTACAACAGTTATGCGTTAGCCGTATGTGACTCCGCTACACTTGTTGTCTTTTCTTGCAGGGCTCATACCGTCACAGGCCGCGAGCTCTTCCGGGCTTATCAGGTCGTGTTTGGGAGTATTGAGCTCGACGGGGTTCTTCGGAGCGAATTGTCGGTCCATTGGGTTCTCCTTGTACTCTCGAGGAGTGGTAAGAGGGTCTTGGGGAAATCCGGCGTTCTCTGACATGGCGGTCAATTTGGCTTGTTTATCGTTGAGCGTGGAGCAAAGTAATGGTACGATAGCAATTTGCTAGAGGTGTTTTCGATGCTCGAGGTGACGTATAGGAAGCTACAGAGGAAAATGTACTTCTGTTGTCTGTGCTGCGCGACCTACTCGAGATCACGTTGCAAGATGGATGGATATAGGTACTCCGTGCGCTAACTACATACATGTGATGCTCGATATGGATAATTGCACTTAACAATTGCCTTGCCAAAAAACATGATGAGTGGTGTTGCTCTCGATGACGGGTCCCGCAATTCGAAGAGTGGGGTACTACGCCTGTGAGTGCAGGCGGGGCAATAATACAGGCTTCATGCTTGCCTCGCCGCCTTACACAAGTGCAAGAGGGCATCCGAACTTCGTCGCCGGGTGACTAAATGCACAACGCTGTTCGCAGATGATGGGAGGTTAGCGACAGGTTACTCGAAGCACGGAATCCTTGTCGAAGCCTAAAGTGAAGCACTTGGGCAATCTTCCATGTGCGATCAATGTGAGCGGCCTGGGCCGTGATTGGTCCAGGATGCATCGTGTTGCTTCGCGTGATCCTTATCTGAGCTCGACGAGTTCCCAGCCCGGGCACAAATAAGTGGCTGGGAACCAACCCGGTTGCAGGGAATTCGTGCTACTGACCAGCTTTCCGGTTTCACGTACGATTGGGGGTCCTCGACTTCACCTCTGTTTATTCAGCCTACTGTCGGGTCTCCTCTCTCCATGCCCCCGTGCTCGATAAGTCACTGTAACCACTGCCAGTGATCCGCATCTCAGAACATACAAAGATCATCAGCAAAATCAATCGCGCAAATCGACTGCACTTAAGGAACAATGGAGTCCAGACTGAACACCATCGTCGAAAATGTCTGGCATGAACAAAACGTCTGGAGGGAGAGGTACGTGACGACCGAGAGGATTGAAGCCGCAGTCTACCAAACCATGGAAGCTTTCTTGATCACCATGATCGTATTCTTCTTCTTCTTTCTCTACTACTCTGCCTTTGGCTTTATTGTGGGCTCGATCGAAGAATCGAACGCTGAGAGTGATGCTCTAAAGAAGGAAAAAGCTCCCGCGACCAGGAAAGTGAAAGCCTGAAAGACGAATGCTCTTCCCGGAAAAATGGAGGACTGCCGTCAACTTTGGTAGTGCTCTTGAGAATTTTCAAGTCTTGGTCTCTTCGTCGGTGCGCTCAATGCAAGGAGGCGGATAGATTGGCAAGGCTGTATCAGTGGTTATTTGACCCGGTGACTGCATGGGTGATGGCGTTGGACATGGCGTTCTGGTGGAGTCACAACTGCCATACAGTGAATTCCAACAATTTGAAGGAACAATTGGCTCTGAGCAGCAATCACAGCCTGTGTACAATCGTCTGAACAAAGCACTGCAGAGGGACACGATGCTTCTTCCAAGTTTTAAGCGCATGGATTTGTATGCGCACGCGTTGGACACTTTTCATGACAGCTTCCAAATCAGTGCGCCAGTGCTAGCAAATAATCTCAACGACATCAAATACCCATACACCTATTCATTCATGCTTACACCCATGCTCGCTAGCTACTTCTCGTGGACCATAAACCCACAAAGATGATCGCGCGAACACGAAGAAGAAATAACGATAAATACTTCATCCTTCATGATGCAAGCCTAGGAGAAGATACTTAATGTTCCAGCTGAAGGACACTATGCGCCAACTCTCTTGTCCCTCCTACATCGCAGCCACTGGACCTCATCTGTTATTCTACCCGTACTCATATCAATGCGATCGCACCCGGCTGGACACCCTCAACAACGTCCAGCATCTCTGCCCACAACTTATCTCCAACTTCCTTGCCTTGCCCTGTCTCAAGCCAAGAGCTACACTGCCTCAGTTCTCCTTCACTCATGTAGCCGCCATGGCTTGCTTCTCCACCTCTCTCCGCGATCGCTCCAACTACCAGTGCTCTACCACCAACATCGGCTTCCCAACCTATTATCTTCAAAGCAATACGGCTTCCCACAGATGAGCTCTCCTGGAACAAGTCTGTCCGACAATATCCCGGACTCAACGCATGGACGACGACCATCGGTTTATGCCCATCCTTGCCTTCGTTACTGATTCTGCGAGCCAACTGCTGCACAAGCATTTGCACCATCGCCTTACTAAGGAAATATCGATCCTCACCTATCTTGCCACTCCAACGTCCTTCATCGCTAAGCCACCTGAGTACTCCCTCATCACTACTGGCCGCCTGCAACAACACTTCGTACTTTGCAGTCAAATGCACCGCGCTCCCCACGATACTGATCCGTGGTGGCTTGACCATTCGGTGCTCGGTCGCAAATTTGCGGAGGACAGGTACCATGAGAACAGCAAGCAAGAAAGTGCCAATAACATTGACCATGATCGTCATTTCGTATCCCTGCGGCTCATTCTTGCGGTACGAAACCAAATCCACGCCTGCATTCAGAACAATGGCATCGACACGATCGAGATCGCGTGCCACACGTTCCACGAACTTTGAGATTGAAGTTGTACTAGCCATATCTAGCTCGTACACCTCCACAATCTGCTTCTGACTTCCATTGCTTTGCGGTGTTTGCGCGAGAATGTCTTGTCTTGCTGCCTCCGCTTTCTCGGGGCTGCGGCATGCGAGAACCAGACGTCCGACACCGAGTGTGTAGAGTTGTTTTGCGGCCTGGAAGCCAAGGCCGGTGTTCGAGCCTGTGATGATTATGGTGCGTGAGGGAAGGTCGGGTGGGAGTTCAGAGGGTTTCAGAGGCTGGATTGTGCCGAAGAGCTGGCCGAGGAGGAAAGAACGGGTCTGTTTGGCGTTGGAATACGGAACGAGCTTGGGGATAGCAGTGGTAGAGGGAGGCATGGTTACTGGAAGTAGTGTAGCTGATAGAACACGATGTCAGGTCGGATTTTTGTGCCCGTTATATACCAAAGTGAGTACGTGTGTGGTGAAATATCGCAAAACTCAACAAGCAATAAACTATCCCGAACAGAAAACAAAACAACACATCCCCAAGCTCACCTTATATACCCATCACCATTCCCTTCCCCTAGAAGCAAAGCACCAATCCCACCACGCCCTCACCTCTTCCACTTCAAGTCCGGCCCAACTCTACACCGACCATCACAGCCATCAACATGCCCCATCAACATTCAGAGCTTCGGAGCACGCCCCTACTGCAACTAGACCTTTCTGACCAGTCAATACGCCCAAACAGAAGGCTTCTACCTAATGTCAGCTCCCAAGCTAGACGTCTTCGTTCTTTGAAAACAGAAGCGGAAAGGTACAAGGAGATCTAATTGCCGGAATGGGAAGGTTTTATCGCCGGTGGAATTGCCTCTTGCGGTAATTTATCTTACTCTGCGCTGCTAGGCAGCTTTGAGTGAATTGGTAGGTAGATTTGTTGGTAGTGGATTTGTCAATGTCTCAAAGACGTCGTCTCTGCATGCACCACGTGCTGGAGTTGACTAGCGTAGTAGAGCCGATCACAGTGAACAACGCCTTGAAACGTGGTCGTGCTTATCTCAGATTGTGATATGCCGTGGCTCACGCACGAGTACGTACAAGCGTACAGCAGCGCAGAATGACGTATTTATGCCTTCAGAAACTCGATTACTTGTGATTGCTGCTGCTGCATGAGCTGGACTACGTTATCATCAAGTGACCGTATAGGTATACAACGAGTTCTATGACGGTTCAATGGGATGGGGGAGGTAAGCTTACGTACATATACATGCAGTACACGGACGGGCATTTTATCCCAGCTTTTCGAGTCATGTAGCACGAACTCGAACCGATATACTCGTGCTTGCTGTGCATACACCCTATTTAATCAGATTACATGTAGCCATAACAGTACAAGGTATTCCTCGTAACTATGGCAATTCGAAAGTGCGCGAGTATGATTTAGTTTCTCTGATTGGTGAAAACACAAGAATCTGCTGTTCATATAACCAATGAAAGAGGCTGGATGGACCCGCACTTTGCGAACTGCCTTACTTACAGTATGAGAAACACCTGCACCTTGTACAGTATTCGATGTCGGCCAAATGGTTCGATGTTCGAAGGAGTAATATGCTTACAGTACTAACAATAAGCCTGTGATGTACCCCGCGAGAATTTGGGTGTATATTCAGAACTTACCCCATTTTTCGGATTGCTACTCGGTACATTGATTGCGGGGACCAGTCAGGGTGGATGGGAGTTGAGGCACGAAGCAGGTGGGACGAGTCAGTGCGGAAAGCATATACCTATGCCACCCCATGTTTCCATGTTGTTCGTGGTAATAAGTAGTCCTCAAAATTTTATATAATTGATCGTTTGTCTAGACCTTTGCGGATCGTATTCTACTTATCTATTTACTACAATGGCAGTCGACATTCCTAAAGAGCAGCGCGCCGCCGTCCGTAAAGGTGAAGGTGAATCCGCCACTGCTCCGGTGCAAAAGATTGATGTTCCATCTCCTGGCCCTGGTCAAATCCTTGTCAAGATCAATTGGACTGGTCTTTGCGCTTCCGACAAGTCTCTAATCCATGATGAGTGGAAAGACTTTGGAGTTGCCATGAAGGAAGTGACCAAGGGAATTGCTGGTCACGAAGGTGCTGGCAATGTTGTTGCTGTGGGTGAGGGCATGGAGAGCCGCTGGAAAGTCGGAGATCGCGCCGGCATCAAGTGGATTGCTGCGACATGCGGAGAATGCGAGTTTTGCTTGACTGGTACCGATGAGGTGCATTGCATCAACCAAATAAACAGTGGATTTTCCATGCCGGTGAGTTTCTGATAAGGAAATCACAAGAGCTCAACGAGTCAAAGCTTGAAGGCTGGCGCGTATCGGATTGAGAGCGTTGCTGACTCACTGAATCAGGGTACTTTCCAAGAGTACTGCGTTGCAGATGGCCGGTATACCTCAAAGTTGCCAGATGGTGTCTCCGACGAAGAAGCAGGGCCGATAATGTGTGGTGGAGGTATGTGTGTTTCCTCCTTTTTGGAGCTAAAAACATGGTATACATTCAATCTAACGTTTTGAAAGTGACCGCATACACCGCCTGTAAGCGAGCAAACGTAAAACCAGGTCAATGGATTGTGTTGCCAGGTGCGGGTGGCGGTCTCGGTCATTTTGCTGTTCAGTACGCGAAAGCAATGGGTATGAGAGTTATCGCCATTGATGGAGGTGACGCAAAGAGAGATCTTTGCAAGAAGCTCGGGGCCGAGGAGTACATCGACTTCCAGCAAACCAAGGACATACCGGCCGAAGTCATGAAGATTACCGGATACGGTGCTCATGGTGTCATTGTCACCGCCGCCACCAAGCAGGCATATGAATCTGCACCAGCAATGCTGAGACCGAACGGAACAGTGGTGGCAGTTGGTCTGCCGAAAGACCCGACCGTTATTGCCGGCGCACCTCCAATCATGGTAGTAAGTCAAGTGCAGGATCCGATTTCGACCTCGGAAATCAAGCTAATATGTTTTTCTCTTCGTTCTCTAGGCTATGAAACGTCTGAACATCGTGGGCTCTGTAGTTGGAAGTCTCAAAGATGTTGAAGAAGCTTTGGATTTCACCGCGCGAGACTTGGTACATGTGAGTATGCTGTCACAGCGTCCAAGATGTTACTGACAAGAAGCAGCCAATTCTCTCGAAAGGAAAGTTGGAGGATCTGGACGAACTTATGTCGAAGATGAGTGCTGGTCAACTACCTGGCCGAGCAGTTTTGCAGGTTGCAGCATGAGGATATCACAGCTTGTGATTGCAATGAATAGTTGACATGATTCTTTAACCGCCAAGCCAAATCTGTACATTGCCCTGCTTGTCAATTCTGATGCCATCAGACGCTGGCTGTATCTTCAACGTCTGGCCGAAAAACGTATCAAGAACTTGCAAATTTACATTTGTCCAGTCATTGGTCCTTTGTACGTAGATACGGTACTGTATGCTGTGGCGACTAATCGGCACGAGATTGATGTTCTTCATCTTCGGTCCACTGAATGCAAGTCCTTCACCACCATCCATGGTGATATTGAAGGTAAGAAAGTGCATGCTCGGGTTCTCGATCGTGTATGTTAGCAAGTAAGCTTCGGGAAACCCC
>Ga0115846_100435_pt1 | contig 22326 bp, 30 predicted proteins | sample InSIn5gowninarea_2_FD_83860 | JGI IMG/M metagenome (GOLD analysis project Ga0115846, IMG submission 83860) | reverse complement strand
GTACTCCGCAACACTAGTATACTCGCAAGAGTGAAAATGAAAGGACTAGACGGTTTCAAAAACCCAGAGTGAAGTATGTTATTTAATGCGATAATCCCCGCAAAATCTTACCACCGCTTGTATAATACCGGTAAAAGGGTATTACAGGTGCTGCATGGCTGTCTTCAATTCATGTCGTCAGACGTTAGGTTAAGTCCGCTAATGAATGCAAACCTTACTGTTAGATCTACCTCAGCTACGCTGAGGTCCAATAATAACAGTGTATCTTTAAAATAAGGATACTCATAGGACTAAGACAAGCCTTTATGGCCCTTATGTGGTGGGCTATAGACGTGCCACACAAATAATTACAATGTGCTGCATTCTAATAAAAAATGCTAATCATTAACAATTATTCTGTACGAATTGTAGTCTGAAACTCGGCTACATGAAGAAGGAATTCTGAGTAATCATGGATCAGTACGCCATGGTGAAGATTCTATTTGAGATGTACTAACTGCACATCACACGAGGGGAGTGATTGGTTATGCAAGTAGTTTGGCAGAGAATCCAAGTTACGTAATAATCGTCATGACTCTTGTGAAGTTGTAACACGGATGCTGTACGGGAACGTGCAGTAGATTGATAACATCTATAATCCCCCTTTCACCAAAATGTCACCCGATCGGAGATCGGGACCCAAGTGAACATAGTTTAATGGTAGAACACTATTACGTCATAATAGGTGGTGTCGGTTCGAGTCCGACTGTTCTCGTTTATATTCTTAGGTACGATAATCGTATCGTAATATCCTCAAAATATCCAAACTTTACTTAACTTCTTTAGCGTAGCTAAAGATACCGTTATTCTCAGTATCCTTAGTGGATACTGCAGAATAACTTAAGTAAATAATAGACACGAAAATACGCTTAATACAATGAATCTATCCTTAATCTTATTTTTAATCGGTATTTTAGGTTTTGTGCTTAACCGAAAAAATATTATTTTAATGCTTATTTCAATTGAAATCATGCTTTTAGCTGTAACCTTACTGGTCATTATTAGCTCCTTTGGTTTTGATGATATCTTAGGACAAACATATAGTGTTTACATTATCGCTATTGCAGGAGCAGAATCAGCCATTGGATTAGGTATTTTAGTTGCTTATTACCGATTACGAGGAAGCATTTCATTAGCTTAAATGTATCTGACTATTCTAGCCTTACCTTTACTTGGTGCTATTTCTGCTGGTTTCTTAGGTCGAAAAATAGGTGTTACAGGTGCTCATATTGTTACATGTACTTTACTAGTGATGTCTGCATTATTATCTATTGTAGCATTCTATGAAGTAGGATTATCTGGAAGTCCAGTTCATATTTATTTAACTAGTTGAATCGATTCAGAGTCAATGTTAGTTAACTGAGGTTTCTTATTTGATAGCTTAACTGTTTCTATGTTATTACCTGTATTAATTGTATCATCCCTGGTTCACATCTTCTCTGTAGATTATATGGCAGCAGATCCACATAACCAACGATTCTTCTCTTATCTATCTATGTTCACATTCTTTATGCTTGTACTGGTAGCAGGGGATAATTATCTTGTTATGTTTTTAGGTTGAGAGGGTATTGGAGTATCATCATATCTACTGATTAATTTCTGATTTACTCGAATTCAGGCTAATAAATCGGCTATTAAAGCTTTAACTGTTAATCGAGTAGGTGATATGTTCTTAAGTGTAGGTTTCTTTGCATTATTCTGAGTTTTTGGTAACTTAGACTACAGTACAGTGTTTAGCTTATCTCCATTTATTAATGAATCAGCACTTACAATCATCGGTTTACTTTTACTATTAGCTGCTATGGGTAAAAGTGCTCAATTAGGTCTACATACTTGATTACCAGATGCAATGGAAGGTCCGACTCCAGTTTCAGCTTTAATCCATGCTGCTACACTTGTTACAGCAGGGGTTTATCTGTTACTACGATCATCACCATTATTAGAATATGCACCAACAACATTAATTGTTATTACATGAGTAGGAGCATTAACAGCTTTATTTGCTGCTACAACAGGATTATTACAAAATGATATTAAACGGGTTATTGCTTATTCTACATGTTCACAAATGGGATATCTATTTATGGCAGTAGGATTAAGTCAGTACAATGTTGCATTATTCCATCTTGTAAATCATGCCTTCTTTAAAGCTTTATTATTCTTAGCTGCGGGAGGTGTATTACACTCAATGAAAGATCAGCAAGATCTACGAAAACTAGGTGGATTAATTAACTTTTTACCCTTTACATATACAGCTATCTTAGTTGGATCACTGTCACTTATGGCATTCCCATTCTTAACAGGATTCTTCTCAAAAGATTTAATCTTAGAATTGGCTTATGGTCAGTATGAATTTAGTGGTAATGTTGCTTACTGATTAGGTACAATAACTGCTATGATCACTGCCTTTTATTCTTTCCGATTGATTAGTATGACTTTCTTAACCTATCCAAATGCTCCTAAAGGTGATTATGAACATACACATGAACAACCATTAATCGTGGTAATACCTTATGTAATTTTATCATTATTAGCGATCTTCTTTGGATATGTTGCTAAAGATTTATTTGTAGGACCTGGAAGTGATTTCTTATCTTCAGCTTTATTTATCCACCCTACTCATATCACTTTAGTCGAAGCAGAGTTTAGTATTCCACTATTCTACAAATTATTACCTGCTGCAGGAAGTCTTTTAGGTGCTGCTACAGCATTATTACTATATCACCGATTACCGGAATTTACAGTCAACTTAACACAAACTCAATTAGGTTATGCTCTGTACACTTTCTTTAATGGTAAATATTTCTTTGACGTTATCTATAACCATTACATCATCAACAAAGCATTAGAATTAGGTTTAGTAACTTCAAAAGTGCTAGATCGAGGTTTAGTAGAGAAAATTGGTCCATTTGGATTAACAGAATCATTCTATAATACTAGTCGACAAGTTGCTACTCTTGATACAGGAATCGTAACAAGTTATGCACTATATATTATCTTAGGTTTCATCTCTCTAACATTGTTATTATTTGTACCTGTATTAACGGGGGATAATAATTATCAATACACACTACGAGTTGTTTTACTGTTTGTAGCGAGATTAGTAGCTTTAGTTTCAACGCCAACACAATCAGTAGAAAATGCTTAATTTTTTCTTCCCCTTTCCCTAGGTTCAATTAGTTCAACGGTAGAACTCTCGCTTGTGGTGCGAGCTATACGAGTTCGATTCTCGTATTGGGCCCTGATTGAGGATAATAATAACTCTTTATAGAAAAAGTAAAAGAAAGGTCCGAGGTGAATCATTATATGCGCTCTTACAAAAGCAAGTCATTTTATAGTAACTAAGATAATTACGCACTGAACTCTCATATACACCATTTCACATCTTTAGCCAGGACAATCATCTCACATCGGGCTAAAGATCTCTTAGGAATTTTATCGATAAGATGAGTTCATTCTCAGCTACGCTGAGAACATAACAGAACTTGGCCTAGTATTGTCTCAGTCATAAATCCCCAGCTCTCGGAGAGGATCTCCTCGACGGCTGGGGGCCCGTCACCCGATCTGTTCCACCCTAAGGTGGAAGTGATCGGGAACACTGCCGATGTCGAATATTTGGTTATTTCATCACTCTCATGTAGTGAAGAAAAAGGTTCAACTCCTTTCTTCGGCTTATCTAGTTTATAGATTTCTCCAGATCAATGTTTTGATTTATCATTAACTCTTTTAATCTATGCAATCACAAATCACCTCAATAATTCGAGTCTTTTTTGCTCCACTGAAAGTTATTGTTGGTACACCCAAATTTATTTTTAAAACCAATAAAGTTGTTGTACAAGTACCTTATTTTATGCCCAAAGGAAGTCTAGTGGAAAGCCAAATAAATGCATTAGGTACTGCTATTGCAGATTCGGCATCTACTTCTGAGGTAGTAGAATTACGGTTAATACGATTACAATACCCTTATCTAGATAGTTCTATTTTAGCTCAATATTTAGCTCTTAATGCTAGAAAATACAACTTTTTACGAATGAAAAAAAGATTATTTAAGAAAACTCCTATTAGTTCAAAACAAATTAACTTACCTACTTGAATTAGTGGGGTTAAAGCAGAGCTAGCAGGTCGATTGACAACACAACGAAATAGACCTCGAAAGACTGTAACAAACGCACACAAAGGTTCATTTACCGTAAGCAATGAGTTAAGTTCATCGTTAAATTTAAGTCAATATGCTTCTAAAAACAAATTAGGAGCTTATACTATGAAAGTCTGACTAAGCCAACGAGATCATCAATCATAACCCCCTTTTGTAATGAAATATAAGTATCGATCCCAATATGAAATGTATTATCAAGTAATCAAAGTGAGTATTAAGGATATCTAGCAAACATGCTCGAAAGGACGTGTAAACACGAAAAGCATTAGCGACACCAATGTTAACTAATGCAATCCTAAGGTAAACCCACAGATAGATAACCCAGTGAACCAAAACATTGTAGTAACTGGAGGAAAGGAAATCAACCGAGACTCCTAAAGTAGCGGCGAGCGAAATAGGACTAGCCTGATGAATTGCGATTGTCCCAATCGCAACGATCTTTAACCAATCCCTTGGAATAGGTAACCATAGAGGGTGATAGTCCCGTGGTAAAAGAAAGAAAATCAATTGATTATGAGTAGAGCGGCTTATAAGTTGCTCGAAATTAGGAGAGCCATCTCCAAAGGCTAAGTATAGCATGTTTAGCGATAGTGAAGAGTACTGTAAAGGAAAGGATGAAAAGTAAGTAGATGACTGGTGAAATAGAACTTGAATTAATACTCATATAAGCAGTCAAAGCAATATGATATTGTGATGGCGTACCTTTTGCATAATGGGGCAGCAACTTATTATAATATGCAAGGTCTAAAGTTCGTATATTCATCTACGATGAAATACGAACGGCATAATTAGCTACGCTAATTCATTAAACCTAAGCGAAAGCGACTAAACTTTTTGGTGTTAGTATATTATAATAGACCCGAAACAATGTGATCTTACCATGGCCAGGCTACGTTCCCAAGAAATGGGCCGAACAATTGAATGTTGCATAATTCTTTGATGAGTTGTGGTAAGGCGTGAAATGCGAATCTAACATTGTGATATCTGGCATTCCGCGAAATATATTTAAGTATAGTGTTCATGGTGACGATTTCCAATCGTCAGGATCTTTCAACTGGTATAGCACTGATTTACATACCAATTTTGGTTAAATGGGGGGCTGTGAAAAGTCTACCTTTGTAAGTTAACCTCAGAACAGTTTAAATCAACCGTATGAATAAGCAGTCTACTCATGATAAGGTGGGTGGACGAAAGGGAAACAGCCCAGAGTGTAAATAAAGGTTCCAAAACTCCGAACGCAGTGAGGTGCATTAGAGCGAAGTTTAGCAATAGACTGCGTTCTTAAGTACTCGCTTCGCTCGTTTAAAGTTCAGTGAAAATAAGGAAGTTTATCTCCTAAGACAGCCATGAAATGTGCCTGGTAACAGCAATTTTTTAATGAGTACGTAACAGTACAGTGGTCTAAAGCTCCGATTGCTCTTTAGCTACGCTAAAGACGAGAGCTCGGGAGACATGCGCCGAAGATATACGGATCTACGCTTTGTACCGATATTACACCTCATATTATTTAGTATGATGGGTAGCGGAACATTTAGTACGTAAGAAGAATAGTGTTTCATTATTTGGACGTAACTAAAGTGATAATGCTGTCATGAGTAACGAAAAGGAGATTGAATTCTCCTCACCGAATGCGTAAGGGTTTCTACTTAAGGTGGGGTTATTTATAATACCACGGAAAAGGTTCACTTCCTAGAGTTAACACGGTCTCTAAGGTTGATGTGCTAAGGCCATCGCTGATGAGTTTATCTGCAGAACGTCCTGTTTGTTTAATCAGGAACAAGAAAAGAATGCTATATGGCATCATGGTACATGATGCATTACCGTACCCTAAACCGACTCAGGTGCGCAGGTAGAGAATACTAAGGTGAAGAGCTAATATGTGTGAAGGAACTCGGCAAATTACACCCGTAACTTAGAGGATAAGGGTGAGTTAGGGGTCTGGCCTAAGCCGGACCTTTGACTGTCACAAAATCTGGGAGTGCGACTGTTTACCAAAAACACAGAGATTTGCTAATACTAATGTAGTTGTATAAGTCTTGAATTCTGCTCAGTGCTACTGAATAAGATAGGTATCCTATTGAACAGGTAGTAAACAGCGGTCTTAACTATAAGGATCCTCAGGTAGCTCTATTAAATTGGAGGCTGCCCTATAACATTAAAAGAGTTATAGAAGCTTATTAATTGCTGGAACATTCTGAAATAGAAAGGAATGATCAGCAGGTAAATTTTTTTACTTCAGAGACTAAAACAAGCGGTACAATCCAATGATTTTACTATGATATAGTCCAAACTGTGATGCAAATCAGCAGCTAAAAGAACGAGCGAAATTCCTTGGCCACTAATTATGGTCCCGCATGAATGAAGTAACGATGCTCCCACTGTCTCCACACATAGCTCAGTGAAATTGAATTAGCCGTGAAGATGCGGTTTATCCACAGGTAGACGGGAAGACCCTATGCAGCTTTACTATAAGCAGTTATTGTTATTGTTGATCGTTGGGTGTAGATACAGGGTAGTCGACAAGACACAAGTGAAAGACCTTGACCGACCATCGATGATGACTAATCTATACTAGAAACAGTGGCTGCCTGGTAGTTTCTCTGGGACGGAGTTCTATAATAAAGTATCATAGAAGTCCAAAGGTTTACTTAGATTGGAATGAAACCAATTTATTCTGTATAATAATAATAAAGTGTAATAACATAAGTAAGCTTAACTGCAAGACCGACAAGTCAAGCAGATACGTAAGTAGGGTATAGTGATCCGGTGATTTGTTATGGAACAGTCATCGCTCAACGAATAAAAGCTACGCTAGGGATAAATTTTGTCCTGGTCTATAGTAATGTAGATCTGTACATCGGGTGAATTGCTCTATTTAGGTAGAGGCAGTGTGGTTGTAATAATTGCACTGACGGGGAACACTCTAAGACCGAACGGAGTGAGGTTAATACGAGCGAAGAGTTTTAATGCTCCGTTCTAATTCGCAGGGGCCCACAAGACCCTGCGAAGGATCTCGCTTCGCTCGAGTCGAGTCAATCCGCAGCCAAGCTCATAACAGTGTAAATAGTTATGAGAAGGTTCAACGACTAATGGGTGAGTAGCACTAACAATAATCCCAACACGAGAGCCCGACAACCAAACATAAAGAAGGGAGTGTGCTAACAGGCTAATATAAGTATTGATTATAGAAATGTAATCAATAAAATTAGAAATAAGAACTTTATTACGCTTAAGCATGAACACAAAAGTATGAGAATGACGAAAAATTGTGTTAGATAAGGTTGCTAAAGGGAAAATATCTCCCAATGCTCTTTAGCTACGCTAAAGACGAGAGCTTAAAGCTTATAAATCAGCTTTGCCTCCATTGCCTGCTCAACTACTATCAATAGCCATAGGGTTAATGTTGGGTGATGTGAGTTTACAAGCAAATAAAGCTAAAACAGCGTATCGAATGGGGAGATATACATAAGGACTATGCTTTTCATGTCTATGAGTTGTTCAAAATGTATTGTTTATCAGCACCTCGAAAACAAGTGCGAGTTAACAGATTAGGAAATGAAGTCACAACTTGATGTTTCCAAACTGTAATGCATCCAGCGTTCACAGTGTTAGCTAACTTGTTTATTGATAGTAAGGGTAAGAAAATCATTAACGACTCATTGCTCTATGAGATGATAGGTCCCGCGAGTTTAGCTTATTGATTTATGGATGATGGTGGTTTACTTAGTTACAAACCTAATCGGTACGGTATCCAACTGCACACTCAAGGATTCAGCAAAGAAGAAGTTGAATCTCTGGCTAAGTTGCTGCAAGAAAAATACAAATTAGAGTGTTGAACTAAGCTTAACAAAGGTAAATGAACAATAGCTATTTCTGGTAACAGTTATACTGCTTTTTTTGATCTAGTTAAACCTTTTATCCACGAGTCAATGAAGCACAAGCTACCCAAAGGTAATCGAACACAATTCTAGTCTATCCACCTCCCCCTTTACCTTTAAATATAAATTGGTTGAAGATATAGTCTGAACCTTGTAGCAATGCAGGGAGACAGAAACATAAATGTAGCTGTAATAACAAATTTGAACAGGCTGATACCGGACGAGAGTTCATATTGTCTCCGGTGTTTGGCACCTCAATCGGGGAAGTAGTGCAGTAATGTGCTAACAGAAAATGGCTATATGCTGGAACGTCTTAATCCGTAGTCAAGGTTTTGATTATCAGCAGGGAAGTATTAAATAATACCCTTCAACGATCAGATGCCATGTTCCAGGCTGGAATAATATATGATCTAAACCATATTGCTAAGTATGGTCTAATAAAAAAGCGATGTCGACTCATCACATCCTCCCGCTGTAGTAGGTGGGAAGGGTTCGGCTGTTCGCCGATTAAAGTGGTACGCGAGTTGGGTTCCCTTAATAAGGACACTCATTATCACATGGGGTTGTTGCAATTGGCAGCTTGTAACATAAAAGTGAGTCTTTGATTAAGCTGAAGTTTTAATCAACATTATCTAAAACATGGAAAACAATAAACTACCACAACGCCTGCATGAAATCCTTGTTGGATACTTGCTAGGTGACGGTGGAATCTTTTATGCATCTAAGAAAAGTGGTTCTCCACGATTTGAGTTTAGCATGGGTCAAGAACGGGTAGAATTTGCTAAACATTTGGCTTTACTCTTTAAAGACTATGCTAGTAATGGCCTAAAGGAAGTAAAAGTAAAAGCTATTCCTAATGGCTCATTTTACACCTCTTACCGATTCAAAACTCAATCCTTAGAGCTCTTTAATTACTATCGAGATCTGTTCTATGTAACTAATCAGGATACAGGACGAGCAGTAAAAGTGGTGCCTCAAAACATTGCTGAGCTGTTAACTCCTATTGCCATTGCTTATTTGATCATGGCTGATGGTAATTATGATAGAGGACGAAACCGAGTACGAATTTACACCAATAGTTTCTCTAAAGAGGAAGTAACGTTGTTAGCCACTGCTATTCAGCTTAAGTTTGACATCTATGTGGGTGTATTGGCCGATAAAAAGAACCAATATATCCTAACCATTGGTGCTAAAGAATTACCTAAACTGAAAAGATTGGTGTCACAACATATGTTGCCCTCTATGAAGTATCGTATTGGATCATAGAAATAACTACCCCCAGTGATGATAAAAAGAGCCCATTTCGGATGAATTGCAGGAACAACTGATAGGTTTATCTGCATCTACTGGTTTATTAACATAAAGCAGATAGTTCAACGACTAACTATCCGACGGTACAACGCTACCGATGAAATAGTCTGATCTGTGTAGGCATACACGGTTAACATTAATGTCAATACGACGTGAGTCAGTATAGTCCCTATCTTCTGTGGAAAGAATAGTAAAAAAGAGACATCTTCTCAGTACGAAAGGACTTGAAGATACATACCTCTGGTGCATCTGTTCTTGGTAATGACGGGCTTTGCCCGTCAGCTGGGACAGCAGAGTAGCTACGTATGGAAAGGATAAGATCTGAAAGCATCTTAAGATCGAAGCTTTCTCTTAGATACTAAATTTGTAGTAAGAAGCATACTACTTCAAATAACTATAGGTTACATGTTTAAGCACTGTAAGGTGTTAAGCTAAGTAATAGGTCGTAGACCGGCCGTTGGAGGCTTTCAGCCGTCCAACTACTAATACACTATTTAACTTGATAATATCATATTGTGCGTAAACTTAAACAGGTGGGAAGCTGGCCTGGTTTGCTGCCTTCTTTGGGAGAAGGACTTTCTGCGTTCAAATCGCAGTCACCTGAATTCTTTCACCCCCCGTTAATCAGGACGTCGGAATAAGTTGTTATAGCTCAACGGTAGAGCGAAAAGCTGTTAACTTTCAGATCCTGGTTCAATTCCAGGTAACGACTGTAATACTGATCCTCTTTAGTATTCTTTTTTTCAGACCTGGCTCTTGGATTTAAATAACCAGACACTCTTAAACTCAATCTACGATTGAGTATGGTCAATCAGCGGGCCCCGATCTACGATCGGGTGCTGATTACTTAGGAGGTAGAGCTTTATTATAAATGAACAACTTTTTACTTGATCTTTTAGCCTTTGGAGCAGTTTTATCTGGAGTGTTAGTTATTACAGCGAAAAACCCTGTTATTTCTGTGCTCTTTTTAATTTCTGTCTTTATTAATGTAGCAGGATACTTAGTATTATTAGGTGTAGCTTATTTAGGTTTAGCCTATTTAATTATCTATGTTGGTGCAATTGCTATTTTATTCTTATTTGTAATCATGATGTTAAACTTACGATTAGTTGAACTGATTGACACAGGGCAAGAGTATACACAAAATTTACCTTTAGGAGCAATTATAGGTTCACTCTTCTTTTTCGAACTTTTATCTATTGGTGTCAATGGAAATAATGTATTAGAAGAAGGTTTAGGTTTATTCAACTGAGTGAACTCTAGAATCCTAGGTGTTGATGCAACAACAAGAGCTGCTACATCTCATGTACATATAGCTTTTAATCCTGTGGTAGCAGATAATAACTTTACAAGTTTCTTACAAATTGAAAGTATTGGACAAGGTCTATATACCTATGCATCACTATGATTAATTATTGCAGGAGTCATTTTCTTACTTGCAATGGTTGGTCCTATTGTATTATGTATGACACCACACCGGGAAACTGTATAACTGCGTTCTTCCGCCTGACGCTATGCTAGGGCGGAAGTGACATTCTTTAGCTAGCTAAAGCTTAAATTTTCTCCCTTTTTCTGCATACCCAGCTACGCTGGGTCCCGTAACCCGATCTGTTCCACCCTAAGGTGGAAGTGATCGGGAACCAAGAGATGAGTCGGCAGAATGGTTGTGTCCGGGGCCTGCAAAGCTTACGTGTTAGGGTTCGATCCCCTCTTGTCTCTTTCCCAGCGGAGCTGGGGCCCATCACCCGATCTGTTCCACCCTAAGGTGGAAGTGATCGGGAATAAAGAGCATAGTTTAACGGTAAAATCGCTATCTTCAAAATAGCTGTTGTATGTTCGATTCATGCTGCTCTTGATAAGGTTAGTGCTTATCTAATCAACTCTGTTTATATGGTTATCTTCGTAAAAACAACTGAACTTTACCCGCATTAAAACTCTATACCGTTTTAATCAAACTTTTTTAAACCATGTTACAAGCTGCAAAATACATTGGAGGAGGATTAGCTACAATTGGATTAGCTGGAGCTGGAGTAGGGATCGGATTAGTTTTCTCAGGATTAATCACAGGTACATCACGAAACCCTGCTCTACGACCTTATTTATATTTTGGGGTCTAAATTATTATAAAATTGCTGGAACACTCATAAATGAGCAATCAGCAGGAATTCATTAAATTCTTCAACGACTAACTGTAATACTGATCTTAGCTCATTTGATTAGAAGAGATAGTCTCATCTTTATCGAGAGGTAAAGAAAAAAGATCTGCAATTATTCCAATACGCTGTTCTAGGATTCGCTTTATCAGAAGCTACAGGACTATTCGCTTTAATGATCGCATTCTTAATCCTATACTCATAGGTCACTAAGTCAATTTCCCCCCCCCCTTTTCTTCACCAAAAAGACAAATATGCTGGAATGGTAGACAGGCTGCTCTTAGGAAGCAGTGACATTATGTCATACGGGTTCAAGTCCCGTTATTTGTAAAGTCTGTTCAGTCCGACCAGAGGGAGGTATGGGAGAATTGTCCTCTGTCGAACTAGTTTAATGTGCATTGCTAGCTCAAGGGTAGAGCACTATACTTCGGATATAGGTATATTGGTTCGACTCCAGTGTGATGCTAATAGGTGGATAAAAACGGATATAGTATAACGGTTAGTACGACTACCTTCCAAGTAGTATGTGAGGTTTCGATTACCTCTATCCGTATTTTTTGAATGCTTTTAATAGGACTAACTTCATTATTAATAGCGATCCCGCTTTATTCCTCATCAATCACACCAAGTACGGATCGACCCATTACGGCGATTCAATTAACACGAATAACTTCTATTATTTTACTCTTCAGTGCAGCATTGTCTTTCAACGGTCTGTATGTACAGGCAATCGGTTCTGGTTTAGGGTTGTATAGTGGTTTATTCCATGTAACGACTGTAACACAATTTATGGAAATCTTCTTATTTACAGTTGGAGCTTTCATTTTAATGCCATGATCAAGAAACTTTAAAGGAACATCGATTGTACCAAGTATTGCTGAATATCCTTTAATTATCTTATTCACAACCATTGGTGCTTCATTCTTAATCTCAAGTGCAGATTTAGTCTCAATGTATCTATCAATTGAATTACAAAGTTTTGCTGTATATATTTTAGCAGCTATCTATCGAAATTCTGAGTCTGCTACATCAGCAGGATTAAAATATTTCTTATTAGGTGCTTTATCTTCAGCTTTAATCTTGTTAGGTTCAAGTCTTATCTATGCATATACAGGACTGACAAATTTTGAGGGTATTTATATGATTGCATCTGTATCATTACAAGATTCTATCTCTAATGCTGTAATGTTAGGAGTTCTTATTATTGGTGTAGGTTTCTTATTTAAAGTAGCTGCAGCACCTTTCCATAATTGAGCTCCAGATGTTTATGATGGTGTACCTACAATTGTTACAACATGATTAACAGTAATGCCTAAAATATCTATCTTTATCTTCTTGTTAGAGCTACAAATAGGATCAAATTTAACTATCAGCTTAGAAGCAACTAATGTATGAAAAAACCTGCTTTTAACAACATCTTTATTATCTTTAGTTATTGGAACAGTAGTAGGATTAGCACAATACCGAATTAAACGATTGCTAGCCTTTTCAACTATCTCACATGTAGGTTTCTTATTACTTGCTTTATCAGTTAACAGTGAAGAATCAATTACAAGTTTCTTATTCTACTTAATGCAGTATTCTATTACTAATTTAGATGCCTTTTTCGTTGTATTAGCTCTAGGTTATTTAATTCAAGGTTCTGATGTCTCTTTCATTTCACAATTAAAAGGTCAATTCCAAGCTAATCCTATCTTAGGGTTAAGTCTAGCTATTTGTCTTTTCTCAATGGCAGGTATTCCACCTCTAGTAGGTTTCTTTGCTAAATATAGAGTTCTGTATTCAGCGATCGAAAATGGATACTACTTCTTAGCCATTGTTGGTATACTAGCCAGTGTTGTAAGTGCTGCGTATTACTTACGAGTTATCCGAGTTATCCACTTTGATAGACAGAACACTCCCACTTTACAAGGAGGAACACAAAGATTAACAAGTGTACATAGTTATGTAATAGCTGTGTTAACACTCTTTATTCTATTATTTATTTTATCACCATCATTATTATTAAATAGCAGTAATCTACTTGCATTGTCACTTTTCACAGCATAATGACAATGACAGTTTTATTTATTTTTGTTCCTGTTCTAGTTATGATTTTACTAGTACTTAATCTGTTATTAGCAGTCCATAAACCTGATACAGAAAAAGTGACACCTTATGAGTGTGGGTTCAATCCAATTTACGGTCAAGTACGAAGACCTTTTGCTATCCAGTATTATCTTGTCGGTATTTTATTCTTAATCTTTGATCTTGAAATTGCAGTGTTCTATCCATTAGCAGTAACTCTTTACCAGGTAAGTACTTACGGTTTCTGAGTTGGAATGCTATTCCTTATTTTACTAACTATTGGATTTGTTTATGAATACGGTAAAGGAGCTCTTTACTTCACTGACCATCGATCATCTATTTCACGAGCAGTTATCGAACGACCTAACTAACCTTTTCCCCTATTTCTATAAAACTTATAAGTATCAATCAAAGAGGTTAATAACATTTTATTTATATGCTTACATCGTTACTAATCATTCCTATTTTAGGTGTATTAGCTTTAAGTCCGATGCAGGGTGGGTCAGCTGTAGAAGAATCACGAATGAAAAAAGTGGCTTTATTTATTACCTTACTTAACTTTGTAGTATCATTGGTACTATGAGGAGAGTTTGATAGTAACTCAAGTCAATATCAGTTCACTGCAGAGTTTATCCAGTTAAGCTTTTGTCATTTTAATATAGGTATTGATGGATTATCTTTATATTTTGTATTGCTAACAACATTTACAATGCCTATATGTATCTTAGCTAGCTGAGAAAATGTACGACATAACCTAAAATATTTTTTAATTGCTTTCTTAATGGTAGAAACATTCTTAATTGCCTTTTTTGTAGTATTAGATTTACTGCTATTTTATGTTTTCTTCGAATCAGTTCTAGTTCCATTATTCTTAGTAGTTGGTATTTGAGGTGCTAGTGAAACACGAATTCGAGCTAGTTTCTTACTTTTCCTATATACATTATTTGGATCACTATTTATGCTATTAGCATTTTTAGTTATTATCTATAACGTGGGAACTTCAGATCTACAAATGATCTCACTAGCGGACATTAGCTTTGAAAGTCAAAAAATCCTATGATTAGCTATTTTCTTAAGCTTTGCAATTAAAACTCCACTAATCCCATTCCACATGTGATTACCACGAGCTCATGTTGAAGCACCGTTAGCCGGATCAATTGTATTAGCTGGGTTAATCCTGAAATTAGCCGTTTATGGTTTCTTACGAATTCTAATCCCATTATTACCTGAAGCTACTTCATATTTCAGTCCACTAGTTCAAACTATTGCAGTTATTACATTGGTCTATAGCTCATTAACAACTTTACGACAAACAGACTTTAAATGTTTAGTTGCATATTCAAGTATTGCTCATATGAGTGTTGTAGTCGCTGGAATATTTAGTAACACTGTACAAGGTATTGAAGGAGGTATTATGTTATCTATTGCTCATGGATTTGTATCTCCGGCATTATTTATGTTAGTAGGAGGGGTACTTTATGATCGATACCATACTCGAGTGATTCGATATTACCGAGGTATGACAACATACATGCCAATCTTTGCCACAATGTTCTTTGTATTTACTATTGCTAATGCAGGTACACCTACAACAAGAAATTGAGTGGGTGAATTTTTATCACTAAATGGTACATTTATGCGAAGTCCTGTAGTAGGATTATTAATGAGTACTGGTATTGTTTTCTCTGCTGGTTATTCTATCTGACTATTTAATCGAATATGTTTTGGAGCTAATAGCCCTTATCTGTCATATACAAATGACGTAACACGACGAGAGTATATGGTACTTTTAACACTACTAATTCCCACTATTGTCTTTGGTATTTGACCTAATATCATTTTAAACGATCTACATTATAGTGTTTCAACCTTACTATATGTCTAACTTTTATCTTATCCCCCCTTTTTTCCAAATAAATATAAGTATCAACTAAATAAAAAATGTGTTTTGGTGTAATGGTTAGCACGATTGCCTCATGAGCAATAGATCCTTGTTCAAGTCAAGGAGACGCACGAAAGAACTTATCTGGTGCACAGAGAAACAAGTTCAGTCGACAGCGCTCGCGTAGGGTATAGTAATATATTGTACACACTGGAGTAGGGGAAACCCACTGCCATACTCATAAAATCCTAGGGTTTTGTGGGGGGAAATAAGTTGATGACTGAGCTGTTCAATCAAAAATCCTCGTACTTTAATCATCATATAAGTTGGTGATGATCTGGAAAAAGATAGTCGAAATAGACACTAGACATCCATTTTGAATCTGGCTCCAAATGTTATGATACTCCTTTATTGGCCGATAGGGAGTTTATGAAAACGAATCATCTTAACATTTGCATCTAGGTTACATTAAATTGTGCCTACATGAATCATGTTGAACACTTAACCGTGTCTTCACCGAGGTTGGAAGACATACTATAGGGTTAAGACGTCGGGCCAGAGGTGATCTACAACTGCGTTTTTGATACCTTGTGCTCTCTTAATGTTTGGCACGACTTTAGGAGCAGCTTGAGGGTTGGAAACTTTTTTCGTGGAGCAAAGTCCTGATCTGCTGGTGTAACTGGTAAGCACCTCACTCTTTCACTGTGGTAGTATGGGTTCGAGCCCCGTGCAGATCATTATTTAATCTTTAGTTGGTTGCATGAGAACTAACTGCATCAACAATCGGAAAGCCTGATTAGTACAACGGTTAGTACGACTATCTTGTAAATAGTAAATTTTGGTTCAATTCCAGAATTAGGCATTCCCCAGCTCTCGGAGAGGATCTCCTCGACGGCTGGGGCCCGTCACCCGATCTGTTCCACCCTAAGGTGGAAGTGATCGGGAACCTTGAGTGATCGACTAATTGGCAAGTCTCCACTTTTTGGGAGTGTACGATGCTTGTTCGAATCAAGCTCACTCAGTTTAGGCAAAAAAGGAAAGGGAAGGGGTATATAGCTCAAAGGTAGAGCAAGGAGCTTTTAACTCTTTGGTTGGAAGTTCGAATCTTCCTGTACCTAGTTCCACGTCCGCCAGATGGGACATCTGGCTACAAGAAAGGGCATGTAGCTTAATGGTAAAGCACGCAACTTCTAATTGCCTAATGGGAGTTCAAGTCTCCTGATGTCCAGCCGTCATATAGATAGTTGGTCAGCAACAAAGTTCCCAATCGTAGATTGGGTGACATAGCCAGATGTCCCATCTGGCAAAATAACAAGGACTGACCGCCATTGGTGAAGTAACGCATTTGCTAAATGCCTGGATGATGAATCCTTGTGAGTTCAAATCTCACTTAGTCCGTTTACCCAGCTCTCGGAGAGGATCTCCTCGACGGCTGGGTCCCGTAACCCGATCACTTCCACCTTAGGGTGGAACAGATCGGGTACAAAAATTAAATTAGAAATAAGGACCAATTGAATATGCAAATATGAATTTTATCCGATGATGCTACTCAACTAATGCGAAGGACATTGGGACACTCTATCTAATCTTTGCTATCTTTAGTGGAATGTTAGGTACAGCTTTCTCAGTGTTAATTCGAATGGAATTAGCTTCTCCTGGAGTACAAGTACTTAATGGAAATCACCAGCTGTATAATGTGATCATTACTGCCCATGCTTTCCTTATGATTTTCTTCATGGTTATGCCTAGACTTGTGGGGGGATTCGGTAACTATCTTGTTCCTGTACAAATCGGAGCTCCTGATATGGCATTCCCTCGATTAAACAATATTTCTTTCTGATTACTACCTCCTTCATTAATTTTACTATTAGCTAGTGCTTTTGTAGAACAAGGGGCTGGTACAGGTTGAACAGTCTATCCTCCTTTAGCAGGAATCCAGTCACACTCAGGTGGTTCTGTAGATTTAGCTATCTTCAGTCTTCACTTAGCTGGGATTTCATCAATGTTAGGGGCAATGAACTTTATCACAACAATTATTAATATGCGAAATCCAGGTATGACATTACATAAACTACCTTTATTCTGTTGAGCAATCATGGTAACAGCCATTCTATTATTACTATCATTACCTGTTTTAGCAGGAGGTATTACAATGTTACTAACAGACCGAAACTTTAACACATCATTCTATGATCCTGCAGGAGGGGGTGATCCTATCCTATACCAACATCTATTCTGATTCTTTGGACATCCTGAGGTTTATATCTTAATTATCCCTGGTTTCGGAATTGTGTCACACGTAGTATCAACATTCTCAGGAAAAGCCGTATTCGGTTACTTAGGAATGGTTTATGCTATGTTCTCAATTGGTATTTTAGGATTTATTGTATGAAGCCACCACATGTATGCTGTAGGATTAGACGTTGATACACGAGCCTATTTCACAGCAGCAACTATGATTATTGCAGTTCCAACAGGAATTAAAATCTTCTCATGAATTGCTACATGTTATGGAGGGTCAGTACGATATACAACACCTATGTTATTTGCACTAGGATTTATCGCTTTATTCACAATTGGAGGATTAACAGGAGTAATTTTAGCTAATGCTTCTTTAGATGTTGCATTACATGATACATATTATGTCGTAGCACATTTCCATTATGTACTATCTATGGGAGCTGTGTTTGCTATGTTTGCAGGGTTCTATTACTGAGCACCAAAAATCATAGGTAAAACATACAATGAAGTATTAGGACGAATCCATTTCTGAACATTATTTGTTGGAGTAAATGTAACCTTCTTCCCACAGCATTTCCTAGGTTTAAGAGGAATGCCTCGACGAATTCCTGATTACCCTGATGCATATGCTGATTGAAACTATATTAGTAGTGTAGGTTCAATTATTTCAGTAGTAGCTACAGCGGTATTTGGTTATGTAATCTATGACATCTTTGCTAACGGAGAAACAGTTACAGCAAACCCTTGAGCAATCCCAGCATTCTTTACATCAACACCAGAATTCTATAACGGAGCTCAAGCATCAACAACATTAGAATGAACATTAGATTCACCTACTCCATTCCATAGCTATAACATGCTACCAGTACAAAGTTAATTTCAATTTCCTCCCCTTTTCCTTTAATCAAAATATAAGTATCACGCTTTGTTATGTCTAAGTTCACATCGATACCCAGCTTCGCTGGGTCCCTCACCCGATCTGTTCCACCTTAGGGTGGAAGTGATCGGGAATTGAAATAAGATAGCTCTTTTGAGAGAGCCGCTCACTATCAAATCAATATGCCACAACTATTACCTTTCTATTTTGTTAACCAATTAACATTTGCATTCTTAGTTCTAATTACAATGGTTTATGTATTCTCAAAATACATTTTACCTATGTTTACAGAGCTATTCTTAACACGAATGTACATCACAAAACTATAACTTAGGACTCCATCGAAGATGGAGTACCATACCTCAGCTACGCTGAGGAAATACCCTTTATAAATGTAAGAAACCATAACTTAATAACCTTATGTTAAACCACTTTATTGTTGCCTCATCACCCTTAGAGCAATTTGAAACAACAAATTTCATTAGCTTTACAGCACCTATTTTAGGAGATTTTGTTATCTCATTAACTAACGTAGGATTCTACACATTATTAGTATTAGTGCTAGGATTAGGGTACCATGTTTTATCTGCTAACAACCACCGAATTGTTCCAAGTAAATGAAGTTTATCACTAGAATCATCTTATGCTACACTACATGCTATGGTTAAAGAACAAATTGGAAGTGCAAATGAACTGTACCTACCCTTTATCTATGCTTTATTCTGATTTATCCTACTTGGAAATCTTGTAGGTAATGTACCTTACTCATTTGCTTTCACATCAAGTGCTATTGTTGCAATGGGACTGAGTCTAATGATTTTCTTAGGAGTAACAATCTTAGGATTAGTACGACACGGAATCCATTTCTTTAGCTTCTTCATCCCTGCTGGAACACCTATTGCTCTAGTACCATTACTAGCATTAATTGAATTAATTTCATACTTTGCACGAGCATTCAGTTTAGGAGTACGACTGTTCGCGAATATTGTAGCTGGTCACACACTACTTAAAATCTTAAGCGGTTTCCTATACCCTGCTTTAACAAGTGGTGTATTATTATTCTTTGTAACATTAATTCCTATGGCAATCTTTATTGCATTAGTGGGACTTGAAATTGCAGTTTCATTAATCCAAGCTTATGTATTTACTATTCTAACATGTTCATACCTTAAAGATGCGATCGAGTTACACTAACTCTATTGACTTATTCTCCCCTTTTTTCTTTCGCTAAAAGAGATTAACTTAGTGGTAAAGTGGCCATCTTACACGTGGTTTACCGGTGTTCGATTCACCGATTTCTTAATTACATCTAAGATAAGCCTTAGAAAATACAAAAGTAAGGCTAAAACAAACAAATAATTCATGTTCAATTTATTATCTATGATTGCAATTACGATTGGGACAATCGTAACGGGTGCTTTATCTTTAGCATTTAAAGGTTCAATCCATAATGATGCATCTTATCCTTGACAAATTGGTTTCCAAGATGGTAGAACACCTAGCTTTGAAGGAATTGTAGAGTTACACGATTCTATTTTCTTCTACCTAATTGTTATCTCAGTCTTAGTATTCTGAATGTTAGGTTCTGTGCTAATCCACTTTAATAGCAACCGAGCTCAAATTGTGCATAAATATCACAATCACGGAACATTAATCGAATTAGTGTGAACAATTACACCAGCGTTAGTGCTAATTGCTATTGCTTTCCCAAGTTTCAAATTACTTTACCTGATGGATGAAGTTATTTCTCCTTCAATGACAATTAAAGTAGCTGGACACCAATGATATTGATCCTACGAGTATTCCGACTTTATTAATGAAGATGGTGAGTCAATCGAATTTGATTCATATATGGTTCCAGAATCAGACCTAGAACTAGGACAATTACGAATCCTTGACGTTGATAATCGAGTAGTAGTACCAGTAGATACACACGTTCGATTTATTGTAACAGGACAAGACGTAATTCACGATTTTGCTGTACCATCATTAGGACTTAAAATAGATGCGGTAAACTAACCATGCCGCTAACAGGAGAATTGCATAAAAGTATAAACAATATGCAGCGTTACTGTTTGTAGCGTTCAACGACTAAATACCTGTTTATGTAGTATAATCAAACCAATGATTCTACTTATTAAATGATATAGTCTGATCTTAATAGACTAATATTAAGAAAACACAATGACCTAGCTTTACTTTTTTATCTCTAAGAGTTCTGCCTACGATCAACATTCCTTGAAAAGACACGCCGTTAAGAGAGGCAAATCGAAAAGTACTGAAACAAATGAGAACTCACTACGAAGAGAGCCATCCCTTATCACAGTTCTTAAAAGAGCATGCTTCCCATTTGCTGAAGGAGCCAACAGGAGATACTGGAATACCCTCTGATTTCTTTAGTCAAAAGAGTTTAGCTCAAAACCCTAATGTGATTAAGTTAAAAGACACCTTTCATCCTTCTCAGTTTAGTCGTGTTTCTGGTGTTTACTATGCATATACTTCAAATAAAGATTCCGGAATGATGTCAGCCAAATATGTTGGAAGTGCTACGGATTATCAAACTCGATGAGGAAATCATTACCAATCAGTACGAGAAAACAGCTATAGTTTAGTCCATCTTACTATGCGAAGTAAAGGGATGGGTCAATTTAACTGAGTTAATGTTAAAGACACCTTAAACTACAGTAGTATGTTCTCCGATAGCTATCCTGACTTTAAACGAGACCCTATAGTTAATGACATTCTGAAAGCTTTCACACAACATGAAGCCCGACGCTTAGAACAATCTATTATTACTGCTATAAACCCCAATCTTAACAGAAGTAATGTTTGATTTAACAAAGAATGATCACCAGAGTCAATCACTCCTGAAAATAGCCGACCTATTGAAGCCATCTCGAAAACAAGTGGAGAATCTCGATTCTATAGATCAATCCGAGAGGCATCCCGAATGACAGATATCCATACACGAGCTATTGTTAACATTATTAACTATAAGGGGTATGTACGATTCTCACCAGCACTAGAAGATTATTTATCTTTCATAGATCACAAACGAGAAATGAAAATAGGTTCTCCTCATACATTGAGTCATTTGGAGGTTATGAAAGGTGTTGACTATGAATCAATACCAGTAGGGAAAATACATGCGTTTAATGAGGATTTAGAGTTTTATAAAGAGTATAGTGGAGGACAAGTAGCAGGGAAAGATTGCGGAGTCTCTAAAAAGACAGTCTTACGAAACATCAATAAAATATTGACTAACTGTGTTATTGCTGGTGTTAACGTTAAACTCTTTTTTGCTCGAAATACTAGTGTTCCTGCTAGCCCTACTCAGCCTACTCCAATTATTCTTAAAGATGTTCTAAACAACAAAGCTTTTTATTACGGTTCAATTCAGGAAGGAATGCGTGCTTTAGGTATGTCGGAAGGTATGCGAACTAATGCCATTCGAAAAGATTATTTGGGTACAAGCCGAATTTACCATAAACAATGAGCTTGAATTAATGCAAGTGATTGAGAAGGTTCATTACCGGAAAAAGGACCAGAGAAATTAATTTAATATAAGTACTAGCCATTGAGTTAACATAAATGACCAGGCCGATTAAACCAAACATCAGTATTAATCCAACGAGAAGGTGTTTACTATGGACAATGTTCTGAAATTTGCGGAGTGTACCACGGGTTTATGCCAATTGCCGTTGAAGCTGTATCACTAGAAA
>Ga0115846_100430_pt1 | contig 22447 bp, 26 predicted proteins | sample InSIn5gowninarea_2_FD_83860 | JGI IMG/M metagenome (GOLD analysis project Ga0115846, IMG submission 83860) | reverse complement strand
GTCCGATAGCAGTGATATCGGCATCCAGGACGCTAATAATGCTGGAAGTGCGAAGAACATGAATGGACAGGGAGGCCGCCAAAGCAAGTCAATGGACGGAGGCAGGGAAAGCTTCGACACTACTCGGACCAAGGACACGGTGGGTACGATGGATACCAGCCGTACGGACCGCACTAACTGCTGTGCAGCCGGCGCAGATGTCGGTGGCGATGGCGCCGAACATGGTGTCGGCGATGACGTTGCGGACGGAGGCGGTGCCGCGGAAGGCGACGACGACGAGCGAGTTTGTGCTATCGGTCTGAACAAGCTGAAGAAGAAGCTAACGGGTAACATGGAAGGTCGAAAGCCAGGTGTCGAGACAGGTGAGTTGCTTCCTTGCCCCTTTGGACTGCATCGAATGCTAACATATATGTGCAGAAACTGGTTAGTGGGGCACCAACAAGTACATTTATGAGTCGTGATTATCATACCATTATGATTGGCACTTACTAATCTGATCTCGACGAAGCACAAAATGAGAGCACTGGATGAGGGTAAGGCACACCAAGGCAAGCCATGATATACCCTGCTTTGGCGAAGAACTTGCGGTGGACCAGATCAGAGAGCACGAAGCTATGATGGGGATCGACTGATTACAGCGTTTGTCTTGAATTACGTGTAGCATATGCGACTCTATCCCAGTAATTCCATTACCACCTCCCAGCATCCGAGGGGCAAACACCACGTGACACACCCCGAGCTATCCAAGCATTCGAGCATGCACGCATTATTAGGAGGGAGCTGCCAGAGTCCGAACTGCGACTTAGGAGTGATCAATATTAAATGCAGATACAGGACGGAGAAGTGTCGTCTTCAAGACCACTCATCAGTTTCAGAAGCCATCCATGCTATGATCCGTCCGCCGGCTCCAGCGCCAAGATATCCTCCTCCCCAATGAATTGTTGTCCACTCTCCACCTTTTCATCGTAGCCCATCTGCACACAGACCCTTCCCGTAGTCCACACGTTCAACGTCCTTCTCCGGAAGGCCATTGGAGAGTGCGTGAGGCACGGCGAGGTCCGAGCCCAGCTTTATGCGGGGAATGAGGCCTGTCCTTGTCAAGCGACTGATCTTCTGCGTGGATGGCCAGAATAGGAGATCACCTTCCGTCGCCTTACTCGTGGAGGGGAATGTAAGAGTACAATTAAAAGCTAAGCGGTGCGCAGGTAAGACGATGAAAGAGCAGCATCAGTGTCTCCAGTCCTTTCAATTCATTCCTTGGAGATCTTTTAGTTCCGTCCCCTCGTTCAGCATGTTTCACTCATGGGTCATTCGTTATATCGTTACGCTGTGTGCAGGAGTAGCTGTTGCAACGCCTACGAGTATCAATCGTAGAGGTAGGGAGCTCTCTGCATATATTCAAGCAGCTACCCAAAAATACTCATTTCTAATTCATCTCCTCCAGCCGTCACGGACGATGTCTTCTCCAACCTCCAACTCTTCGAGCAGTATGCCGCTGCGGCATACTGTCCAACGAACGGCAACAGCCCAGGCACGAAGCTCACCTGCGTAGTGGGCAACTGTCCACGCGTACAAGCCGCCAACACGACCACCGTTATCGAATTCGAGAAGTAAGTCGACTCACGTGATGCATTACACAGAACATCCATCGATGCGTTATGGATCGTCCAGACAGCTGACCACATCTCCGCAGCTCCCTCATCACAGACGTGACAGGCTACGTATCGACCGACAGCACAAACTCGCTCGTCGTCGTCGCCTTCCGCGGCACCGCCTCCGTCCGCAACGTCATCGCCGACACCATGTTCGGCGCCATCGACACCGACATCTGCGACGGCTGCACAGCAGTCGCCGGCTTCTACAACTCCTGGCGCGAAGCGCGCTCCGGCGTGCTGGCGGCCGTCAAGAGCGCCTCGGCGGCGAACCCGAGCTACAAGATCGTGGCTACTGGCCACAGCCTCGGGGCCGCGATAGCGGATTTTGCGGCGGCGGAGTTGCGGAACGATGGCTACGATGTTGCACTGGTGAGTTGCGCGTTCTGCAATTCCTTCTTCCTCTGGACCATGTAATGTGGGGGTGGGCGGACTGATTCGGGTATTTGTATGTATAGTACACCTACGGATCCCCGCGCATAGCCTCATCTACCCTGAGCGACTACATAACCGCTCAACCCGGCGGCAACTACCGCGTCACGCACTACAACGACGTCGTCCCCCGACTTCCCCCAACGTTCCTGAATTACGCTCATGTAGGCCCGGAGTACTACATCTCCACCAAGAACGGCGTTGCTGTGACGGCGGCCGACATTCAGGTCTTTGCGGACGGCAACGGGAAGCAGGGCAACGAGAAGTTTTTGGTCACTGATGTGGGTGCGCACATGTGGTATTTCAATGCGATTTCAGGATGTAACACTCAAGGGCTGGAGCTGTTTAAGTAGGGGAGTAGGGGGATCGGTCGGATTTGAGGACTGAAGTCAATCGAGAACTGTATAGATGAGCATGCATGGGCCGCAATCGCCGGAGCGCACCTTGATCTCTGCAACCTCGAGCACATCCCAAATCGCTGCTAACATTTGTAAAACGAACACGGCACGAAGGTTAATCTTGGGGCCCGTGGACTGTTCACGTGGTTGTGCCGACATGGACTGGCGTGGTGCAGTGGAGGCGATGAACCAGAGATAGATACAGGGTGAAACGGATCTCTAGTCGTGCAAGCGAAATGCTCGGAGTGAAACGTAGACCCCTGGTTAGCGATCTCGTTTGCTCCTGGACCGCCTCTAGTGATTTCTTGGCATTTGCGGATGGATTTGTGAATGGCGTAGGACGTCGTTGAACACAGGCTGGTGGCGACAGACCGGCTCAAGTCTGTCTGGGAGGCTCATTCACCAAGCCACAAATATAGTGAAAGACGACGCCTTTATGTAGCTCCCAATGCATCCGGCGCCTTCGGCTTGCGGTGAATCTTTGCGAGCCCACATTTGCATTGCATACATTGTTGTACGCTCACGCTCGACCCTTGCAGTCTTGCACTTCCACTCTTTCCACTACTACCTGATCCAACTCTCCCACTCTCACGCCTCCACAGTATCCAAACTTCCTTTCCCTACCGTCCCTGCCGGAACCTCTCCCCTCGCCTCCCTCAACTTCTCTTCGAACCGTGCAAACTCTCTCATAGCCACCTCCTCCTCCTGATCCAGCACCTGCTCGACGCCCTTCACCTCCTCAATATAATGCATCAGCATACTCTCGATCCCATTCTTCAACGTCACCGTACTGGAATCACAAGTCCTGCACGCACCCCTCAACTTAAGCATCACCATGCCATTGCCCGTCTCGAAGCCGCGAAATTCAATGTCCCCACCGTCTTCTTGGATGGCGGGGCGAATGCGCGTCTCGAGGAGTTCTTTGATCATGCCGACGACCTCGGTGTCGTCCTCGTTGTACGCGAGCGAGTCCGCCTCGCCCTGCTGTTCCGCCGACGCATCGTCGCCTTCGCTCCGCGCAACGGTGTTGACGATCGGCGCGCCGCTGCTCACCGCCTCGGTGATCAAGCTGAAGACTTCGGGCTTCACGTGCGCCCACGGCGCCCCGCTGTCTTTGGTGATCGTGATGTAGTCGCCGCCGAAGAAGACCGCGGTCACGCCGTCGACGTTCATGAGCTGTGCGGCGAGCGGCGAGGGGTGCGGCGGCGCGAGGGTGGAGCGCGGATTGAGATATTCGAGGAACGGGGAGGGGAAGTTTTCGGGGAGGATGCGTGAGTTGGGCTTGAATTTGAGGGCCTGTACAGTCCTGTTAGTCGCTCTCGGACTGTGTACGAAGTGGAGTTCGGGCAATGCGTACGTCTGCATTGGGCGTGCTTTCGGTCTGGATGAAGATTGTTCGGCGCGCGTTGCCCACGGTTGGCCGTTGCGCAGCATTAAGTGCAAGAGCAGAGGCTCTTGGTCGCTGCCTTGACGTGTCCGATGCGAGGGTTTGTACATGTGATGTATGGTGGAAGGACCGGCATGCGGACGGGATGGTGGCGGAGGGAATCTTCGAGCGCGCAGCTGGACGAGCGCACGATAGTGCTCGGGCTACGGAACGTGGCAGCGTAGAAGACGACATTGTGATATTGGGTAAGGTTGGCAGAGAGAGGTCGACCAACTACGGGTAGCACTATTATTCCCACAACATGACGTCGGATGATGATTAAGGATACGGTGTCCGGGTGGCGAAGATCCTGCTCACGTGTTATCAGACCCGCTATCGAAATTGAATCACAATGTTAGCATTTGATCAGATTCACTATTGACTGAACAGATGAAAAGGCGACAGTAACAGGGATTAGGATTTTCGCTCCAGGTATCTACACATCTAGGTCTAGGGCATCATAGTCATCAAAAGCCATATTCCCCTTATCATCATGAACACCCTTCGCCCAAGCAATGCGTTTTGCCCCGACTCAGTAGCACGTCCTTAGTTCAGTAAGCTTTGGAAAGGCGCCGTGAATAACCACCCGGCAAGCCCCGGGGATGCAGATCTTGTCGCAGACGCACTCATCGACTGCTAGTATGCCGATTTAGTTGCCGTCCAACTGCGCCTCAATCTCATCCTCCATTTGCCCCACAGTCATGGAGTCGTTGTTTTTCATGCGCTGCAGCTGATCAGACACATACGAAGCAACCTGGGCGTCAACCTCCTTCTTCTTCTGAGCCTCCTCCTCGGACAAATAGCCAATGCTGTTTGAGCGCTTGAACTTCCTCATCTTCTCATCGTCGCCGTTTGCCTCGCCGTTCGAAGGCTCGACGGTCGCTTCATCATCTTCGTCATCATCGGCGGCGGAACGGTGACCCCAGGACATAGAACGGCCACTCGTCGATGACCGGCGAAGGTTAAACGGCTTCTTGCCGTGCTTGGGCTTGGTGAAGAGATCGTCGAAGTAGTGAGCCGCGGCGGTTGTCGGAGTTCGAGGAGTTTGTGGCAAGCGGCAGTTTACACTAAACACCAATGTTAGCATAATACAAGTTCAACGCAGTCGGGGTGATCTACCCAGTATCGTGAATCATCTTTGCAATCAAGCCGGTCCAACCGCACTGATGGCTGGCGCCAAGACCTCGACCAGTGTCGCCATCAAAGAACTCATGGAACCACATGTAGTCCTTCCAATTCGGGTCATAGTCCAGCGTCTCGTTGCCAGCATTGATGGCACGACGACCGTCATCTCCACGAACGAAGAGATGTTGTAGTCTGTGCTGAACCTCTTCCGCCACATGGCCAAGATGCATGTAGTCACCGGATCCAGTCGGGCACTCGACCTGTAGGTCCTTGCCGTAGAACATATAAAATCGGTACAAAGACTCGACCAGCAGGAAGTTAACGGCGAGCCAGATCGGACCCCGCCAATTGCTGTTGCCGCCGAAAAGTCCACTGTCGGAGTCACCTGGAACATATGACACCGAAAAACGCTGACCGTTAACATCCATTGAATACGGGTGCTCCTTGTGGTGCCTCGAGAGCGATCGGATGCCGTGATCGGCGAAGAACTCGCCCTCATCTAGCATACGTTTCAAGATCTTCTTGAGACGGTCCTCGCTGACAAGAGACAGCAGTAGTCGGTCATCCTTGCCACGCTTTGTCATGCTGGCAATGTTGCGCTCAGCTACGTCGTGTCGGTTCTCAATGAACCAGTTCATACGCCTCTTGAAATTAGGGAACTTGTTGATGACTTCCGGCTCAAGCGTCAATGTCGCGTAGAGGGGGATCAGTCCAACAAGGGAGCGCACTGGCATTTGGTGACTCCATGGACCGCCCCAGGAGATGGCATCATAGTAAAAGCCGTCTTCGTCGTTCCATAGCGACTTCTCCTCGCCATCCGAGCGGTACTGCATAGCATCGGAGATCAAGATGAAGTGCTCAAAGAATTTTGAGGCGATGTCCTCGTACGTCCTGCGATGCTTCGCCAGTTCGAGAGCGATGTTCAACATGCACAGGCAGTAGAAGGCCATCCATCCAGTGGAGTCAGCCTGCTCAAGCACACCACCAGTAGGCAGCGGATCTGACCGGTTGAAGAGACCGATATTGTCGAGACCGAGGAAACCACCCTCGAAGACGTTCTTGCCATCGAAGTCCTTCCGATTAACCCACCATGTGAAGTTTAGGAGCAGCTTCTGGAAGACGCGCTCGAGGAAGTCAAGGTCCTCACGGCCGTACATCTTGCGCTCAATCTTGAATGTACGGAAGGTGGCCCATGCGTGCACCGGTGGATTAACGTCTCCGAAGTTCCACTCGTACGCCGGAAGCTGACCATTGGGATGCATGTACCATTCCCTGGTGAAGATGTCAAGCTGCTTCTTAGCGAACTCCGGATCGATCATGGCAAGCGGTATACAGTGAAAGGCAGAATCCCAGGCAGCAAAGAAGGGATACTCCCATGAGTCGGGCATGGAGAGAATGTCGTCCAGGTACATGTGCTTCCAGTGCTTGTTGCGAATGTTCTTCCTGCCTGCAGGTGGAGGCGGCATGCCGGGGTCGCCGTTCGCCCATTGGTCCCAGACAAAGCCGTAGTACTGCTTGCACCACAACATGCCGGAGAAAGCTTGACGCTGGATGTTCCTGAGATCGTCGGCCATGGGCATGGGGCTGATGCGCCAGTAGAACTCGTCGGCCTCGACGCGCCTCTGCTCGATGATGTCGTCGAACAGTTCCTCGTCCAGGTAGCCCTCGTATCGCTTGGAGAAACGGAAGCGAACGACCGCGCATTCGCCTGGAGGCACGCCATCGCCCTCGTCAAACGCATACCATGCGGCCGACTTGGTACCAACGTTCTTTGGGTTGACGGCACCCTCGTCATCGTCGCAGATGCGGTGGTGGAAAGCATCCTTGACGTACGGCTGCTTGTTCTCGCCGTTGTAAAGAGTCTTGTAGTTGGTCTCGTTCTCCGTGAAGAGCAGCTTCGGCTCGATGTCGTTGCCGCTGGGACCAACACCGGGAGAGGGCGATAGCTGGAAATAACGCTCGCCAAGCTTGTGGTGATTTGACTGAGCAGTCGTTGGCCCCACCTGCCGGATGAACGGCTTCTTGCTGTCACGGCCCCAGCCCCAGGTGTTGCGGAACCAGAGGTGAGGGACAATGTGCAAAGGAGCTGGCTCTGGGCCACGGTTGTAGGCAGTCACTCGGAAAAGCAGCTCTTCTGGGTCATCCGCCTCTTTCGCAGTCTCGATGAAGATGTCCCAATACCGGTCGTCATCGAACACACCAGTATCGATCATGTTGTATTCCCGGTCAAGCTTGCCTCGTTGTGCATTCTCTTTGACCAAGTCTTCGTACGGGAAGCGGCGCTGTGGGTATTTGTAGAGGAACTTCATGTAGGAGTGCTGGTCAAGCAGTCAGCAGATGAATCCGAGGTCTTCCAACATGAACGCGCACGTACGGTGGGTGTGTTGTCAAGATGGAAATGGCACTCCTTGATCGACTCTCCGTGGTTGCCCTGAGGGTTGGAAAGACCAAACAGGCGCTCTTTGAGGAAGTCACTGCACGTAATCAGCAAGGTTGCAATTGCAGTCCCCAGAGCGTACGTACTCTTTCTCGTTCCAGAAGGCGAAGGCTATGCACTGCTGGCCGTGAGTATCCGTGACGCCAGCAATGCCGTCCTCACCCCATCGGTAAGCTCTGCTGCGGGCATGATCGTGGGAGAAATCTGCGAGGCACTTCAGGATCTTGTCAAGCTCTCGGGGAACGGAGGTAACGTACGGCTCCAAGCGTCTCCATCGTGACTGCTATTTGTTAGCGTTCCATCTCCTCAGTAGGGAAGTCGGCAATCTCACGAGTAATCTTCGCGGACTATAGTTTAGTGTGGTCAGCAGAGCTTCGGAGCGAAGTACGGGAGGTGTTAAACCCACCAGTAGCCCACTGCCGCTCGGCCAGGTAGGATCCCCAGTGCTTCCAGTACTGCTTGCGCATGCCATCTTCGCGCAGACGTTTCTCTTCCTCGCTGAGGATCTCTTGCTGGGCGACGACAACCATGGTGAACGGTAAGGAGGATTACAGATGCGGAACACGGGAAATTGTATGTTCAGTGAAGCTGCCGAATGATAGTCTCTAGGTCAGATCTGAGGGATATTCAAAGCCGCGGGCGCGAAGCGCAGTGGTGGGGGTCAAATCGGGATGTATAATGGGTACAAGAAGAGGAATATGCAATCAATGCTTGGAGTGGTGGTTGGAGACAGCCAGAGGTGAGGGAGTGGATGGGGGGGTTAACGTGTGTGTATTGCAGAAGAGAAGTTGTGGGAGAGGGAGGATGTTGACAGTTTTGGTTCTTTTTTGCTGGTACTGCAGGAACAAGCGCGAGAGCTCACCCATGTCCCATGCCCTTGAGGCTTATCGGGAAGGCGGCCGTTCAACAGATTTGCATGCTGCATCCAGCAAGCGCGCTTTTTTGACCGCCTCGACATGGAGCAATCGGCCAAAGTTCGCTTCTGGTGCGGTCAGAGATGATTTGGAGCTTCAATCTCGTGCGAGGCAAGATCGTGTGCAGCTGTTGTCAACCGGAGTACCGTACGGGGAAACAGTATGGAATTCTTTGGTCTTTTTCATTCCACAGTCCCAAGTCTTGGTTCGGTCCTTCTGTCAGATCCGCGCTAGGGTATTTACTGATCCACGGGTTCGGGAACTGAGCCACTGCTGTCATGCCCCGCTGTGCCACCCGAAAACACATGAAAACAAACACCGCAACTGCACTCTTTGGTCGACAGAACCCCCTAGAGGCTGCACTGAAAACAAGAACGCTATTGCCGAGAACTGTGTCTTGTTGCTGTGTGGGAGCTGACCCATTCTGCCAGGCAAATGGAAGCTGCAAGTCCATGTCCGGTACTACCCTGCCCTGCAACTGAACGCAGTTTGTATGCGGACGACACTGATACAGACTGGAACTTTTCACCCACGACGTCATCACACTCTTCCACAGATCACTATCCACATGTTCTCCTCGTCCTCTCTGCCGCTTCACTCCAAGCATCTCGCAATCATTCCATGTCTCAGTAGTGCCCTTGTGACACATTGGTCCGAAGTCTGTTGGATTTCATCTCCATCCCCGTTGCGCCCTTTCCTACCCTGCTCAGCCTTACGCATCTCCCTTCTCTACGGAAACCAACTTCTCCGAGTCTTTCGCCGATTCTTTCGCCGATTCTGTCATCGGCTGCGGAGTCAGTGGTGCAGATGTCTTGGCCGATCCATCAAGAATTGGACGAGCCCTTCGCGCGCGCTTCGGTGGTCCTTGCGTGGCAAATGCAGTCGCCGTGCCGTCGCCTTTCAACTTCATGTTGGACATCGGCCATGCCATGGTCCCAGTGGCATCAGAGAAGTCTTTAAACATAAGCTTGTCAGGCTGTCCTTGTTTGGGTTGATGTTGTTTTGTTGTGCATCAACAGTCGTCGACTTGAAGTTGCTGAAGAGGGTTCCACCGGCTCGGCTGCTGTATGTACTTTGAAGCCGCCAAGGTTTCTAGAGTCTATAGCCTGATTAGGAATTGTTGCGGCATTCCTACTGAAGCCTCTAAACAGTGAGTTACCCGATTCGCTGTCAACTAGGTTGGAGCTTTTATCCTTGAATGAGGTTTTTCCTGTCAGAGTTACTCTTAAGCTACCACCGAACGACTCTTTACCGCTTTTCGCATCAGTCGGTTTTTCACCATCGCAACTCTGGCATCTACCAAACCCTGTGTATATATTGTTCGTCTGGACCGAATCGAACCCGCCAGGTGGAGTGTTCGCGCCGATCGGGCCTGCTTGACCATACTTCTTGCTGTATCTATAGGACTGTGCGTAGTCCGTAGTTCTCAACTCGTCGAACGAAAATACCTTGTATCCAGGGGGCATAGCGATGGGTTGGCACTGGCAAATGGGTTGGCCATCTTTGTGAGAATGAACAGTGAATGGAATCCTACCGGTACCCTCATCTGAGGCAGAGTCGCGAAGCTTGGTATGGCTGTGATGTTCGAACGACTGGAAATATTGGTTGCTCCACCACAAACGCTACACAATCCTCAAGTGTGACCCGTGGTCAACAAGCTGTTGTTGGCAGTGGACTGATTATTGTTACGATAGTGATCCTTGGTAAGCAAGTGGCGGTAGTTGACCTTACCCGGTGATCATTGGAGCGATGAAGGAGTGTTCTGTTTCAGGTCCCCAAGTGCACCAAACACGGGCTGCTCGCACTTCATGTGTGCGGTACCCTGCTGTGCCTTCAGGTTGGTTTCTTCCTGCTTACGCTCATCAATTCCGCCTCGAACGTCACGGGCATACTCCACGATTCGGAGTCGCGTTACAGCTGTTCTGAGCACCCAGTGACTCGCGTGATATAACTGACCTGGTTTGCGATTCATCAATCGACACCAGGAACAGCCGTTGCACCTTGACGTGCTCCCTTATATTGAGTTCGTCTGGTGAGAGTCTTGTAGACTGGATGAAGATATCACCGGCACAAGAGAACCCATGATGACGGAGAGTCTCTTGCGGCAGTGGCAGGACCTCTACACATGGTGTAGAACTGATGAGCTCCAGTATCCATGCCTTGTAGAGTGGTTTGGTAGCCTCCTGCACGGTCTTGCTGGAAGTCTCACCAGATTTTGAGCTCTTGTTTTCTTACTGGAGATCGGCAGGCTGTAAGAGAACACTGTCAGTATGTTCCGCCTCGGCCGATTCGTAGTCGAACGGTCCAGCGTATTTACTTCCTCCGAAAGTGACCTGTCGCTGTCGATGGCCCGGAGACTTGGCAGTTTGGACATGGTGGGTCTTTGAAGTGTAGTTCTCGAAGATTGCCCTGTCGAATGCTGAGACCGGATTCGTGTTCGGCACTTGGCGTAAGGACCAGGGGTATAATATCTTGAAACACGCAAGCCTTTGACACTGGAAACTAAAGCAGCTTTCTGGCTAGCAACAGCCGTTGCTAATAAGGAAGTCCTCCCGACAGCGCAATGTGTTGCGGTCAATTTCGGTTGATGTCCCGATCGGTTGGGTGAGCAGCTTGAATACGCAGTGCCTTAGCGAACACCTTATGCGAGTTGTTCTGTGAATCAGCGACGGATTTTGGGCGAGATAAATGTTCGAATGCCCGTCGGCATGTAGTGATATCCCAAAGCTGTGAAGTGCTGCAAGCATTCGTGTTGTGTCGTTGTACGGCTGTTAGTCCGCCTGTTGGCTTGTGAGAGGAGACGTCACGTGTAATCGATGCTACCACTGATGGGGTGCCACTCACCCTACTGTAATGTGTATTCCGGATAAAGAAGACGCATGGCCTTGAGGTTTGAAAATCCACGGCTTTGCATCTCTATGCCTGCGTTGGTTTATGGAGATGGCTTGAACATATCACGTCTAGTAGCCAAGCGTACAACACAGGTGAAGTGCTCAACAATCACTTGACGACCATGTCCTCAAGTTGTAGTACTCCATAGAACATGCCTACTTGGCATCTCGCACCCGGAACCGGGGAGCTGAACACTTTCCCTGGGCGCCGACGGTGGAGAATGTCATCCCACCCATGCAGTTGCATGCCCAGAAGCTCAAGGGAATAGGCGAGGCCTTTCCAAGCCTGCACCGCCCAAAAGGCATAGCACAAGAGCATCTTGAAACACTCAAGAGCCCCCTCTGCGAGGTAAGTGGGAGGGTCGTGCTTGGGAAAGAGGAGATCGATGCTTCGAAGCGTAGCCATGAGTATTTGATCTTGCACAATCAGCAAGACTTCTGGCCCAAGAGCGACGCATGCACTATCTCGTCAAGCGTGATGCTGTCCAGCTCCAGTGTGACAAAGTGCTGCGTCAGAAATCCAGCCCAGCCTTGTGCAATGCCTTCTTGGATGCAGTACACAATTCTTCGGATCATTCATGTCTGATCAGCATCACTTTGGGCGTCGAAGGGCCGTCGTTGGTGCAACCGAATGCGCCATGATACATGTATTTTATCAATCCAGCTGATGCCGTCGCGAGCCGTCAAACATGGTCGCATTCCAAGGAACTTGTTGAAAATACGACGAATGCAGTGGGCCTCAATTTCTTCGTCAGCGTGACAGCAAGCGGATGGGCGGATGAGGATATCTTGTCACTTGGCAATACACACCAAGGGGTGATCAAAATCACTCAGTGTCGCTCATACAACACACAAGGGCGGCCGTGTAGCACGGCGCCAAGTGCTTGAGAGAGCGAGCAAACGAGGAAATGGCATACATGCCCCAGGCACGGCAGCGGAGGCAGCAGCGTTTGCACCCGCCGCCTCTCCTCTGCGCGGACGGCGAGGTCTCAGCCCGCTGGGCACCTTATGTATTTCCGACATCATTGCGAGCTTTCCTCACGTTCCGGTCTCTCGCCATTGGCCGGAAAATTCCAGCCAAGTCCTTCTGTTCTGCTTGGCAAGATGGAATAGAGTCACGGGCCAAGACCACCCAAGCTCCTTGACAAAGTGATCATGTTGGCGTTTCTGGGGAGAGGCAATAATAAGATAACAAGGAGCGGAGCTGCTCTTTCACACGCTCCGCTCCGCCTCGAACCCAGTGATTGCCCGTGTCTGTCGTTGCGACGGCGAGGAAGAGCAGCAGCAGCAGCAGCAGCAGCAGCACTCTCGACATGACCAGTCCTTTCGAGTCCGCCCCTCCGATGGCGTACGCGCCCCGGCACCACGCCGAGCGTTCGCTTGTCGCAAGTCCCTACTTCAACCACACCACGCCGAAACAGCCTGATGGATACGACAGCCCCATCTCGCCGCTTCCGAGGGCATTGCTGTCGCAAAAGTTGCAGGAGAGGGTCAAGCTAGAGCGGAGTTCCGAATGGGTCCGCTCACAGTCTTCACACTCTTCCTTCCCGGATGCATCACCAATATCTGAGCTACCGTCTCGGACGTCATACACAGATGGAGGACGAAGCTCCAGAAAGAGTTCTGCCACATTAGACACAGCTTTCAAAGAGAAGAGGAACACTCGATCTACATCCAGGTCGTTGCGGGATGTGGAGAGGCACAGCTGGAGGTGCTCCAACGATCCCTTCCGCACTCCTGGACCACCGAGTCCTATACTGCGCCCTTCCCGCAGGAACACCGAGAAGAGCCACGAAGATGTGGATCTCAATGCCAAAGCACTGAAGATATTGGTATGCAACTCGAACACAGTTCCCATAGCGAACGCTGCGCTAACTGTACTCCAGCTTTTCCTTTCTGGCCCTGCGGCTCTGCTCTCCTTCTTCGTTCTCATCTGGACACTCCTGGCCTTCTTCGTGGTAATCATTCTCCAACCATTCCGTCTCTGTACCCGAAGACGAACCGTGTGTCAGGACCTCGTTAATTTCCTGTCGCCCCTACTCTCTACCGAACTCCGCCTCATCTACTCTTCCGCATGCACGCCTGAGACTACCTTCAGCGCACCGTCGCTTTTCCTTACCAACCTCCTTGCACCTGTCATCGCCATAGGCGTTATGTTCGCTTCCTGGGTCGCAGCCTTCTTCTGGGTGTTCTCGGCTATACTCGGCGATCCTGGCCCAGAGAAAACGAAGAATCACAATGACGGCAAAGCGAGCGTATTGGGTCTGCGGACATGGTGGGAACGATGGCTTTGCAAGTCTCTACGATGAAACACTCCCGGAAAAACATTCTACGACGAAATGGGCATATCTGCATTTACCAGCCGGCGTTTTCTTAATGAGGGATATTATGGTTCTATACCCACTACGGAACGAGCATGGCGTTGTTTGGGATAGGGTGTTTTAAGCACCTACCTGGAATATAGCGCACACGTTAAGATGTGTGTACTCTAGCGCAATGAGGGTGATTATAGATCCCATTTGGCGGCGTAAAGCAGTCTACGGGAGTATGCAAGAGAGAAAATTACACGTTTCGATCACCCGCATTCATGTTCGCGAACATCACCCAGTGACTTCCACGACTGCATCCGTTCCTTCCCTGGATCTTGAGTTCCTCTAACCCTTCATTTCTCTCAATCCCCGCACTCGACTTGCACAGCTCTTGCCCTTGAAACCCACTATGACGCCGCGGAAGGTGACGCCAGCAACAGGCTCGCGTTGCCTCATGCTCGTGCACTTCTGCTGGGTGACTGGAAACCACACTTACGGCCAGTTGCGGAGAAATGTTTCGGTAGGCGCGCGCGCGGAAAGATCCTGTGCTTCAGGGAACGCTGTGTGGGGGAGATAGTGCATGGGAGTCCATGACGAAATACAAGATTGGGTCTCTTGCTTCGGGGATTTCCAGCAGCGCACTTGAATCGTTGTTTCAACTCCGTTTTAGTGGTGTATCCAAGAGACCTTGATTGGTCGACAAGATGCCGTCTCCACGTGACCGACACGAGCTGACGTCCACGTTTCCGAATCCAAGTCGACCTCTCATTCTACAACAAACGTCACATTTGAACTATTCACACAGACACAAGACAAGAAGGAAGTTGATGCAAATTTTCACATTGAGCTATAGGCCAACTTCAACCTCCCCACCATTACAGCCTTGTGTCTTCAGCCAGTACCACCGAACCTCGTCCTCGTCCGCTCGTCTCGCAAGAAAGGGTATCATGAGCGCTGCGCAATTATGGGGGTGGTAACTCAAAAGCAGCGCGGACCATTGCTTTCGTAAGGCTCGTGTGCCGCAACAGGAATGAGAGTTCTGAACAAGAAACAAGGATCCAGTATTTCACTTCGCCCAGAGTAGGAGTGATTAGCGAGCAAGCGGTATCCAGAAGCAATGAAGCGTTCTATACAAGGGACGCCAGTGTCGGCGCTCCATGTTTGACGGAGTGATTTTGATGCTTGGGCAGCGACCTATAAAGCGTAGAGAAGAGCCATCGCGGCGGCACCGAGGAGGGGAGCACCAGTCTGGATAGCAGCTGCGCCTGGGCTGGGAGCGGCAGACGACGCGGCACCAGCGGCAGACGAAGCAGCACCACCAACAGCGGATGTGGCGGATGAGACAGCACCACCAGCACCCGAGGTCACGGAGGAGGCAACACCACCGGCACCTGAAGTAACGGAGGAGGCAGCATTAGCAGCTCCAGAGGTAACGGTGGACGCAACACCACCAGCTCCCGACGTTACAGATGAGGCAGCATTCGCAGCTCCGGAGGTAGCAGAGCCGGCAGCACCAGACGCACCAGATACTGCGGAGGAGCCAGCACCGGCGGCAGCAGAGGAAGCAGAAGCACCAGCACCGGAAGCGCCGGACGCAACGGAGGAGGCACCACCAATGACACCTCCAGCACCAGCGAAGATGGTCGTCAAGCCAAGGGTGGTAGGAATTGCGGAGCCAGCAGAATCCGTGACGGTAGAAACTATTTCAGAAGTTGTGATTGCAGAGCCAACGCCACCAGCGAAGATAGTCGTGGAGCCGAGGGTCGTAGGAATCTCAGAGCCGGCGGAGTCGGTGACAGTGGAGACGATCTCGGAGGTTGTAATAGCAGAAGGCGAGCGGGAGGAGGAAGCACCACCTGCAGCTCCAGTGCCAGAAGCGCTCGCGCTGGACTCAGAGACCGAAGAGGCGCTAGCGGAAGCACTGCTGAGCACAGAGAGGGCAGAACTTGCAACCGTGGACGAAGCGCTGGCCGCGCTAGAAAGAGCAGCTGTGATCGCGTAACGTCAGCTTCGGTTGCATAAGATACAAATAGTTTTTAGTGAGTTGCTTACATTCACAGTACTGGAGACCGAAAGCAACGACAGCAGCCTGAGTCTCGGCACCACAAGCCTGACCAGCGCAATCCCTCAGACCGAAGCCGAACGCAGAATTGGAACATAGGCAGGCGGCGTCGGCGTTGGGGCAGCCAAGACTGGAAGCCTGACCTAGCATGTTACTGATGCAGGTGTTCTACCAAGACCAGTCACGTCAGTAAAATGAGCGGGAAAGAAAGGTGTCTTGCATCGAGTGAGCAGACTTACGGCGCAGGCTCCCAGGTCGGTCTGAGCAGAGACATAGGTAGCCGCAATGGCGAGGATGGCGATTGACGACTTCATTGTGATGTTGATGTGCAGTAGGACTTCACGTCGAAGTGATGTTGACTAGAGGATACGAGGGTTGAGATGATCGACTGAGCAGAGGTGAAAACAGGCCGACAAGTGAGGTTTTCGGGGGAGAGTGGTAGTTAAAGTTGGAAATGAGAAGAAGGGAGCAACGCAGAAGAGAGATTAAGAGGAGGGTTGGCTGGGCGGCTAACACTTGTGCGCGCCGTTGAGCTAGCGCGATCGGGGGGGGCTTTTGCTTGACGTTGTGTGTGCGTGTTTGTGTGTGTGTGTGTGTGTGTGTTTGTGACCAGCTTCCAACTTTTTGGGCACACGGCAGGAAGCTGGAAGCCCTCTCACGCGTTTTCGCCGGCTTCAACAGGTTTGTTTGCATCGAGCTTGGAAGTCCCATAGCCTGAGGATCGTCCCTATCGCATGGATCCAGCAGGTAACGCTTGCCTGTATAGGGTATAAGTTTGGTGCAGGTTCAGGCATCGGCCCGCCACGAAGCGAGGAGATCCAGGCACAGAGGTGGACGGGTAGGGGGGTTCAGACCCGGGTACGAATGACTTTGGTGGCTAGCAGAACGCCACGACGAAGGTTCGATATGCCTCGTTCATCACTGCCGTCATTGTGGGTTCCAGTTCGTCAGGAGTTTGAATTTCGCACGTTTGGCTTGCCCGCTTAGCTTGACTCGAGCTCAGTGAAGCAATTTCACGATGTCGATGGCGCGGGTTCATAGCTCCGGCGATTGAGAGCAGTCACAGGTTAGCTAAATGAGGTAGAAGGGGCAGGTCGTCACTGGAAAAGGGGGTTCGCCATGACTTCATCTGTGTCCCGCGCCTTCATTACTTTCCGCGTGCCAGTCCCTGCAAGTCGCGATCCTGTGCAATCTGGGGAACAACAAACCCCAGTCCAATTGCCCATGCTGGCAGGCTTGACTGTGCAACACCATGCTGTGTTCCATGTGGCTCATAAACGCGCAGTAGCCAATGGCGACGGAAAGTCCCACCATTTCTTCGACGCTCATCACCCTGCATGAAAACAGCGTACCATTGATTACAGCGGCTAAGGATCATGGGAAATGCTAAAACACCCCCCGAAGAAGTTACTTTCTTTCACAGCCACTCGAGTTTTCAGGGGGGGTGCCATCGACCGAGCAGTCTAGATGGCGGCTTGCTCCAGCCACTTCCGTCGCTCCGACCAATATCATCAGGAGCACTCGCCAAAAAAAATCGACGACGCAACCGACATGGTTTGGCAAAGTGCTGCTCGAGCCTGTCGAGCTGAAAAAGTCCCGGGGGGGGCGCTCAAAGCAGGTTTGGGGGGAAAGCAAGCGACCTGAACAACACACCCGCAGGAAGGCCGGATCTTCAGCGCGGGCTCTGTCGTCACGGCCGCGCCAGCCACCGATCTCGCCTACCGCGGGACGAAAGCCACGGAAAGTCGAAAAAGTCCACGGAGTCTCTCCGAGTAGGAGCAACGTCCTCGGCTTGCTTGCCCGTCCGGTCTTCGTATGCGGTCATTGGCACGTTGGCTAATATCCGAGAGGATCGATGTACATTCGGGATCCATCGACGTGCAAGCCTCCTCACGTCGCCAGATTTCGAACATCCACCACGGTATCGAGAGCGCCGGCCGATTTGGAAAGTATCACACTTGCCCAAGTGCGCGCGAAAGACTTGTGTATTGTACTATGTGACAGTAAAATCTCCGCCAGATGCTAGCCTTGCTATACATGTAGAGGAAGGGTCTCGAGTATGCTTTGCTTGTTATACTTTGTGCAGATGGATTTATGTTGCCGAGGACTTTGCAATAATATGAATGTCGGAGTATCGGTCGATGTGACCACTTTCCACACGCATCGGTCCTGTCTGCCAGGCCAAAACGACCGAATAATCTCGAACGAGTACCTTCCCAAGAAATCGAGCAACCGCACCAAAATCCTCCATCAAAGGCGGGTTTCCAGGATAGGTTCCTGCACGTCCTCGCGGTCGATACTGTCCCGTGATGGGATTATGAATTGTTTTGTCACTCGCACGCCCAGCAGGCAAAAATGCTTCGTTTACAACCTCCTGCCAACGGCGCCCTCTTCTTCATCTCCCGCTTCCGCCTGCTCCGTCCAATGCCTATCCTCCGCACTTTCGATACACCTCATGTTCGCCTTCAACTTGTTAATCGTCTCCACGTACTCATCATACGGATCCGAATCATATACAATCCCACCCCCCGCCTGCAAATACGCAACACCCCCCTTAACCAGCATCGTGCGCAGCGCAATACAGGTATCCATTGCGCCCTCTCGTTCGTTGCCATTGCCATCGACGCTGTTATACCCAAAGTAGCCCACCGCGCCTGCGTACACACCCCGCTTTTCCTTTTCCAGCTCAGCAATCAACTCCATCGCTCTCACCTTCGGCGCCCCACTCACGGTGCCCGCCGGGAAAATACTCCTGAATGCGTCGAAGCGCGTTTTGCCCTGTCGCAGGACGCCTGAGACTTCGGAGGTGAGATGCTGCACGTGCGAGAACTTTTGCACGATCATGAGGCGGTCTACGCGCGTCGACAGCGGGTCGCACACGCGGTTCACGTCGTTGCGCGCGAGGTCGACAAGCATGACATGTTCTGCGCGATCTTTGAGCGAGTTACGAAGCTCTTGGGCCAAGGCTTCGTCTTCCTCGGCGGACTTTCCGCGTTTAACCGTGCCGGCGATGGGGTGAGTGATTATGCGGCCTGCCTCTGCTTTGACCAGTAGCTCCGGACTTGCGCCGACGATTTGGAAGTCCTCGCAGTCAACGAAGAAGAGGTACGGTGAGGGGTTCACGGTGCGGAGATGGCGGTAGATGTTGAAGGGGTGTAGCGAGGTAGGTCGTGCTATGCGCTGTGAGGGGACCGCTTGAATGATGTCGCCTTTGGAGATGTGCTCTTTTAGTCGTCTGACGTGTGCCTCGTAGCCAGACTGTCCGATGTTCGATGTGTATTCGTTGCCTCTCTGTATAGGCTGTTGTTCTGGTAACGGAATGTCTTTGCTCTTGAGTATCCTGACGACTCTCCTCAGCTCTGACTTGGCCTCGTTGTACGCCTTTTCCAGCTCTTCTAAACGCCCCGGTACTTGTACATATGTGATGACCTTGACCACTTGGAAGAAATGGTCGACGGCTATGATTGTGTCAAATAGCATAAACAAACTCTCTGGTATCTCCAACACATCTTTCATGTCTCGTTTCGTCTTCGGTTCGAAATACTTGACGCAATCGTAGCCGACATATCCAATTGCGCCGCCTGTCAAGGGCGGTAAGGCTAGGCCGGGTATTGTTGCAACGCGAGATCTTGAGAGTTCGGCGTTTAGTGGAGGTAATGGGTCTTCTGCCTTGCCATGACCCGGTCCCGACTTCAAAACCTTCCTAGGAGCTAAGCGGTATGGTCAGGCGGTGCGGTACTACGTGGTCGATTTGCACATACCAGCACCCACGAAGCTGTACCTCCCGATTGTCTCGGTGGTTGCCGCGCTCTCGAACAGAAAGGATAGCTTAGATTGCGATCTGCCGTCTCTTCTCAGCGCCCTGTAAACTTGCCCTCCGTTGGTGACTCACTGACCGGGAGGAGATCTTCAGGTAGATGGCGGAAGGAGTCAGAAGCTCGGCGGAGATGGTCTCGCATAGTGGAACGAGGTTCGGCGGATTTGACGTCTTAGATGCGGTTGTGAGGACTTCCTGGACCAGGGCCAACGACGGCTGTACCCCAAGCTGTTCTCCGTGTTAGCTGCAAATTGGTCTGTCGCAAGGTCGCGCGCTCACTGTAGATGCCATCAAGGAACAGGAGGTGATGTGTGGGAGACGAGGGCGAGAGTAAGGTGACGGCTTGCTCCGTAAGCGAGTGGGTACGTGTTTCTTAGCAGAGGAGATATGGTTCCCGTCAGGCACATTCCTCCCGAGATTTTCGGGGGGGGGGCTGGGCTTGGCTCTGAGCCGGGCCGGGTCCCCGCGAGCCTGGAAAGCACCCTTTATGATCCTCTGCTTTAGTGACATGCGCCCCCCCCCCCCCCCCGCGGTCGCAAACTGCCCCACTGCCCACTGCCACTTCCTTCACGCTACCCAGCCTTACCGCAGCGAGCCATGTAACACCCACCTGGGCACTACTAGAACACCTTCCGCCCTTCTGCCCTCTGCTTGTTCTCTCCACTCGCCGCGCCTCCTTCGCATTCTGCAATGCGCGTCGCTGAATCCACAACATCCCTCACCATCGTTGCGCATTCGACTCGATAATGGACCACCACTTACAAACCCCGCGCATGCCCCGTACTCCCGACTCGCAGCCCCCCTCAGCTCGCACTCGACTCTTCGACTCGCCTTTCTCCGACTACTACACCGATGTCGCAAACTCCCCAGATCTCTTCACTTCAGGCTCTCCGGCGCAAAAGACTCTCCTCCACCGGCTAAGCGATCTTAGGGCGCAGATCATCCGTCGCAACCCGAACGATCAGGTGGCCGTCGCTATCCACTCTAAAATTGATGCAATCGAGTCTATACTCTTTGCGCCCGAGTCGCAATCTCGTAAACCCGCCGAGATTGACGACTCGGGCCTCTTCATCGACGACGAAGATAGTGACAATGGCTTGGGGATTGGACCGGTGGCCGACGAGGATGCGCATATCTTGAGACACGCAAGTTACGAAAGCGACGAGGAGGACTTCACCAACACTACAAACGACAACCCTCTGCCAGAAGTCGAGGAGGTACTCGCGCGCGTCACCAAAGTCAACGCCGTCCTGCGCGAGCGATATACCGAGCTAAAGGCAAGTTAAACTTGCTCAGAGCGCGAGTCTGCGACTGACAATTCTGTTCAGGACAACAACCGATCTATCGAATCCCTCCTCGACGATGCGAACGGCAAGATCCTTGCAATGACGACCGAGAACGATCAGTTCCGCAACGACCTCTCCTACAACCATTCCGAACTCCTTTTCCTCAAGCTTCAGCTCAAAGCTCTCGAGGTTCAAGCCGCGCCCGTACTCGACCAGTCGCAAGACAAGTCGCTTCTCGAAGGCATTGAGCGCTGGAAGGACGATTGGACAGCTGTGGACAAGCGTTTCAGCGGTCGGCGGGCTTCGTATGAAGATACATACACCAAGCCAGCTGGACGTGGAAACAGTCCAGATGGCTTCACCGAGGTCCGGAGTGAGCGCGGAGACAATGGCCGGATGCAGCGTGTGATGACCAGGAAGATCCTGAGCATTTCGCGACCATTGCCCCAGTCTAGAAAGCGCTCGTTCATTGTGCGCACAGCTTCTAATCTGCAGGGAGAGTTGTCACCTGCCACACCGAATGCTAGCAGCCGTGACGAGCAGGCAGCCCCGACACCAGCAGAGGCCCGCGCTTCGTCCTCGACAGTCTCTGGAGGTCACTTGGTCAACGGAAAGGAGGAGAAGACCCCTTGGCAGGAGCTGTGCGATTCTGTCATTGATTGGTGCGGTGTTCGCGACCCAGAAGACTACGCTTGGAAGGAGTCAAGTGTTCGAGCTACTGGGTGATGAGCTGGTAATACGAGCGTATTGACGATAATGGAGAGCATGTTGAATGAGCGACAACGTCGAAGTTGAAGGGACTGAGCTTCGGGGAGCTATCACTCTGCCCACGTACCAGGAGATTTTTTGTATATTGTAGGGTCCATCCGCTTTGGGAGTATCAGGCGTAGCCATTATTGGACTTGGCTGGGTTTCAGATGATACCCGTACTTGGACACTATAAAGGGAGCGATTGATTGTTATGAATGACTTAACATAATACCCACCTAGCAGTAGCATACAAGGCAAATATATGCACATACCAGATCAAGTCATACCGTAACAGAAAATATGCAGCCGCTCGCTTCCGCCTTCCCACCACCCCACCATGCCCCTCAATTCCCAGGGTCTCCACCATAGCATGAGCTCTTATGCCCGAGCTCTTGCAAGCTTCAGACTTTCCAGCTCCCTTCCCGCTCCCAGTCTTTATCTCCACAAGCTTGTGCATGACGATGGCGACACACTCCCACGACGGCAGCACCACGCACGCGCACGACCACAACGGCGCCGCCGTCGACCATGGCCACACGCACGAGATACTGGACGGCCCCGGTTCATTCCTCGGACGTGAGATGCCAATCATAGAGGGCAGAGACTGGAACGAGCGTGCCTTCACGGTCGGAATTGGTGGGTATGTCCCCGTCCCGCACCGCCACCCGAACGTATCACGTGCAATTAAAGAGCATTGAGGAGTCTGTGTCGAAATCGCAAAAAGGCGTACAGAACTCAGCGGGGTGGGGCGCTCCGCTTGCACACGCAGAGTTGGATGGGTATGAGACAGAGTGGTTGACATGTGGGGTTGCAGACCGGTAGGATCGGGCAAGACGGCCCTCATGCTCGCCCTCTGCCAGCGCCTGCGCAACGACTACTCCATCGCCGCCGTCACGAACGACATCTTCACGCGCGAGGACGCGGACTTCCTGCACCGACACAGCGCGC
>Ga0115846_100427_pt1 | contig 22637 bp, 15 predicted proteins | sample InSIn5gowninarea_2_FD_83860 | JGI IMG/M metagenome (GOLD analysis project Ga0115846, IMG submission 83860) | reverse complement strand
CGTGGCATAAGGTAAAGGGCATCAGGCATGGATAAGCTTCGCGTCAAAAACTCCGGTTTTGTTAGTTTGGTAGTAGGAGCAAATGCTTCGCACGCGAAAGGTGAGCCCTTTGTTTTGTTTTTATTAAGAGGTTTTGTTTTTATTAAGAGGTTTTGTTTTTATTAAGAGGAACAAAGAAGCACAAACCGGTTCTTGAAAATAATTCTTTTAAAAAAGAGAAACAAAAAAGAAACTTGGTATCCCTTGCGCAGCTATTATCTATGCTTTTAGTGTCCCTTATCCTGCAAGGATTTTAACAAGCCAAAAGGCGCATACTGCTAGCCCCTTCTTTCTTATAAGGGAAACCAAATCGAATAATTTTAAAAAGAGCTGAGTTAAAATCGAATAGTTTAAAAGCGAAGAAGGGACAATCAAAGCGTAGCTTTTTTTTGATAAAAACTAAAGAAAAACCTCTCGACGAAGTTCTTATCGATTATTTAGTTTTTATCAACAACGTTCAAAAAAAAGCCATTCATGCAAGCTGTTAAAATCGAAGATTTTAAAAGCGCTTGATCTTGTGCGAAGCACAAGCATGCATGCGCGAAGCGCATTATTGTCCCCCTACGGGGGACCATGGTCACTGATGCCCTGCTGACAAAAACGTAGTTTTTGTCAAGCAAACGCTTCGTATGTGACAATCTTGTGCTTCTTTTAAAATTGAAGATTTTAATAAGCAAAGGGACAAGCATCAAGCGCAAAGCGCTTGCATGGGACAAGAAATTTTTGTTAAAGTAAAGATACTTGCCTGTACAATTTAATTTATGAAAATTGAAACTAGAATAGTATTTTTTATAAATCAATTGAAAGTTTATTTAAATAGGAGAATTTTTTTTTTTAAAGAGGTTTTTTCTTTTGCTTTATTTACATTATTTGTTGGGTTTTTGATTGGAAATCTTTTTGGTACTTTTTTGAATACAATACGTTATTTTATTTTTTGGGATGGTTTAATTATTTTTATAATATTATCTATTATGGAACTATTAAATTTTATTTTATATAATAAAGCAAAACGTTTTTTTGTAATATCTCAAAAGATTTCGTATTATCCCAATAATCAAATTATTTGGAAAAGTCTTAATTATTTAAAAATAGGAATTATGTTTGGTTTTTTTATTGATGCTTTTAAAGTAGGGAGTTAATTATTATCTTTTTGAAGGCTTATAAGGCTGATTCTATGCGCAGCTAAGCTGGTTAAAATCTTCGATTTTAAAAGCATACTGCTGTTTTCAAATCTTTGATTTTAAAGAGCAGTATGCGCTGAAGGCTGCGCTAGCAGTATGCGCAGCTTGGCTGCGCATAGGAAAATGGCTTGTTAAAACCGAAGGTTTTAAAAGCATAGATCGTCAGTGTAAAAACTTTTTAGCTTAGAATATCAGTGATCGTGTCAGAAAGTAATAAGTTTATAAATATAAATATTAAACTTTATAATACAAATACTTTTAAACAAATAATTATTCAATTTTTATTAAATTCTGCTGTTAAAACAATCAGAAACAATAGAAATTTTGCATAAAAATAAAACTTTTAATATTTACAAAAAAGAGACTTTTATTTATTTGCTTAAAAAAAAAATAAAATAGCTACTCTACTTCTTTTCTTTACTAAATTTTGTTGTAAAACAAAGTATAAAAAATTAGTAGTAATGTTAAAACTAAATAGTAATTTTATTTTTTTTGTAAAAAATAATGTTAGATGTGATTTTTTTATAAAAAAAAACAAAACTTTCCCTAGGCTGATTCAAATCTTCGATTTGCAAAGAGCAGTATGCGCAGCTTGGCTTGTTAAAACCGAAGGTTTTAAAAGCATAGCTTGTTCTAAGTTTTACGTAGTAAAACTAAGTTTTCCCGAAGGCTTATGGTTTTACTACGTAAAACCAAATAGCAGTATGCGCCTCCCTAGTACTTGCTTTTAAAATCCTTGCAGGATTTTAAAAGCAAGCTTATGGCGCAAAGCGCAGCAAATCTTCTTGATACTTTTGGAAAAGCAAGCAAGACTGCGCAAGTATAGACCGCGAACCAACTCGTGGTACTTTCCCTTTCGAAGCCAGTATTTTTTTACAAAAAAAATAGAATTAACATTTTTATATTTCGTGATTATTTTTTTTTTAACGATAAAACTAAGGCTGATTCAAATCTTCGATTTGAAAAGAGCAGTATGCGCCTTTTGGCTGCGCATAGGGTGTTAAAATCGAAGATTTTAAAGAGCAATATGCAAGCGCTTTTTTTTTTAAAAAGCATGCAAGCGCAAAGCGCTTGATTGTAACCTTTCGGGTTACCATGATAGCTGCGCATAAGAAAATCCCTTCATAGGAAACAAAAGAAGGCTCCTTTTGGTCTATGCTTTTAAAACCTTCGGTTTTAACAAGCTTGGCTTGTTCTATGCGCAGCCAAGCTTGTTAAAACCGAAGGTTTTAAAAGCATACTGCTCTTTAAAATCGAAAATTTTAACAAGCAAATCTTCGATTTGAAAAGCATAGAAAACTTGCTTTTCCTTTGTAAAAGGCTGCGCTTTGCGCTCCGCGCCATAAGCTTGCTTTTAAAATCCTTGCAGGATAAAGGACACTAAAAGCATAGAAAATTTTAAAATAAGTTTTATTGAAAATTAAAAAAAGTAATTTTGGAGATTTACGCTATGACTATAGCAATTGGTAAAACTCAAGAAAAAAAAGGTTGGTTTGATTTAGTAGATGATTGGTTACGACGTGACCGTTTTGTTTTCGTAGGATGGTCAGGTTTATTATTATTTCCTACAGCTTATTTTGCTTTAGGTGGGTGGTTAACTGGAATTACTTTTGTAACTTCTTGGTATACTCACGGTTTAGCAACATCTTTCCTAGAAGGTTGTAACTTCTTAACAGCTGCCGTTTCTACTCCAGCAAATAGTATGGGTCATTCTTTATTATTCCTTTGGGGACCAGAAGCTCAAAGTGATTTTACTCGCTGGTGTCAATTAGGCGGCCTTTGGGCATTTGTAGCTCTTCACGGAGCTTTCGCTTTAATTGGTTTTATGTTACGTCAATTTGAAATTGCTCGTTCAGTAAAACTTCGTCCTTATAATGCTATTGCGTTTTCAGCACCTATTGCTGTTTTCGTTTCTGTGTTTTTAATTTATCCTTTAGGTCAATCAGGTTGGTTTTTTGCTCCTAGTTTTGGTATTGCTTCGATTTTCCGATTTATTCTTTTCTTCCAAGGATTCCACAACTGGACTTTAAACCCTTTCCACATGATGGGAGTAGCGGGTGTATTAGGTGCTGCTTTACTTTGTGCTATTCATGGTGCAACTGTTGAGAATACTCTTTTTGAAGATGGTGATGGTGCTAACACTTTCCGTGCATTTAACCCAACTCAAGCAGAAGAAACTTATTCATTTGTTACAGCTAATCGTTTCTGGTCTCAAATTTTTGGTGTAGCTTTTTCAAACAAACGATGGCTTCACTTCTTTATGCTATTCGTACCAGTAACTGGATTATGGATGAGTGCACTTGGTGTTGTAGGTTTAGCTTTAAACTTACGAGCTTATGACTTTGTATCTCAAGAGATTCGTGCAGCAGAAGACCCTGAATTCGAAACTTTTTACACAAAAAACATTCTTTTAAACGAAGGTATTCGTGCATGGATGGCTGCTCAAGATCAGCCACATGAAAAACTTGTATTCCCTGAGGAGGTATTACCACGTGGAAACGCTCTTTAATGGTACTTTAAGTGTAGGCGGTCGCGACCAAGAGTCTACAGGATTCGCTTGGTGGGCTGGAAACGCCCGCTTAATTAACCTTTCTGGTAAGTTGCTAGGTGCGCACGTAGCGCACTCTGGCCTTATCGTTTTTTGGGCAGGTGCTATGAATTTATTTGAAGTAGCACACTTCGTTCCAGAAAAACCTATGTATGAACAAGGTCTTATTCTTTTACCCCATCTTGCAACTTTAGGATATGGGGTAGGGCCTGGTGGAGAAATTATTAACACTTTTCCGTATTTCGTTTCCGGTGTACTTCATCTTATTTCTTCTGCAGTTTTAGGCTTTGGTGGAATTTATCACTCTTTGATTGGTCCTGAAACTTTAGAAGAGTCTTTTCCGTTTTTTGGATATGTTTGGAAAGACAAAAATAAAATGACTACTATCCTTGGAATCCATTTAATTATTCTAGGAATTGGTGCTTGGCTTTTAGTATGGAAAGCACTTTACTTCGGTGGGGTTTATGATACTTGGGCTCCCGGCGGTTTGTTTTATCATGGCTGCCTTTCATAGAAATATGATTTTAAAAATCTGTCTAAACGGGGAACCTCTTATTTTTAAAAGACAATCCCGTACTAAATTTTTTCTAAAAAATAGAATAACACGTCTATGCTTTTCAAATCGAAGATTTGCTTGTTAAAATCTTCGATTTGAAAAGCATAGAACAAGCCGTAATACTTGCTTTTCTTAGTACTATCAGAACTTTAAATAAAGTAGGCTTGTTAAAAAAAGAAAACAAGAAGGTTTTAAAAGCAGACTGCTCTTTTCAAAAAGTACCAAGAAGATTTGCTGCGCTTTGGTTTTACTTCGTAAAACCGTAAGCTTGTCTACCCTCGCTCGTTAAAATCCTGCAAGGAAAGGATAAGGGCCACAAAAAGCAAGGGTTTTCCCCTATGCGCAGCCTTTGGTAAAACTTAAAATCCGCCTTTTTTTTTAATCTTTTTTTTATATATTTTTTATTTAAATAAATGTCTAACGACTATCCCGTAAGGGAGTAGGGCACAAGCGTGCTCGAAACGGCAGAAACCTTCTTAGATTCTTTTTTTAAAGATAAAAGGTTAAGATATAGTCTGATCTTTGTAGAAATATAAAGCAGAAAATAATTTTAAATTTTATTTGGTTTGCTATGCGCAGCCAAAAGGCACATACTGCTAGCGCAGCTTTATTTTTTAAATCATCTAGTAGCAGGTAGCAGGATTTGAAAAGCATACAGCTCTTTTCAAATCGAAGAATTGATTCAGCTATGTGCAGCCTTAAAAAAAATAAAATTATTTTCGGAACGAATTAGCGACTCGTTTGAACATACATGGGTGATGTACGTACTATTACTAATCCAACTATCAGTCCAGCAGTTATTTTTGGATATTTATTAAAATCTCCATTTGGTGGAGATGGGTGGATTGTAAGTGTTGACAATATGGAAGACATTATTGGTGGACACATCTGGATCGGAACTTTATTAATTTTTGGTGGAACATGGCATATTCTTACTAAGCCGTGGGCTTGGGCTCGTCGTGCTCTTGTTTGGTCAGGTGAAGCTTATCTATCTTACAGTATCGCAGCTGTTTCGCTAATGGCTTTTGTTTCTTGTAATATGTCTTGGTTCAACAACACTGCTTATCCTAGTGAATTCTATGGACCAACAGGTCCAGAAGCTTCTCAATCACAAGCTTTTACTTTTCTTGTTAGAGATCAACGTCTTGGTGCTAACGTAGCGTCAGCTCAAGGTCCTACTGGTTTAGGTAAATATTTAATGAGATCACCAACCGGTGAAATTATTTTTGGTGGTGAAACTATGCGATTCTGGGATTTCCGTGGACCTTGGTTAGAGCCATTAAGAGGACCTAATGGTTTAGATTTAAGTAAACTTAAAAATGATATTCAACCTTGGCAAGAAAGACGTGCAGCTGAATACATGACACATGCTCCTTTAGGTTCTCTAAACTCAGTTGGGGGTGTAGCTACTGAAATTAATGCAGTAAACTTTGTATCACCACGTAGTTGGTTAGCAACATCTCACTTTTGTTTAGCATTTTTCTTTTTTATTGGTCACTTATGGCACGCAGGAAGAGCTCGTGCAGCAGCAGCTGGTTTTGAAAAAGGTATTAACCGTGACAACGAGCCTGTTCTTTCTATGAGACCTTTAGACTAGTTAACAATTTTTTTGCAAAACAAAGCTGGTTAAAATTGAAAAATTTACAGAGCAGCATGCTTTTAAAATCTGCGATTTTAACAAGCAAGTACTACGGCTTGTTAAAATCCTGCAAGGATTTTAAAAGCATAGGTGTTTCTGTTTGTTTCCCTTAGGGAAAAAAAAAGGCTCGTAGAGTTGGTCTATGCGCAGCAAAAAGGCGCATACTGCTGTTTTCAAATCGAAGATTTTAACAAGCAAATCTTCGATTTGAAAACAGCAGTATGCGCCTTTTTGCTGCGCATAGAATCAGCCTTAAAAGTACCAATAAAATTTGCTGCGCTTTGGTTTTACTACGAAAAACCTTAAGCTTGCGCGTGTCCCTTGCAAGGGACAATATCTGCGCAAAGGTTTTCCCCTGCGGTAAAACTTGGTTTTACGTAATAAAATTTAGAATCAGCTATGCGCAGCCAGTGTCCTATGCGCAGCCAAGCTGCGCATACTGCTCGCGCAGCCTTGCTTGTAAGGGTAACTAAATCGCAGATTTTAAAAGCATACTGCTCTTTTCAAATCGAATATTTTAATCAGCCTCTATTTTTCTGTAAAAAAATTATTTCAAGATAAGATAAAAATAATGTAATACTGCTTTAAAAAAAAGAAGATTATTAATATTACTTTTCTTGTTAAAGTTTTTTAGAAATAAATTTAAAACGAATTTCTTTTTGATTATTGTATCCGCTTCTTACAAAAACACAAAAACGAAGAAGGCGCATAAGCACGAAGTTTTTGTATGGAAAGGGTCTATCATAAAAAAACTCTTTGTTGCGGAAGCAAACAACCCCCATCAAAAACTTATGCCCCACGCTTGTGCGAAGCACAAAATTTTGTGCTTCGCACAAGCATGCTCCTTTGACCCGTAGGAGTGTCGAGTATTGAGGAAATACCAGACATGCCTACCCATGCCTGATGCTTTTGCCTGACGCCTGATGCCCCCTACTAACAAAAATGTAGTTTTTGTCAGGCAGAGGGGCATGAGCAAAAGGGCAAGGGTAATAAGCGCATGATTGTCACTGATGCCTCTGCGGGACAAAGAGTGACCATGCACGCGCGAAGCGCTTGATTGTTTTCCTTTGGGAAAGGATGCATCTTAACCCTTTGCTATGCTTTTAAAAACTTCGGTTTTAACAAGCAAGAGATAATAGCTGCACATACTGCTGTTAAGGGCCACTAAATCGAAGATTTTAACAAGCCTGATAAAAATGTAGTTTTTGTTAGTAGGTGCATCAGTAAGCTTTTCTTGTATCTAGGTTTTTTTTACTTTGTAAAACAAAGAAGCATTTTTTGTTAGTAGGCTGCGCGAGCAGTATGCGCAGCTTGGCTGCGCATAGAGCAAATGCTTCTTTTGTTTTTACTACGTAAAAACAACAACGTGAAAAGTAAAAAAACAAAGACATAACAAGTTTGAAACAAAAAAAAGTAAGCCTAATTGTGATTATATATTTTATAAGGAACTCTCTTTTATGAGCAAAGTTTATGATTGGTTCGAAGAACGTTTAGAAATTCAATCAATTGCTGATGATATTTCAAGCAAATATGTACCGCCTCATGTAAATATTTTTTATTGTTTAGGCGGTATTACGTTTACTTGTTTCTTAGTACAAGTAGCAACTGGTTTTGCTATGACTTTCTATTATCGTCCAACAGTAGCAGAAGCTTTTGCTTCTGTACAATATCTTATGACTGATGTAAACTTTGGTTGGTTGATTCGTTCAATCCATCGTTGGTCAGCTAGTATGATGGTTTTAACAATGATTTTACACACTTTCAGAGTTTACCTTACAGGTGGTTTTAAAAAGCCTCGTGAATTAACTTGGGTAACTGGAGTTATTATGGCAGTTTGTACTGTTTCTTTTGGTGTAACTGGATACTCTTTACCTTGGGACCAAGTAGGATATTGGGCTGTAAAAATTGTAACTGGTGTACCTGATGCTATTCCTGTAGTTGGTTCAACAATTGTAGAATTATTACGTGGAGGCGTTGGAGTAGGTCAATCGACTTTAACTCGATTCTATAGTCTTCATACTTTCGTTTTACCGTTAGCAACAGCTGTTTTTATGCTTATGCACTTTTTAATGATTCGAAAACAAGGAATTTCAGGGCCACTTTAAACAAAAGTGACTTTTTGAGAGATAACACCAGCAAACAAAAAGTAAGCGTTTTTTTCTTTTTTTCTTTAGCAAAACAATTGAAAACAAAAGAAGGCTAAAGCAGTATGCTTTTCAAATCTAATATTTGCTGCGCTTTGGTTTTACTTCGTAAAACCAAAAGCTTGCGCAGCCTTTGGGAAAACTTTGTTTTACGCAGTAAAACTTAGAATTAGCTATGCGCAGCTTCTAGCTTAGTTTTTAGATTTATTACAATTTTTAAGGACTTTTGGGTTTTTATCTTCTTTTCTTTCTTTTCTATGCGCCTTGTAGTACTTGCTTGTTCAAATCTAAAATTTTAAAAGCATACTGCTCTTTTCAAATCTTTGATTTGAATCAGCCTTTAGTAAAGTTTTTTATCTAAAAAGAAAATATCGTAAAACAACCTTAAAAGAAACCTAAAGCAATAAAACTTGTTTTATTAATAAAACGAGTTTACAATATTTAAATAAACCTGTAACCGCAACGAAAACAAATCACTAACAAAAAATAAGACAAGAGCATTATAGTTTTATATAACTACTCTTCGTTTTTAGGTAACAAGCTTTTGCTTTTTTGCCCATGCAAGCTGTTAAAATCGAAGATTTTAAACGCGCTTGATTGTTTCCCAAAGGCTTGTTAAAATCCTGCAAGGTTTTTAAAAGTTTAGGATAAGAGGTTTGTTAACAAAAGGAGATCAATTTTTATGGCTGTAACAAAAAAACCAGACCTATCAGATCCAGTTTTAAAAGCTAAATTAGCTAAAGGAATGGGTCACAATTATTACGGTGAGCCAGCGTGGCCTAACGATTTACTTTATATTTTCCCAGTAGTTATTTTAGGAACTTTTGCAAGTATTATTGGATTAGCTGTTTTAGACCCAGCAGTTATTGGTGAGCCTGCAAACCCCTTTGCTACACCTTTAGAGATTCTGCCTGAGTGGTATTTTTACCCTGTATTTCAAATCTTAAGAACTGTTCCTAATAAACTATTAGGTGTTTTAGCAATGGCGGCTGTACCAGCGGGTCTAATAGTGGTTCCTTTTATTGAAAATATTAATAAGTTTCAAAACCCTTTCCGTCGACCAGTTGCAACTGCTGTTTTTTTAATTGGTACAGTAGTTTCTATTTGGTTAGGTATTGGTGCTACATTACCTATTGATATTTCTTTAACTTTGGGACTTTTTTAACTATTAAATTTATATTATTTTATTATTTTAAGACTTATTTTAAGTTTTACTAAGTGCGTCTAAGCTCGTTAAAAGAGAAAAGTTTAAATCCATGCTTGTGCGAAGCGCTTGATTGTTTCCTATGCGCAGCTTAGCTGCGCATACTGCTTGCTTTTAAAATCTTCGATTTTAACAAGCCTTTGGGAAACCATGCTTGTGGTTTTGGTTTGACGTAGTAAAACCAAATATACTTTTTTTGTTTTTATGCTTTTCAAATCCTTTCAGGATTTTAATAAGCCTAGCCGCGCAAGGAACAAAAAATAAGTCATTGAACTACAAATACACTTTTTAAAATTTCAAAGGAAGATCAACGTCAAGAGTAAGAAAAATACGGCGAGGGTATATTTATGCAAAATATGTTATCTTATATTATTTTTATTACATTATTAAGGCTTTTTGATAATAATAACAATTTTTTTAGAAAAAAATTAAATTTTTATCGAAATGATCTTTTTCTTAGTTTTGTGTTATTACTAAAAAAATTGATCTTGATTTTGCAAAAAAATCATTTGAGAAAAGTTTGTCAGGTTCGAACCCAATAACTCCAGTACCCAATAATTGGGTGAGAATCGAAGTAAAAAATTCCAATAAAATTATAACAAAATATTATCCAAAAAGCAGTTTAAAAGTAAAACCAACGCCGTTCATAGAGCATAACGACTTCATTTTTCTTTTATTTTTCCTTTTATTTTTCTTGTTTTTTTTATTTTTAAATTTGTTAAAAAAAAGCAAGTCTCCTAATTTACAAGAAAAGCTACAAACTGATTCTGGTTCTAGTCCAGATTTCACTCTGAAAAAGAGAATGAAATCTCGAAATAAACTTAAATTAAGGCTAAAAATTAAAGCTAAAGTCAAAAATTATTTTGACACTTTATTTAAAGTAAGCACTTTAGTTTTACGAGATGCTTTGGTACCCAATGAATATGTTTACATTGATAAAGTTAAAGAAAATGAACAAGATAATTCAATTTTTTTAGTTTGTCGACATCTGTTTATTGATATAAAAATTCATAATTTTATTCTCGTAACTAAGGATTTTCCTGAATTCGGCATTTATTCGGGAATGCGAGGAGCTGTAAAAAAGGTTTTAGTGCATCAGAAAATCGAAGTACAGTTTTTTTACGATTCAACTTTGTTTGCTCCTTGGGCAAAAAAAAAGTTATCGGCTTTTGAATCTTTTTTAATAAAAGAATTCGATTTTTACAGAAAATAAACGTTTTTTTTTTTTTAAGAGTTTAAGAGAAGCACGTTGTATAAATTAAATCTTGGTTTACTAAACGAATAAGATCTCCACCCTTTACAAAAGTTGTGTAACTAGTTGACGGAAAATCGAAGTCTAAATTTCTTTTTTGAGATTTTCGAGAGTTATCATTTTTTTCAAAAGTACTAAAAAACTCAACCTCATACTTATAAAAAGTATTCGCTCCTTCTCTACCCTCACCTACACCCCCACCAAAAATCCCTATTATAGTGCAAAGATATCCTTTGTACATGTCTACCTCAGGAAAATCTTTTAGTAAAACAACCATATCCCCTATCTTTAAAACTCGGTCCAATTTACTCCTTACAGAGCTTTTTCCTTGTTTTTCTATAAAAAAAAGACTTTCAGATATTAAAGCTCCAGGGATTCCTTTCTCAGAGCTTGTACCGGGGATTCCTTTCTCAGAGCTTGTACTTGTACTTGTAATATTCACAGTCGCATCGGCCTGCGATTCAAAATCAGTCTTAAATTTTTTTTGATTAGGTTGACCTGTCATAATAGTATCTTTTTAATTTAAAAATTTTTAAACAATAAGAAATCTTTTTATTTAATTTGAAGTTGCTATGTTAGAGATCTATGCCGTAAGAATCCCCATAAGGGAGAAGTTCTGTGGCTTTTTGGGCTTCTAACGGCGTTTCAAAAACGCCTGTGAGTTTATTCTGACAAATATGCCAAACTTTCCAGACAATTATATTATAGCATCACTTTCTTTTTTTGTTTAAAATTTTTCTTACTACTTTACTTTTTAAATAAAAGTGAAAAGTTATGAGTAAACAAAATTTAACAAAAATTCACTATCTTCTGGCAAATATGCCAGGCTTACCGGACAATTCTATTATATCATAAAAGATATTTTTGCTTAAGCACTTTATCAATACTTTTTAAAGAAAAAAATTAGAAATGGAATCAAAATTATTACCCCAAACAAATAACTATACCGTTTCAGGCAATAAATAGTATACCACAAGACGCCTTGCTTGTCTAGGCACCTGTGGCTACTTTTTTTAATAAAAAATTATATATATTTAGAAAGAAAAAAATATAAAAAAGAAGAATACAGATTTTATGACATTAAATTATTTAATATTGTTAAATAATTTAATATCGAAGGTGCATAATAAATTGAATATTCTCTCATAACTTTTTTCCTTTGTACTTTTTATGCCTCAGCTAACACAATTGGACTTTTCAAACCATGTACTAAAAGAACTGCTTTTCTAAACTTCACTTTAAATGACGCCTTATAAGTTATAGGATTTACTTCCGTAGTATCTAAAGGCAATAAACGTTTTGTTTGGTTAACGCGGGTTCTAGATGAAGTGATAGAAAGGTTATGTTCCTCAAAAGGGTCATTAATTACTTTAAAGAGCGAGGAAAGTAATTTTTTTATTTGCGGCGTATTCTTGCCAAATACCGTAGTTTTAAAGCGTTTGTCACTGCTTACGTAGTTAAACCTTTGAGTACCATAAGAATAGGTACTGTTCAGAATTGCATTGCAACTTCTTTTTAAATTGTCAATGTCTAAAGTGGTGAACTCTTCGTTACGTTTTGATAATCTTAATTTTATTTGGGACTTACGTGCATACTGAGAGACACCTACTTCTTTGAAAAGAAAAGTTATTGTCGGAAAATAGGTTGTTACACTATCCCACCTATAGTAGGACTCGCCCACTATTTGTAAACTAACTTCCCCCGCCACCTCCTTAATCAACTCTTTCTCCCACTCGTCCAAATACCCTTTAAACTCTTTTATTCGCCCTTCTAAGAGCTCCTCAAATCTTTTAGGTAATAGTAATAGTAATAGTTTAACCTCTGTTAAAATTTGCGTTACAATGTCAGAAATATAAGTTGTTGATGGTACGATTTCAGCTACACCTGCACCAATGGACGATAAGAGGGTCAAGACTTGCCCTTTATAGAATGCTTTTATAGAGGCTATCAAAGACACTGTTTGAGCTGTTAAAGAGCTTTCTATTTTTAACAAAAGGGCTTCGAACGAGTCTTTTATATCTACTTTGAGGGAGAGTAAAAGAGGTTTTGTTTGATCAATCACTTCAACACTTTTCGAGGTTATAAAGTTTAAAACTGTAGTTAAAAGATTTCTCAATATTAATTCCAGCCTGTCTGACCTTTCGTTTATCTTATCTTGAATAAAAGTATTTGTTTGATTAATTATAATCTCAATTGTATCTGATCTTTGATTTAATTGATTTAATATTAACGCACGTGATTCTAACGAAGTATCTGTTAATAATTCATAGTTTTTTGACGCTTCGGTTTGAATCGACGCTACACCTCGAGTTAGTAAGGCTCTTAAACGACGGAATTCGCTTTGTACCACAGTTAACAGCTCATCTAGTTTACTTTTGATTTCCCCACAACAAGACTCTAATTCTGTACTTATACTGATGCTTATATTTGTGTTTTCTCGAGGTTGCTCAAAAAGAGTTTCTAAAGTTGGAGCCCTAAGAATATTCCCTTCCCTTAAGCGGTCAATAAAAAGGGAGGTTTGATAATTAACAAATCTTGAGAGATAGTGACGCTCTTCATCCTGGTTGAAACCTCGTGTTAATAAAGGTTGAAGGCCGCCCGTACGATCTAACTCTCTGGATGTTGAAGGATCTTGCCTTAGGATCCTTTCTGTATTACTTAAGGAACGCCTGCCATTTACTAAATAATTACGAGATGCTGACTCGACCAAGGAAAGATCCGAAATAAGAGGGTTTGGTTTTGGTTCTTTACGTTTTGCCATAATAAAAAATGAGCTCTTAGAACTATACGCACTATAGTTCTTATAGTAGAACACGAAACAATGAAACAAGTAAACTATTACTTTTAGATTTTTCTTATAAAGATTTTTAAGAGGTAGAGGAACTAAAATTCTTTCTTGGAAATAAAAAAGCTGGAATTTATCAGGTAGTTTAAAAGTACAGCAATTAAATGTTGAAGAATGACTCAAAAGTTACTTCTTTTTTTCTAGTTTATTTGAGCAATATTCAACGAATCGAGGAGCAACGTGTTGTTCTATGCCCAACCTTTTTTCGGGCATGTTTTCTTTTAAGTTTTTATTAGATTTTAGATCTTTTTTTTATTGAACAAGTTCTTGGTTGAATATGCCCGAGATTCTCAAGAAGATTTTAAAAGATAAAAAAGATTAAAGGAATTAGGGCAATAAAATACAAAATGAGGATTTTGTAAATTTAGGCTTTAAAAAAAAAACCGAAGGGAAACCATGTTTTACTATGCTTTTAAAATACTGCAAGGATTTTAACAAGCCAAGTTGCGCATACTGCTCTTTGGTTTTACGTAGTAAAACCACAAGCCTTCGGAAAAACTTTATTTTACTACGTAAAACTTAGAATCATCCTTACAAGCCTTTTCTTTTTTTACGTAGATTCTGACCCTTCTAACAAAAACGTAGTTTTTGTCAGACAACAACAACTAACAAAAAAACAAATAAAGTAAACGGTTTTGCAATTACTAATTGTATCATAGTAGAATAAATAATTAGTTCCTAGGTTTCTTATTATAATAATAATTAATAAAAGCATCTTTTAAATACGTATTTTTTTAAATCCTTCGCCTTTACATAGTCTTCTTCTTCGAAGAAATCAGCTACGGGTGTTCCGATTTCGACGTAACACCACTCAATGTCATTTAGTTTTTTAGTGAATTCTTGTGTTTTGTCATCAAAAGTATAGCTAAAATAGCACATTCTTTGATTATACAGGTTGCATCCTTTGTTAAATATTTACTACAAGTCCCAAGTCCAGATAATTTGGTATAGTTTTCTGTCAAAATAACCACGGTATTTTTTTCAAAAGCATGCTCTTTTTGTGGATCATTTGAGAATAAAGTACCGGGGATAAGAGGCATAGTTTATTTTTTTTTTTCATTCTTTCTTTTACTTTCTTTTAAAAATTATAAAAATTGATCGTAAAATTTTTGCCAGATTTGTTTTAAGGTTTTACGATCAAGAGAAAATTCCCTATAAGCTTTTGTACTATTTGTATAATCGTTTACCAACTCAAGAACATTGGCTATGTAAAATGGATCCAATTTTTGCGTTACATAGTCTAGCTTATATAGGTAAATATCCTTTTTGTTAAGATTCCGGGGATCCTTCCGGCAATCGTCTTCGATTTTATTGGCCAACGACTGTCTGTTGGTTGTGGGTACTGTTGGGAAAACCGGAAAAGAGTTGAGCAAAGAGTTAACCAAAGGTACGGCAAAAGGGGGCCCCCCTTTTGCCCATAGTATTAATGTAACCCATAGTATTAATGTAATTAATCACTGTTCCTAAGGAGCCACCCTACGGGATCATTCCATTTGTAACCCATGTTAAATTTGCAATATCTTTTGTTTTTAACGGTTCATTATGTAAAAAAATTGTAATAACCTTACCGATTTGCTCTAGGTAAAGCTAAACTAAAAGCAGAGGCTGCGCTAGCAGTATGCTTTTAGTGGCCCTTAATCTGCGATTTTAACAATCTTGGCTGCGCATAGAAACCAAAAGAGCAGTATGCGCCGAAGGCTGCGCTAGCAGTATGCGCCTTTTGGCTGCGCATAGGAAAATGGCTTGTTAAAACCGAAGGTTTTAAAAGCATGGAGTTTATTTTCTAGGAACAAGGCGTCTAGGAATAAGGCTTTTTGCTTCGCACGCGTGTCCCTTCAAATATAAACCAGTTTTTTTGTGTTTTTTTTTCAACACTCCTAACCAATGTTTTTCAAATAGAAAATATTAGACGAATTTTTCCTCTAGGTTTATCGCGCATCCTGTTATTTGACAAATAATTAGTTTTTTATAGGCAATAAAATGTAAATAATGATATACTTCTTTATAGCCGTTATGGTGGAAAGGTAGACACATGACTTTCAAAAAGTCACGGAGAAATCCGTGTCGGTTCAAATCCGACTAGCGGCATTTATTCTATTTGTAAAGATATTTTATTAATATTATTTTATGCTTTTTGTGGCCTATGCTTTTAAAACCTTCGGTTTTAACAAGCCAGTGTCCTATGCGCAGCCAAAAGGCGCATACTGCTCGCGCAGCCTTGCTTGTAAGGGCCACTAAATCGCATATTTTAAAAGCATACTGGTAGCGCCTTCTTACTTATTAAAATCGCATATTTTAAAAGCATACTGGTAGCGCCTTCTTACTTATTAAAATCGCATATTTTAAAAGCATACTGGTAGCGCCTTCTTGCTTATTAAAATCGAAGATTTTAAAAGCCACTAAATCGCTGATTTTAAAAGTATACTGCTCTAGCAGCCTTATCCTTGCAGAATTTTGACAAGACGTTATCTATGGTTTTCCGAAGGTAAACAATAAAGGGCTTTGCCCTTGCATGCTTGTGCTTCGCACAAGCATGCTTTTCAAATTTTCTCTTTTTTACTTTTTTAACAAGCAAGTACTACGCCTTGTTAAAATTCTTGAAGGATTTTAAAAGCATAGCAACAGTTTTTTTTCTGCGGACAAGGGATACCTCATTGGTAGTATAAATCTTTTATTCGTAAAGAATTGAAAAAAAAAATATAAATAACGAGACTGACGGGATTTGAACCCGCAACCTCCGCCGTGACAGGGCGGCGCTCTAACCGTTGAGCTACAATCCCTTATTAATATAATAATATTAATATATTAATCAACTGTTTGTCAATATTATTTATTAGATTTTTTCTAATTTTTTTTATTCGTTGTTTATTATGGAAATATAATATGTATTTGGTTAATAAGTGTTACCTTTAATAAAAAGAGGGTTTTTATTAGAAGAGTTACAATTATCGTGCTTTTAACTTTTTGCCTAAAAAAAAAAATAAAGGCTTGTTAAAATCCTGCTACTAAAGGATCTTAACAAGCTATGCGCAGCCATTGTCCTATGCGCAGCCAGTGTCCTATGCGCAGCCAAAAGGCGCATACTGCTCGCGCAGCCTTGCTTGTAAGGGCCACTAAATCGCAGATTTTAAAAGCATACTGCTCTTTAAAATCTGCGATTTTAAGCCTTCTTGCTTGTTAAAATCAAATATTTTAAAACCATGCAAGGGCAAAGCCCTTGATTGTAACCCGAAGGGTTACCATGGTCACCCTTTGGGTTACAATCTTGTGCGAAGCACAAGCATGCAAGCGCGAAGCGCTGGATTGTTTACCTTCGGAAAACCATAGAATAATGGCTTGTTAAAATCCTGCAAGGATTTTAAAAGCATAGAGACCTCTGTTTTTGTTAGGAGGGTCAAAGGGTAAGAAGCGCAATGATGACAAGTTAAAAATTTATAAAGTTGAGGTAAAAATTAAATTTAATTTTGAGTTTGTTTAACGACTTGATAACGTGCTCGTGCTCTTTTAAAAGCAAAATTTGCTTCAACTTTCTGTTTTTGTCCTTCGGCTTCTTCAAGTTTAGTTTTTGCAGAAGCAAAAACACTTTCAGCTTCTTCTGAATTAATAGTTTTTGCAGACTCTGCTTCATTAACTAAAACGGTTACTATATTTTGTTTTACAAGAGCAAAACCACCCATTAAAGCAACAGAGATCCACTCATTCTTAGAACGAATTAACATTACTCCAATATCTAAAGCAGTAATTAACGGGGCGTGACTAGCTAATACTCCCATTTGGCCAGTATTAGTAGGTAAAATAATTTCTTCGGCCTGCTCGTTCCAAAAAATACGATCAGGCGTCATGATACAAACTTGTAAAGTCATTTTTTTTTCTTATCTAACAATTTTTTTTGATTGGGTTTTTTTTACCAGTTATACATAACTGATATAAACGAAACAAAGATATTCTGTAATTTTAGCATAAAAACCTTACAAAAACATGGGTGTCCTCTTTCAGTTATTATCTATGCGCAGCCAAAAGGCGCAAGCTTATGGTTTTACGCATTCAAACCAAAGCGCAGCCTATGCTTTGCTTTTAAAATTCTGCAAGGATTTGAACAAGCCAAAAGGCGCATACTGCTAGCGCCTTCTTGCAAGGGACACGCGCAAGCAAAAACCAACAAAATAAAAGTTCAAATTGAAGATTTGCTGCGCTTTGATTGTACTATGCGCGATCATTGTCCTATGCGCAGCCAGTGTCCTATGCGCAGCCAAGCTGCGCATACTGCTCGCGCCTTCTTGCTTGTTAAAATCCTCACAGGATTTAACAAGCATGGTTTCTCTTCGAGAAACAATCTTGTGCTTCGCACAAGCATGCATGCGCGAAGCGCATGATTGTAACCCTTCGGGTTACCATGGTCCCCCTTCGGGGGACGATCATGCGCTTTGCGCATGCATGATTTCCCAAAGGCTTGCTAAAATCGCAGATTTTAAAAAAGAGCAGTATGCTTTTAAAATCTGCGATTTTAGCAAGCTTAGCTGCGCATAGGAAACAATCAAGGGCATTTAAAATCTTCGATTTTAACAGCCCTTGCATGCTGCTGTTTTCAAATCAAATATTTGCTGCACTTTGGTTTGAATGCGTAAAACCATAAGCTTGCGCAGCCATTGTCCTATGCGCAGCCAAAAGGCGCGTACTGCTAGCGCCTTCTTGCTTGTTAAAATCCTGCAAGGATTTGAAAAGCATAGACAATAAAATTATGATTGAAGTGATGAAGCTTTAGAAATAGCTTCATCCATAGTTCCAACTAAATAAAAAGCTTGTTCAGGTAAATCATCAAGTTCACCAGAAAGAATTAAATTAAAACCTTGAATAGTCTCAGCTAAGCTAACATATTTACCAGGAGATCCTGTAAAAACTTCAGCAACAAAGAAAGGTTGTGATAAAAATCGTTCAATTTTACGAGCTCGAGCAACAGTTTTTCGGTCTTCTTCAGATAACTCATCTAAACCTAAAATGGCAATAATATCTTGCAGTTCTTTATAACGTTGTAAAGTTTGTTTTACATTTTGAGCACAATCATAATGTTCTTCGCCAACAATCCAAGGTTGTAACATTGTTGAAGTTGAATCAAGTGGGTCCACTGCTGGATAAATACCTTTAGAAGCTAATCCTCGAGAAAGTACTGTAGTTGCATCTAAATGAGCAAATGTCGTTGCAGGCGCAGGGTCAGTTAAATCGTCTGCAGGTACATAAACAGCTTGAATAGATGTAATAGAACCATCTTTTGTAGAGGTAATTCGTTCTTGTAATCCACCCATTTCAGTAGCTAGAGTTGGTTGATATCCTACAGCCGAAGGCATACGACCTAGTAAAGCTGATACCTCAGAACCAGCTTGAACAAAACGGAAAATATTGTCAATAAACAATAAAACATCTTGTTTATTAACATCTCTGAAATATTCAGCCATAGTTAAAGCAGTTAAACCTACTCGCATACGAGCTCCAGGCGGTTCATTCATTTGTCCATAAACTAAAGCTACTTTTGATGCAGAAATGTTACTTTCATCAATAACCTTTGATTCTTTCATCTCCATATAAAGGTCATTACCTTCACGAGTTCTCTCTCCTACTCCTCCAAAAACCGAAACACCCCCGTGAGCTTTAGCAATATTATTAATTAATTCCATAATTAATACAGTTTTTCCTACGCCAGCTCCACCAAATAAACCAATTTTACCCCCACGACGATAAGGAGCTAATAAGTCAACTACCTTAATTCCACTTTCAAAAATTGCAAGTTTAGTATCCAGATCTACGAAAGCTGGGGCAGATCTATGAATTGGAAAATCATCTTTAGTTTCTACAGGGCCTAAATTATCAACAGGCTCACCCAATACATTAAAAATACGACCAAGTGTACCTTCACCAACAGGAACAGAAAGAGGTTTGCCAGTATCAACAACCTCCATTCCACGCATAAGACCATCTGTTGCATTCATAGAAACTGCTCGAACACAATGATCTCCAAGTAATTGTTGAACTTCACAAGTTACAGAAACTTCTTGACCTGCTTCATTTTTTCCTTGAACCACAAGGGCATTAAAAATATTAGGCATTTTTCCTGGAGGAAAGGTTACATCTAGTACAGGACCAATAATTTGTGTCGTACGTCCTAGGTTTTTTGTTTTTGAAGAAACGCTCATAATAGAATGTTAAGAATTAAAAAATATTCCTACGGAAGTAAAAGATTTGATAAAATTTTTGCTTTCACGTAGTTAAAAGTTAAAGTTGTATAAAGTTGTCCATTGTCACCAAAAACAAAAACCCCTTACCTCTTGAACCCTTTACCCCGAAGGGGTATCAAGAGTTATAAAGGGGTATCAAGGGTGAAGAAAGGCCTATGCTTCTTAAAAGAAAACCTTTTACCCCTTTGCTATGCGCAGCCATTTTCCCTTCGGCGCATACTGCTCTTTTAAAATCGAAGATTTGCTGCGCTTTGGTTTGAATGCGTAACACCACAACCTCTTTTTTTAAATCTTCGATTTTAAAAAGAACCAAAGCGCAGTAAATTTTCAATTTGGTTGCCCGTACAAGCAAGCATTACGGCTTGTTAAAATCCTGCAAGGATTTTAAAAGCATAGACCAATTCGTTATACTTTTCCTTTGCACCCTTTATGGCGCGAAAAAGGGATAATCAAAGCATCCTTTTTTGTAAGTAGAAAATGGCACCCCAAAGCAACCTTTATTTTGTATGAAAAACTTTTCAAAATGGCAAAAATCCAAAAAAAGTTTTGCTTTTGTTTCGTATTTTTCTAAATATTACCAAAGACTTAATCTCTTTACTCTTATTTATTGACTATAAAAAAATAAATGAAAACACAATAATATGACAAATTTGTAACAAAACTCTAACAAACCTGAAAAAAAAGGCTGATTCTAAGTTTTACTACGTAAAACCGAGTTTTCCCGAAGGCTTGTGATTTTACTACGTAAAACCAAAGAGCAGTATGCGCCTTTTGGCTACGCATAGAAAAAACCCTTGCTTTTAAAATCCTTGCAGGATTTTAACAAGCGAGGGCAAGGAAGAAGGCAAAGAATTATCATGCATGCGCGAAGCGCATGATCATGCGCTTCGCGCATGCATGATAATTCTTTGCCTTACAAAAAGTACTTTTTTGTTAGCAGGGGCATCAGTTACAATAATGGGCTTTGCTTCGCATAAAAAAAACAAAGTTTTTGATGGGGTGTCTAGGTTTTGTTATTCAGGTATTTTTTTTTTATTTTTGGCAAAGAATTATTTTAATTTAGAAAGAAACAAGCAAAACGATATGCTCAAAATAATATAAAAACTTTTTTTGTAAAAAAAAGAATTATAACAAAATGTTGTTAAAAAGCGGGTTGTTACTTGTTAAGAGCTTTAACAATATTTTGTTATATAGAAATTTAACAGAAAAAACCAGATGATTTTGTTTCTTAATTTTACTAATATACGATTAAAAGACCTGTAACAAAATTTTAACAAAAACTTTGTTTTTGCAAGGGCTATTCTTTAGGGCGATTTTTTTTTAACAAAAAAACCGTTTTTGTTTGGGTGACAAAAACAAGGTTTTTGTCAAAGTTTTTAACGATCTTGATAAAACTTAAAAGTATGATAAAACCAAGCTTTATGTAAAAAAACTGAAAACTGTTCGACTAGGTTCTCTTCCTTGCGAAGCTCTTATACCTTGCAAGGAACATGCGCAAGTTGCTCTTTGCGCTTCGCGCCAGAAGCGATACTTTTAAAATAAAAGATTTTAACAGCGAAGCGCTTGATCATGCTTGTGCTTTGCACAAGATTATCACCCAAAGGGTGATCATGGTTTCCCTTCGGGAAACAATCAAGGGCTTTGCCCTTGCATGCTTGTGCGAAGCACAAGATCTTGTGCAAAGCACAAGCATGGAAAAGAAAAGAAGCACAAGATTGTCACGTGCGAAGCCTTTGGGTGACCATGATCAACCTTACCCTTGCTTTATTGTTTGAAACCAAATATCCTTTTTTTTTAACTTGTTATTTTAAAAACTGTTTTTGTTTTAAAATAGAGTACTTAGTCTAAATAGAAAGTATTAAAGATCTTCGTTTTGACTTGCAGTTTTTACGTAAAGAATTAAAAGAAAAGAGGTAGGTATAATAATAAATAGTGCAGTAGCGATTAATCCAAGAATATTAACTTCCATAATGGTCTCCTTGTAAGAAAAGTTTAACATAAACAGGGTTTATGTCAAGAGTATTTATTCTCTCAGCTATATCTTTTTACTGATTTTCAGTAAACAAGATTTGGTTAAATTACAAATATTTCTTTAACAGAAACTTCTAACAAAAATATAGTTTTTGCAAGGACTTTTAACATAAAAGGGATGCTGCGCCAGCAGTATGCTTTTAAAATCTGCGATTTAGTGGCCCTTACAAGCAAGGGACACTGGCTGCGCATAGCTGATTCAAAGTTTTACTACGTACAACCAAGTTTTCGCGAAGGTTTGTGGTTTTACGTAGTAAAACCAAAGAGTAACTTGCGCCTTTTGGCTGCGCATAAGAAAAACCCTCTACCAGCGATTATATATGCGCCTTTTGGCTGCTAGAGCTTATGGTTTTACGCAATAAAACCAAAGCGCAGTCTATGCTTTTAAAATCAAAGATTTTAAAAGCATACTGCTCTAGCAGCCTTATCCTGCAAAGATTTGAAAAGCATACTGGTACCGCCTTCTTGCTCCTTAAAATCCTCTAGTAGTAGGATTTTAAAAGGAACCAAAGCGAGGATTTGGTGGCCCTTAAAAAGAGGTTATGGTCGTAGACAAAGCGCAGCAAATTTTTTTGGTACTATTAAGAAGGCGTTAGTAGTATGCGCAGCTAAGCAGCACATAGGAAACCAAAAGAGCAGCATGCAAGGGCGAAGCCCTTGATTGTAACCCTTCGGGTTACCATGCAAGGGCGAAGCCCTTGATTGTAACCCTTCGGGTTACCATGCAAGGGCGAAGCCCTTGATTGTAACCCTTCGGGTTACCATGCAAGGGCGAAGCCCTTGATTGTAACCCTTCGGGTTACCATGCAAGGGCGAAGCCCTTGATTGTAACCCTTCGGGTTACCATGCAAGGGCGAAGCCCTTGATTGTAACCCTTCGGGTTACCATGCAAGGGCGAAGCCCTTGATTGTAACCCTTCGGGTTACCATGCAAGGGCGAAGCCCTTGATTGTAACCCTTCGGGTTACCATG
>Ga0115846_100426_pt1 | contig 22652 bp, 21 predicted proteins | sample InSIn5gowninarea_2_FD_83860 | JGI IMG/M metagenome (GOLD analysis project Ga0115846, IMG submission 83860) | reverse complement strand
GGTAGTGGTTGTGGTTGTGGTTCTGGTTCTGGTATGTTGCTCAACAGCCATGCGAGATATCTTCAAGAGCGCTCGAGGAAGTCCTGAATTCAAGATATCGAAGTGGTCTTGTCTCGAGGTCTTGACGTTCGACACAAATGGCAAGGCTCCAGTCACATGAGTGAAAGGCGTGACTCAACGGGACAAGCAAACACAAGCGTCAGCGTGACTACTACAGCAGACATGCATTCATTCATCTATGCTTTACAGCCAAACAACTACTGTGCTCATGTCAACCTCTATACTGGCAATAATACGAAAGAAGCACATTCAAAATGCCTCTCGAAACACGAGCCCAAAAACAACGACGCCTAGCCGTCAAAGCACGAATCGGATCCTTCAACCACACTCAGCACTAAAAAGATATCAAACCCCCATTACAACACTCCCAAAGCAGTATGACCATCCATTCAGAATACGCGGTTTTCGCACTTAATATGTTAGTAATAATATGCTCATTCGCAGTACCTCAACCGAATATCGCCAAACTCTCTCGCTAGTAACGACGCTAGCCGAGTATATACATCCTTTCCAATACCGTTGCTTAAATCCACAATGCCTTCTCATTCGCTCCCAAATAGTCGTTCTGACTCATCCGCCCATTTGTTAATACATCAAACGCCAATCAAAATCCAATCCAACCCAACCCAAATCCAAATTCCAACTAAACCAAATCCAATATATTCCCCAAACCATCTCTCCTTCCTCTTCCAGTATAGTTCCATATCTCTTCCCAAACGCCCATGCATTCCCCCTTTATTCACCAAAAATTTTCCTCCTCCTCCGTTTCCCATTCCCTCGCCCTCGTCCTCGCATTTCTCCGTTCCTAAACGAATCTTCAAACCCAACCTCCCCCCTCCTTCTTAAACCTCTTCAATTTCAACGTAATCGGCTCTCGCGGGCACCGAATCGTAATCTTCGGTCGGCCAGTTTTGTTGTTGGCCCGGATTATTGTTCGGCCTGTTTAGTTATTGTAGTTAGTAGTTAGATTCTTGTTCCGCTGTAGTGCCATGCAGGAAATGATTAATAGGATAGTAGGTGGTTTAGAACTTACGGTGTGTTTTGCGGTTGAAGGATCCGATTCGTGCTTTGACGGCTAGGCGTCGTTGTTTTTGGGCTCGTGTTTCGAGAGGCATTTTGAATGTGCTGGGGATGGTGTCAGTGATATGTATAAGGTAGAGGTATATGGTGAGGCTGATGGACTTACTTGCTGGTGCTGTTGAAAGAAGGTATTTGTATGTGTTGAGTTGTTGTGTATAGCTGTAGCTGTAGCTGCTGGTAGAGGAACTGAGTGTGATTGATTGAAGAAATTGTTTGTGAGGGCAAATAACAGGGGATGGCATGGTATATATGAAAATCTTGACGCTTGTGAGTACATTTTGAGCAGGAACTGCGTGAGGCATTGCTATCTGGTTGAGCAGTTGTGGTACGGTTGAGAGGACCTGGTTTGCCCTAGAATCAATGCCATTCCGGACAAATCAGAAGATAGAGCCAAGAGAGAGCAAGTTAGGGTATGGGGAGGCACAGCCCAATGTCGCCGGCGAATGGGAGCAGCGGGAAGAGTTATTCGTAGCGGTCTGAATTGTACAAGTTGGATTTCCATTTTCTGAGTTACCTGCCTTTACAAAACGCCTAGCTCTTTGAACTTAGCAATCATGCCATCAACATCGTCAACTTTACCACCACCTTGCCGCTGTGGTGGTTCAGTTACCTTGATGGTCTTTAGGCGGAATGCGTCTTCGAGCCCATAGTCTTTCAGACTCTTCTTTTCCAGCTTCTTCTTCTTAGCCTTCATAATGTTGGGCAAGCTCGCATATCGTGGTTCGTTGAGTCTAAGATCAGTAGTGATGATCATCGGCAACTTGGCTTTTACAGTCTCCGTACCGCCATCTACCTCTCTTGTTACAGTAACCTCCTCGCCGTTTAGTTCGACATTTGCTGCTTGTGTCGCTTGCGGCCAGCCTAATAGTGCTGCTAGCATCTGTCCAGTTTGCCCACTGTCATCGTCTATTGCTTGCTTGCCGAGAAATATGAGGTTGCTCTTTTCTTTTTCGGCGACCGCTTTCAAAAGCTTAGCGACTGTTAATGGCTCGAGGGGCTTGTCCTCGGCTACGTCGACGTGTATTGAACGGTCCGCGCCCATGGCCATAGAGGTTCGTAAGGTGTCTACACATTTTGCTGGGCCAGCACTTATCACCACAATCTCTTCCACTGGTAATTTCTTCTCTCGCATCCGAACTGCTTCTTCGATCGATAGTTCGTCGAAAGGGTTCATTGAATGTTTGACGCCATTTGTTTCGACGCCCGAATTGTCAGACTTGACGCGCGGTTTGACCTGTCAGACTTGGTCAGCACTGTTCCAATTGCATGCAACATTCAAGTCATTCATTGCATTTCTGAAGCCCGTGCTCATGACCGAGTCACCTGGCATGGAACAATTAGTAGACTTACAGCATAGTCGATGACCCGCTTCACGGGTACCAGTATCCTCAGCTTCGTCGACATATCTATGTATTGAGCAGCGGATAATGAATTTGCGTTCTGTAAAGTAAATGTATGCTACTGTGTAGATATGGTTCACACCTCCGAAGCGAACCGGCACAGCAAGCCCGGGTACATTTGACGGCGGCAGTAGCTATCACGAATCGGAGCAGAACTTTCGACCTCGGTGTTTGCAAAATCCACAAACCCTTGCAGCGATCACGATGTCATCGCTTGTACGGAGCAATCATGAGTCCCGTTCTTCTTGCTGCCTCAGGCCATCATTTCCTGCCAAGACACTAATCCGGAAAGGTTTTCAGTACCTGCACAGAGTAAAGTGCGGGCTCGTCAGACTTCGAGATTGCGACTTGAACACAACACACGACAAGTTCTTCCTCGATATCTACGACAAATCAGTCAAGATGCCGGTATGCCCGCTCCTTCACTTTCTACGATCGTTACTTCTCGCCTGGGTCTCAAACACTTAGGCACAAACATCTATGAAGAGAAGAATCAAGACTAATCCGACATTTCACAGAGCCACAAGACTTTCCGTACGAAGGTTAAGCTCGCCAAAGCGCAGAAACAAAACAGACCACTTCCTCAATGGATTCGATTGAGAACCGGTAACACTATCAGGTACGATTACCCAGCGCAATTTGAAGGATGGGAAGATCAAATAGTGTGAATGGAGAATGTGGTTGTAGAGTCAAAGGCAGAAGGCTAACAATGATTCTGCTACAGATACAACTCAAAGCGACGACATTGGCGAAAGACTAGAATCGGAATCTAGATGACTCGCCCATTTCTCTACGCTTATGTTTCAAGTTCGATTGCACAAGGTGGTTGCAGTATGGTGGGCATGATGCTGGATATGCGAAATACGGAATAGCTCAACATCTATTTGAGATTGTAGATGCTGGTTTCAGACTCGAACTGCGAAAAGGGGATGATTGGGGAAGGAGGTCGGATCGAGGATGCTAGAGCATGAACGAGATCTATCACGCCCATCGCTTGACCACATACGAACAAATGGAGTTATGAGCGTTGTCACACGAGCATCTCTAGCAAATCCTCTTTCATCGTGCACTTTGATTTCGTGCTTCTGTTCCCGCTGTGACCGCTTCATACAAATTGTTATGTAGTTGTAAGTATGCTGAATTTGTCGTTCTGAAGTCGTCTAGCTACCAGGCCTGGTCAAAATGGACACATCCTTAGCCAATAACTTTGCATGTGCCCAAGACGAGGAACAACGACGCGAAATCAATGAGCATCACGGACACAGTGAGACAGATTGACAGGTGAGAGTTCACAACTGGAGAACGTAATCGATTGGGTGTATAAACTTCATAGCATGATTTTCTGTTCTTCAAGTGCCAGCGCAATAATCAGCGCCGGCTATAGGTAGTAGCTAAGACTGCAAAGCTCATTGTGGCATGTGCCATCATTTGGTGAAAGTCACTTTAACCTTCTATCATGCTAACCACTTCAATCTGTCAACGTATCGCGATGCATGAATTGTGGTCCTATAACGCCTGGCATTTATCATTCGCATTTCCAACTGTAACATCCATGAACCTCCCTAGTGGTAACCATTTACCGGCTGAAATGTGTTAGCGAGGCTCGCGAATATCAAGGATCAGGATAACTTACTCTTCGGCCCATTCGTTCTCTCGTCGGATCTGGTCCTCCTCTTCTGGAGTGAAGTCGTTCTGAATGTTGAAGGTCTTTCGGATCTCTTCTGGCGACTTGCCCTTGATCATGTTGGCGACAGTCTTGCATCCAACATCGAGGAGCTGCTTGATGTCGAGGTAGTTGGCAGCAAGAATGATTTCGAAGAGCATCTCTTGGTCGACCTGCATGAATTTCTGGTCCCATTCTTCGATTTCTGTAGTCTTCTTTCGGGAGTCTGAGTCATCCTCGGTCGCAGGGACTGGCTCGTCTTTGTGATGAGTGCACCATTCGATAACTTTCTTGAGGACTGCGGCATTGACATTGGGAATAGGGATGGGTTCGGTCATGGCTTCTTCACCAAGATCGGAGACCATGTTCTTGATGAGGACAGATCGCTCTGCGACATTCTTGTCAACAGAGATGTCTTCGTTGTCAGAGGACTGGAGGATGAGCTGGGACGTCTCTTCGACTTTGGTAGCCATTGTGGTTGTATAGGTTAATCGATCTTGTTTAGAAAATGTCTAGTCACGAAGTTATCAGCAGGTGTGATCGTGTAGATCGGTTGAAGAGCAATGAGAGGTAGGATGGTTGGCAGAGAAAGAAAGAGAATTTATGGTCGCGATTGCGCGCAAACGGAATGACTGCAAGTGAAACAGTGGTGACAAAGAAGAGTGGGACGATAGTGCTGATCCCAGGCTGATAGTCGGAACTACCGATTCTTACAAGTTCTGCAGAAGGAGAGTGCTAGTGAAGCAGCAATTAGGGTCACATACGCAGGTTATGTAGAGGATCCGGAGGCAGTTAGTCGATGATTAGGTGTGGACGGATGGCGAAGTGAGGTGTTCTGCGGGGATGCCTTTCTGTAGGAGACTGTCAAGTCGAAGAAGATGGGATTGGATGGCGGTTTTGTGAGTGGCAGATTGAGCTTGCTGACTTCTAGAGAAATCAGGCAATGGCAAAAGAATATTTAAATGATGGTTTGAGGTTATATTGGCAAACGACTTTGGAGGACCTGTTACTCACAGGCAGTACTCGATCAACCTGCGCTAACCAGTGTGGGGCATCACTTCAATATTCGTTCTTGCGCTCGGCTCGGCTTCTTCGAAACAAGCGCCTGGCTGTGCCCATAAGTGGAAGCCTGCAAGGCAGAAGAGCCTAAGATGTAACGAGAATAGCTTTGCCTAGTAGCGTGCAAACAGGGCTGATAGGCATTCGGCACCAGGCATGCATATCTTTAGATTGCCCTGTAGCCAACGACCCGATGCTGTAGACATAACATCCTCTAGGGGGGATATCTATCATCTAAGCACCTCCTTGTGAGGGATTCAAAAGATTGTCTTTCCTAGAAATGTGTATCTTGTAGCTACGAGTTCGGTAGATTAAAAAATTGGATTGTGAAATTGACATCGAATCAGGAGACTAAAATACCTAGGCACAGGATAACAACATAACAAACACAGGATCTTCCAGGAACACAGATCTGGCTTGCAACGTGGTCATCTGTACCACTTCCATCAGAACCATTGTCAACTTCTCGTTTTCATTGTGCAAGCATGTCATCTTTGCATGTTTCGTATTCTTTCTCAAGTGTCATGCACCTGTTCATAACCATTACTTGTCCATGAGACGTTGCAATGTGGAGGCGCACATATCTACTCCTCCTGTTACTTCGTGTTTACTTCGCGCTTTCTCCAAGCTATCTCCACCCAGATGAAGTCTTTCAAGGTCCCGAGGTGATTGCAGGTGCATAGAGAATACCTCATTACCAAGGTTAGGATACTGACATACCACAGGAGAATTGTTTGGCTTCACCAATGTTCGAACCTGGGAATGGACTGTCGCGAAACCGATTCGAAGCGTATTCCCGCTATGGCCGGTCTATGGCCTGCCAATGTCGCTGCTGAAGGCACTTTGGGCAAGAGAAGGAGATGGCTTGGTCTCAGCGAGTGCGATATACTATACAACGCGAATCGTTATGTTTGTTCTCAGTTTTGTCCTTGAAGATTGGGCTATCCATGAACTGGTACACTCTCCGAGAAGGCGCTCCGAAGCTGTCACATTGGTCGCATCCTCGTATGTTACCTGGACGTTCCAAACACACACATTTTCAAACTCCGTCGAGACAATACTGGTGTTGTGGTGCCTGGTTTTGATGCAGCGCATTGCTTACACGAGCCCTCCTGAGCCAGATGAGAAGGGACGTACACCACAACCTATCTGGAGACGTTCATATATCACGTCAAGTCTACTGCTCGGATTCTTGTTGGTGTTTGGACTTTTCAACCGCATTACTTTTCCTGCTTTCTTATTGATACCCGGCATTCAACTGCTGCCACATCTTTGGAATAGGTGCGCCAGACTTGCTCTTCGCGAGAACCTTGCTAACAGTATGCAGACCTTTGGCGTTAGTAGGTCTTGTGATTTCAGCGTCTTTCTGGATTTTTATGGCGATAGCAACCGACACGGCCTTCTATACAGGCCCAGCATCAACAACCTCTTTTCAAGCACTTTTCAAACATCTACACACGACTCCTATTATAACCCCAATCAACAACGTTTTGTACAACACGAAAGCTTCCAATCTCAAAGCACACGGGCTCCATCCGCACTACCAGCATCTCCTCATCAATTTACCACAACTTCTCGGGCCGGCCCTCTTCCTGCTTTTCCCTTTTCCGCTAAGAGTCTCAGATTTCAACATTGACCGCATGCTCCACAATCCGCGACTGACAGCAGCAATCACTGGAGCTGTGATCCTGAGCGCCATACCACATCAAGAACCACGATTTCTTCTCCCATGTATACCACTCATCCTCACCTGTGTTACCATACCCGAATCACGTGTATGGCGCAAACGCTTCTGGATAGCATGGGCACTCTTCAATGGCGCAATGAGTATCCTGATGGGCGTGTACCACCAAGGCGGAATCGTCCCCATACAGCTTGCCATGCCAGACACCATCCGCTCATCCATGTACAACACACAAAGCATATCGAAAACAGTCGAAGTGCACTGGTGGAAAACATATCCTCCATCCTTGTACATGCTTGGACCACCGACCAGCAACTCCATCACCAATGACACAATTAGCATCCTGACTACGCCATTACTCGGCGCAAATAAAACAACTCTCTTCAATAGTCTAACCGCGAATCTTCCAACATGCGACACCAAAAACAGCCTCCTGAGCCGCCTTTCCAACGCCATCGTAAGCTCCCAGGGTCCGCCACAGGTTTTCCTCGTTGCGCCGCTCTCAGCCTGGCGGTTTGATCCGGGACAAATCATCCCACCAATGTCAAATTTCACCTTGTTTTTGCCTGCACCATCAACCATAGATATCGCCTCGCAAACTCCACTGCGACTAACGCATCTGAAAACCTACAGCAAACACATCAACCTAGACGATATGGATTTCGGCGATGATGGCGTTGTTCCGACTCTCAGTCGTGTCGTGGGTAGAAGAGGATTAGGTGTCTGGAGAGTCGAGAGAGAATGCGTCGATGATGATTAGATGGTTTCGTGTAGCGAGGATAGGCATGGTTGATGCGGGGGGATCGAGTACAAGGCGCTCTTTCATTTCGACCGTGATACCCCTTTTGGATAGACTGATATTGCTTTTGCTCTATGCTTCTCCCTCTTCTTCTTCTTCTTCTTCTTCTTCTTCTTCTTCTTCTTCTCCTTCTCCTCCTCCTGCCCCCAATCTTGGGCGGTTAGTGTCTTCTTTCACGTCTCAATACTACAGCTCCAGATCTGCATACCACGCAAGACGGATGCACACACGGCTGCGTCGAATGCCAAATGCCAAGTACCATACTCAGAATCGCAACTTAATGATCGCTGAGTTTCGTGCATAGATTCCACGAGGCCGGAACGGTTCGCTTCGATTCGGTTGGATAATAACAGAAACAAGTGCACAACGTCATTCTTGGTGGCTGACCTGGGTACAGCACTCCCTTTTTTCGAGAATTCCGGTCAAGGCATGAGCGAACCAGGTTCGCAGCGCTAGTTGGAAATCTGCGAGCATCATGACGTGCCAAAGCTGCTATGAACACTTTCGTCAGAGGCCTGGGAAGCGTCAGACAGGAACCGAGCTCGGGTTCATATGATGATGTGTGTCGTTCCGACCAGAAAAAGTTGATTATAGGCAACATAACATGCCTGTTGTGAAAAGTCCGAACGAGTGTTTTGGTGTGGTGTACTTTTTAGGCACTCGCGTGGTATGTAACACCTCTTCTATCCTCACAGAACTTATGTTTGCTTCTCCTCTTTGTCGGCCTCGAGCTGGACCATAACGAGTATGAGCAAGAACTTCGGACCAAGGTGGACGATTCCAGTACCGAACTTAGTGGGTATGAGAACGATTGTGACTGGCGTTGTTCCCAAGAAGACCTTATCATTTAGGTGTGGACTGTTCCAGATATCTGCGATTTGACTTTGCAGATGATACGCGCCGGGAACGGCAGCGGGGACAAGAATCGATATGATTATTCGTCCAAGAAACGATTCTATTCATGTCTTACTCATCGGTCGATTGAGCGGCTTTCTTTTGATCAGGGGAGCATTCCTTCGATCCGCAGATGGATGGTCTTCAGTGCTCGCACTCGATGCCACCAGTGTCGATGCTTCACCTATTGGCTCACTTCGACTCTTCCCACCATTCAATTCAGCTCCAACCGGGTCATTCGCGGCGAATTCTGCTCTATCCCGCGCAATTGAGGGATCAAACTCCATTTCCTCAAGTCCTCCAACGACACGTACTTGTGGAGGCGCCCTGGTACCGTGTAGCTCCCACCGAGGTGGTACGTACTCATCACTGTGAAGTTGGGCTTTCTCCTCAGGGCCTTGAGCTTCTTCGGAAGGCTCTGTCGAGGTCTTGCTCTGACGGCGTCGTCGGTGCCGACGAATGAAGAATAGAATGAAGCCAAGGACAAGCATGCCGCCGAGAGCAGCACCAACTGCAATTCCTGCTATTACTTCTGTGCTCGTCGTTACAGGGCTTTCTGTTATAGCGGCACTAGTGTCTGCAGGCGCTATCGTGCTTGTTGATAGAGTCGGAGTAAGAGTCGGAGTCGGAGTCATGGACGCGAGTGTACCATTTGAAGACGTAGCTGAGCATAGTAAACAAAAGTAGTGCGGAACCTTCTATAGAACTTACTAGGCAGACAGCTAATCAGGGTCAGCGTCGTCTGGCCCGCTCTGGCTTCAGAGCACAATGACACGACTAAGGCGTTAAGGGTGTCGCTCCGAGTCGTTGCTGTAATGATGTTCGAAATGGTACCCAAGTTGATGTTTAGACCGTTGCAGAAGTTGAGAGCTCCATTTAAATCGTCGATTTGCATGGACGTGGTATCAGTGGTGTCTTGCCTGATACAAGAATAGACGTATGCCATCGCAGTTGCGAATGAGCCATCAGTGGCACAAAGTTGGGACGTAAACCCAATACTCTGGAAAACGTAGTTCGCTTGGTCTGAATGGCATGTTGATTAGCTCTGATGAAAAGGTCGCTGAGGCCTATATGAATGACTCACTGCACAACTCATAACATTGCGGGCCTGCGATAATCACTTCACTTTGTCTTTTAGTAATTCCCAAGAAATCGCGATACAACCAAGCGTAAGGCTGAAAAACATCGCGCAGCAGCAGCATGGTGATGATGACCTCGAATAGAGAACAACCAAGCTCCAGCAAAGGTAGTTAGTCTCAAATGAGTATGGATAGCGTGTGATTCAGATATGTAGCAACCTCTGATTTGTATTGAATAAAGGTAGATGTGAATGGATGAGGTTGACAAGAACCAAAGGCGCAAGTCGAACCATCAACCACACCACACCTCTGTTGATCATGCTTGAATGAAAGCCGACGTGTTAGTTGCATTACTAGAGTATGCTAAAGACGCCGTAACCAATTGAGGATGGTGGCTTTCTGCATGATTGTGATAGCTCAACTGTGAGCAGGGGGTAGTCGAGGAATAGCGCGCGGGGCCGGCCCTCCGTTATTGGTTGTGAAGGTGTCGGCCATTCCCACTACGTCGAAAGCACTGGTTTCGGGCTGATGGCGGAAAACAACGAACAGCTTTGGTACGAAGGATTTGTACTATACCTACCTAGGTAGGTAGGTAGGTACCTAGGTAGTCATGCAGCGATAAGCGAGATCAATACACGCGGTACACGTGCCATCCGTACCTGCCGCTGGACATCTGTCAACGAAACAAGAACATCAAGCTTTCAAATCTCCTTTCGCTGTCAGCCTGCCTTCCAAACTACCTACTTACATGACATGCTTAAAGATTTCATCAAATCTTTCGTACACAGTAGCGCTCAGGTCTTCGTAAACTTCGCTGACCGATGCAGATGATTTCAACTGACGAATCGGGTCTCTGCGCTAGTTCCTTCTCCGTGACAGAAGTACTCAGACAGTACATCATCTAGTATATTGGTGCAAGGAATGAAGCAGAGAGAAGTATTGAAATTAGCTCCGCGACCTTGGGTTAGAGTGAAGTACGTACCTTGGTGAAATTACGTTGATCAGGTACGTGTATTCAAACTCACTACTTCGTCCAATGCTTTGTCAGCACTATAACACGCCATATCTATAACCGAAAGTTAAGTGTGTACTTTTGCAACCAACCACTCCGCCTCCTCTTCCCTGATTCACCCGATGCTAAAAGCTCAATCACGGGGTCAGCTCTGCAACACCAGCAGCCCGAAGAAAGCAATGAACCATTGCGATCTATGCTTTCCAACCTTACACGGAATTTCGGTTTCGGTGGCAATCGTGGTAATACAAGACCGACTTCTGGCATGATTTCCGGATCGATGCCACAGAGACCTCATACACCTCAAGGGCAATCCGTGAGCGACCCACCACCGCCTTACTCTCAGGATTCCATTTCTCAAGGCAGCGACAGCGGTGCCGGCCAGGCAGTGACGGCACCACATCACATGCGCGAGAATCTCCTCAGCGCCATTCGCAAGACACGTCCTCACAACTCCAGTGAAATCTTCTCTCGTGGCGAAACGAACACGGTGTCTGAGACGAAATCTTACTGTGACGAGAAGCCAGCTCATGACTTAGCTTTTGTTGCTGAGCTCAAACATGGCATACAAATGTTTCTGCCTCAGGATCCTTCCCACCCCATTAATGCCACATCATTCCTCCAACAGAACATGGTTGGTCTCCTCCGCTTTGCTGATATCCTCAAATCCGTGGGCGAGGTATTCTCCGTATCTCCAAAGATACTGAACATCTTCTTCGAGACCTCCGGTAAGACTATCGCATTCAACCGTAACGGCAGTATCTTCTGCAATTATCTATACTTCAAACAGCTGCACGAAACACAAATTCTGGGCGGCGAGGCCATGACAGGGAACGGTCTAGAAGATGCCCTAGTATACTGGTGGGTCATCTTGTGCCACGAGCTTGCACACAATCTAGTCGCAGACCACAGCAGCAACCACAGTTACTACACCGAAGGATTCGTGGCGCAATATTTTTCCAAGATGGTTAGCAAAGCAGCCGAGATGAAGAAGATGGCTTCTAGAGCTTTGCCAGTGACTGGTGGTGACGAGGCGGGTAGGTTAGTGGATGTTGAGTAGGACTCTCTTACCGCACCTCACCCGGGATATTGGGATGGCAGGGGATTCTGGTGATGACCGGAGGGTACCTGTATTCTATTGTTACATGTGTATGATTTTATGACTGCATGACGGAGTTTCTAGCATGGTTAAGCGTTGGCGTGGTCGATGACGAACAAAAGCGATGGCGTCTGGAGCATAAGTATTAGCGAGGAAGAGAATCGATAACGCAGGCAAGACAGCAACCTGACGTGAGTACCCTGCTATACATGACCCAAAGTACTCTGAACTATATTCATACACCTGCGAATGATCTGATAGAGTCTATACCATGTACTCATTCACCTGCCGATTTCACGCTGCTCTTTTTAACTCTCCGTTCCGGGTCGTGTAACGCTAAACGGTGATAGTAAGCTTAAGGTGAGGATGTGGCTTTGCTGTGAGGTGGAGTTCGAGTTGGGGTTTAGGCTTAGGATTAGGATGAGGTCTGGGGTTAGAGTAGAGTAAAGGATCGGAACAGCGAGATGTGAGCTGTGGGACTTGGCTGACTGGCTACCTGACTGACTTATGTTTATTCATGAGCAAGAATGTCACCTACCCGCAGTATGTCAAATGAGTTGGTGGTGTACAAGGACACTGCAAGCGATGGATTGAGAGGGATAGGTTGGACTGTTCATGACGGACAATGTCATATATGCTGACATACTAGTCCCTACATACAGTACACTTGGCGGTTGTTCTACTCTGTTGTATTTTATATTATTCTATATTACTCTATTCTATTTTTGTTTCTTCTTTGTCTTCATTCAGCTCCAGTCCTAAACCCTCTTAACACACTACCCAATTTCCCCATCATCTCAGCCCATTCACCCTCAACATCACTAAGCACCGTTACCGCGCCTCCAGCGCCGACATGCCACTTCTTCCTCTCCCCACCATTCTCCCCCACATAATCCTCCACCCCCGAACTCCAAGCCGTCCTGATCGCAACACTCCAGCATCCACCGCCGCCAACGTCCATGTATCCGATCACACCACTGTAAACACCACGATTCCGTCGTTCGAGGGTGCGCAGGATCTCGCACGACCGCTTTTTGGGAGCGCCGGTCATGCTGCCTGGTGGTAGGACGTGGGGGAGGGAGGAGTGGTTGTGGGTTATTATTGCGTTTGTGTTGTGCGGGTCTAGGGATGGGGGCGGGTTGGCGCGGATGTGGGATGTTAGTTGGTAGACTGTTGCGTAGGGGGTTACTTCGTTGAGTTTGATTATTGAGACTGGAGAGTTTGTGGTGCTGGTGGTGTTTGAGTTGGGTTTGGATGCGTATGGCTTGCAGCCGACTACTGAGTAAAGGTCGTGGCGGATCAAGTCTGCTATCATGAGGTTTTCGGCGGATTCTTTGGGCGTTTGGAGGATTGATGTTGCGTGTTCGAGGGTTGTTGTGGGAGTGCGTTGGACGGTGCCTTTCATGGGGATCATGTCTAGGGTGCCGGTGCGGGACCAGGAGAGGAATTGTTCGGGGGAGGTGGAGAGGATTGTTGTGCATGGTGTGACGCGTGTACGCGGGAAGTGTAGGTATGAGGCGAATGGGACGGGGTTGTGTTTGTTGAGGTTACGGTAGAGGAGGTAGGATGTGTTGGTATGCGTGGCTGGTGTGGTAATTGTGGCTTCGGTCGTCAGACAGAGTTCGTAAGAGTTACCAGCGTGGAGTTGTGATTGGCAGTCGAGGATTTGGGTGGTGTAATGCTTATGATCGGGTAGATTGATGGTTGTTGTAGAGAGGAGCTGTTGGAGTTGGTGAGAGGACGCTGATGATGGTGAAGGCTTTTTGGTAGAGGCAAGGCTGGCCAGTTGGGCTTGCGTTGAGTCGATCCAAGATTGGTCGTTCTGACGAATAGACTGAATGTAGATTTTACCAGTGTCCTTGTCAAGTACAATACTTCTTTCCACAAATACGAAGTTGAAATCTGGAACGATTCGTTGTTCCTTGATTGACTGTCCCGATGAATTGAGCTTCAGAAGCTCCAAACCCATCTCGTACGATATATACCCTATGAAACCACCCCAAAAGGGTATGTCTGCACATCCACTGTCTGTACTGAATGCTTTGGTTGTCTCTTCCAGGGCGTTAAGAGCTTGTTCAGGTGAGCACGGCAGAGCTGCTATGTCCTCAGCTCCATGTTGGCGTATCAGCTGTCCATTCATGTAACTGACTGTTTCGGACAAATCATCAATGAAAGCATAAATACAGTATCGACCTTTCGCAGATGATTCGAGCATGGCAATTGTTCCCGAGCCTGCCTTGTCGTAACAGAAGGAAGATAGATGTTCTATTGAAAGACAGCTATTCTGGAGCTCTACCCACCGCGGCTGAGAATTGCCCTTGTTTGCGAATTGTGGTTGGTGGATCGATTCATGTTGACGTTGAGAGCAAAGGAATGGCTGTTGGTGGTCTACCGATCGTGGCGATGACGAATGTGACATTGATGAATATGTCTGATGAGTCCTGCCCCTCTTGACTACATTGTGTGAAGCTACTTTCACCCACCAATTTCGAATCAGTTCATGGCAAGAAGTATTGGACATACATGATTCGGGATGGAATTGAAGACCCCAAAAAGGTAAGTCTGCATGTCTCACAGCCATGACATAGCCATCATCGTCCCATGCCAGAAGCTGCAATTCATGTTTGCGTGTAGCTCGGTAGCCTTCACCTGAGTGACGTCTCGAGCTATCTGATGCATAGCCCGAATCTACACCCGAATCTCTTGGGTTGAATCCTTCATTTCCCGAAGCAAAGGCTGACTTACTGACAGCTAGGCTGTTGTAGTTCATAGCGACCACGTCTGAGATGCTCCCAAAGATGTCTATACCTAGTGACCTGATCTGCTTCGTTTGACCATGACATGGCTCCCTCATCCGTGAGATGGGAAGATCATACCGTAGACACAAAGTCTGAAAACCTAAACAAACACCAAGGACAGGTATGTTGTGGCATTCTGCGTTGGTCCAAACATCTTCGAAGAAACCAACGTCGGTTTTATGTCGAGGATCGCCAGGACCAGGGCCAAGCACTACAGCGTCGAAGCTGAGGAGGAATTGTCCAATATCAATACCGAAGTCTTGCTTAATGTCTGTATCGATACTGACGATAGTAATATGCGCAGATTCAATACAGCTGTAGAGCAGGGCGATGATGTTCCGGGAGAAGGAATCGTAAGCATCAACGAATAAAATTGACATATCTTCAGTGACCAATTCAAGCAGAGTGGTTAGTGGCAATCAACAGCTTGTCTACCTGGCATTTGAAAGTTCGGCGCAGCATTGAAACAATAACGAAATTGAACAGGAAGTATATGTTCCTTGTGCATAATACTTGATCTTTTGATTGAGAAAGCATGTGAATAAATTTTCGTGATCCAGAGTCTTATCAGAAACTCGTGGACCGGTCAAGGTTCGGCCCATCATGGCTCTTCCCGTGGCCGGGCGTTTTGCTCGTCTGTAAATGTTCCTTTTCGTGAAACACCTCGCGTCGATGGGAATCTCACGAATGAATCATATACGTGCTGTGTAAGGCTCAGATCTCTCTCCATTTCGAGAATGTCATAGGTCGCAGTTGCAGTGGTGGAAGTGATGACTTTGCCGACAGAAGAGAAAGAGCTGAAGAATGCAGGTCATGTAAACTGAAAGTGGCAGCGATACCTTAGAGAATACAGCAGTGCCAAGGCTCTAATTCAAACCAAGCCTAAGCGGGATTTATCAAAGTGGCCGTACAAGCCAATGCTTGTAGAAGCTAAAACATCCACTAGAAGCCCACGACAAGTGTATAACTAAACGGCCATCTGAGTCGATTTTACTGCACTAGGACAACCTCTTGCACCGTGTGCCTCCTTCACTCGCTACACATGATAGTCCCAAACTTCTACGTTGGAACCCTTCGTCCCTTGGCTATCGTCTCAGTATCGCTGATCGCTGAGATAGCCATAATAGTATGCGCCCAGTAGTGGCTGATTCTGCGACACATCGTATTCTACGAGAAGGTGTTGCTTCACACTATGGCAGCTCAAGAAGTTGATCCTGCCACTCAATTTCACCACGACCCCTGGTGGTTCGGTCCTCAAAATGGAGCATATCTGCATAGCAACAACGGTACGCAAGTCGTCTCTGATATTGAAGCAGACTGACGTTCTAGCACAGTCCTCTTTTATTTCAATGATTCCATCTTCGCGGATCCAATGTCGAACAACAACACAATCATAGATCAGTCGAGAGGCTTTCCAGATCGAGAGCTCAAGAACATGAGCACTCGGGAAAGATTCGAAAAAGTTCTCGAGCAGTACACTGGAATACAGTATGTTGTCGTGCATGATCCCATGGCCAGCCAAACTTTCGTCGATGGTCAACAGAACCCCATATGGATCATTCGAAAGCAACGCCGGCTCGAAACAGGTCCACAAGGTAGAATCGAAATTCTAGACTACTACTACATCTTGGATCAGGCTATTTATCAGGCCCCGAGACTTGACAGCATCTTGAGCTACCGCATGTCCAACACCACCCTTGCCATTGACAAAATGGTCAATACTGCCTCTACCCTTCCGAGATTCTCTGCCACATATGGACACACTTATCTCGAACCTAAACAAAAATCCGCACCTATTAATGGTGATGTGGAGATGTCGCAGAGCAAAATTGGGACACCAATCCCTGACACCACGAATCAGGCGAGTGTAAATGTACGTGAGCAGGGCTTGAACACTCAATCAGACCTTGAGTCATCCGACGAACGCACTCTGAGAGCGGCACTGCAAATGACGCTTCGGCACGGTAAGCACTACGGAGACGATGCACCATTGATTGGAGAGCCTGGAAATTTTAGATATTCTACAGCTAAGGAAACCGCTCCTCAAGCTCGACTGAAGGACTCTTTCTCAAAGTCTGTTGTACCTGCAAAAGCCGGGACACCTGCTCCCACACACAATGTTTTGGCGAAGCTTGCATCTGCACCTCCAACACCAAAGCCAAACGTGGTTGCAGAAGTACCGAAACCGAGGCGGAAGAAAAGCAGAGCCGCCAATGATCCTGTTTGAGATGTAAGAAAGCAGACATGCCTAGATACAAGTCTAGTCCTCAGTACGAAAAAATCTAAGCACTAGGGCCGAAGATGATATTCGTGCAGCAGGGCTTTGGAGATTGGTCACGCTCAGAACCACAGGAAGCTTTGTGCTCCCAAGGTCTATGGATCGTGGTTCTATGTCTTACGCCCAGGTAGCAGGTGATATTGGACAAGCCGCTGGCAACTACATGAGTGTGCCTATTAATCCTTTGCAGAAGCATCCTGCTTCCACACGAGGCACTTCCCACCTCAGCAACGAGACGATGTTTCTCCCCGTGGAATGGGCATGAAAGCCCATCCAACAGCAAAGAGTAGTTGAAGAAAGTAGCACCCAATTTTGTTCCATGCTTGTTGCCGAACGACGGCTAGCCATCCTCTGCTCGAGGTTGCGAGGCATGCTCAGACGACATGCGCGCAGCGAGAAATGGAATAGGCATTGTGGTTGTCGCAGATAACTTTGATGTCTTTCAGAAGACAAACAAATACTTAGGTAGGTGATGAGACAATTGTCATCTCTGGGCAACATAATCAATTTGAATGTGTTTACTGAACTTTACTCCATCGTTTTTACATCAGTAGCAATCATATCTTTATCATTCCATTGCAACTGCTTTGCCTCTTAACGCGGACTTCTTGGCAAGGGTTCTGTGGAGACATCAGTTGGAAGTTCGTCACTCGGTCTGCCTGCAAGGTCAATCACTAGAAGCCTCAAGTTTGAAAACATTCACCAAGCCTGACTCGATATCTTGCCTAGTACATATACTACTACATATCGACTGTCAAATTAGATTAATCAGACTGTTCGCCACCTTGATATTCACCACATTCATTGCATACACATCTACTACATCCTTCAAGGCGGGGTCAAGATGAAGCTCAACTTCAGAGTAAGATGGCCACTCATGCAGAGGCAGAGAACAGAACATTGACAGTGGCCAAAGGATCTCAAGCAGCAGAAGTTCACAATCGATGCCGAACCTTCAGACACAGTAAGAACTCTGAATACCCACCAAGAAAATCGCGCAGTAAGGAATGATGCTAACCAGCCTCAGGTCCTTCAAGTCAAAGAGCGAATAGCTGAAGAGAAAGGGTGGGAGGCGTCTTCGCAGAAACTCATCTACTCTGGTCAGTACAGTCTACCAACGATTTTCACTCAGGCTTACAATTCATAGGTAAGATTCTCGCCGACGCCAATACCGTCGAATCGTACAAGATTGAAGAGAAGGGTTTCATAGTATGCATGGTTTCAAAGGTATAGTGAAGAATGCAACGATACAGACCTGAACCTGACAATCAGATAGCCTAAGACTGCGCCTGCGCCTAAGCCTGTGCCGGCCACTCCTCAAGCCGCCACTTCTACACCTGCACAGCCTCCCGCACCACAGCAGCCGCAGAGTACGACTCCTTCCGCTGCACAAAACCCTCCAGCGACGCCCTCACCAGCTCAAACCGCGCAAGTACCTACTCAACCGGGATTCGGCGACTCCTCCGCTATGTTGGTCGGAAACCGAAGCGAATCAGCAATCAGAGAGATGGAAGCAATGGGTTTTGAAAGAACAGACATTGAGGCAGCACTAAGAGCGGCTTTCTACAATCCCGACCGAGCGATCGACTATCTTCTGAATGGTATCCCAGAGAGCGTTCAAACTCAACAAAGACAAGCCCAGCAGCAACAGCAAGCTCAAGGTGCACCTGCCGGACAGACACCTGCTTCTCCGCCTGTCGCAACGACTGGTACAACACCGGCCGCGCCGGCTGCACAACCAGATCCGGCTAGCGAGGTCAATCTTTTTGAAGCAGCAGCCCAGGCAGGACGAGGCGGCGCAACAGGAGGAGCTGGTACGCGAGGACTAGGAGCTGGTCTCGGAGCAGGCGCTGGTGCAGGCCAGGGTGGTGAACAAGTTAACATCGACTTCCTCCGTAACAGCCAGCACTTCCAACAACTACGAAGACTTGTTCAACAGCAACCTGCTATGCTTGAGCCGATACTTCAGCAGGTGGCCGAAGGCAATCCTCAGCTCGCTCAACTGATTGGTCAGAACCCAGAAACATTTCTACAACTGTTGTCCGAGGACCTGACAGGTGAAGGAGGTGGTGAAGGTGGCCTCGGCAGTGCCCAGATTCAAGTCACACAAGAAGAATCAGATGCCATCGACAGATTGTGCGGTCTTGGATTCCCTAGAGGACGCGTCATTCAGGCCTACTTTGCTTGCGATAAGAACGAAGAGCTTGCTGCGAACTTCTTGTTCGAGCAGCCGGATGACGACGAATAGAGCGACTAGAGCATCAGGACGTTTACTCAGCGAAGTTAAGATATATTCATGATTGATGCAAGCATGACAAATGATCAGAGCATGAAGACCTGAAGCAAGCCATGAGCCCACACAAGCCTGGGAACATATCACTCCGGACCAGCCCTAGATATTGAAGAGTTATTGTCTGCGGACATCACGCTTCCGATTTCTTACAATCAAAAGGTTCTTTCGAGACGTGCTCATTTTGAGGTGTAAGGCTGGTGATGTTCGTCTTTCCTTGTGTCACTGTCCACACTTGTTACTAACCGGCCAACATACTAGCCCACTCCTATGAATAACCGTACTTACTTTAGATTTAGGAACTTGGGTGATAGTAGTTACAAGACTCACATGCGTTGTACGTTCTACAGTATAGCTACACCATTCGGCGGACTTGCAACTCCACCCGGGACTTTCAGAGGCATACTGCTGAAGAAGAAGGACCATTTCTTCAGTTTCTTACACTCGACAGCCAAAGTTTCCAAATCGAACAGTTCTCCAATCGGTACTCCCCAACCTGCGAGCAACCACTCGTGCAAAAAGTACGTTGTATCCTGACACGGCCATGCCTCGAGAGACGGCTGATCTCCCACCACTGCAGCGAACTGGTTATCCCAAACCCAGCGCAAGATTTCCTCCGAGGACTTCAGACCAATCGCTGGTGGATTTGGAGTAGCGACCAATTTTGCGGCGTCTGCCTCAGAAAGTGAATTGAAGGCTTTGATATAACCGCTGCGGACGAACAGGATGTCGCTGGGCTGGAACGAAACATTCTGCGAAGCAGCTACAGCGTGCAGATCGGCGAGGCTGATCGAATGCGTCGTCAAGGCAAAGTTGTTTGTCGTCATTCCCTGCGATTCCGCCCAAGATTGATAGTCGAGAAGGACGCCACGCCCGACAATGCCTCCGTTCTCAACCCAGACGTGGATACCGTTTTGTGTCGAGGTTTGAAAATCCTCTTGCCTCCGGCCATTGAAAAACTGTTGTTGCTTCTGGTATCCGAAATGTCTGAAGCCATCCCACTGCGAACTAGATTGAGTGTTGAAGGTCAGGATGTCGTCGTTCACTGCGCGGGGTGCTTTATGGTGGAGTTTCTGTTCGAAGCTCTGACGACTGAATGCTGGGACCTTCATCCTGTCCAAGGGCCAGTCCGTGGACACTCGAACACCGTGAATGATCTCTTTTGCTGCACCGATTGTGGTCTCGGGTGTGAGGAGGTTAAGCATGCCGAGTTGGTCGTCCTGGCCGAAAAGGCCCCAAGCATTTCCTGGTGGCCCATCTTTTTTGAGTGCCAGACTGTCAAACGATGGTCGTGAAACACCCATGGTGGCCTATATGCTTGTCATACAGCTCTTGTTTGGGAAGAAGAACTGATTCATGAATTCCGGGGTTACATCTTCTCAGAACGGCGACGAATGTTGTACTGCGAAAGTGATAACATCTCGTTCAATACCCAACTTGAGCTAGACTTGGAATAAAGTTCGTACCGTGTTCCGACGGAAACTAGCTCGCAATTAGGCGGTTATCTGGATTCCGCTCCGCTTGTGCCGAGCACTCACTCTACTATTAGGTCCAACCCCGCAAGTATGTCGAGCACTCACTCTACACTTGCACATTGTACGTGCCTGAGTAGTCATCTTCGGTGCTCTCAGATACTGTCTTTGCACACTACTTTACATAACGTCAATGACTCTGTTGGAGTGTGGATCTCACCGCCTTCCACCTTCACTCTGCGTTATTTAAACCGTGGATTGGGAAATGCGAAACTGAAGACACTTGTGCTTCCGGGAAGCGGAGTGGCTCGACCCACAATCGACTATCCGGAGAGTGATGACCTCGGCTTTGTCGGACCAGCTTCATGGTGGAAAGCACATTGAAGGATAAAAGGACACACTGGTTCCTCTTCTACATGGAATAGATCTAAACCCTTCGCCTCTTTCGATTTCACCATGTCTCACGATACCAAGTACATCGAGCCACACACTGAAAGTGATGCTCAGCACTTTGAGAAGACAGTCACTGCTGGTACCAACAACGATGATGTCGCATTGAAGGTCTTCACCGACGTACATGCTCTTGCGGACGAAATAGATCCGCATGCTGAGAAGAAGCTTGTCAGAAAGATTGACTTCTATGTCATCCCGTTCATTTGCATCACCTATCTGATCACTTACATTGATAAGGCGACTCTCGGTTATGGTAACGACAACCTTCTCCGGCCTTTCTGGGTATAACACTGACTCGAGCAGCTGCACTCTTCGGACTCCAGAAGGACCTCAAACTCCATGGCACTCAGTACAGCTGGCTCGGTTCCATTTTCTACTTCGGCTACTTAGTCGTACGTTCAACCTCTGACCTCTACTATCGAATAATTCTGACGACCGAGCTAGTTTGAATATCCTACCAGCTTCGCCATGCAAAAGGTGTCAGTCGCCAAGTGGCTCTCGGCCAATATATTTGTATGGGGAGGGATATGTATGGCCCTTGGTGGAGGCAACGACTTTACCGCACTCGCAGCACTTCGCTTCGTTCTCGGAATGCTCGAATCTTGTTCTACTCCAGCCTTCCTCTTACTCACCGCTATGTGGTATAAAGTGGAAGAACAGCCAATCCGTATTGGATATTGGTCGGTCTTTCTAGGCCTGGCGAACGCCTTTGGTGGCTTGCTTGCTTACGGTATCGGACACATTCATGGTAGTCTCACGTCCTGGAGGTACCAGTTCATTATTGTGGGTGCTTTTTCGGCTGCTTGGGGCGCCATAATGTTTTTTACTCTAGCTGAAAATCCCTCTACCGCGTGAGTCTGCACAAACTCCATAGATATGGTCGAGATACTGATGATTGCGCAGACGCTGGCTCTCGACAGAAGAGAAAAAACTCGCCATTGAAAGACTTCGGGATAACAACACCGGTATCAAGAATACCCACTTCAAACGGTACCAAGTCATCGAAGCCCTCGTCGACCCCAAGACCTGGTTTCTTTTCCTCTTCGGCCTGTCAACACAAGTCGTCAACGGCTCAGTGAGCAATTTTGGTTCCCTTATCGTCAAAGGCTTCGGATACTCCTCGCTCAAGACGACACTCCTTCAGATCCCGTACGGCTTCATCATCTGCTTCTCCGTTCTCTCGGCAATGTACCTTCAAAAATACATCAAAGGCCAGCAAAGATGTAACGTTGCGTTGCTCTACGTCCTTCCGGCCCTTGCCGGCGTTGTCGGCATCCATGTGCTTCCTAGCACTAGTCGACATTCGCTTCTAGCATGCTACTACGTACGATTCGACCCTTTTTCTCTACCTTGATTTCTACTTTACTAACACTTCATCATAGCTCACAGCATTTTACACTGCTTCCTTCTCCATGTGCATGTCGTTGATCACAGCTAACACCGCTGGCTCCACCAAACGCACAACCGTCAACGCCATCTTCTTCATCTCCTACTGCGTCGGCAACATCATCGGGCCCTTCGCCTTCAAATCC
>Ga0115846_100423_pt1 | contig 22807 bp, 27 predicted proteins | sample InSIn5gowninarea_2_FD_83860 | JGI IMG/M metagenome (GOLD analysis project Ga0115846, IMG submission 83860) | reverse complement strand
AGAACCCTCATCCAAGGAGAAATAAAAGAGTCATGCAAAGCAAAATTTCAAAAAGAACAAAAGGTTACCCTTGGATCCTACAATTATGTTCAAGGATTATTTACAAAAAGGACTAATCAAACTTGATCTAAAATAAGAACCAGGTCCTCATGATGATAAACCTAGTTGGTACAATGAAGCAAAATTTTATGAATATCACAAAGTTAAAGAACATAAAACAAATGCATGTATGATCCTGAGGAAACAAATGTGGGAATTGTTGGATGATGGTAAGATATAGTATGAGGCCTATGTAGTTGATTCAGAAGATGCCAAACCACTCATAGCAAATTTCATCTTCAACCAAAAACTATGTAGCATGCTAGGATAGGAAGACCTAGAAGGAGTTTCAATCCAACTACAGTAGAGCGAATGGAGGTCCCTTGCAATCTTGGTATACAACAACTCCTTAAATAACTAAAGGCAACTCATGCCAAGATAAGTACTTTTGAACTTTTGAAATTGTCAATTGATCATAGAAATATTTTATTTGATGCACTTAAGAAATTTGAAGTTGATGCAGATATTACTATTGCTAAATTTGTTGAGTTAGTAGGCAATCTTGACACTGATTTAGTTTGTAACATGCTTTCCTTTCAAGAGAGTGAATTTCCTAGTAAAGATGTTATTGAGAAAAACCTAGGACTGTATATATGTGTTAACATTGATGGTGTTCATGTTGAAAAAAGGTTTGATTTATACTTGTTCAAATGTCAATGCATGTTCAATTAAATTATTACAAAAATACTTTCCTTCCATTTATGCAAAAATGAAAAGAACCACTATTAGCATAAAATGGTTTGATAATATTGAAAAGGAATGTATTAGATATGTATCTATTCCTATTGAAATGGGTGGTAAAATGGTTCATCAAAAAAATTATAGTTTTCAAGTGAAATTACCATCTAACTTGTTTCTTGGTAGACCATGGATCCATAAGATTAGGGTTGTTACTTCCACATTGCATAGATCGATTAAATTTATGCATAAAGGCAAGAAGAGTACTATTCATGTAGAAGAAAATCCTACATATGTATGTCAAGTAGTTGATAGGTTTTGGATTCCTCATGATTTGGTTGAAAGTGAGGAAGATGTACCATATCCTTTCACCACTATCATCCCGTAAGAGGTAAGCATTGGAGCATACCTAATCCCAGAGATAAACATCTAGGAGAACTTCAAGGAGCTTTAATGATCCCTTAGATTCTTAAAAACATGTCATTTCCTCCAGGAGGAGATTGAAGCTAAGCAATTTTGCTTCATTCCAAAGCATAATAGCTATCCCATTGAAGATGTGAATTTACTCTATTGAAAGCATAAATAAAAAAGTGCATCCGAAAGTGAACATACAACTTTCATTTCATAAAAAACACCAAGTTAGGTAAGTATGCATTTCAATAGAATTGATTATGCCTTTGTTAATAAATATATGTAAAAATAACAGCATGGTGGAAAAGGATTAGGTAATAATGTGTAGGGTATCATAGAGCCCATTCCAAATGAAGGTCAGCATAAGAGAACAATCGGTGTTGGATTCAATGATTCTACACCTAGCTCATATTCATTAGTTCCAAGGATTCAACATGTGGATAGTAGTGATCAGGACTACACCAGGGCTATTGATGATGAATTATTACATTATGTAATGATGTATGGTCCAAGAGAAGAGTTACAGGCTTACTATGCAAATCCATTCTTACCTCTTATAGCTTCGGTTTGAGTGGACATCTTTACAATTGATGATGTCATCCTTGAGAAGTTGCGGGCATGAAGTGAGTTTCCAAAATCCAGTGAAAAGAGGCTCGAAACATGGTTCATACAACATCAGGTATATTTTGGTGAGGATCTATACATGAATGATGTAGCTATTGCAGGTTAGAGCATCACCCTTCTTTTCTTTTTTTGTTCTTCTGTCATTGATTTTTTATTAAATTTTTGTCAAGTTAGTCCTAGGAATAGGTAGTCTATCTTTCATAGTCAGTATTTCCATCCCATAATGGGGTGATAGCATTAGGTTCCTAGAACTTCCATTCCATTATCCCCTTCTCTTACGGCTAAGTTTGGATGCAATACTGGGGGCATTGCCTATGCCTCCCCAGCTCAATGATAAAATATCTTATCTTAGTGAACAAATAGTAGAAGTAAACATCGATACCTAAGAGGACCCATGGTTGACCAAAATAGGAGCTTGGTTAATCTTGTAAGAATGAGAAAGGTACTACTTACTATTAAAAGAGTTTTCTAATATATTTTCATGGTATTATTTTGATATGCTTGGTCTTGATCCTGATTTTGTTACTCATAGCATAGTTATCAATGAAAATATCAAATCAGTTCAATAAAAGCCTAGAATGATGCATTATATGGTAGCCCTTATTATTAAAAAGGAAATTGAAGAGTATATTATTACTTTTTTCATTGTTCCTATCAATTATTCTCCATGGATTTCTAATGTTGTACATATAGATAAGCCTAATGGTAAAATAAGATGTTGTACAGATTTTAGGGATATCAATAAGGCATGTCCTAAAGATACCTTTCCTTTTCCTAACATTGATATGATTATAGATTCATCACCAAGACATGATATTATCTTTCATGGATTTATTTTTTGGCTATGACCAAATTAGGATCAAAAAGGAGTACCAACATAAGACAATTTTTGTTACTCCTTGGGGCATAATTTGTTGAGTGGTCATGCCTTTTGGTCTAAAGAATGTAGGTGCAACTTATCAAATATCCATGGTGAGTGTATTCTATGATATGATTCATGAGAGTGTTGAGGTATATGTTGATGACATCCTATCCATATCCATAACCAAATATAATCACATTTCATATTTGAGAAAAAATTTCCAAATGATGAGAGAGTACAAGTTAAAGTTGAAACCTCAAAAGTGTGCATTTGCAGTCTCATCAGGTAAATTGCATGGGTTCATTATTATTTCTAGAAGAGGTATGGAGGTGAATCCCAAGAAATTTTTATCCATTGTTGATTTTCCTCCTCCTAAGAACTTGAAAGAGTTAATAAGTATTCAAGTAAAAGTGCAATCAGTTAGAAGGTTCATTGCTTAGCTAGCAGATATGACTTCTCCATTTTTTCATTTGCTGAAGAAAGATGAGAAATTCATTTGGGATGAAAAGTATAAAAAGGCTTTGGATAAAAATAAAATTTTTCTTACTAATTCTCCAATATTATCCCCTTATAATTTGAAAAATATTTTATTACTTTATGTTTTAGTAGCATTAAGTGCATTACGGGCATTGATAGCTCAAAAGGATGATAATAACAAGGAAAGAGCAATCTATTATATCAATTAAAATTTACTTGATTATGAGACAAGGTATATTCCAATTGAAAAGATGTGTTTTTCTATAGTCTTCTCAACCAAAAATTTAAGACATTACATGCTTGGAAATATAATTTATATCATAGCTCAGGTTGACCCTCTTAGATACCTCATGTCCAAGTCCTACCTATCCGAAAGTGCTGCAAAGTGGCTAATGTTGCTTCCAGAATTTGATTTATTCTTCATCAATTAGAATTAGATAAAGGGAAAATATATAGTATATTTCATTGTAAATCACCCACAAAATGAAGTATCCAGCATGCAAGAACAATTTCTAGATGAAGTGGATGACCAAAACAACCTTGAACCAAGCATTGTTACTGCATCCTTACATTGTCACTTTGTTCCTAAACTTGAATTCCCATAATTTTTTATTGGTTTTATGGAAAATAATGAGTGGACCCTATTATTTGATGGTTCTAAGTGCATTCATGGAGTAGGTGCAGGAATTGTTCTTATCAACCCCAATGGTGATGTTATTCCTATGTCTTATCGTTTAAGCTTTGATTGCACTAACAACATGGAAGAATATGAGGCTCTAATTTTAGGTCTAAAGGCTAAAATACTTATGAAAGTGAAAAGGATCAAAATATTCTCAACTCATTATGAAGCAAGTGTCCAACATATACAAGACCAAATATCCCAAGTTGCAACCATACAAGAAAATGGTAGAAAATCTCTTAATCTAGTTTAATGAGTATGAAATTGATAACATTCCAAGAGACAGCAATAGGTATGCTGAAACAATGGCTAGTGTCATTTCCCTTACTTCGATTAACATAGAATATGAAGAAACTATTCTCACAATCAAAAACATATGTAAGCCTTCTCATATGAAGATTTAATTGAGGATCATTGTTTTTCTTCTACTTGTGTCAATGTGTGTGAATGGTATCAAGATGCTTTTTATTATCTTAAATATGGTGTTGTTCATATTACCTTATATCATAATACTAAAATTAGACTTAAAAATCTAGCAACCAATTATATCATCATTGGTGATTTATTGTATAGAAGGTCTTTTGATGGTGCTCTTCTTATATGTTTAATGAGGCAAAAAGTAGACATGGACCTTCACCAAGCTCATGATGATGAATGTGAGGGGCACATTAGTGGTAAATTTATTTATCAAAAATTGTTTAGACTAGGTTATTATTGGCCTACTATGCTTGAAGATTATGAATTGCATATCAAGAAATGTGAACAATGTCAAAAGAATGTTATTCTTCAACCTTATCCTTCTCATGCTTTGCATTCTATTGTATCTCCTTGGCCTTTTTCTATTTGGGTACTTGATTTTATTGGTAAGATTAACCATGTTTCAAGATATGACCACAAGTTTATCATTACAGCTACATAATAGTTCACAAAATGGGTGGAGACTATACCCATGAAGTCTGCAAAAGAAGGTAAGAATGTTGAATTTCTTGTTGAGTTTATCATTTCTAAATATGGTGTGCCTTCTAAATTATTCATGGATAATGGTCCTAGCTTTAAATTTAATGGAGTTAAGGAATTTATACTAAATATCATATTGAAAAAAAGTTCTCTATCCCATATTACCCCCAAGGTAATGGTCAAGATGAAACCTTTAACAAGGTCATTAAGAGTATCTTATCCAAAACTGTTACAAAATATAGTAAAGATTAGCATGAGCAAATATCTTATGCTTTTTATGCCTATAGAATAAATATAAGGAATTCCATAGGTGCAATATCTTTCTCATTGATGTATGGTGATGAATTTGTAGTTCCCCCTTGAGCTACAAATCCCATCTCTTTGTGTTTCAATAGATAGACTCATTCCTAATAAGGATAGAACAAAAGCTAGACTATCCCAACTAGAGGTACTAGATGAAAAAAAAAGTTAATGTTCTAGAACACCTTTGTGTCTACCATTCTAGAATCCAAAAGGCCTATAGTAAAAAGATCAAGCCTAAAGAGTTCAAATTTGGTGACCTAGTATTAAAATAAAACCTTGCCAATACTAAAACTTTGGAAAATGAAAATAAAGGTAAGTTTGAACCTAACTAGATAGGTCTTAACATTTTCATTACAAATTATGGAAAAGGTGAATATAAATTATCCAGAATTGAAGGTACATAGGAACACAATCCAATAAATGTTATGCATCTGAAAAAGTTTTATGTCTATTTTTTTTTTCATAAATATGTGCATATATTTATCTTTTCATACTAATATTTCAAAAAAATAAGGCTATAACCTAGAGACATTGTTGCAGTCCTACCAACACTGCTAGATTCAATTGATCAAAAATTCCAAAAATTTATCATTTCTTCCTAATCATGGTAAATCAACGAAAAAGGTATTTCATTCCTTTACTTTCATTCATTTCCATAAAACATTTCTTATTAATAATGCTTATCAAAACATGTCAATATGGTGTTTTATTTTTATATCCTTATTAATATCATTGGCCTCCTTTCTAAGGAATGGAAACTCTTATCAGCAAATCCATGGCAACATGGTGGCTTGGAAAACCAAGTTGATCATTCTTATCCTTTAACACCTTTATAAGGAAGGGTCAATCTTATCATTTGGTACCTTTATAAGGAAGGGGCCATTCATATCAAATTCCATGGCAACATGATGGCTTGGGAAATCATATTGGTCAATATAAATTGTTTATCATCTTCATCAAATATTGGTGGGTAAGTCACCAAGGATAGGTTTTCTTTCTTATCATACTTTCCATATCATAATGTTTAACATTTATATTTGGGATATATTACACAAAATATTTCTTGTTTAAGCTCTTTTTAGGTACCTTTTTCTTTGGCTTGGATTGCTCCTATGATGAGAGGTTCAACATATCGTAACCAAGTCAAATAGGGGATATAATATATGCAAAAATTGGGGTATCCAAAGCTATCACCATGATACAATTATTGAGGGAGTACTTTCTTACTTTTCTTATTATACTTTGATTTTATTTTATCCCAAAAGAATCAAACTATATTCAAAGTGGGGCATCTAACAACACCTAAAAAGGAATTTTAATTTAATTAAAATACCATTTTAGGTATTTAAAATAATTTATTAAATAAATGTTCTTTTCAATGTGCACTCTCATGTACCTTTATGTTTTGTGGTAATAGGTTGGCTCGACATCACAATAAGCCTAAGAAGGAGCCTTATCCTTAGACTTGTTGCCTATAAATATGGAGGGGTTGTGCATGATCAAATATATGATATGACATGACATAATCCTAGATAATGGTTTTATAATTATATGAAGTTTAAGACAATGAATATTGTTTATGATATGAGGAAAAAAAAAGTCCAAATGAGATGAATTTACATTCACTCTTCAACAACTAAGGTTGAGATTTGACATTCAACCCTACCCATAAACATAAGATTTGTTAATGATTTCAATTATGTAATACCCTTATAAATACATGTAGATTATAATATAAAATATCAATTTACAATTATTAAATTTATCATAATTTTTTAAAATAGTATTTTATTTCTAATTTATTATTTTAATATTATATAATATTAAATTGTAAAAAAATCATTATATGTATATTAATATATACAAATATCATTTATAAAATTTAAATTTAATTAAAATACACTAATTAAATTAAACAAAAATAATCATTAGTCACATTTTAAAGCTCTATACACTTTATATTATTATGTGTGATGAAAAATAAGATTACAAATATACAGATAAATAACTAAATCAATGACGAAATTGAGCATTGCAAACTCACTCTCATGCCATTTCAATCTCACACCATTTGATTTTGCCAACCCATTTTATACAATTTGGTAATTGCTTAGAAAAGCATAATTAGATGCATTAATATTAGTGTCTTCATATTATGAAAATTGAGTAACTAAATCCAATTAATTAGAGAATGAATTGGTAAAATAATGTAAATGATAGTATCATAAATTATACAAGTATAATTATTAAATTGTTGTAAGTTTATTTTAAAATTATAAAAATATTTTTATGAAAATTATTTGTATATAATTTATTTTCAAACTATAAAATGGTGATTTAAAATTAAATATTTTTTTATTATAGTAAAAATAGGAATTTTGAAAGTTTCATGTAACATTTTATGTTATCATAAGGATCTTCAATGTACTTCATAAAATAGAACAACAATAGATTAGATATGGTAGGTATATAGAAGACCCTTCATAGAAAAAAGGATAAAAAAATATATTCTTATCAAAATATGATCCTAAAATTTTAACACATAATTGCTGCTCAAACAAAATTTTATCTCTCACAAGATCAATTATCTATCAAGAGAAATCTTGGGGAAAAACTAAGTACTAGAGACCCCAAAGGATCCTTCCCTATAAAAGGGCTAAGAAGAGAGAACCCTTCTAGTGCATACCTTTCACCATTTGGAGGTTTCTAAAAATAATACCATGTTTGAAACATGGTAGGGGATTGAAAAACACATTTATATCACAACAAGACCATATGAAAATCCTTTTTACACCCTTGTAAAACTAGCAAAAATCAATATCCATCCAAGGGTTTTGTTTGAATCTTTATTTCTCATTTGGGATTCTTTGAAGTTACCTTTAGAAAATAAAGATTTATGTACAAATTTATTCCTTTAATATCATCATCCAATGAATTTGGATTATAAACTAGGTATTTAAACCCTTTACCCATCCTATTATTATCCAAGGTCCTCAATAAACCCAAACACAAATAAATAAATTTTCAAATCAAGGACTTGAAAAAATCCTCCTACATAAGGATTCCAATTATCACAAGAAATATAAGCATTATATAAACCTTTAAGGGGTGGTGTCTTCAATAATAGGTACAATTGAGATGCCTACATCCAAGCCACCATAGATATTTGAGCTACCCTTACTATAGTTTCTCAAAACCTTATTTATATCAAATTGAGATGCACTTCCACCAAATTGAAAATAAATCCTCCACCTAGGCAAGTTGCATGAGTGAGTTATTCTAGTTACTCCCATTATCCACTTCATACTCATGGCCTTTCATCAAAAAACCCTTTTTGTTAAAGTTTGTAAATGGTAATTATTATTGCTATCAACTGAAATATAATCTTCTTACAGACTATGGAATGGAAGGCCCTCAAGGCTCATGCTATAGTCTCCTAGTACCTATAATATATACCTCATAGTACCTATAATATACATATAATATTTTTGATAGGTTTCTTACTATTATAAACATATTTTTTATGGTAATAAAAATATGAACCCATTGTATATAATATTTAAAAAAAATATCTTGTAAAACATATTCAAAAACATAAAAAGTATTCAATATGGGTCTCATATCTTAGGATTGATTATCTCATATTATCCTATAATTGTCAATTGTAATTACTTTTGTTGTCAATTTAAATATATATTTTTTATTAACTATGGATTCGAGTGCCTATAAAGCTACATGCTACATGTATGTGATGGTAAAAAAATAATTTCTTATAAAAATGTTCAAAAATATTTAATATGGATGTCAAATGTTAGCCCTAATTATCTTTGATATTTTTATGATTGTAAATTGTAATTATCATTGTTGTCAACTCAAATACAATCTTCTTACTGAAAATGGAGTGGAGGTCCCACAAGGTTATATGTTATAGCCTCCTGTTACTTATAATATATCTCAATGCTTATAACATATGCAATTTTTTGATGGTTTTCTTACTATTATAAACATATTTTTTATGGTAATTAAAAAATATGAACTCGTAAAATATGATGGTTGGAAAAAAATATTTTATAAAAAATGTTAAAAAAATACAAAAAATGTTCAATATGGGCATCAAATTTCAACTTTGGTTATCTTATATGATCTTATGGTTGTTAATGGTAATTGTAGACCCAAAATTATGTAAAATATGAATATACATAATAAATAAAATTATATACAATATAAGAAGAGCTAGATATGTACACTATGTCAGATACAATAAATATACATGAAAAGCATGCACCTGATATGAAGTGTATGTACAATCCTCAAAAGAAAATAGAAATGAATCTTTAAAGGATTGGGATCATATTAGAGACGAGCTCGTAATGGATCCTCGTATGCATGAATCAATAGCTCCTTGAAACCCTCAATCCAAAAGATGCACGTTGTTAACAACATTGACTATGAAGAATTATGGAGTGTGCAAAAGATAGAAAGTTTAAGAGCTCATAGTATAACAATTTCTCATAATAGGTGGCATCAAGAGACATCATTGCTTGATGAAGATTGTGGTAGATAACCACCTATCATAGATCTTTTCATATCAAATAGTTTCAATCTGTAGAGGTCAACCTATTCAACTTGCATATATAGTTTGCAAAGACATAGAGAGGAGTGAAGGCCAACCTCTAGCAATAAGATAAAACTTTGTTGCATTCGAGATAAATTGAAATATGAACCATAGCATATGACATTGCATTGGTCCTAGCACATTGTAATATTAACTTTAATTTGACATTTGTAATATTGCAATAATTCATTTAGGAAGTCTAAATATGATTTATTAAATAAATAATAAATCATTTTTAGGCATCTACATTTTTCCCCTCTTTGGATGTGAAATGAAAAGCATTGAAATTGCATAATCCAAAGAAATTTAGAGAAGAGAAGAAAATTTTCAATAGTAAAGTGGACTTCCCTTTTTGGATTGATATATCAAGTATGATATGTCTCCTACCCTCTTTTGGTCTTGTATTTCCCCTCACTCTAGCTTATTTAGGGAATCAAGCCAAAAATCAAAATTCTTGTACGAGGAGAGTACCTCTATTTGGGTCCTACTCTCCCATATAATACCTTTGTGAGAACAATCCAACATAATACCCACATAGATCATATCCTATGAAAGAATAATTATTCTAAATAGAAAGGATGCAATAAATATAATATCCATTATATTACTATGGTCATTAAGACACATAGTTCTATTGAACCATGATTATTAAGTTGGTGAGGTCATTTGATGCCCCAAGCTTGGAATGTGAGAGATTTTGCTCATGGATTGACCATGGTATTAAAAACATTCGTTAGCATAGCATTGAATTGTTATCCATCATTGAGAAAATTCCATTTTACTTTTCTAAACTATCCAATATTCAAATATTCATTAACCTTACTTATTAATTTAGCACATTTGATCTCATTGAATTTATTGATTTGTAAAGTAAAAGTTCATCGTTGACAACGTTATTTTCTTATAATTTTCTAACCATATATTTTGCAATTTTGTTTAGCATTCCCATTATAGTGCATACTTATGAAATAATGGCATTTTCAAATAGATATTTAAGGATTTGTAGTGTGCCTAATTTGCAATGAATTTATAAGAGACACACATTGTTAACAGTGTGAACATAGTAATATCACATCTGCAAACTTGAATCACACTCAATTAATAGCAAGTAATAACATTTTGCATCATGAAAATAGTGAAAGAACATTTCCATATAACATAATATTTTTCTTATAAGCATTAATTTGATCCATTTTGACCCTATATGCCTTTGATCTATGCATAAATCATATAAACATAACATTAGCCAATTTGAAATATTAAAACCATGATAGTATTATTGATATTTGAAAGAATCCATAATGTTTCTTTAATCACATTGTTAACAACGTTAAAATAACAAAATTAATCATATAGTAATAGAGCATATTCAATTGGCATGGAGAAACTGCAATTTAGATATTCAATATTCCAAAAACATACATGTATACAAAAATTAAAATCTTGAACATGATTTTATTTTGACCTGATTTAACAATTTATAATTTCACTTTTTTCATCATGTAACATCTATCATATGCCTTTTTTTTATTCAGTCAAAATAAAATTACAATCTAGCACTTGAATTGTTTGTTAATTTTTCATAAATCACGTTGCTAATGACATCCATTTAATATAAATAATCATGTAAAATAGAACATAATCAATTTCACTATTAATGCATAATATAAAAATTCAATACCACAATTTTACCATTTGTGATTATCATGTGTTGAATCGTACATCAATTTCATATTTTGGACGTCATTACCAACATGGAATTGGCAAAATTAGGTTTTCAAAAAGAGTTTATAGCCAATTAAAATAATTCCATGCATTTTTCCCATATAATCCACCATTTTTCATGCACTATTGTTTAAATTTTGAAAGGTACTCATTTAGGTTAGGGTTAGTGCCAAAATTGAATAAAAGCAAAAGTTAAATGTTGACATGTATCATTTAATCCTATCATTTTCTTATCTACCATTCTCTAGCAAGATTATGTCTCCTCTATCCAACATAGCATTGCTCTCATTCTTGATTATTATTGATTTTCTTTTACCTCCTTACCCTAGCTATTCAATTTGCTCATCTTTCTTACTAATAAGGTAGATGATGGATGGCATACAGTGGAGAGGCCCTTGACTAGGCATAGGGGACATATTATCAAGTACCTATGGAGCCTCCCTTTTGACCATGCAGTAAGATTCATTTATTTTTCATTTTCTACAACATTTACCATATTTCATTTGGTTGTTGAAAAACCCTAGGATTTCTTAGTTCTTTCATTTTCCCTTCTTTTTTTTCCCCTAGCAAGGCCATTTTACATTTCCTTTTCACTTGATTTACATAGTATTTGTAGTCATTTTGCTTTTCATTTTCATATATTTTTGGGTAGTTGTAAGTTTGAGTAATTACTAATATGAGTTTTTTGTTTTGATTTTGCATGAGCATAAAATTACCATTACGGGGGAGCCATGTCCATGGATTCATTAGAGAAGGCCAGGGAGTGGCCTAAAATAAATCATGAGGATGATATCCTCATGAGGTCAAGATTGAATGATATTGTTATGGTTGGTCATGTCCAACATGATCTTCCTCTTCTCACATCATTAGTGGAGCATTGGGACGAAGACACTAACACCTTTCACCTGCCCCCAGGTGAAATGACCATCACACTTCTTGATGTGTACTGCATATGGGGTGTACCTATTTGTGGATGGCTAGTTTCATCATATTAAGGTTTCAGATAATGAGGATAGATAGTGATATGTAATGTGGCTTATAGGAGAGGAGGATCATGATTAGGAGCATAGGGCCTCCCACTTGCATGAAGCATGCAAGTTTGTTTCCTCTAATAGGTATCTAAGGCTCCTTATTACCTCCATTATTTCTACTTATTTATGCCCAGACAAGAGTAGTTTGGTTTTTCCCTTAGGCATGGTGTGGATTTTTTAGGACATTTATTCCAGGGGCACACGTTATTCTTGGAAACCAATTATTTTGTCTCAGCTTTATAGAGATTTTCATAATTTTGTATCAATTTATAAATTCAATATTACTATTGCTCACACTAGTTTGTTGCAAGTGTGGGTCTATGAGAAGATAACTATGATTAGACTAGTAGGACTCTAGAGAGCAAGGGAGGATTCTACATACATATATTTGACTTGTTGGGTTTCTAGACTTCATGAATATAGGTATACACACACTAGAGGCTAGGCGATGGGATATTGATAAACTACAGTCGAAAGACCTAGTGTGGGTTTATTATGCAGACTATGTATGGGAGGAGGATGCCTACTAGCTAGCATGGGTGAGGAAACCATGCTTCCTTCAAAGCAGGAGGAAGCTTGTAGAGCCATACTTTACCTAGCATGTGTTGAGGCAATTTGGGATTTGACAGGGTATTCCACATGTCCTTACTTATTACATTCATCAGAGAGAAGAGAGGGATGCCCCACCAGGGGCATATATTATGCTTGCATGGTTGACTATGTGGGAGGAGCCATGTACCATGGATCCTATAGAACCCACTTCCATGGCTTCAGGCACTATAAGAGGGTATGCAGCATGGTGGACCATTGTATGGCCCACCCCACTAGGTATGCACGAGGAGAATGAGGATGAGAAGATGGTCATCGCTCCCTTAGAGGGGTCTTCTGATGAGGATGAGAAAATATTGATAATCTCGTACATGACATTCTAGTACGGGAGCAGCCATATATCCCAACACCAAGGTTGGAGGCATTGGTTGAAGTTGTACCACTTATCTCAATAAGTAAAACTCTATTACATACTTGTAGATTTATATCATTTTTTATTCTTTGGTTAGCATACTATGGTTAACTAACTTATGACTTCTATGTGTGAAAGGAGATACTACCACTCAAATCACTGCCCTAGAGGAAAATATTAAGAGACTAAATCCTTTTGAGGCTATGGTTCCTGACCTACAATCATAGCTTTCCACTCTTTGGTCCATACTTGCAATGAGGGATGCACAAATAGCATCCATGGACCAATCACTAAAGAGGTTGCATGAGAGAGTTGACATTCCCCCACCCAATGAGAAATGGGAATTCATTCAACAATTGATGGATAAGATAGAGAAGCAGGACAAGGAAATTATAGTACTTAGGAGTAAATATAAGAGGGCTAAAGCAATAATGACCTCTCATGGTATTAGTTCAAGTGAGGTGTTGGGAGAGATAACTATTTCTGGATAGAGTAGATAGAGTAGTGGTAGTAGGAGGGTCTCTAGGCCTAGTGAGGTGGGTAGTAGTGGTAGTAGTGCATGCCACTAGATTGTATACCGATACATGGTTCCACCCCTTTTTGATATATATATATATATATATATATATATATATATATGACTCTTTTTTGCTCCCAATTCTATCTACAATTTTGAATGCATGCTCAATTTTTATTTTTGTTATGTGAATGAATGATTTACTTACTTATACAATTGTACCTATATGATTTGCAATTGTAATTTCAAAGTACAAGTTTCAAAGTTTTAAACAATAAACCATATATACCAATTTGCATTTTCATTTTCAAATTCATCATATATTTCCATAAAATGACAACTCAACCTATGAAATGAATGCAAGTACAAACCTAATGAAGGCATCCAATTTATAAGCAATATTCAATTTCCTCACAAATGAACTAAACACATGATCCCTTATTTGCAATACATAAATAATTATGAGTATAAGCGAGTTTTTCTATTTTAACAAATGTAAAACCTAACAACATGCCTATAAAAATTCTCAATAGGCTTTAAGGATAGATGATATATTATTTATTTTTATTCTAGTCTGGTAGAAGCACATCATTTATGACATAAAAATAGTCACATGTTATTAATAGCATGGGTTTTGAAGAATTTTAAAAAAAATATATGAGGGACATGTTCAGAATCTACCCAGAAGATAGAGAAAACCATCACATGACCACTATGATAATGCAATATACATATTTGACCATTTAGAAAAATAACCTACCTATCGTACATTACAAGTTTTAATTTTTCAAATTTAAGCAATAAATTTACATACCTAGGATGGTTTAATAACCCATACATATTTTGCAGATGTAGGTATAAAAATAGGTACCTTTATGGTAGTATAATGTACGTCGTTGATAGCATGCAAATAATCTTGCACACCGTTAGTAGCATTCTTTCTATAAGCTTCACCACTATATTTTATTTTCTCTTTATCATAGCCCTTACATGCATTTTTTTGATATTTTATGCACTCATTTCTATTAGAGAAATAATAATTCATACAATGCGAAGTACTTACTAAACCAATGAAGCCTTTTGGTTGTTGAATTATCTTTAGTAAAGGATTCATAAATATCTTCAACTATCCATTATCAGGATGTACATGCCCTTCATCTACTTTAGTATTATCATCCATCTAAATTGCTTTATTATCAATAAAATCCTAAATGATATTTCTTAAGATCTTGCAATTTTTTGTTAGGTTCCCTGATGTCCCATGATAATTGTAAAATTATTCATATCTATAATTTTCAAGAACACCATTAGAAAAGTGATGTTGAAAAATAGGTGGAAGCTTAATAATATCTTTTTTTAATAGCACATTAAGAATATTATCAACAGTATCAGTTAGCTTAGTAAACATTTTTTTGATCTATTCTTTTTTCTATCAACATTAGTTGTAGCATATACTTGAGACTTTTCTTTCTTTTCATACACTTGAGTTTTATCTTTTGTTTCATACATAGGGGATTTTTGATAACATTTCTTATAAGTTTGATTGATATAATCTTCCTTTTTAATAAAAATATCTATCATTTTAGCTAATTTCAATCCAGTATTAGATACAAACTTTATTTTATACATAGGAAATAGAGCATTTGCAAAGTATTCTTTAAATCTTGCTTAGGAATAGAGATTTTATTTGCAGTTTGTTTCCATGCTTTCATAAAATCATACATAGATTGATTAGGTGATTGCTTAATTTTACATAAATCCTTGAATTGAACTTTTTCTATGATATTATATCTAAATTTTTTCAAAAAATATATATATCAAATCCTCATACTTATCAATACTCTTTTTAGGAAGACTAAAATACCATTTCAATGCATCATCTTTCAAACTACTTGAAAATAATTTTGCAAGCATATATCTATCATCAACATATGCAATAGCTTCCTCTTGAAATTTTCTAACATGCATTTTTGGAACTTATAAACCATCAAATTTCATAAATTTCACACTCTATTTACCAACAAATAACTTAGAAATAATTCTATCATTCAATGGACTCTTTAAGAAACATAAGAAATCATCTTCATCATATTTATGAATATCATTTTCTAATTTCTCAATCCTTTCCTACATTATCTTTCCATTATTTGGTACTATAGGAGGTTTCTTTGGTTGTTGGTTTTGTACTATAAGCATATTCCCTACAAGTATATTGGTTTTTAGGGATAGTGGTGGGATTTGTGGTGGTGCATTGCTATTTTGAGAGGTTGGTTTATTTACTTTTTCCCTTCTAAGTTCATCATCTTTTAGTGGCACAAATGGTCCAATCCTATATATTCTTTCATGTTCAATTTTATTAATAAAGTCCAACATAAATTGTAATTGTTGACCTTCATTAGCCTTTTGAAAGTAATCAATTTTTTTAGCTTCAAAAATAGCAACAATATTTATATCATGCTCTTCTTTTGACCAACTATGTTTATGTACATAAGCATTATTAATTATAGCATAAACTTGTTTAGAAATATTTTCTACAATTTCATCATCACATAAAATTCTCTTACCTTTGTCTCTATTAGAACCCTCAGGAAACATACCTGGATTATGATCTTCATACTAGTTCATCAAAGGTTCAGACTCTGCTTCACTCTCTTCATTGGCATCCTCAACGATTATCTCTTTTGAGGTTTCAAGATTTGTTTCTTTTATGCTATTAGTAGAGTGCCTACATTCCACACTGTTAATGACATTTTTCTTGATGATAGAAGCCCTTTGTTTTGCAAACTCTGTATTTTCATAAGAAAACAAACTATCCGAGGATTTTGGAGTTGCAATATCTACTTCTAATAACTTATAATTTATTAGGATATCTATAACCTCTTCAACATTATTACTAAGATAATACTCCAATTTTTCCTTATTAGATAGCAATTACTTTATTGATCTAACATGACTAGGAATTATGTCTAATCCTTTAATTGCAATATCACTATCAAAAGTATCACCATGGCTTCCTAGACTTACATTATCAAAATCACAATCATTTATAAACATATTAAACTTATTAGTAGTTTATCCAATAATATCCATTCTTCTACTAGAATTTGTATATTTGGTATCATTATCCTCATCAGTGTCCATTCTATCATTAGGATCAGGTACTTGCATAGGTAAATCAAGGTTAACCCTAACACTTCTCTTGATCTCATCAAAATAGACCTTACTTCTAGAAACCCTTATTTGTTCTTTCATATTCATCTTTGGAATATATGGAGAATAAACCCTAGTTTTATCATTTTCTTGAGCTATTACTCTAAGCACCTCGGGTAAGGGAAGAGATAATAACATGAACAAATTCATAACTCCTAAGAAGGGATGCCCTATAATGGAATCTAGGTGTGTAAGAATGTCAGGTTCACTAAAATGTAGACCCAAAATTATGTAAAATACGAATATACATAATAAATAAAATGATCTACAATAAAAGAAGAGCTAGATATGTACACTATATCAGATACAACAAATATACATAAAAAGCATGCACCTGATATGAAGTGTATGTACAATCATCAAAAGCAAATGGCAATGAATCTTTAGAGGATTGGGATCGAATTAGAGGTGAGCTCATAATGGATCTTCGTATGCATGAATCAATAGCTCCTACCACCAAAATCTGAAACCCTTGATCCTTAAGATGCACACTATTAACATCATTGAATATGAAGAATTTTGGAGTGCATAAAAGATAGAAAGTTTTACATCTCATAGTATAATAATTTCTCATAATAGGTGGCATCAAGATACATTGTTGCTTGATAAAGATTGCGATAGACAACCACCTATCATAGAGCTTATCATATCAAAGAGTTATGATCTGTGGAGGTCAACCTATTCCACTTGCATATATAGCCAACAAAGACATGGAGAGGAGTGAAGGCCATACTCTAGCAATAATATAAAACTTTGTTGTATTCAAGATAATTTGAAATATGAACCATAGTATATAACATTGCATTTTCCTTAGCACATTGTAATATCAACTTTATGTTGATATTTGTAATATTGCAATAAGTCATTTAGGAAGTCTAAATATGATTTATTAAATAAATAATAAATCATTTTTAGATGTCTATAGTAATTACTATTGTTATCAACTTAGATATAATATTCTTACCAATTATAGAGTGAAGGGCTCCTAAGGCCACATGCTATGCTCTTCTAGTACCATAACATATGTAATTTTTTTTTACAATTTATTTACTATTATAAATGTATTTTTTATAATAATAAAAAATATGAACCTATTGTATATGATGGTTAACAAATAAATCTCCTATAAAAAAATGTTCAAAAATACAAAAAACCTTCAATATAAACATCAAATCTCAACCTTGATAGTCTTAGATGATCTTATGACTATTAATGGTGATTATTGTTGTTGTCAACTCATATATAATCTTCTTAGCGACTATAGAGTGGAGAGCTTGCAAGGATACATATTACAAACCCATTACAAACTCCTAGTATCTATATCGTATGTCTCGATATAATAAAAAAATATGTAATTTTTTTAAAAATTAATTTTTTATTAATATAAAAAAAAATTTAAAAAAAAAAAAAAAAATAAAACAAATAAAAAAAAAAAATAAAAAAAAAATTTAAAAAAATTAAAAAAAAAAAAAAAAATTAATACAAACATAAAATATTTGATAACACTATAACTATCAATAGTAATTAGTATTACTATAAACTTAAATATAATCTTCTAGAGTGGAAAGACTAGATTCTATACTACATGTCTCTAGCACTTATACCATATGTAATATTGGTAGCTTTCTTACTATTTACTAGCTATCACAACTTTGTGCGATGGGTATGCCAAAGAGGGACATGGGTATGGGTTCTAGAGCTAACTATTGATCAAGTCACATAGCATTGTAATGGTTTATGAATCTTTTCTAGTTGAAAAGGCTTATTATAGAAATTCATGTTTCAAAAAGGGAATGGAGTGACGAAACTAGCAATGGAATGCCTAAACCTACATATGTCTACTTGTGTGTCTATTTCTTTCATTTGATGGCTCATGAGCTAGAACCCAGTGGGAATTTGTAGACTCAAATAGAATCTAGAAAACCTAATTTTAAATGGAAAACTCTATCCTTTAGCTAAAATCACTTACCCATTGTGAGTATTTTTCTAAACTAACAGTGGGCATTTGTCCAATCTACCACCACCTCCTATTTCCCATTTCCTCGACTCAACCAAACATGCAATGGGTGTGTGTGCTAAATATTATTTGGGGCATATTCCATAATGTGCCACCCACCATTCACCTAATTCATTCACTCTGTCGATAGCTAATTATGGGTGTTTGTACCTATCCAATCGTGGGCATATGTCTAATGACTAGTTGTGGGCATTTTTCCTCGTCTAAATATGGGTGTTTGTACTACAATAAATTAATCAAAGAAAATTCAATTTTAAATATGAAATATATCAAATGGTGGGTGTGTGTGTTTATCTAATTATAGGCATTTATATCATAATTAAAATAATCATAACAAGTTCAATCATAAATTTAAAATATATTAAATTATGGGCATGTGTGCTCATCTAATTGTAGGCATTTGTCATTCTAAATAAAATAATCAAAAGAAAGTCATTTTTAAATTTAAAAAACATCTAATGATGGGTGTGTGTCTAGAATATTTATGGGCATATTATTTTTAGATTTAAAAAATTCTATCGATGGCCATGTGTACTCATCTAATAGTGGGCATTTGTATTTTTAAATTTTAAAAAATCCTAATGATGGGTGTGTGTCATCATCTATTAGTGGGTGTTTGTGTTAAAAACTAAAACATTTTGAACATGTATTTATCATACAACAAAACCAATCAAAAACCTTACTAAAATTATTCTCTTCTACGAGAACCTCTCCCCTACCATAGCCACTATGAGGAGATCTCAACTGCTATAGCCGCTATGATGAGCATAGCAAATCTCCCTAAACTGGTATGCTTTTCCAAATACTAAAAATTATTGTATAAATTGATATTTAATATGTTTGGATTTGTTCTTTCATCTTCCAAAATCCTAGTAATGATAAACTCAATAAGGGCATCCAAACATCATGATGTACTGTAAGGGCATCCAAATGTGATGTACTATAACGGAATAAAAAAAATTTAAGGGCATCCAAACTGGTATAAGAGTTACGAACAGCATTCCAGTATAACCTAGTTAGTTGGATGTTTATTCATAGTTGACTTAGAAGCAAAAACAATATTTAGTTTGAGCACATTGAGTTAATTGGCAGCCCAAGAGAGGGTACAATAAATTCTTTAGCTTCTACTTACCAAATTTTGCACTTCAAAGGTCCCATTTTACAAAACAATACAAATGTGTTATAGCATGGGTCCCAATTCCAATAATTCTCATGCAAAGAATGTAACTTACCATCTCCTTAGCATGCTAATTAACTCTTTTAACATAATCGTTACATCAACTTCAATCCAACTACATCCAGGTGTCTTCTTCATTCCTTTATCTTTTATCAGTATCATTTCTCTTTTAACATAACCCCTGCAACATAAATATTCAAAAGAAGAACATAAGATAAAGCATTTTTAATCTCCAATAAAAAAGTATTGTTGTCATGAATTTCCTTATTCTTTTAGTATTGTGTTATCTATAAGCACTAAGAAAATGTATTTACACATTTGATATAGGTTTTACTAGCATTTAAAACTATCAAATATCTACCTACATACATTTGAAACTCACTATCACCCTATGTTGCATTTTGTTTATTTCCCTTTGCTACATTTTATTTATTTTCCTTTGTTGTGTTTTCATATATGCATTGATATTATTCAAAGAACAACTAAATAATTTTTTTAGCATTGCATATTTGGCATTATTATGTCAAATAAATTTTTTTTTTTAAATTATCCTTGGATACATACATATTGTTCTATCATTTCAATTGTAAAAGTTGTTGTTCATTTATATGTTGCAGAGTTGTATGATTATACATGCAAAAGTTATTCCCATTGCATATGTTGTCATTGTTGCTAACCCAATTGTAGGAGATGTTGGTTCTGCATAGGTTGTTATTTTCACTATCATATTCATAGAAAACATGGGTTTTGCATATGAAGAAACTTATGTAATACAACTACAAAAAATATTTACTTCTAAGACTCATTTTTTTGTACTGGAAGGATTCTGAACTCATCAGTCTTAGTTGTTTGAATTATATTATTGATAATTGCAACTCATGATGGTATATGCCAGATACTACACATTTCATATTCTAGTTTTTTGTATGGGTACTACATGTATATGTTGTTTTTTGTGATTCTTTGAGAAGAATGGTGACTCTTGCAATGTTCATTACAAGACATCAATGAACATCACATACAACTTACTAGTGAGGAATATAGTATCTTATATAGGATCCCTAATAGTATAGAGGTTTACATAGTGAGTGTGGAAGGAGAATGGTTAGCTACCAGGAAGGCTAATAAGATACAATACATTTGTTTCCTTAATAGATGTGTATATTTAAATGGAATGATATATAATTATCATATGAGGTTAAAAAAGCATAGGGATTAAGAACATGAGGGTGTTGCACCAATCCCTCCTCTAGCAAAAGGTAACATACCATCTGATGGTATTTGTAAGCCATCAACATATAAACCAGAAAAATATCAGCAAGAAAAGAAAAATATAAATAATATGCTTAAGAGACAATGTTGAAGTAAAACCTATAGAATGGTAGCAACCCATTGTTATGATAATTTTATCACTAATAAGAAATATAAATAGCTTGCAATGACATAATTTTCCACATAAATTTCTATATAATATTCAAATTTGTGGAGAAAATAATGGTGATTGTGCGGAATTCCTAGTTATTCATCACCAAGAAAATGATCTATTACATGTGTTTCTTCTATCCATTTGAATTTTGATAGTTCTTATACTCGTTTAAGTTTCAATTCTATTATTTTTCTATAATTTGTGATGTTGTATTATCTTACAGACTTTTAAGACTACACAAGGGTCATCAAACTTGAAGAGTCAAGAGAGGATGATGATGAGGTAAATAATTATTCTTAATTCTATTTAGCATTAGGTGATATTTGATTTTTTAATTATGAATTCATTTAATGACCTCTAAACAATGACTTTGTGATCATTTACAAATATTGTTTGGCAAAAATGATATTACAAAGGGTCAAAATGTGCATCTACTTGACCCTCATGGTAATATAGTAGGGTTTGGGATAGTGCACATTGATGATCCTATTGGTACATGCCATGGTATGACTATTGAACAAGGTGACATTTTGATAGAAGTCACAGCTTCTCATATCAGTAATTATAAGCTCCCCATTCCTAATGGGGATGTTGATGTAATGGGAGAAGATTTTCAAGGTTTTGTAATATGGGAAACTATTTTTTTTCAACCTAATGATCATAGTTCAGATCTTAATGTATATGTGAGATAAAATACAAAAGAGTAAAATTAATATTTTTGATCTATAATGTGCAAACAAATGAAGAATGATTGATAGCAAGCAAGGAGGAGACAAAGGTTGACATGGAAGGAGAGGCACATGTATATGACCATCATTTGGTAAGTAATACATTTATGCTAAAGAGAATAGCCATAAATATTTTGGCTTTGTTGCATCTCAATGTTTTAATTCTATGTTTCACTATATTTTTTTGCAAACTTCCTTATTATTCCTTGATAAACTATCATCAACACTTCCCTTAACATCCATGTTATGATTTGAACGCTTATGAACTTGAAACGTAGCACAAATTATGCTATCGTAAGGAAATGTAGCA
>Ga0115846_100420_pt1 | contig 22832 bp, 32 predicted proteins | sample InSIn5gowninarea_2_FD_83860 | JGI IMG/M metagenome (GOLD analysis project Ga0115846, IMG submission 83860) | reverse complement strand
GGGTACATATGCGATGTGCCTGTCCTGGCGACATCTGTGGGAATGATGAGGGTGAGTAAAGGAGCAGTGGTGCGAGCTGGTCGTGGCGGTAGTTCTGACCGCTGTAGACGCCTCGCATGCCACTGATCCATCGTCACTTCGACCGAGTTTCGTGCATTGCGGAATGTGTGGTTCACAGGCGTTGACATCGCCGTGTGGATATCATCCTCCATTCCAACTGGAGATTCGGTCAAGTAATCCGCGTACTGGGGGATCATCTCGGCTGGCAGCACAGAACCAGGTTCGTAGCAAGCGAAATCTTCTGCTACTGCGTTGCCGAGTGCTGTAGGATCATACCTCAGACGAGGTAGTGTATAGTCTGGCGCGTGTGATCCATCATTCACGGCGAATATGACAGACTCAGTGTCATCATCCTGTGACACTGCTCGGACCTCATCTTCCTCTAGAAGGAGGTCGATATAATCAGCTTCTTCAGCTGTTTCTGCCCTTATTTGGGCATTTGGTGTCTGGTCTATACTCAGATCGTCAGCGGCATCGTCCAGCAGACCCTCTGTGGTTGCGGCAACATACACTAATTCGAACTCCGCGGTCTCGAACCGTGCACCATGAGGACCGCCAGTCGCTTCATCGACGAGCTGCTCGGCCTCAACCACGGTGAGTGGTATCGCATTCATGGCTTCACCGGCACAGACTGCACAAGGATAAGGGCTGAAAAGGTGTGTGTATTGGATAGCGTGGATGGAAGGGAGGGTTGATGGACTCACAGGAGTCAGCAGTTGTGCGTCTTCACAATCTTGAAATCGTGTGTACGAGCAGTGGCAGGAGAATATGATCGTTGTATCGTTGCATCTGCAAGGTACTTGGCTTCGTGGTCGAGACATCGTGTTGTGAACTTTATGCGGGACAGGATGTTCTCGTTGTCGTCTTGTAATCTGCTGTAACTTCAATGTGTTTTTGGTGACATTGAGTCTGTTGACAAACCTAAAGATTTTATGTGCAACGCACTTCCTGACTTCACTCTGAAACAATGCAGTTCAATGCACTTGGCACTTTGTGCTTCAGACATCACGTTCTTTTGTGCTGATAAGGTGATAACAAGCGCTCTGTGAAGAACAATGTTGACCATTGTTTTAATGCACAAAAACGACGCATTGTTTCTTTGCCAATGATTGTTCTTTGAAGTTGACCACAGGTCGAGCAGCAGTGACGGGAGGGCACGAGCTCGATAGGTATGCTGAGCACATCCGTCGAGGCTTTGAAGAACTCAGTCGCTTGTCCCACCATAGAAGCCCAGGACATCCAACAAGCCTCGCTCCTTCAGCTTGAGTTCTTCAGCCACCTTCCTCCAGACTCTGCATCTAGCGTCCGCATCACGACAATGTGGCATGGCCTCCTCTTGCCATATCCTATTGAAATACCTTCCACCACCTCTGCCTCGCTCGTCTTTTCCTCCTTGCTTTTTCGGGTCTGGTCCACACTCAGGGGCGGTGGCTATATACACTAGCGCCATACTTCCCTGTTGGCAGTTGATCCCGAAGAATCTCGCCATAAGCATCAGAATCCACACAATGAGCCAGCGAAACCAGAAAGCTCGATTTATGTTCCAAATACCGCTAGCTACATAGCCCGGATGAAAACCATTGACTGTGATGTGCTTGTACTCGCCGTGCAGGAGAAGGCGTCGTTGAAGCTCAGTGAGCCATATTTGAAAGTAGAGCTTGTTGTTCTTGTACATTCCTACACCTTCTTGGCCCAGCTCAGTGCCGCCGTTGAAGTTGGAAATATCGTATTGACCAAGGTAATGGAAACATGATGTTGTGCATACGATTCTAGGCGCCTCTGCCTTGGCTAGGGAAGGGAGAAGCATCGAGGTCAGTAAAACGTGAGAGAGGAAGTTGATCTGGGTCTTGTCAGCACGATGAAGATCCCGTGGTCCATATGTATTCGGATATGGTGTCGATAGACGACTGTAGTGATATCTTACCTGATGAATGAACTCAAAGCCGTCCTTCGTCAGATAGACACCTTCTTTGCCGTCCTTACCCGGGCTGCTCCCCACCCCAGCATTGTTGCACAACACGTCCAGGGGTCTTTCAGTGGTCAGCCATCTTCTGCCAAAAGCTTCTATGGATCCAAGATCTGCCATGTCAATTCGCCACCATTCAATAGTGGTACTTTCATGCCCTCCCTCGCGTGCAGCAGCTTTACACTCCTCGACTACCTCGACCGGATGAGGCTCACGACTAGCTGGGCCAGGCTCACGGCACGCGAGAATCAAGTGAGCTCCCCACGACGCAAAGGTCAGAGCTGCCTCGCGTCCAATACCGCTATTTGCACCAGAGATGATGATCCATTTGTTCTTAAGGTCGACTATAGGAACGTCCTTGCCATAAACAAGCTTCTCTGTACGGTTGTTCTCACGCTCGCCCATCTTGCTTTTCCATGCTTGCGACGGCTCAGGAAAGGAAAGTGGTGCATCGTAAGCTATTTTGTCAATCTCTGTAGGGCTTTCGTTCGGCATAATTGACTATCTTGAAGTTTTCGTTGTGATGGTTGGAATGACAAGACGAACCCTAAGGAAAGAATATATACAAAGGCTGAAGAGGATTGTCGCGTCGGCAAAAGTGTGCCTATTTTCGATATATAAAGTGTAGAAGCTGCTAAGATGTGAGATTCGCGACGAAAAAGTCTGATGATTCATAAAGAGCATAAAACATCGTATCCACCTAGCAATTGACCTCGCGTACAAGGACGGCTCCAACACGATTGTGCAGCAATCGATTGCCATGTTGAGCAAGACCGATACGTAACGGATCGTATTGGAAAAATTGAAGTTCATGTAAAGATGCAATACTGGGTGAAAGGAGGGGCGGAAGATACGGTGCAAAAACGAACGTATTCGCAGGTCAGGGAAGGATCATTGCTCGAGTTCGCGCATGCTCATCTGAAGATGAGAACGTCCCCATGCCATGATACAGCCACACACTATATTTGCATATGTTACAATGGTATTTTAGCGAGCCTAACCTAGAATCCGTAAACCCTGAAGTCAAACCGAGTAAGAGGTTCTTCTCTCCTCGCCATCACTATCATCAAGAGTTGCACTAATGTCACTATCGCCAGTCTTCGAGCCGACTGGAACAGCAACGCGTGTCTGTCGTGCCACATTCCAACATACTTGACTAGTGGTTGTATGTTGTAGCACTGACCCACTGGCAACGAAGACGTCGTTCTTCCCTGGAGGTCTAAGCTGCTTCTAAAACGCCATCCACGTCCATGTGGTCAAGCCTGTTCGTAAATCCTTGGGAGGGCTCTGGTGTCAGTTTTGTCTAGTATTTCTGGGCTCTCGCGTTCTGATCATGGCGATGGTGCTCTGTCCTTCTACACGAGTATCCTTTGCAGAACATACATCGGTTTCAATTCAAGGCCATTTTTGAGGAGATTGCCTTCGATTGTGGTTCGATTTTCGCCGTCATATGCAGCCATTCTCTTCCCTTACCTTCAGTACCAGCGTCATGTTGTATAACTCTTTCCTGTCTAGCATGCTGTTAGTACAAACAGCGACGAGCTTGTTTTCCCCATTCGAGCCAATCGTCTCGCAGAGAGTAGTGACAGAGTACGGCTACTTGTGGAACAGTCGGCACCAAGGTTCGAACGATAGACCCCTGGCGAAAAACTTGCTCTTTCAATTTCTCCAAGAATATCATGCCTCGTATCGACCGTAAACACACCCGGACTAGGAAGACGAAACGCAACAGTGGCACGTTTGAATAGGTTGAGGATTGTTTCGCAACGAACCCAAGGTCAATCTCTGGCCCCTAGGCGTTTCCATACTCAAATGAGATATTTTTACTCAGGGTGTTTGGTTCGTCAATCTGTTGGAAAGAAGTCTGCTGCCAATGTATTGTATGTCACCTCATTGTCCAGGTGAGCGTGCAATTTGTCGATCACCAAGGAGCATTTCGGAAACTCATCATGAGGTCAGCCATCGTCTTACACATCTCAATAATATGCAGGAAGTGAGACCAGTGTCCATGTAAGAGACAGGGCGTCCACCACAGGACGATGTGATAAAGGACGGTATCAGCATTACGATCCAAGATCGAGCAGAAGGTACCTGGCACGCACGTGGTCAGATTGCCTGATTGGGATATGCGTAAATACCACTCCGCAGCCAACTTGGGGAATTGCGTTGCAGAAACATTTCCACTCGCGAAGCAGCTGCGACGCGGGCCATGAGAGCATACTGCGCAATACACTCGATTCAAACTATACAAACCCTCGAAGCAGTCTCGACCACATCTTGGGTGCAAATCTCTTCAACATTGAGACGTGAATTCTTATCGTTCGCTCGAAAAGCACTTTCCAACAGGACACGGTCTTTTGGCTTGCACACCGGATCCACCATCCACACTATCTCCTACAGCACAACCATGGCACCAGTCGATGTCACCGCGGCCAAACCAATAGTCTTCTCAGGTCCCTCAGGTACTGGCAAGAGCACTCTGCTAAAGAAGCTCTTTGCAGCACATCCAGACCTATTTGGCTTCTCGGTATCGCACACCACAAGGAAACCACGAGCGGGCGAGGAAGATGGCGTCCACTACCATTTTACCACCATGGACGAATTCGAGAAGATGGTTGCCGAGGATAAATTCGAAGAACATGCCAAGTTTGGTGGAAACTGCTATGGTAGTAGTCGAGCAGCTGTCCAGGCCGTGGCTGAGGGTCAAGGAAAGAGTATAGATGGTTCGCCAGCTCAGGGTCATAGAATCTGCATTTTCGACATTGAAATGGAGGGTGTGAAGCAGTTGAAGAAGAGCAGACTAGACCCGAGGATATGCTTCATTCAGCCGCCAGACGTACAGACATTGGAGCAACGACTAAGAGGTCGAGGCACTGATTCAGAAGACTCGATACAAAAGAGACTGGCTCAGGCCAAGAACGAAATAGAATACTGCAAAACAGAAGGGAAGGACGACAAGGTAGTGGTCAACGATGATCTGGATCGTGCTTTCAAGGAGCTCGATGAGTGGGTCATGAAGGACCTGAGCAGCCAGAACTAGGCAGTACAGCAACAGACATAGAGATAGACAAAGTGGTTCTTGAAGGTTCATTGAATTACTATATACCCCGACATGAGGAAGAGTATGAAGTGTACCAAGCATATGAGACCTGCTCTCCTATCACTGGATCAATGACTTTTGAATGAACATTCGCTTGCTCGAAAACACAAATGGCTGTCCACGAACACCTTCGCTCGCTTCAGCCTCATAACCACGACTCATCTCTAGTAACCATTCATGGTCATTCGTTGTGAATTCCTGCTGAGTTCGCGGTCGGCCGAAGGAGAAATGGGTCTGCTACCTGACATGCCACCAGCAGCACTAGCATCCTTGAGAGCCAGCAGTTGCTTGGCTCTAAAAGTCTCGTAGTGGATTTGCGACGTCGTCTCGATTAGGTCTTGTAGGTGAGTTCTGGTGAGGAAGTTTCGCAGGTAGACAAACTCGCAGTGGTTCTCGTCCTCGACATTGATAACACCCCATCTGTTCTGCCGACCTCGAACTTGCTTGCCGCTAATAATGATGCTCTTCTCACTGCCGACAACAGCAAAGGGTATGATCTCTTTGATTGTTGCGTTGGTTGCTCGCTCTTCGTCATCCAGCTCATCGTTGTCATATGGGTACATCTTGAGGTTGTGGAAAGCGAACTCCTCCTTTATTCGCTCTTTGAATGCTCTTCGTTCTTCCAATGTGAGGGAATCCGACTTTGCAATGACCGGCACCACGTTTACCACATCGGACAATTTCTTCAGTACGACAATATCAATAGGTTTTAGGGCATGGCCGGAGGGTTGGATGAAAAACAAGCAGCAGTGGATGCGGGTGTCCTGGATGTATCTCTCTCGCTGAGCCGTCAGCTCTTTCCGCAGGTATGCTGAATGCTGATCTTTGATGTATTTGACGATAGGATCCCAGCTACCACATCGTTAGCCTCACGTTCACAATGTAGTTCGTCACGTTGCCCTACCATCTGTCGTTGTTCACTTGGTCTCCATAACCAGGTGTGTCCACGATGTTGAGTCTGAGCCGTACACCGTTCTCCTCAATGACTGTAGTCCATCAGTACCTCTTTTTTGGCTCTGCATCAGGGTACAACATACTATGCGAGACTGTCTGAATCTCGGTGGTGGCTCGTACAGGCTCGTCGGGTCGCAATCTGCCCTTTGAATCGATGAGGTGGGAGGCGAAGATAGTATTGATTAAAGTCGACTTTCCGAGACCAGTTTGTCCTGCGTCAATTAGTCACATCGTCACGAGAGACCTGGTGCTAACATACCAACACAGATCACGTTGAACTGGAAGCCTCGCTTCAGCAATTTCTTCTCGATCTGTGAGGTGATACTGTCAAATCCTACGTGACTAGTTCAGAAGTTAGCCTGATCATGTAAAATGGTGTGATCAGCATAGCTGTCTTGGAATCAACAACAGTACGAGTGTCCTCATGTACTCACCTGCGAGGAAAGACAGCATTCTGCGGCATCGACAGCGCCATATTGGGTTGATATTCTTGGCCACGGACTTCCATATGAGCGTGAAGAATTCGTGATATATACGCGACAAGTTCGTAATCGTCGAGAGTGGTGTAGAAGGTGCGACAGTGGTAGACGTGTTCGCTCTTCCCCAGACAATTTACATTTGAGCCCTGGCCGACTTGTCGGGCTCCCCTATTCATGCCAAGCCGCCAGGGCGAGAAGCCGCTCATCACGCTTGCTTCTTTAATACAGGCGCATGAGCTTACTGAATATGGTATAGACGTCGATCAGTGCAGCTGCGACTGTCGTTCACTGGCAGTTGATACAGTCTCGTGGGAAATATTGCCAACACAATCGTATAGTGGCCATGGCAATATTACAGCGGCAGGCTCATCTAAGCCTGTCTCGACTATACTTCGGACTACCGTCAGTCGCTACCCCGTCCCGACCACCTCTACCTCTACTATCAGCAATAGCTCTACCGTCGATATCGTTACAAATACCTGGTTTTCTTTCCGATGTATGGGAAGGTATATTGAAGGCTGTGCCTAAAAAGAAGACATCGCATATGAAAAGGAGGCACCGGCAATTGGCTGGTAAGGCCCTCAAGGACGTCAAGTCAGTTGTAAATTGTCCTGGCTGTGGCAGGCCGAAGAAAGCACACTTTCTGTGCCCATATTGCGTCGCTGGTATGTTCGCAATTCTGTCGCGAAAAATCATGCTAACGATGGCCCTAGAAATGAAGCAAGGCGTCCTTGATAAATATCTAAACAAGATGCCTAAAGAGAAAACTGAAGGTCAAAATCAGTAATACTACATGAACAGTTATCACCTATCGTGCGCGAGAAAATGCCTCAATCAATCACAACCTTTTTCTGAAAGAGAGAGGCGACTACAATGTGCTAGCACACACGATGCGGGGAGCGATATTCTTGCTTAGAGGCTGCGACAACGATTAGTGGACCAGAATCTTGCACAATCGGGCTACATGTTCACTTCTGACTTGCAGCCACAAAAGGGAATCTGGTCTACACTGAGAAGGCTTCCGAGTCCTTTAGACCAGTTTGCGATGCTGAAGGCAGGATAGTCGTCGAGAGCTGAAAAGGATTGGTTAATGAGCAAGACACAAAGCCCAACAGCTCATGATCTCGAGAACATGAGGTATCGAAGTTGTGCCTTCGTGCGGCTCGAACGATACTGGTAGACGAGCAATAAGAGCCGACACGGAGCGATCACAGAGGCCTGGTGAAGACCTCAGTGCTTGTACCAAAAGGAGTGTATTTGGGTGTAATGATACTGGTCTTACAGTCGACGTCATAGCCCGTTGTACGTGTAAATTTCGTGTATAACACATACCAATGATCCATTCAAATAGTGTAAAGTGACTTCAACGTAAGTTCTGCACAGCTCACACTCACATCCTAGTAGTTCACCTTATATCACGTACAAGTCGGTGTACAAGCATGCTACTGCCCTGCCACAATGGTGCGTAGGTCAACGGACGGCCCATCTCCACTTGGCACCACAATACTCACTCACTCTTATAGTCCAAACAATACCTAGCCCAACACACCATAGATGATGCCCATCAAACCGATATCTTCGCCATAACAGCAACATCAGCGCAAATAATCACAGGCTCCGGCAGCCCTGATCTCAAAGTCCATTCGACAGTTCAATCGGACTTTCCTCAAGAGCAAGTCCTCAAAGACGCTCATCCACTCGGCACCCATCACGTTACAGTCTCAGCAGATCACTCAACACTTGTGTCAGTCGGCTTTGGCGGCGAAGCTAAGGTCTGGCGGTTTAGCGATGGGATTTGGAAAAGTGCTGGGGACCTTCCTAGTGCCAAGAAAGCAGGTGAACTCTGGGCTGTAGCGCTTGACACGGAGGGCAAGTATCTCGTCGGTACGACATATGATGGACGGGTCAACGTTTGGGAGCTGGCGAGGGTCCTTGATGAGAAGAGCGGAGAGGAAAAGATCACGGCGCAGAAATTCGTGGAATGGGAGACCAGAGGAGGATTTGGTCTGGCTGTTGATGTCGTAAGTCCAGCATACTCTTGTTTCTCTGTTGTTGTCTACCGAAGGACATGAGCACTGATTGCAAATTTTCAGTCCCCCGACAACGCCATGACAGCGACCTCCCACCCATCAGGCAACATTTACCTCTTCAGCACCTCCACAACCCGACTCCTCCACTCTCTTCCAACACAGTCAGCTCCTGTCCGAATGATAAAGTTCTCCCCAGGCTCGACTCTCCTCGCTGCAGCTGGCGATAGCACTCTCATCTCCCTCTACGACGCCAAATCCGGCGAGACTGTGGCTCTGTTACGTGGCCATGATTCCTGGATTACAAGTTTGGACTGGAGTTACACAGGCGAATATCTGGTCAGTGCTAGTCTGGATGGGAAGGTCAAGATATGGAGCGTTGAGACTAGGACGTGTGTATGCACGATGACTGATGGCGAAGGTAGAGGAATATGGGGCGTCAAGTGGCTGCCTAAAGGTGAGACGAGTAGTGAAAGAGGAAAGGCTGAGCGGTTTGTGACAGGTGGGAATGGAGGTAGTGTAGGAATTTACAGGGAGGCTAGTGGTGCTAGCTAGAAGATTCAAATCTACCATGCACGGAAAGTATTGGTGCAGAACAGTGTAGTCTATTGAAGGCGGCTAGGGGCTTACAGGCGATGTCCTGCTATGACAACGAATCTGCAACCCATGGCAAATCCGTGCACCTATTCTCGTTTCAGCCCAATCTTTCCGATGTTACGCAGTCCTAGTACACATATCACAGCACAAGTCATTGTCGCAGCAAACATTGCCCAAAAGGACGCTCGAAACCCTTGCAGTAGTGCTAATGGCAATGATTTATCGCGATACTGTGTGCCGTCAGTGACCAAGGTAGAGACGACTTGCATCAGATTGAGCCCGAGACTCAACCCGAAAAAGGCAACAGTATTAAATACAGCCCCAGCCAACGCCTGTGTCTTTTCTGGGAACACTTCACTGATGACAATGAGACCAATAGTGAAGAGGACATCACCACTAATAGGCATAAGTAGTTGTGCGAAAAAAGCTCCCTTCCAGTAAGAGAGATGTGGACTGATAAGAGCCATCAGTAGAGGCGCCACTGCGGTCGTAGTCATTGCAACCAGTAGAAGCCAGAACGCTGGTGCTCGGTCAACGATATAACCAGTAACAAGGTTAAGGGTTATGCCGACTACCAGTGCAGGCAGGATGCGAAGTGATGCTTGCAGAGCAGAAACCTCCTGGACCTCTTGAAAATACTGGGCCTGTTAGCGTTAAAATCTAGAGGTGTTCCTGAATACCTACTAAACTGCTAAAGAGCTCCATTCCATTGACCACCGCCCACGTAAGGATAGTCAGAGCACATATGCTCGTGAAAGACTTGTTCTTCCATATGTAATTAGAGATCAGTGTTGGCTGCCCCCTTGCTTCCTGTCGCCACATCCACACGGGAAAAAGAAGCATCAGTACGAGGCTGATTGTCAACATCGCAATGGCTTCTGGCTCCCTGATATTGTTGCTGTCGGCACTGCAGATAGCCAAGACATAGGAGAAAAGAGCAAGTCCAGCACATGCGATTAGAGCTCCTACCCAATCAATCTCTGTTCGCAATTGATGCAAGACATTTCGTGCTCGAGAGTCAGCTGGAATGATCTTGAGAGTACCTGCAGCTTGGACAAGCATGACCACACCAGCGATATAAAATCCTGTCCTCCAGCCTATCGTATCGACAAATACTCCGCCGAGAACTAATCCAAGCGAAAACCCAAGAGGCTGGGAGAGACCCAGGCAGGCAAATCCAATGTTTCGATTCCTTCCGCTTGGTACGTACTGCGCTACCAGAGACACACTGCATGGGATGTGTATTGCTGAGCCCACTCCCTGAAAGGCTCTGAACAGCACTAGCTGTATTCCTGTTCTACTCAAACCACATGCCAGAGTAAATACACCGAGTAGTGTACAGCCCACTGGCTCAACAGCTCGAGCACCAACAACGTCTGCAATTGCACCCGCGAGGAGTAGTGTGCTTCCGGCTGTGAGACCATAAACTGACGATGGCCATAGATAGAGACGTGTTGGCAGATCGAGGTCTGCAGCAATGCGTGGCAGACCGACCACGATGAGACCGGTCGTCAGGGACGTAAAAAAGTTGACTAGCGAGACCTGAAGAATAATCAAGATGGCTCGTGCGGTCTTCACGTGGTTCCTTGCAGTGGGCTCCAACTGATTAATTATATCAGCTGGTTCAGAATCTCTGATGAGTTTGTGATCTGTTTGCAGCTCGAAGGTTTGAGACGGCTGAACGGTCGTAGTTATGCTCATGGTCAATACTTCTTGTCAGCAATATCGTCGGCTATAAGATATTAGCATAGGATGACAAGTCGGTGACATGTTGTATGTCGAGACCTTCAGTCAAATTTTCGTGGGTGTCGCAAGGCGCGCTGGAGCAATTCCCCTTCGCGGGACACTCCTAACTGGACTGACTGCAGCCATCGTCGTCTAAATGCTTCCTGTTATTGAGACTTCTTACCTCCTGCGCCAAGACGATAATCATCACGCGTGGTACGACAAGCAGCGCCAGGTTCAAAAACCAATCCCGGTTTCTAAAAACGAGTGGTCACCAACTTGAAGTTCACCTCAGGGTCCGCTCCACCTGCCCGGAAGAATCGTCCGCGACGCGTGAGTTCAACAGACGCGTTCACATTCTTCTTCATCTTTTTGCGAGTTGGCAATCAGTTGCTTTCTTTGTTTCGCCCTGATGTGTGGCTTCGACGTGATGCATCGTCATCGAGCCTTGGGAGTGAAACGCGGTCGAGTCACTGACCAAATTTCCTTGGTTAATTACATGCCATCAAGTCGACTGATCGAGCTCTGCACTCCTTAGCAGTGCTACGGCACTTTCACATGCTCAATGCTGAGATGTACATGGTTTCGGCCGTTGACTGAAAGTGTGCTAGAAATCTTGAAGAGTCGGATTGCACAGAGCTCAGAACATGCGGGCTCTTAACTCGAGTATTGCTGAAGCTGATTGATTAGCTGGTCGACTAATCTCTCGCATTTACCGCGTTCCGGCTTTATCCACTTCAGACCTCGGTACTTTGTACATCTGGCAGCAAGGAAGTGACGGACCATGTTCTAGTTTACCATCCGAGAGTGCCACGAGGTAGAGGAGAGTCAAAGCAAGGACCAACCCCGAAACCACGCAGTCTCTGGTGGTCCAACCACGTTTGCATGTGGTGGTTGTGAGCACCAAAACCGTACAGATTTCCAAGACTCGCGAACAACAAATACGATCGTTCTGCACGAATTCAATGATACTCCCCTTTGACTCATAGACTGTGCTTGTTTGAACCGATCCGTGGATGCATTGATTCGAGCGAGCTAATCCGTGTCAAGCAGGCAATGAATATACGAGATACAGACGTCCAAGCTGGGCATCATGCATGGTGAGTGAAAATCTCATGCGTTCCACTGATTTTTCTACATGGATGAGCACCTCACTTACCGAAAAATACGTGCAGTCCTGCTCAGCGATCCACCAATCTCCTCTCATCTATGCATTTTGTTGCGGATTGTGATCACGGAACGATAAAGTTGGGACGTCTTTGCAAACACCTGCCACTCTAAAAAGACCATTAAGGAACTAAAGCTACACTCTGCATGTGCATGCTAACAAGATGTGCAGGGCTAGGCTCAGGTTGGAGGCTGCTGCAATTTTAGCTGGTGTGTGGTATTCGTGTCCAGAAAGCCACCTCCACAATTCTGCAGAACAACAAGTTCTTTGTGCTGAGATTGGTGGATCCACGAAAAAGGGTTTTCACGAAGGATTCCGGATACAAAATTGTGGCCCAAGTGGTCGAGCATTCTTTGGTGCGTGTTTGGCCTACAGAGATTGTATAGGTATCAAGTGTTTTCATACGACCGGTTCGGTATGCGGGCCGAAGCGCTTTACCGAAAACATCACGCAATCTAGGGTCCATACTCGCTTATCTACCGAGCTCCTTGCACCGATCTATGCGTGGACTCCTCATCTACGCTGATCCTCTTACGCAAGGACAATGCGTAACATGACAATGTCAGCCAACAGCGTATGCACGTAAAGCGCTCCCAATCTCGTGCTGATGAATGCTGTTTTTGGCAGATTAGCGACAGCTGCCAAGTCGAACTGCTGCATGTCTGGAACCAATGATGCAGAGCTTTGACGTGATTATACAAAGGACCTCGAATCCGAATGGACAAATCCAATGTGCGTGCTTCATCTATGCTTGACAGTCTTGCACTTCGAGCAAAGTTTTCAAGAAGCCCAGTCAGCTCCTCAGATTGGTGGACAACATTGCCATGTGATGTGCAACGACAAGGATCAGGTCGCAAACATATCTGATACCCAATGTGAACGATCGTTCCCCCTCATGGGCCGGAGCTCACATCCATGCAGATATGCACACAGCCTGGACAAGGCAAATTCCGACATTTTATCCAGAGCTTCATGCTCAAGAATACACGAATTCGTCTCGGAGAAGAGGAGGAGGGGTCAAAGCTGCATTTTGCTGGAAGAGGATGCCTCCGGAGGCCATGGTCAACTCAAGTTCATATCTACCTCACGCAGCTCTTCTCATGACATTGCTGAGGAACCGAGTAGACCATCCTCCCTTCACGATCTTACACTTCCATCATGAAGCTCGAGGTCCTGCTTTGGGCGTCTGTTGCCCTTGCTAATCCTCTCCGACTTGACATCAACATTCACGTGGATGAGCAAAAGTCCTCCTGTGCTACCGAAGAAACACAACCTCTGACCACCAACCTTCCAGTTGTTGAGTTGCTATATGAGAAGCATAGAGCATCTCCTCCTCAAGTCGTGAGTGCATCAGGCTTTGAAAAGAAGGCTCTAACCCCACGCCCAGTTCAATCAATCCTTCTACAATTTCAGCAATATACCATATGCCCAGCAACCTATTGGCAATCTCCGCTTCAAAGCAGCAAAATCCATTGAGCCCATCCAAGGCGAGCTGCCTATGAATGATGGTCAGAAGTGTGTAGTTTGTCCTCAATCACAAGTTGGCTGGGTACCTCATGCACAAGATTTCTTGAAAGACTACTACGAATTCAATAAGAATCTCGACCAGAAGTGGAGCTACAAGATCACACCGAAAGATAACTACACATGGACCGAGAACATCGATGCAGTGCAAAACATGGATGAGGCATGTCTTACATTAGATGTCATGGTTCCTAAAAGAATCTATGACAAGAGAGACGACTGGGCAGGTTATCCAGGTTTGTGAAAGATGGCTGCCACACATTGCACGTATTGCACTAACACAAAGACAGCTCCTGTCATGGTTTGGTTCTTCGGTGGTGGCTATGTCTTTGGTTCTAAACATCTGTTCGGAGGACCAGCAGGGCTGTTTAATGCTTCGAACCAGCTGGAAGACATCGATGAGCAAGATTTCATCTTTGTAAGTCATCACCAACGACATGTGCCTTGCTAATTTGTGTTATGCATATAGGTCGCCGTGAACTATCGTCTGGGAGCTTTCGGCTGGTTAGCTGTAAGTACTCTCTCAAACTCGTATCGATTCCCGCAAAGAACCGTCTACGAATCTGGCCAACACGATTTTCTGAGCTAACATCTGGCAGGGTGACAGCTTTGAGAAGGCTGGTGGTTTCGAGAATGCCGGGTTGACTGACCAAAATGTCGCCCTTGACTGGGTCAAGGAAAACATAGCCTTCTTCGGCGGCAACCCATACGATATCACTGTAGTCGGTGAATCTGCTGGAGCTAGCTCAATCCTCCAGCATCTTGCTGCCTACGGAGGACCTCGAGCAGGTCGAAACAAGCCTCCCCCAAAATTTAAGCGAGCCATTCTGCAAAGCCCGGCTCTATCTCCCGTTAGTGACCGAGGTCGAATGGAGAATGTCTATCAAAGCTTCCTGAAGGAAGTTGGCGTGAAAGATTTCGATGCATTACAGAAGGCAGATACCAAAGATCTCATTCGGGCCAACAGCAAGACGACATACGAGTCTCCCTATGGCCAGTTCAACTACGGTATGTCTGCCTTCCGCGAACCTGTAGGTGCCGGACCAGGACGTACTGACTCAGAAGCCAGGTCCCGTTATCGACGAAGATTACATCAAATATCCTATCCACCTGCAGTTGAAGTACGGCTTTATGTGGCCAGCGGATATCATGGTCTCGTATAACCGCGCCGAAGGACTGCTGTTTACTCCTCCATGGGTCAGGTCCAGAGCAGAACTCAAGGACTACATCCTATCAGCATATCCGCACTTCCTTGATGAGGAAATGAACACTCTACTTGACTCTGTATACCCATACGACGCTATTCTTTCAGCAGTCGAAGCTGTCAATGCTACATCACAAGTTCTGAGTGATTTCGTGGTGAAATCAAATGTCTATGGCTTGACCCAGCATTATCGTTACTCCGCATTTGAGTACAAATTCAATTTCTTTCCAGGAATACATGGACAAGACGCGAACTGGACGGTAAGTAGAGACCTCCCGACTTGTGCCGGACAATGAGAAGGTCTTTGCTGTGGGTCATCGCAGCCGATACTGATTTGCACTTGCAGTTTGGTCCCACAGGCGACAAAAACGTCAACAAAGAGCAACGCGAGCGCTTCCAACGCTATCTAACTTCTTATATCAAATGGTTCGTTCACGAGTTCGACCAGTACGTGCTTCCGAGCTAACGCTTGCCAGGGGCGACCCCAATACGGCGAAGCTCTCGGAAGACAAGGACTTTGAGTTTTACAGTGATGGGCAAAAGCACATGCAATTTGGCATTGCCTTTCTTGCGCCTGGTGTTCCTGTTGCGCCTGCTTTGAGCACATTCTATGGCATGCTGCCAGATACACTTAACGACACCACTTGCAACTTCTGGCTGAATGCTCCTTACTGGGACCCTGACAAAGATTCACCTGAAAACTCTGTCAACCTCCGAACCAAGTACGAAGACCAAATGAGTCAGGCTCATGTCGAGATTTGAAGCCAGCAGTAGCACAGGCTTATTGGCCTGTGGATTACATTGGCCGAGAGCAAACATAGCTTCTTGATCATTGGTCCACAGCTGAAAGACTTTGACAGCTTCGTCACCCGTAGTTCAGGTCCATTGGCACCTCGACGTGCCTCCCGGCACTGTAGTCAGTCTGATACTGGCGCCACATTCATTCAGCATCACAACAACTCTCCATCAGGGACACACTCCTGCACAGCTGGCGACCAAAAGAGCATCATAGTCCTTGCGACGTACTAGAGCTATGTGGCTGTGTGCTTGGGATCACTTTCCTTCCCCTACGAAAATGCACCAAAGCAAGTCATTAACCAAGCGGGCATAACTGCCTTTTTCGCTTCAAGTTCCATTTCCTTCTTCGTAGCTGTTCAGTCACATCCAGTATACGGCAACGGAGCTGTACTTTGAAGATGCCCAAAGTGATTTCTGGGGATCATTTGGTTGCCTAGTAAGCAACGACCAGCACACTCAAACGACTCTGGAATTATTAGGGTCGAGCAAAAGCACATGTATGCGCAGCGTGCGTTTGTGTTACCCGATTGAGCTCCGCATCGCCTCCCCGAGCTCGACTCCACTTTCCACATGTCGATCTCTCTCCACAATTCGTGGTCCTGTCCATCTCAATGCAACGTATTCAAGTCCACGTTCGTCATGGTCAGCTCTACTCCGGTTAGCCTTCCCTACCAGCCCTCTATGGGCCTTTACACAATGACTTCGGTCTGTTCTTTATCTTTCTGGGGTCCTTTCAGTGCTACCGTCAAAAGTGAAGCCAGAGAATATGTATGGCAGAAGTGGTAATTTCTTTGGCTTTCAAGGCGTCCGCCTTCAGGTCGCTGTCGCTGTGGTCGCTGGCGCCGACTTCCTTTTGTTTGGCTATGACCAGGGCGTAACAGGATCGTTGCTTACGCTCGATTCTTTCAGAAGATATTTCCCGTCGATTGATACGCTGGCAGATGGTATATCTTCATCTGAGCGAAGTACTCGGTCGACGAACCAAGGGATCGCAGTAGCATCATACAACCTGGGATCCTTCATCGGTAAGTTAGGGCAAATCGATTGATAGAGAGGTCTGTTGACACCGTATAGGTGCTGTGGCATGTATCTGGCTCGGTAACGCCCTCGGTCGACGGAAGACGATTTTTCTCGGGACGGCGGTGATGATTGTGGGTGCGATATTGCAGGCCTCGTCTCACCAACTATCACAGTTCATCGTCGGTCGCATTGTAACTGGATTTGGCAACGTGAGTCGTCAGGCCTGAGCTTTCCTCTACTCTCTCACACCACATCAGGGCCTCAATACGTCGACAGTTCCGACGTGGCAATCAGAATGTTCAAGGTCGCATCGGCGAGGTCAGCTTGTCATGATAGAAGGAGCTCTTATCACTGGTGGTGTCATGCTTGCATACTGGTAAGTGACCCACCTTACAAAGCTTCAATTAACTAAAATTGCCTAGGATCGACTTTGGCTTTTATTTCCTGGATCCTAGCGAGATCTCGTGGCGCTTCCCGCTTGCCTTTCAGATCGTCTTCTGCCTCTTCATCCTTTCGTTCGTCATGAGCATGCCTGAGAGTCCTCGGTGGCTTGTCTACCATGGGAAAGAGGACGAGGCAATGCACGTACTTGGTGCGCTTAGCGACGTCGACCCAGATAGCCAGTACGTCAGGGAAGAATTCCATGCCATCAAGGATACTGTGCTCGAAGCCTCGAAGGGCTCGTTCCGAGACCTCTTTACCATGGACGAGAACCGTCATTTCCACAGAACAGTGCTAGCATATATGAATCAGGTCTTCCAGCAGATCTCGGGAATCAATCTTATTACCTGTGAGTATAGCACATGACAATAGCTGTTGTCTGGTCTTTCAACAAAAGAGTCAATCTCCGAGCTTACATGAATACAGACTACATTCCGAACGTGCTCCAGAACGAAGTCGGACTCAGTCCCTTCCTAGCCAAGTTGATCGCAGCTTGCAACGGCACAGAGTACTTCCTGGCCTCCTGGATTGCTGTATTCACCATCGAAAAAGTCGGTCGACGCAAGCTCATGCTGTTTGGTGCAGCTGGTATGTCGATCTGTATGGTCTGCTTGGCAATCACTGGCTCGATAGGATCGTCTTCATCTGGTATCGCAGAAACAGTTTTCCTCTTCGCTTTCAACACTTTCTTCGCAATCGGTTGGTTGGGGATGACATGGCTGTATCCTGCAGAGATTGTGCCACTGAAGATTCGAGCGCCAGCAAATGCCCTGAGTACGACAGCTAATTGGGTAAGTTGTCACTCGTGTCCCGCGGTCCTATCACGGCTCAGCTAAGCCTTTTAGATATTCAACTTCATGGTCGTTATGATCACGCCAGTCGCATTCGAAAATGTAAGTTCACGCAAGAATCACATATTTCCACTACAACAGCTTACCTCTAACAGATCGGTTATCGAACCTACATAATCTTCGCCGTCATCAACGCCGCCATCTTCCCCATAGTCTACTACTTTTACCCAGAAACAGCTTACCGTTCACTCGAAGAGATGGATTCCATCTTCGTCAAATGCAAGTCCGTCTTCACTGTTGTTCGCATCGCAAAGGAGGAACCTAGACGATACGGCAAGAAAGGAGAGGTGCTCATCAGCTATGATGAGACTGATATGTCACATAGACGGCAGAGTAGTGTTACAGCCACTTCGGCGCATAAGCAGGAGAAGGACGAGGAGAGGAAGGAAGTCGTTTGAATATGTAGGTACTAATGAGCTGTGCGGACTTTTATAGCCTGTTCGTACAAAGGTCAAACACAACCATCCCATTGCGAGATTCATCGGTTTTGCTCTATCCCATATTGGGCTGATTGCAGCTTTAGCGTCTTGTCAGTCGTGCCGTGAAGTCGTATCGTTATCGACTGTGCCTGGGGATCCCTGGGAGACATCTCAATGCGGGTTCTCGGAACTTTCCAGCCATGCTTACTCCAATTGTTGAGTCGTTGTCCTTTTGAAGTGGTCGAACACGCTAAGCAACCAGATCTGGAGGACGCACGCCGATTGTGGTTCGGTTGCAACAATTTACCACTTTCAAGGTTTGATACCTATATATGTATAGATGTATGCACAATAGCCTGAGTGAGCACGTTTCAGACGTGGTAAACGCTACTCCTCCAATTTAATTACCACTACGACATGTCGCAAGCATTTGAACTGCCAGTCCTCATAGTAGGAGGCGGTCTGGTAGGATTGACGCTTGCTCAAGCACTCCAAAAAGCTGGGATTGCTTGTATCGTCTATGAGCGAGATTACGCACTCGAGACTGAACATGGCGGAGGATGGGCAATCACAGTACATTGGGCTCTAGAAGCGTTGAGAGAGTGCCTGCCTAGCAATCTGTTTCAGCGGCTAGATGATATCCAGGTAGACCGCGAGCAGGGAATCAAGGACACTGGACGGTTTCTTTTCCTCGACATGGCAACAGGAAAGCCCAAGTACGAGGTTCCACCGAGTCCTCGGAAACGGGTCAATCGTCGACTTTTGCGCAACTTGCTTGGAGAAGGAATTGATATTCGTTTCAACAAGAGACTCAAGTCTTTTGAGATTAAGGACGACAAAACTGTCATGGTGAGGTTCGAAGATTCCAGCTCTGTCTGTGGGAGCCTGCTCATTGGATGCGATGGTAGTAACTCGAAGGTTAGGCACTTGTTATTTGGTGACAGGCCTGAGGAGGCACGGTTGTATAGGCTGCCAGTGCGTGCGATGGGTGCCACTGTGCGGATGACGGAGAACCAGATCCTTCCGTTACGGAGAATTGACCCACTACTTTTCCAGGGCTGCCATCCTGAGACAGGTATTTTCTTGTGGTATAGCACGATCAGCACACCAGCGCTCAATGGCTCGGAAGGCAGGAGTGAGCCATACTATGAAGGCCAGCTTATCATCTCTTGGAAGTACGTTTCTTGTTCCGACGAGGTTCCCACTGGAAATATGGACCGAATACGGAAGCTGCGCTCAATGGTTTCGCAGTTCGAGGAAAGTCTTCGGGTCGCCGTTGAGAACGTTTCCGAGGACACGGAAATAAAGGAAATCAGGTTACAGGACTGGCCAACGCGACCTTGGCTCAACCACGGTGGACTAGTCACCCTTGCAGGTGATTCCGGCCATGCCATGACCATGTACCGTGGTGAGGCTTTCAACCATGGTGTTACTGATGTGGCATCGTTGTTGAAGCAATTAGTCAGGGTTCGGGATGGAAGTGAGAGTTTGCAAAGTGCCGTGCCAGCCTACGACACTGAACTTCTCGCAAGAACGCACGAAGCCGTTTTGCTGAGTAGACAAGCTTGTATCGATGCTCACGATCCAGATAACTTGTCGAGCGATTCTCCTCTGGTCAGTAAGAGGGCTAGGATATTGGTTTCAGCCAAAGAAGTATCTGAGGATGCTGTTGACACTGGAGGACACGAACATAGACGTGGGAGTAAGGTCTAGGGACCAGGTACTATTTCATCACGTTAATCTGTCAGTCCGAGGTGAAGAATTGCTTGGTTCCTATACAAAGGATGGTTATGCCTGGTTCATGCGCACAGGTACGCGTGAAATTGCTCCCCTAGACCTCGAGCAAAAGTGTGAGGACTACGCCCGCAATTTTGTTCTTGCTGACCGGGACGTGACTGTGCTCGCATGCTGGGAAAAGTGTGGGGAGGGAGCAGAGAAACAACCGAAAACTGGTGGGTGGAAGCTAATCAGAAGTTAGAACCGCGGACTTTATTGTGATTGGCGTGTAGGATAAGCTTCGTTGAAGCTTGTTAATAAGGTTGCAGGACTTGGTTACGGGCAAAGAACGCCGGTCGCTCTTCCAACCATCAGCAAGTGAGCTCAGGACAATGTCCTCGCAACTGCAAAGACGAGTCAGAAGCTGCTTAGAGGCGACTTCATCTAACGATTGAGACTTTGCTGTCGCTGCTGATGTTGAGGTAACATCGTTGAAATCGTGCGCCTTACAGCGTCTTAGGCGGCCATAACTGTCGGCAATAGATTGCGCGATCAAGCTTCACTAAAAATATTTTTCTCACCCCTTTTGATCCGACGCGTGGAGTACTATAGTAAATCTGGGGGAGCAGAAATTTGTCAATATGGTACCGACAGCAACGACGATGCCCTCTGGCATTGTATCCTCGCTCTTCTCACACTCTTTGCGCCCTTGTACGCGTCAAGCCCGTTCCTTTTTGAATCGACACCCCTCACTGGAGAACACGACGCGTGACGTGATAAACAAAATCGGTTTATGCCCCGCGACCCGGCGCACTTTCTCCCGGATGCCTCCCTCAAACTCAGGTTCATCAGCTCACTCTCGGTTGAGTTTGATATCGAGACACTTGGGCGCAAGACCTTTTCCTTCCATCAACACACCCTACACTGTCGAGCGGAACTTACATCCTTCAGACGACGTCCCTTACTCGCCCCAGACTCGAACTTTCGCAACATCTTCACCCAAGATGTCTACCCAGCAAGCACATCCGACTTTACTGATACCGGGGCCAATAGAGGTCTCGGATGAAGTCACACAAGCCATGGGCCGTTTCGCCCAGTCTCACGTTGGCATGCCATTCGTCAATCTCTTCGGCGAGACATTGACTATGCTCAGAGATGTCTTTCAAACCAAGAACCCTGCCTCACAACCTTTCGTAATAGCTGGATCAGGAACCTTGGGATGGGATCTGGTAGCAGCAAACCTGGTCGAGCCGGGTGAAGATGTTTTGGTTCTACACACTGGCTATTTCGCCGACTCCTTCGCAGACTGCTTCAGCATATACGGTGCAAAGCCCACGCAGCTGAAGGCCCCAATCGGTCAGCGACCACAGCACCCAGAGATAGAAAAGGCCCTTAAAGAGAAGAAATACAAGGCTATTACCGTGACCCATGTTGATACATCCACCGGTGTGCTGAGCCAGATCGCCGCGCTGTCAGAACTGGTGCACCGAGTCTCTCCTGACACCCTTTTCATCGTTGATGGAGTCTGCTCGATTGGTGCAGAGGAACTTCATTTTGATGACATGAAGGTTGATGTCGCACTTACTGCCTCCCAGAAAGCTATCGGATGTCCTCCCGGTCTTTCCATCATGATGGTTTCAGAAAGAGCTATGGATGTGTTCAAGAACCGAAAATCTCCACCTGGGTCATACTATGCCTCTTTCAAGAACTGGTTGCCAATCATGCAGAACTACGAAGCAAAGAAACCATCCTACTTCGCAACCCCTCCTACACAACTTGTCACTGCCCTGAATGCAGCTTTGAAGCAGCTTCTGACAGAGTCGATGAACACTCGCTTCCAGAGACACAAGGACATCAGTGACCGAGTGAAGAAAGCTGTTGGCGATATGGGCCTCAAGCAGCTCGCTAGCGATCCAGATAATCAAGCACATGCTATGACCGCTATGTACCTTCCAGAAGGCCTTACCCCACCAGAGGTCCTACCAAAGCTATTAGAGCGTGGCGTCATCTTCGCTGGTGGTCTGCACAAGGAGATTGCTACAAGATATATACGGTTCGGTCACATGGGTGTGACAGTAACCAATGACCAGGAGAGAAAAGAGGTTGACAAAGCTCTGAAAGCACTCAAGGAAGTATTGGACGACGTGAAGAAGGCCAAAGGTCAATGACCGACCTGATTTTATGTCATTGTGGCATTACGATCTACCCTGCTTGAATTGTCTTTCGTCGTGTGGAACAAAACGGTCGCACTGCGCTCAGCCTGACGTGAGCGAATGCTCTTTGGCTCGAATGCTCTACAGAAAGGACGTCTGGTATTTCGCCGAGGGATTGGAAAAGCGTGTAAAGCATTAGTTGCCACCACCGTCCGCCTTTTGAAATTAAAACCTATACTGACTAGCTTCGGGAAGATCGTCCAGCTTAGCGGCCATGTATGCAGATATGTGAAAAAGCAGTGTTGACCATGCTTGCAACCACCAAGACGTCAAACGGGGAATCTTCAGCATTTGATCGGTCAAGAGTCCATTCCAGGAAAACAGACCATTCGTTGCGAAATATCTGGTTAGGATTGTCCACTGTATATGGTCGTTTTGACCCACCATTGGAAGTTTGTGTTACCCTCTTCGTTCGCGACTGCCTGAGTCGACCAGCATATGTCGTGCAGTGTCTACATTGGAGGAGTAGCGTTTACCACGTCTGAAACGTGCTCACTCAGGCTATTGTGCATACATCTATACATATATAGGTATCAAACCTTGAAAGTGGTAAATTGTTGCAACCGAACC
>Ga0115846_100401_pt1 | contig 22904 bp, 15 predicted proteins | sample InSIn5gowninarea_2_FD_83860 | JGI IMG/M metagenome (GOLD analysis project Ga0115846, IMG submission 83860) | reverse complement strand
GGAACAGAAAACGTGACGAAGCGCAACTGGTTGATGCCGTCCAGACACGTGTAAAGTCATGCTAAATACCTCGATTCGCGCAAGAACAAGACACAAAAGGTGCATGTCAATGTGACTTGCAGTGTGTAAAGAGAAAGGAGAGAAAGATTAATATAAAGTTGTGGTAGACATTAATTATGGAGCTGTAAGTGACGACGATTGTACGCTTAATTCTCGAAGGACGAAGCCACATTGAGTTTTGGAGACCTGGCCTTTAGTTGACTTATGGGCAAGTGTATTGGATGCAATTCATGCCTCTGCAATGGTTCTCGAACCAGCATCCGGAATTCGATTACGTCTGGAATTGGGAGACGGATGCAAGATACATCGGTAACCACTATCACCTCTTCCAGCAGATTTCCAAGTTCGCCAAGCAAGTTCCTCGAAAACATTTATGGGAACGTAATTCCCGATTCTTTATTTCAGAGTTATGGGATGGTGACTACAATGCCTTTCTCGCGGATACCGACGAGCAGATATTAGATGCTGCCTCGTTGGGCTTAATTGACGAACCAGTTTGGGGTCCTAAACCATATGCACCATTCCAATATCCTCTAGGACCTTCACCACCAAGGAGTGCTGATGAGGATAACTTCGAATGGGGTGTTGGTGAGGAGGCTGATTTAATCACACTGCAACCAATATGGGACCCCTCGGAGACAGTATGGTCTTACCGAAACCACATCTGGAATTTCGTCCCTGAAGTCAGACCGCATTTTACTCCAGAGAACCGCATTGACGAAGGCTTCGACCATCCTAGTTTCCCGACTATTCCACGACGGGTTTTCATCAACACAGTCGCCCGCTTCAGCAAGCGAATGTTACATACTATGCATCTTGAAAATCTTCAAGGTCGAGCCATGCAAGCTGAAATGTGGCCAGCAACAGTGGCCCTTCACCATGGTCTGAAAGCTGTTTACGCTCCACATCCTATATGGACTGATCGAAAGTGGCCAGCATGGTATGCAGAAGCCGTTCTCAATGCCAATGATGGCATCCCTGCAAGATGGGGTCAGCAACTCGATAGTCCATATAATCATGATCGAGAAGCTAACTTTGGTGGATGGAGCTGGTATTACAACTCTGTATTCCCACATGTTCTCTACCGAAGATGGCTTGGATGGAAGACAAAAGATTGGGGTTGGGATGCTAATAAAGCTAAAATGTCCGAACGTGTAGAGAAGATGGCTCTGGCAAAGAAACTTGGTAAGAGTCCTGAAGAACTGGGTGATCTAAGGATGTGTTTGCCTGGCATGCTACTGCATCCTGTCAAGAACGTTTATGAAGGAGCAGACGGTGGTTGACTATCCGTTTGAGTAAGTAGCATGAAATTCGAGATGTTGTTCAATATTAGCGAAACATATGTGAGACAGTCGTTGTTAGAACAAAAAATCCCACAAAAGACATGATTTGCATAAACATTTTTCAATTACTCTCCGATTGTTGGATAGTTAGTCATACATTCCACACAAAGATTAAGGAAGGAAGCAGAATACTCAAGCAAGCACAGTAAGACAAGTGTTTACTTTCAGTGTGAAATGATACACTACAATGCCCTCCGATGCTTAACGTTATATATCGGTACGAGTCGCACACCTGGGCACTCTCGGTTCATACATATGCACCTTATGTACCAATCAACGCAGCTGCCGTCTTGACACTACGTATGTATACTGATTCAGGCTACATGTACTGTACTATCTGATGCTAGATAGGTGTATGTTATATTGGTTCAAACATCGAGTAACTGTTACTAGAGGTGTCTGATGCTACTTGGTTTGATATTCGGAGTTGGAGGGGGACTGTATTATACACAGCAACGTATACATACAGTATGTACCTCTTTGATTAGGGCTAGGTATGAGTAAGGTGGACGTTTTGAATTACTAGTAGACTGTCCTGCTGCCTGCCTGTCTGCCAAGCCAAGCCAAGCCAACCACTACCTTGTGCGTGTAGCATATATGTACTGTATATGAATGGTAGAATTTTATCTCAAAATCCCTTTACCTACCTACCCTGCCTACCTCAGGTACGTAGTTCCTCTAGTAATCAAAGTTCTCGAACACAACCTTCCGACCCTCTCCCAACCAGGATTGGATTTGTCTGCGCATGGATGGGGATGTACATACATACCAATTCTCCACTTCTCTTTCCCATTCTCCTTCACCGTCACGCTCTCCTTCTCCGGCTGCTTCTCCTCCTGTAGGGCTGTTGTTGATGATGGATGACACATCCCCCTCCGTTAACCGGCGGTGCGAAAACGTTATACTTTTTGCATTTTGATTATTTTCAATTTCGTGCAGTTGGTTTTGGAGATCAGAGGATGTGGTGAGGCCGGTGATGAAGATGTGTGTTCTTTTGCGGAGCGAGGGTGGAAGCAGAGGAATTATTGTGCGGAGGAGGGGGATGTCGTCGGCCGCGAGGGTGTATAGGATCGTTAATGAGGTCAGGGAGTCGGGAGTGGGAACATTTGTTTGGGGTTTGGTGAGGTTAGAGTTGGAGGTGGGTTCGAGGATGGAAGTAGTGGATGTGGAGGGTTGTAGGTGTGCGAGCAGTGGTGTTATGCCGATTCCTGCTGCTATGAAGACATTCCGTTTCGTACGAAGTTGTGGTTGGGTTATAGGTGGTAGGATGTTAAATTCACCGCTGAAGCCACGGATCGCAACTGTTGTCAAGCCTGCTCTGTCGTTTTGTTGAGACAGCCATTTCGTTACGGTGCCGACGGCGCGTGTTATGATTTCTAGTTCTGGAGTGCTGGTGCCGGTGCTGCTGGTGTTGCTGGGATTGTAAGGAGATGTGATGGTGAAGGTACGTGTGAAGTCGTCGTTCAGACTTGTTGGGTCGTCGTCGCGCATGTGGCTGTAGCCCATGTATAATTCGTCTGAGAAGTCGAGGGCGACGTATTGGCCTACTTTCCAGAGCGGGGGGTTGGATGGGTTGAAGAGAGTTGGATCTGATGATGTGAGGCGGAAGCGGTATTTTGTTATTGTTGGGGTGAGTTTTGTCTTTTTGATTAGTGTTGCGCTGAGTGATGGTGTGTCTCGGGCGCGCCATTGGTCTGGTGGAAGACCGGTGTCGGCGGTGGAGGTGTTGGTTTCGGAGGTGAGGTATCGGATGCGCGGATTGTAAGGGGACATCCCGTTTGTGATGTCGTGGCTAAGGATTGGATTTGATGAGCTGACATCTTTGTTGTCCGTGCAGGGTGTGCCACGGAAGGCGAGACCGTCGTGAACGAAGCGAGCTGCTGTGATGGTGAAGCGGACTGCGAGTTTGGTTTTTTGGATGATAGAGGTGGCGGCGGTGTCGATTAGGATTTCTGCATTGCCGGTCAGGTAGAGAACGTTTCCATTTGTGAAGTTTGGAACGACGAGACCAACAGAGGGATTAGTGGTGATGTTTCCGAGGGTTTGGTAGAGATTGTTGCCGGAATATTCCGGCCAGACGAGGACGGATGCTGGCGTCGAGACGGTTTGAGGTTGAACCCTAAGGAATCCGGGCAGCCCACCTCGATGATTACAATCCATATCTTCAGGACCACGAGAGGCGACAAAGAAGAGATCTGCTGCATGGATGTGAGAGATTGCTTCTGACGAAAGGAGCGGGGAGTCGGAGACGAGATGTGGTTTCGCGCCCTGGTAAGATTTGATCGTCTTTTTGTTGAGATACTTCGGGCAGTTACCTAGAGATTGTGTAACATGATACACCAGCTGAGCATTGCCCATCCGTCCTCGTTGGCCGGTCGTAAAGTCGATGTTAGATGTTGCGTCTGTTGGCGATTCATCAGCCATGAGACTCCCCGCCATCATCCTTCCGAACAGCTTCATTCGATCTCGCTCTTCTAGATGTATGCTGAGACCACTGATCATCTTTCCTTCTTGGCGTACGACTTCACCATCGTCCTTCCCATCGTAAAGTGCTTGCACAACTGGATCGAAGCTGGCATCAACCTGAGTCCGAATTCCGATAACTCCTCGCGCAACTTGCTGAGCTATGGGAACATCGCCACCCCATATGGTACACCAGACTCTGTCTTGCTTGTCTATGGTGCCGAGTGCTATGGTGGGGGAGGCCGAGACTCGTCTAGCGGCAAGTGGATGGAGCATTGGCTGAGTAGGGTTGTCTGATGGTGGGACTCTAGTGAGCTTATGAATTTTGTCCTCGCCTTCGTGCCAGGGAAGTGCCTGATAGAAGGCCATGTTGGCGAGATATCCAGGACGACCTTGCTATGGTTCACAGAAAGACTTGATAAGTATTTGGCTTCCGAAGTCGTACCTACAGAACTACAAGTCAAGATCTGGCGCTGATACTTATAAGTATAGGGTCAGCTCGAGGTCACCGTGGTTGCCAGATAAATGAGATGCTCCGATGCATACGGCAAATCAAATAGCTCAAGCACAAAACGCTTTGTCAGCTAATTCTGCTTGGGCGGCTCGAATTGTCCTGACCAGCGGTAATTATCATGCAAGTTATGATTACGAGATGCTTCCAAAATCGAACGAGACCATTGCGATGTCATCCTGGAGCAGTAAATATCGTAAGGCGTTGTCAATAAGCAATTCCACCGCTGGTCGGGAGAACTAGCGATGAAGTTAGGCTCCTCTTTTTCCAATTTTGGCATAGCACGATCGCTGCTTTGTGGCAGGTTGAAGCAGCGATATCCAGTAGGAAACAGTAGGAAATGTTCTTGTCAGACGGCAGTGCATTGATTAGGAAACAGGAGACTCAGCAAAGCATGAGTGCTGTGCTGCGTCTACTTGGGAGATCTAATGTAAGGTACGTCAACAGATTCGACGTTCTGTAAGGATGCTATACGTCAGCTGTAAATCACGGGGCCTTCATTTGTGAAGTGAAGGTAATCGCTATTGAGAACTTGGTCATCAACCTGTATTGGCTATGCAGTTTGCTGCTATTCGAATGAAGCAGCGGCGGTAACGAGAGACAACCTATCCCTGCCTGTCCGCTACCTTATATCCGAAGCCCAACCCTCTTCTATCAACTCCTCGTCTTTGGGTATCATTGTTGCAAATTCGTGGTACAATAAAGTTCATAATGCATAATTATGCGCAAGAACAATTCATCGGTTCTGCTGCTGGCTTCGCGTGTGTGAAACTCACCACCCTACTCTACTCCAGTGTGATCACATCGTGAGGAATTGTTGTTCGCTGATGGTTGCTTCGAACCGGATTTTGATTCGGAGCTCCTGGCCGCCTCTGCTGCTGCTGCGGGATTGGTTGTCGAACCTGCTGCGCCGCCGCCGGGATACCACGTCCTGCTCCTACACTTTGTGGCATGTTTCGACCGGCCTGTTGCGGAGGTTGGCCAACTTGGTTGGTCACTTTGCTGTTCGGGACAGGTGTCTTCGCCCTCTCATCCTTGTTGTCAACTGATTCCTTTACCCACTCAAGAATCGTGAGGTACAATGCTTTGAGCAGATGTTGTGGCTCCTTATACTCGCACACAGCCGACGAGTCCAGGTTTACCCAATCTTTACTACCTTTTGCCGCAAAGACCTTCTGCTTGAGTCGTTCTCGGAGTGCCTGCGATGTGAATGATGGGCGAGTGTAAGCTTGAAATTCCTCGATTGTAGGTCTCATAAGCCAAGACCGTGACGCCGACTTCGGAATGATCTCCAGCCGAGCAAGCAGAGTTTCAGGCGTCTCAATCGAACGAATATCTTTGGCGAATCCTGAATTGACTGCAGAAAACTGTAGGTGGAGACTACAGTCACACCGTTCGAGAACATGTATTCGCACATGTTTCCGCGCATCGTCCAGGTCAATAGAAGCCATCTCGCTCGAGATCTCCTGAGCTGGGATAAGACCCTGAAGATATTGGATGGTACTCAGAAGTGGAAGGGTCATGCGTAAGAAAGCGAGCACATCTCCAAACCGTGTGGACAACGATTTGTCTCCTAGGTCGAGGAGTTTCGTGATTGAATTTAGGACCAGATGATGTGGATTGGTATCTGCCGGCAAAAGTCGAACTTCGTTACTACCACCTTTGGCTGTATCTAGAAGAAGAGCAATACTGAGCGGTGTCGTTCTTCTTTCGTGGTAGGCAATAACAATGTCTTTGACCGATAAAGATTGAATCTTGAAATCTCCCGAATGGTGAATGATCTTGATACAAGACAAAATGTTGTCGATATGATGAAGCTTGGTAAACAGTACATCCACAATAGATTCGCCAACCGGTGCCTCCAACCGGATTTTGAGTATTCTTTTGCTAGAAAGAATTTCGATGGCTTCGTCGAAAATGGCAGATGACAATCTGGTAAGAAGTGCTTCGTCTGCGTTCAATTTAGCATGAATGGTGCTCACAAACTTCGACTGAGCCCTCTTAGAACTCCAGGGTGTCACAGCGACTTGCTTCGAGATCGTATCGAGACCCTCCACGTCTGGTACCTCAAATTGTACTGACAAGACATCGGGTGTATAACTCCCTACCATCACCGGCTTCACACCTCGTATCTCAAGCGCTCGATTGGTAGTCTGACTCATAATCGTCTCCGCCGAGTGTTTCGCTAGTTTGTCAAAGTAATCCGAAGGGAATGCCGGTTCGACATGAAGTGGCTTGATACCTGGCAGCATTTGTACCACACGATCTGATGGATTGATGCTCGGCTCCGAGATGAGGAACCACGAATCATTATCAGTGCCAAACGCTGCAACAAGAAACCAATCCTCTGACCAGCCAGGTCGTCTGAAGAACATTGCTCGGAGGTAGGAAGGCCCAAACAGTTCCTTGACCTCATGGAATGCAGGTCTGCGGCCAACAAGATATTGCCAGGATGAATTTGTAATTGCGTCCAGAAGCCTTGACTGTGCAAGCCCGCACCGCAGAGTATTAAATCTGTTAACAAAATCATCGACGACATTCTTGGATCGTGACAATTCGTACTGTAGTCTCCCAGTTCTCTCATTGGCAGGCGCCAGCACGATTGTACCGCCAATAGGGTCTAGCGTCAGGTCGACACAATCTGACTTCGATACATCTATTGACAGAGAGCAATCGTAAGCGTCCATGAGTGAGGAACTTTGCTCCAAGTTCAGCTCATTGTTTGCAAACAGCTTCTGCATCACAAGACGGTCGTATATTTCGTCAAAGATGGAGTTGGTGTGGTGGGCAATGACTTGACTAAGAATACTTTCGAAAGACAAACGCGCCATGTTCATAGTGATTTCGTGGTTTGTGACCAGCTTGCCGTGTTTCATCCACCTCAGTCCTAGCACTGGAGTCGGACTCGATAGAGCTTTTGTGTTTTGTGTTGCACGTCCACTATCAATGGATATCTCTATCCAACTTTTGCTAGAATTCCTTCTCGTCCAATACTGAACCACAAGCGTTCGCTTGAGCATGTCAACTCGTAGATGTCCGTTCCACAGACCTTGCACGAGTTTTTGAGCTTGCCGATGATACTCGTTCAACTTGTGTGTTAACACGAGTTCATGCAGAAAATCATAAGCACCTTGAAGGCCGTCTTGAGCCATCTGGGTATTAGCGATACCAGCTATCTGATCGTGCAGGACATCGGAAACTGGGGGGGTAGGGACGAAGTTGAATCGAAGATCAACCATTAGAAAATTGGCATCGGCATCCTCAGTTGTGACAGAAAGGTCAAGGTCGAATTCGTTGGGCACGCAAAAGGTAATCCGTCCATCGTGTATGCGCCAATTGTCCAAGTGGTCTGGAATTGAATCCTCTGAAACCATTCGGATGCTTAAGACAGTATTGAGACGACGAATTGTAGAGAGAACCTGTTTCGCTGTCAATGGTTTCTCTTCCACGTAACCCAGATTCGGCAAACCAGGCACTCTCTCAGCAGCAAGAACCTGCATAGCAGTCTCGAAATCAGGGGCAGCGTCGTGCAGAGAGGTGAGCACATCTGCCAAAGTTGCAAGAGATGTGTTTGTGATATGGTATGTACCACGCAGGTCCTGTAGATACTTGTTGAGAGCGATAGTCAGTCTATTCTCCTGGCTCTTTGAGCTCCATTGCAGCAGAACCAGCATCTTGATCAGCGTCCTTTTATGCGTTTCAGCAAAGTCCCACAGTTTTTTCTTCTTCAACCTGTTCAAATCTGACATGTCATTGATAATCTGATTCTCTGGCGCAGGTAGTCTTGCCATAACCTCCGTGGGATCGGGTACAGATCTTTCGGCAAGGTCGTCAATTAGTTTCAGGAGATCTTGCCAGCATGACTGCCCGGTTCTGTTAATCAGATGGGACATTGGTACGTAGACATCGTCAGGCAGAAAGTTCGTGAGAATGTCCACGATCTCGGGAGGTAAATTTTCCATGTCTAAACTTAGCTGCCCAGTAGGAGAGACATTGTTCTGACTTGTAGTAACGCCATTCGAAGTCGTGACCTCTTTGCTGGACTGCTGCGCTAGAGATATTTGGTTTGCAACATCTTTGCTAGAAGTGATCTTGCCGTTCGTCTGTGACTGAGGGCTCTTGGTTTGCGCCAGTCCATTGCTGCTGTGATATCCGTTCATGTTCGCCACTCCTGCGCTCAACTTTCCGCTGTCCAGCAACAAATATGTCGCATGTCGCTATGCGCCAGCTTCACCAACTGCTGCCAGCTTCTCGATGTTCTATGCTTCCTCTTTCGTACTCAAGACTTTATGGTCACAGTAACCGGTCGCAGGACATGAGATCTTTCGCAGTTCGTTTTACACCATGCAATGTTCGAGGGTAAGCCGGTGTACTCCTGCAGCGAAGCGGCTGCGCAATCGGAGGAAGAACTCGCTGTGTACAGTAAACCGAAGATGATATTGACGGGAAGAGCCGAGAATGGCGTGAGGTAGTACTACACCCAGGAACCCTCGGCGGTGTGAATATGTGATGTGCTGGTGAGATACAGACTTCGTGGTCGGTGGCAGGGCAGAACCGCACGGATTGTAGGCAGAGAAGGTCACCAAGGACAATGATGGTCTGGTGGAGCCGCCCTTTATTCGTTGGTGGAATGAGTCTGCTATAGACTTCCCAGCCTCGCAGCATGACTCGTAGCCCTGCAGGTGGGATCCGCCGGGGTTGTCCCGTACACTGCGGATGTGGGATCTTCTTCACTGATCTCACTTTTGGTGCACATGTCTTGATCTTTGTGACTTTCTACAGTACCGTACAGCAGAGCATATATCACAATGCTGCGCTGCAGACGCTGGCGTCTTTTCATGATGCTGTGTCCCCTAGCAGACAAGGACATTGAATTGAGAAATGGTCTGGTACCGTCAATTACAATCACAGACAGATTGCCGTGCTGATTGGGGCTCACTTTACTTTATCCTCGTCCGTCGATACATGGGCATGGAGGTGCCATGGAGGTGCCATAAAGGTGCTGGGGTTGTCACCAGTGACAAGTACTCTCGTATTGTCTCCATTTTCACGTAGATCATAAAGCATTAGCTCAAGAATATGCACGATAACCACTGTTGCTACCGAATAGCGTGGGTCATGGAAATGCATGCCTCGACGATACATTGTCTTTACCCTCCGATCTGTCGAAGCCACCATCGGAAGTTCTTACAGTACATAACGATGAGAATGGGGCAACGAACTCTCGAACCATCGGTAATGGGCCAACAAAAGTGGAACCATAGTCCCAATACTCCATTCTGTACAGTAATCGCTCTGCTTGGAGTCTCAGTTTACAGCCTCCCACATGCGTCGTTCGGGCATGTCTTATGGGACACAGTCAAGCTAAGCTAACCTAAGGGTGGTCACGCCGCGTCTGCATTAAGCAGAACAACAGAATCTCTTTTGCTATTGGCAAGACTGGCACGAGCCGTCAGTCAGCAGTGTTGCTTCGCATGCTTCGAAAAATGGTCGACTCCAGCCGAAGCGGCAACTAGTTGTGATAGTCCAAATCTTCTTATATGCTCATGCTCATGCTCATATCTTCTCTGCCGTGCAGTCCCCCAAGTAGTATAAACATCATCCATAACCCATCTGATCATGCAAGGATGAAGGCCGGAAGATAGACACTCCGATAGAACAACAAAACCGAATTGGGGTTATGAGACTTGCTGTTCTCACCCCGGAGTTAAGAGCTCCGGGGCATGTGAAATGGTCAGTCGCTCTCAACTGCGCCGGACCATCCAGCTAACCTCGTGTTTGTTCACCAGGTCCCTCGGAACGATCCATTCTATCACAATGTCCGGCCAACTCTGCCTCGACAGCATTCGAATTCGCAACAAAGCCTGATTTCGCCGACACCGTCCGTAGAGGGCGACGATGAACAATCAAATAGCGGCAGAGAAGACGACGAGGACGACGATTCGCTGAATTCGTTCATTGAAGAAAGAGGAATGGTGTTACAACGGCACGAAGATGAGGACACCAGGCCGACCAGCCGAAAAGAGCTGGCCGGATGGTATTCTTATGGCTGGGCCGCCGAAGTCTTCGCAATATGTGCAATGGGCTCCTTCCTTCCTATGACTCTCGAACAACTTGCCAGAGACCAAGGCGTATTGCTCAGTGACGGGCATACACCTTGCAGGGCAACCAATTCTTCAACCGGGACCAACGGAGAGCATTCACTTCATATGTTTCGCAAAAAGGAGCTGCCTGCGTGTATCATACGCATTGGACATGCGGAAATCAATACTGCCAGTTTTGCCATGTACACCTTCTCAATCAGTGTTCTGGTACAATCCTTGTTGATTGTGTCCATGTCAGCTGCAGCGGATCACGGCCGGTTTCGCAAGACCTTTTTAATCACGCTCGCCGTGTGTGGAAGCGTAGCACTGATGCTGTTCATTTTTGTGCTACCAAACCTCTATCTTTTAGGCGCGCTCCTGGCCATTATCTCGAATACCTGCTTTGGTGCTTCCTTCGTCCTACTGAACAGCTACATACCGGTTTTTGTCAGGTATCATCCATCCATACAAGAGATACACCTTGACGCCGAGGAGACGGATCGCCTTCTCGCGGATGACAACGAACGGCATTATGACGATGTCGGCACGTCGATATCCTCCCTCCCTAATGATGATATTCCCAATAGCGCCGGAACGACAGTATCTGCACGTGCAGCAGTATCTGAGGAGATGGCGCTAGCTACAAGAATTTCGTCCAACGGTATTGGAATAGGTTACATTGCTGGACTATTGGTTCAGGTGGGATTGATCTCAGTAGTTGCTGCTACGGGATCAACGACCTTCAGCCTTCGATTAGCCTTAACGATTATTGGACTCTGGTGGTTGGTCTTCTCAATTCCAACTGCCATGTGGCTTCGGCCACGCCCTGGTCCGCCACTACCTTCCCACCTTGCGGGTTGGCTTGGTTATTTCACCTTCGCTTGGAAGTCTCTTTTCAGGACTGTACGTCGAGCTCGGAAATTAAAGGACATCATGATTTTCCTGGCGGCATGGTTTCTTCTCAGTGATTCCATCGCAACCGTCAGTGGCACAGCCATCCTCTTCGCCAAAACCGATCTTGGAATGAAGGTGGAAGCACTGGCATTGATCAGCGTAATCGGCACAGTTGCAGGTGTCTTTGGAGCGTTCTACTGGTCTAGACTTTCGCGTCTTGTTGGACTCAGCGCATCACAAACCATCATTGCTTGCGTCTGCCTGTTCGAGCTTATTCCACTTTACGGTTTACTGGGGTTCATTCCGGCCGTCCAGCGACTTGGTTACTTGGGACTTCAACAACCACTCGAGATGTATTTTTTGGGCGCAATTTATGGATTCGTGCTTGGAGGAGTTTCTTCCTATTGTCGGGCATTTTTTGGAGAACTCATTCCACCAGGGTTTGAAGCATCATTTTATGCGTTATATGCGATCACGGATAAAGGCTCCAGTGTTTTTGGTCCAGCTATTGTGGGAGCGATCACCGATCGGTATGGGGATATTCGCCCTTCATTCGTCTTTCTGGCCGTCCTCATTGCCCTCCCTCTACCGCTACTGATGTTGATTGATGTGGACAGAGGTAAAAGAGATGCAGCGGCTATGGCGCTTGAGTTAGAAGGCAAGAAAGATATACATCAGAGTTTGAGCTACGATACGCCTACGATACACTTACCGGAGGATGAGGACGAGTAAATAGACATCAATACATTTGCCTGCATATGTTGTATGCGCTTGCCGCATAGCTGCAGGTAGTGCTAAGATCAGGGTAGTGAACTCAACATAATTTCTAAACACGATCTCGAATGCTTTGTACTTCTTCCGGGGTCCCTTGCATGCAACGAAAAATGCTACAATCATATTAAATACTATCTGCAAGTATCGTACCCGGAAACCAATGACCTCGGAAGCTCAATGTGATAGGGGTTATGCTCTGAAAGTTGGACATGCGTGTTCGTTGGCTGCTTTTGGCAAACAAGGTTGGCTGACCAATGGTACAAATATTATAGTGGTCGATTAGTGAGCTGGAACCCCCCAGTGGCGCCTTTATCTCCTATCCATTAGCTCCCTTTGCAGTGAAATTCGGGCTAAATGGGTGCGGAGGACTTGCGGACTGGGAGCTGAAACACATTGAAAGGAAAGGACACCTTTCTCAACTATCGGCAGTAGTGATATTCCTATCACCACGACAATCGACCGTTTCGAACTCATACATAACCCATTTCTCGTTCGATTTGTGGTACAGGTACCATAACCAAGCAATACTCTTGCTTCAACACTTTTTCGTACCATCAATACTAATACGACCTCATCATGCGTACTTTCAAATCGCTGGCCGCATTGGTCCTTGCTGCCACCACAGTCTCAGCAAGCGACGTCCACGACCTCAAGACCGACACCTTCAAAGATTTCATCTCCGACAACAGCCTGGTGCTAGCAGAGTTTTTTGCTCCGTGGTGCGGACACTGCAAAGCACTTGCTCCGGAATATGAAGAGGCAGCCACTCAACTAAAGGAGAAGAACGTTGCTCTCGCCAAGGTTGATTGCACCGTCGAGGCGGATTTATGCAAAGAATATGGCGTCGAAGGCTATCCCACCGTCAAGATATTCCGAGGACTCAACAATGTCAAGCCATACCAGGGCGCAAGGAAAGCTCCTGCGTAAGTAAAACCATCATCTACGCTTGAACGCAGTTCTGACGCATCATAGCATTGTCTCATACATGACTAAACAGCAATTACCTGCCATCTCTCATCTTACAAAAGACACTCTCGAAGAATTCAAGACCACCGACAAGGTCGTCTTGGTTGCCTACATCGCCTCCGATGACAAGGTGTCGAACCAGACATACTCTACCCTTGCCGACAGCCTACGAGATGAGTACATCTTCGGCGCTACTAACGATGTCGAGCTGGCCACCGCGGAAGGTGTTAAGCAACCAGCTCTTGTGCTCTACAAAGACTTCGATGAAGGCAAGGCAATTTTCAGTGAAGCATTCACACAAGAGGCTATTGAGACATTCGCAAAGGTCGCGTCCACACCGCTTGTTGGTGAAGTTGGTCCAGAGACCTACCAAGCATATATGGCCTCTGGCATTCCTCTTGCGTACATTTTCAGCGAAAGCGCGGACGAACGAGCCGAGCTTGCGAAGACACTCAAGCCAGTTGCTGAGAAGTACAAGGGCAAGATCAACTTTGCCACAATTGACGCCAAGGCATTTGGTGCTCACGCTGGTAACCTCAACTTGCCAACTGACAAGTGGCCTGCCTTTGCCATCCAAGATACTGTGACCGATGAGAAATATCCTTTCGATGGAAATAAGCTTACCGAGAAGAAAATCGCAGCTTTCGTCAAGGACTATAGCGAGGGCAAAATTACTTCATCCATCAAGTCCGAACCTGTGCCAGACAAGAACGATGGACCAGTCACAACCATCGTCGCCAGCCAGTATAAAGAGATTGTCATTGACCAAGACAAGGACGTATTGGTCGAATTCTATGCCCCGTGGTGCGGTCACTGCAAGGCGCTGGCTCCGACGTACGAGAAACTTGGCGAGCTCTACCAATCCAACGGTTTCGGTTCTAAAGTCGCCATTGCAAAGGTCGATGCCACAGCCAATGATGTGCCCGAGAAGATCCAGGGTTTCCCGACTATCAAGCTCTACCGCGCTGGTGCCAAGGACTCACCAGTTGACTACTCTGGCAGCCGAACCATGGAAGATCTAGCAAACTTCATCAGAGATAACGGCAGCAACAAAGTTGATGTTCTCGCTGCTCAGGCTAAGAACGAGGCAGCTGGAGAGAAAGAAACAGTCAGTGGTGCAAAGACAACTGATATTCCAGATACCATGGCTAGGGCTGCACCAGCTGCGACTGAGAGTGCCAAGGGAGCGGCTGGCAAGGTTGCCGAAGCTGTGATTGAGGCAGCGCAGGTTGTGCAAACGTTCGTGGCAGACAGTGAGGTGCCACAAGATCACCACGATGAGTTGTAGGTGATGGTCGTGCGTTAACGACGAGATGTGCCACTTTTGGAAGCAAATTGTGCAACAACAGGGGAAGACAACGCTTGAGCTCAAGTGGCTCAATTTTTATGGGAAAACAGCAAATGAACAAATGACAGTTCTGGTCTAGATAGACCGAACAGACAAAAATGATAGTCACGATATTGAATGCAATGAGGTCTTTCCGGTTACCTAGTCTTTAAAACAGCTGTGCTCTATCTCCGATATGTATCACGTACTGCTTGTTGATTCTACCACGCCAGTTGGAAGAGCAAATAAACCATTGTGGAGTCAGCACTGCTGTATTTCAGTTAGTGATGTACCGGGACGTATAAAAATGCCATCTCACAATACTCAGATACCTGTAATTAGATGAGATGCGTTTTTCCCCACCTACCATACAGGCACACGTACATATATATACTATATACTATGCTGTCATTGTTGTTGATCTTGTCTACAACACATGCATGTAGTATACCTACCCTACTATAAATGCTTAAGCGTTTCAATCTCGCTGCTATGGTGTGTGGATACATGTTACATTTTAATACAGTACACTCTACATATTACATACATGTATGCATAGTGCGATAAGGACAGGATCTTGGAGTCAGATTGCGAAGGCTGGGTAGTACATGTACTATATGTTTGATATCGTGTGAGAGAGAGGAGGTGTGAGATGCATGTATGCACGGATGAGTGATTGAATATATATGCACCCATTATGTACCTATTTATCTTTATCTTTGCATTAACTTAACATTGATCGTAATATACAGCGCTGGAACTTCAAGGAAAACAAAGCATAGCCACCGTAGTATCCGTCTCCTGACTGGCACGGCTGAATGAGAGAGCACACAAGAGACAATCATCTGAGGAAGTCAGCTCTAGTCTGATTTGGTCTGACACTCAACGAAGGACCCTCGTCCTCCCACCAGCAGAAGTAATCTCCAACTGCCCATACTCATTCATCCCAAAATCCTCATCCGGCCCCATCCACAATTTCGTACTCGGGCCCAAAATAAATTCCGTATCAACGCCTTTATTTCCATGTTGCGCCTCCATCTCATTACGTTTCTTCGACTTTGGTTTTTTCTCCTTGATGCGCATTTTCTCGAAATATACGTATGCGGCGTAATATGCCTTGGTCGTGTTGCCGGCCATGATGCCCTTTTTGCGTTGAAAATCGGTTATGTTTTTGCTGCCTATGGTTTCGGCACCGGGGATGCATTTGGATAGTTCGCGGGCGAGGGCGGCTTGTGTGACGCCTGGTTTGCGGAGATGGGCATCTATTTTTTTGCGGATCGCGTGGCATGTATCGTAGATGGGGACTTTGCCTTCTGGTTCGCCGGGGAGGTCTGGTGTGGTGTCGTCGACGGCGTATTTTGCTTCGTCTTCTTTTGTGGCCTTTTTGGCGCGTGGCATTTTTAGGCCTTTGGCTTCGCGCTGGACGAAGAATTGGTGGGCGGAGGAGTAGGTGTTGTTGTTGACGCCGGCGTGTGGGCCGGATTGGCGCATGAAAGATTGGTAGGATTGGGGAGAGACTTTGAGTTTTATTTGTAGCTCGCCGACTTTCATGCCGCCGTTGTTTATGAAGGTGTTTATTCTGGTACGGATTTGGTTGCAGTTGTATTTAATTTCGAACCCATTGTCGGGATCAACGGAGATGTTTCGATCACCGTCTGCTGCAGGGACCGCGTCGTCCTCGTTGTCAAGATCGATAACAGGAGGGTTTGGTTGGGGGAGCGGTACTGGGGAGGTGGCTGACTTGGGAGGCACGATGGACGAGGGCGTTGATGGGTTCCAATTCAATGTTGAGCTCGGAAAGATTTCGTCTATATGTGGGAGTTGCCATGCCGTCGACTGAGGCGCAGGTGTCAAGTTGTGCGGGAGGCTATTGAGGTCGACAAGCATGCAAAGGTTGGAGGTTGCAAGCTGATGGAGACTGATGTCAGGTGTTCGATTTCATGCGCATGTATTGGTAACATTGAAAGGGAAGGTTTACTCAGGTGAGATACAAGAGGATCGTACTTTTGCTTTTTGGGCTGCTAGAACAGCTCGATTCACGTCCACCTCTTGGAGGGGTGGCATTTCCGGTGGAGATTCGAGTGTCCGCTTGAACTAGAGCAGTACGGAGTACGGAGTACGGAGTGTTACTTGTAAAATCATATGAATCAATGAGGAATCGTGCTCGTGGAGAGCTGTGGAAGATGATTGATGGTTCTCGACGCGTTCCATGGTTACGGTCCACTACGTCAGAGATGTCCGCAAATGCTGTGCTCCAGCATCAACATACTCCATTGCCACTGGCAATGTGGCTAAAAGAAGTTGGTCACGAGTATGATATCCAGGCTCTGGTCATCCACCTTTGCATTAGCAGTAATACAGTAATACAATATGATACCATACAGTATGTAATGCTTGAATGACAGCTTCATCCACAGATCGCCAGTCCTTCACTTCCGAGGAATTTAGTAAGCTGTATAGCGATATAAACTTCGAAGTTTTGTCTTCTATCCGCAAATTAGGAGCAATATTCCGAAGCGACATAAACTCCACTCCTCTGCCTCCACTTAATAGCGTTTTCTTGTCCTCTTCGATGGTGGTGTCATACGTGGCTATCTCATGAATGCTAACATACCGCATGGCCGCGACAATCCCCTTGAAATGCGCCTCAACGAGCTGTGTTTACTGAGAAATCTCATAGTTCTGTGCTAGACACAATCTCTTTCGATTCAATCGACATCCATAGCGTCCTCTGAAGATGATTCAAGATCAGGCAAGCTGTCCATATCCGAGTCTTCGTGTACATCATTATCGTCGTCGTCGTTATCTTCATCCAGCGGTCCGAGCGTCATCGTAAGCTCAGAATCCTCATCGAAGTCTTCGTTCATAGTTATGAGCGGATTGAACAAATCCTCCTCATCCTCATCAACGACCGATGATCCATCGTCAGATATTCCCATGTAATCTGGATCTGTAACGTAACCATCAACACATGTTGCCAATGTAATGCGCTCGCCGTCAGACCAAGCGCTCTTATCGCACAAATCCATTGGGTACAGTGTGTCTCCGTCTTCCATATACCCTTGGCAAATGAACTCCACGAGCTTGAGTTTTCGTCTCATACGCTGGATCACACTAGGCCAACTACCAGCCGACAAATGAGCATATGCAATGCAAAGTCTATCCAACTCTGGCTGCCGCTCTAGAACTTCGAGAAGAGTGTCTTCTGTTGTTGTGAAGAAGTCGAGATCCAGTGACTGTAGCTTTGGAAATGTATGTCCTGCTGGGAGGGCATCATGAAGCGTTGTACCTGTGGCCAATCCAAATGACGGATGAAAATTAATGGCCAAGCATTTGAGATTGTGACACTTACTCAATGCAGAAGCCAGATGACCATTCTCGAGCATACGCACGTGCTGGAACGAGTCACCAAGCTGCTGAAGTGTTTCGCCCTCCAGTTTGAACATGAGCTGGACGGATTCAAGGTCTTTGAACATGCTAACCAGCCAATCCGGGGTTCGAGCTCCTTCCCCGCTAAAAAACTTTGGACTCAATAGACGCACCGACAGAGATTTTACTCCGGGGCGCAGTATGTGCTCGAGCTGCCAGGTAGTCGGTGCTGTTTCCATACTGATTGGAATTGCACAGTCGTTGCAAAACCTACTTCGAAATCGTTGTGAAAACATATGCTTACATGGTGCATCTGTCCTCAACACCACGTCTTTGAGGTTCGGGAATCTGTCCATGCACTCGAAGAAGTGAGCTTTGGGCCCGGAGAGAAGAAGCTGTTGGGCCTCGTAGTTCTTTCGATAAGTTTTGTATTTGGCTTCGACTTCTTTCTCCCACTTAGCTATGTTGCGTGTGTACAGCCGCATTGCTCGCTCAAACCCCTTGCCTTTCAGTGGCTGTTGAGGCTTGTCCTTTTCATGGTGTGCCAGGTCGAAGTGCTTCATGTAGTTGTGAACGCAGCCAACATCAGCCAACAGCCCTCCTTCAAAAGTGAGCTCTCTAACGCCCTTACGAAGGCAATCATTGTTAGCAATACATTTAAGTCGTCTCAAGGATTCAAAGCTTGCATCAATATGAATTGTCTTCACAAGACGTTCGGCCGCAATATCTGCCAGACCAGAGTTCGTCAGACGCAAAGAGCCGAGACTTTCGAAATCGAGATATGAGCAGACCATTTGCCAGATTTCTGCTGGTAAGACGCCCGTATTCGTGACGGTAGCTTTACAGTCATCCGCGTCTGGCTGGTGATCTCTCAGTGATTGATCGATATGAACAAGCTTTGAAGGTAGTCCTCTGAGTCTAGAGCTGGCAGCATCGAAGTCGTAGTTTTCGAAGATGTAGCAATAATGCGAAGTCTGAAACTCGTGGTTGGGGAAGCTTTCCTGCAATCGGCCGATGGCCGTGCGTGTTTCGACGTCGAAAATGTCTGAAGCATCCATCGCCTTCGAGCGAACAGATACTGGGAAGGAAGAATGCCTGTAAAGAGATTTCGTGTTAAGCTTGTCAATGATCAAGCAAGCAGCACAGCGGATCAGCAGAGAACAAGTGAAGACAATAATCAACACGCTGTGAGTATCACCGCCCTCAAACCATCAAGCACTATGCGTAGCGATTTATCAGCAACTTGGCAGATCAGTGTCCTTGCTTGAGTCATTGACAAACGCTTGAGAGCAATCAACCTTTCATAGTACCATGCTCTGCATCTGAATCAGTGCGGTAGCAAGATTGTCAATTCGATGTAGAGCGTAAGATAGGAAAGTTGTCCGATGAGGGAAAGCGAGGCGGCTCATGCAGGGATTTGCTGGAAGGAGCCGTCCTGACAAACGCACATGACTGGGGTAGGAGCGCGTCGTGACACTAAGAGCGCGTTAAGTAGGCTGGCTACTGCAGCAACCTCTGATTAGTCTGAAGAGTACCCCATCCCACTAGAGTACAGTAATGTACTCACCCGCCAGACCTGCAGCAGCACACATTTCCACCAAACCTTCAACTTCAGCAAACCTCTGCTGGGCATCTATAAATCCACGAACAGCGGTCTACAATCCTACCCTGACTGCACCGCTAGACAACCGATGCAGTCTCACGACGGATTAAGAATTTGCGCACCCAGAGCACTGCGCTCTGGGGCTGGATACACCATTTTCTGAACCTCACTCCGCTTGCTACATTTCGCGATACTTCTAAGGACCAATCATGATGAGCAGTGCCATCATGCCAGAAGAAACTCAATCTCTCCTTGTACCGACCGAAACACACCAACCCTACCGGACGCAAGCGCTGTTATCGAAACTTCTGCAAGGAAGAGCGAAGGAATGGTCAGGCGTCGCAGAGAAGAGCAGACCTCTTCAACTGCTCGACTTGCCGTTGGATATACTAGAAGCAATCATCAAAGAAGTTACGCACACAAATGACTTGACCGCCTTGGCCCTCACACATTCAATCCTCCACAGTTTGACTGTCCCGCACATTTATTCCAGGTTCGATATTGTGTGGCCAGAAGCGAATCCAACTGTAGAGAGCAGGATTGGAGTTGACGCGCTTACCTACGGCCTGGCCACTCTAGTTATGGCTCATGATGTGTTCGGGGAGGCTCCATACCAACAGTCATGCTCCAAATGCGATCATTGTGAGAATCACAAACCCCGGCTCCAATCTCGAAATGTCCCTGTTAGAGTCCGAAGAGGAAACTATTTCGCGCAGTACACTAGAAAATTCAGTTTAGGCAATGGTCCTGCAGATTGGGTGACTGAATATCTCATCACAAAAGAAGGTGGAAAGATGCTCGGCACTCTGGTTGCATTGGCCTTGGGTCGAATGCGAAATCTGGAAGCCTTCATATGGGATATGCCGACCGGTGTATTGCGTGATATTTGGCTAGCGCTGGCGTCCTTGGGCAATCGCAATGATGGAAAAGAATGCCGGCTTGACAAAGTGTGGGTACGATGGCACGATAACAAGGATGCTGCTCCCATATCACCACCACCGACGCATGGAGCAGCAATGCATCACACCAATCTACCTTCCCTTTTGCATGGCACAGCGTCTTCTTTGTTTCAAATTCCACCATATCCGAGCGTCGAATTTCCAACTTTTTCCATTCTGCCTCCATTGAAGAGTATCAGTGTTCTGGATATCGATGAAGTTCCTTACGCCGAAGAACTAAGTATTCTGCTAGAACGTTCTCTGGACAAGCTGCAAGAACTGAGAGTTGGTGTCGCAGTACATGCACAAAGGGACCTGCCATTCCGGCCAGTCGAAGACAGATCAGCCGTTCCACCTCCATTTCCAATCCCAAGCGAATCGTCAAGGCCGGGTGGAATATTAGGTATCCTTGTGAGTGGATTTCTACCGGACTTTAGCATTGTTCCTACCGTGCCTGGTTCAGTGCTTCAGTCAACTGCAACTACAACGTTGCCACTATCACCGCATACTGATCTGGCCGAGGATATCAGAACTGGATCGTCTCCAAAGGACGCAGAAGTTCACGACGAAATTCAATCCGCCGATATCAATCAGCTAGGTGTTTTGTTATCCGTGCAATCGTTACAGGACGATGCCGAGGATACAGAGATGACACATTCTGGATATCCCATAGTGCCAATCAAAACTCCACATAAAGAGCCTGATCAAACGCCTTATGGGTTTGACAAGATTGTCAAAGATCACCACAGAAAATTGAGGTTGACTACACTTGAGCTAGAAAGGATATATGTATCAATTCCTGTCTTATCAAGAGCAATCGACTGGTCCCGGCTTGAATCCCTGACACTGCTAGGGTGCATGAATCACGAACAGTTATGGAAAGCGCTGCGTAGAACGTTCACGCCCACCAGCGTGCGCAGCAGAACACCAAGTTTAAAGATCGGATCCGCCCTCCGACAGAGAAGTAGCAGTGCTACCTGCAACATCATCGACCCTGCAGAATACAAGCTTAACATAAAAAAGATACATACAGACACCGTCTCGAAAGCTCTACTTGCCTTCATCAAAGACAGTCTTGCCCCTGATACACTGGAGTGCCTCTTCCTTCAAGAAACGCCTACCTACAAATCTACTGTCACGATTGATGAAATTCACAAAGCCATTCGCCGACACAAAAGTAGCCTTCGTAAACTCCTTATCGACAGCGAACTCCGCATTCCAGTAAACCACGATCGCGAACGTGACCGTGACCCAATAGACACAAACTGGCGTCGCTGGACCTGTCATCAAGACCTCATCCACCTCATCACGAGCGGGAAGATGAATCTTCGAGAGCTTAGCATTTGCATAGATTACAGACATTGGCACTACTTCCTTCAACGCTTACCTGCCGCAACGGGTCTAAGAAGCCTCCACATCTCCCACATCGCAGATCATCCTTACGGCCGCTCTTTCGATCCAAAAGAAGTAGCTCTTCAAATCCTCGACATCATCTCTTTGCGTCCAGTAATCGAGCTCTGCTACCTCGGCGTCGAGAAGAAATGCTTCGAACTCCTCGAATACAAATCAAACTACCTCCGCCGCATGTCCCCAGCAAGCCACAGCAACAACGACCTCATCAGCCCCATTGGCATCACAACACACAGCCACGCCCACATCGAGGACGAAGACGACGAAGACCAAGACGACGGTGGCGCCGCTCACCACATGAACATGAATCTGAATCTGAACATGAACTTCGCCAACATAGAAGCAGCATCTGACAATGGCGAAAACTGGGACGTGAACAGCAATGTCACGAGTAATATCGATGAGACAGATAACGATGATGACGACGATGATACGCAAGACGATGACCGCGATTCGCAGAATAAGAAGCCCGTGTTTAGATTACGCGAGATACTGTTCTACGATGACAAGATATCGATCTTCAAAGCGAGGCATGGAAAGCTGTAATTGACCGTTCATTGTGAGGGGGAAGGAAGGGAAGGTATAATGATCACAGCAGCGCAGAAGGTTAATGGGCGTCACTACATAGGGAGAAATAATGACAACGAAATGAACTGGAACGGAATGCAGCGATGGTGTATGGCGCACGGGCAACTTATATCAGGGCATTCAACAAACCCACCGGCAGTATGACAAAATAAGGATTCAAGGAAATGCTGGGATGGAATGGGAACGGATTTACATAGGTACAACAGCTATTCGGATATGCAGTTACGTGTCAATGTCATGTAGCTACTATAGCAGGCACATGGGCAGTATGTATGTAGAATCGATCCACGTGTGTATATGTATGTATGTATGTGTGTATGTATGTATGTATGTATGTATGTATGTATGTATGTATGTATGTATGTATGTATGTATGTATGTATGTATGTACGTATGACACACTGGCACTTTGTTATCTATACAGTACCTATTTACCTGAGTGATGTATGGATGTGTTTCGGTCGGTACAAGGAGAGATTGAGTTTCTTCTGGCATGATGGCACTGCTCATCATGATTGGTCCTTAGAAGTATCGCGAAATGTAGCAAGCGGAGTGAGGTTCAGAAAATGGTGTAT